>Ga0070679_100003277_pt1 | contig 14804 bp, 15 predicted proteins | sample KBSC63BmetaG_FD_65652 | JGI IMG/M metagenome (GOLD analysis project Ga0070679, IMG submission 65652) | Corn rhizosphere microbial communities from Kellogg Biological Station, Michigan, USA - KBS C6-3B metaG | ecosystem: Host-associated > Plants > Roots > Rhizosphere | place: USA: Michigan... | reverse complement strand
CAGGAACTTGCCTTGCGTGACTAGATACGTCTTGCACGTCTCGTAGATGAGCTCTGAAATCTCACGCATGGAGCGGTGCACGGGCAGGTTCTTGAGCTGCATGTAAATGATCAGGCCGAAAAGCCCGCCGAAGGCGCAGAACAGCAGCCCAATCGAAAGCAGCTTGCTCCCATTAATGCTGTTGTTGAAGAACGAGACCTGAGCCATGTCTGGCATGGGGAGGTTGGCTTCCCCACCCGCCTCATGCGTTTTGCCATGACCGGGAGGATTGGCGACTTGTTCCTGGACCATGGTTCCCGGTTGCGGATTGGCAATGGATCCAGGCTGTTGCGGCGCCGGGGTCGTGGACGGCTGGGCTTGCTGCGCCATGGCCGGTAAAGCAAAGATCATCAACGCGATCATCACTGCCGCGAACATACGGCGCGCGGAAGTTGCACGCTCCATCAGGCCCGAGGGGAGCCAGGTGTGCATAGAGGTTCCTCCAAAAAGGTTCATCAAAGTTGTGAGTTTTTAAAGTTACAAACGCCTTATCTGGCAATTCCAGAAACGCGCTTCCACATCAAGAACCGTGGTTTGAGGTTTGGCCGCGTCGGAAATTTACCGGGCAGGTAAGAGGCAAAAAACACTTCTTCCTGCACCAGTAAAACGTTTCTTTATAACACTTTCTGTAAAGGCAGGTCAATGCAACGGCTGGATCAAGGCAGCTGCAGTGAGAGGGCATTCTGTTGACTAGGTTGTAGGTTTCGAGCGGGCGAGCGCGTCAGGAATTCGCAAAGTTGTCTTCGCGAATCTCCGCGTACGTTGTTGCAAACAGCACTGCACTGCGTAGCCGCTCAGGGTTTGCTCGCGGTCCAATTCTCCGCGCAGCAAGGGATCACCCACACCCAGCCTCAGCAGATGTTCCTCGATGGCCGCAGATGTATGGTTATGGCTTTGCTGTACCAATCTGTGACCGCGTTTCTGCTTCTGCTGCGATTTCATCCCGTTCCCCCGAGCGCGAAAACTTCAGTTGTGGTTGCACAACCGGTAGCGGCCGAGTGCAGCCGCCCATTAGTTGACTGTCAAACCTCTAAGCCGCCTTATCGTGACAGCGCGATCACAGGATGCGCGAGCATCGCCTGGACAAAAGTGCAGCCGACCATCAAAGCCACAATGGCAGCCATCGCGTATACGCCGATGCGGCGCGCTTTGATGCCCGGTCGTGGCGTCATCTTCCAGAGAAGGTAGGCGAAAAGGGGGACGATCTGGATGGCGTGGATGGCAATAAAGTGCGCAATCCTCAAATCGCCCGCAATGGTGCTCCAGTTCAGAAACGGGAGACCGGGGCCGCCGTCCGCTGCGCCGACCGTATGGGAGCCGCGCGCAAGCATGTAGCCTCCAACAGCGTTGCCGGCCAGGAAAATCACAATGCTCAGCCGAATGGCAAGCACCATGGCGTCGTCAGCCATTTTGATGATCCCGCGCTTGCCGCAGAACCCGGCGAGAAGCCCAACCAGAATGGCCGTATTCACAGACACCATGGCTGTGGTCATCTGCTGGATCACCCAGTCCGCGAGCCCAGAAGCCGTGGCGGCATTTGCGCTGCGAGATGCCTGGACGGCGAGGCAGAGCATTTCCACCACGATGCTGGCGGTCATGGTCTGGCGCACAAGATGGATCAGCCGGGCGGGCAGCCGCAACCGCTCCAGGAACAGGCTTACTGTCCAGACGAACGTGGCAAAGGAGATGGCGAACTTGATTGGCTTGAACCACGGATTCGCGAACTGCGCCGTTCCCGGATCGACGTAGCTCAGAGCGGCAAATACGGGCACACTCAGGAGCAGGAGCCAGCCGAAATGATGCAGCAGCCGGTCACTTGCGCTCAGGTCCACGAAGAAGGCGCGCACTGCCGAGGGTGCAAATGTCTCCCTTGCGCTTTGCAGGAACGCCTGGATGTATGAAGGTGTTTCAGCCTGCTCTGGCCATTGCTGCACAGCTGCGAGGGTGAGTTCCGCTGCAACTGTCTGCTCATTCAAAGTGGTACCTCTGAGATAGGTCATGCCCGGCCTCCGTCAACTGTTGTGTTCCGTTCGTTACCGGGACAAGGCACACAAATCCCACAGCTCCGCAAGCGAGATTGCGCAGCCGCGCGAGGGCACACGTCAGCGCAGCACTGGCGCTACAGCAGCAGCCATGCGTGTTGCGACGTTAACCAAAAGCGGGTGAACAACTGATCTGGCGCAAGGACAGGATGGATTGCCACGGAAAGATCGTCCTCGCGTTGCACTCAGTTCAAGCGCCCTGCAAACAGCCCACGTAGCCTGATTGCCCGGAAGGGAACTTTCGTCTGCCCTGGCCGCCAAGGTCCGTCTCAGGAGGCAATGGCGCGGCGTTTTCGAAAGCGTCCGCCGAACTGGACACAGGATGCACTTTAGTAATTAGAGACCGATTGGACTCAGATTAGAGTTTCCAAGATTGGCGAAATTGTCAATGGATCAGATAGGCAGTGCCTATGAAAGGCGTTAGATCAGCCAATTCCTGCCATAGGATCTACCAATGGTGACTCTCATTCTAGAAGAATGACAGAGATAGGAGCTGGCTATGCATGCTTTTCTGGGCGAAGAAGGATGTGGCTGGGCGAGCACAAACAAGTGGGAAACGCAAAATGAAAGCGGAGGCCGCAGCCTCCGCCGGAGATTTGCCGGAGATTTGAAGAAGAGGAGTTACTCCACGTAGATGTCGCCGGAGCCGGTGTGCACGTCCAGTATGGGGCCGCCATTGCCCACCTTGCCCTGAACGCGGTTGCGGGACATGCTGCCTTGTACCGTAACAGGGTGACTCACCTTGAGCGAGCCCGAGGAAGTCCGAGCGTCGATGTTAAATGATGCATTGGTCGGGATTTTGAGAGTAACGTTGCCCGATCCGGCGCCAAGTTGCCAGTCGGCGGTCGGCTCACCGTCCGCCACTATATCCCCGCTGCCTGTCTGAGCGTGCAAGCCACCTTTGATTCCGTGTAGTTTGATGTTCCCGGAACCAGTGCCCACGCGCACATTGCCGGCTGCCACTTGGCGCATCTCGAGATCACCGCTTCCAGTAGTGGCATTGATTTCTCCGGCGACGCCCTCAGCATGGATGTTGCCACTGCCGGCGGTCGCATTGAGCGAACCTTTTACAGAGCCGATTTTGAGATCTCCCGAACCTGAGCTCACATGCGCGTCGGCGCCCAGGCTATCTACCGTAATGTTCCCGGAGCCGGTCCTCGCCGTGAGCGGCAACTGCACTCCGTTGATGACCTGGTCGCCGGATCCGGTTTGCGAGGTTAGTCGCGTCTGGGCCGGAACCGTGAGATCGTAATCAATTGAGATGTTGCGGAACAGCTCATGGTCCTGGGTCCGCCCGATGTGAATGATATTACCTTGCTGCTCGATTGGCGGGTTCTGCTCAATGCGATGGATTCTGTCTTCCGCGCTGCTACCGAACAGCCAGGAGTTGCTGGCGTGGATTTTGGCGGAAACAATCACGGAGTCGCCAGCGCCCGTATGCACCGTTATGTTGCCGGAGCCGGAGACTACCGTCAGATCAACCGGGCCGTTGACCTTCAACGTACGATCAAAATGGCCAGTGACTGCTGCGCTTGCCGGCAGCAGCCCCAGCGCAAGGACAACAGCAATCAATGCAAAATTCCTGCTCGTTCTCATGATGTTCCTCCGCAATTATTGCAGCACTACCTGCTGGCCTTCGCTCAGGCCGTTCAACAGCTCGGTCTTGGAACCATTCGATATGCCCACGGCGACCGCAACCTTTCTTTTTCCTCCCTTGGCGCCTTGATCGGGAACCTCCACTGAAGCTTTGCGATCCTTGTCATAGATCAGCGCGCCCTCGGGGACAATCAGTACGCCTTTGTGCTCGTCCTGGATAATCTCCGCGTTGGCCGTCATTTGCGACTTGAGTTCGCCCTTGGCATTGTCGATTGATACGCGGACTTCAAACGTGGTCACATTATCCTTCTCGACACCCATCGGCGAGATCTTTGTCACTTTGCCGTAGAACGTCCGGTCCTTGTAGGACTCGACTTTAATCCGGGCCGGCTGGCCCATATAGACTTTCCCGATATCGCTCTCGTCCACCTTGCCTTTGACGTAGACCTGGCGCGTGTCGCCCAGGGTCATGACCAGCGTCGCAGACGACCCCAGCACCAGGATTGAGCTGACCGCGTCGCCCACCTCGACATCACGCGAGAGAACCACACCATCAATCGGTGAAACGATGGTGGAATTCCGATACTCCTGTTCTTTTTGTGCCAGCTCCGCCCCGGCCTGCGCTACCTGGGCCTGGGCCTGGGTCACCTTGGCTTTGGCAGAAATCACGTTTGCCTGTCCGAGTTGCTGCTTGTTTACGGCCATCTCGTAATTCTTTTGCGCATCGTCCAGCGCGGAAGGCGAGACCACGCCGTCTTTCGCCATGGTCTGGGCACGCTCATAAGCGCGCTTCAGCATGGGCACATCGGGCCCCACTGCATCTACTTTGGCCCGCTGGAGATCGGCATCGGCGGCGCGAGCCGCAGCCTCGGCAGCCTGAAGTGAGGCCTTCTCCTGGTTCACTTGCGCCAGAATCTCTTCCTTATCAAGCTCCGCCAGCACCTGCCCCTGCTTCACTGGCTGTCCGTAATCGACCCAAAGCTTTTTTACGATGCCGCTGGCTTTGGATTTAACCTCAACTTTGGTGATGGGTTCTATTTTCCCTGTTGCGACCACGCTTTTGGCCAGGTCGCCTTTTTCCACCTTGGCCAGGCGAGACGGGTCGATTTTTGCTCCTCCACGTGTTGCGGCCACCAAACCGACAACGATGACCAGTACGACGGCAATCCCGCCCACAATGTAGACGAGCCGCTTGCGCTTATTTTTCCCGTTGGCCACGTGAAGCCCCTTTCTAAGGTTTCAGTCAGAGAATACGTCGGAAGGATTTATTTGGTTCCAGGAAAGAACGCCATGGGTCTTTAGACCTTGCAGGGCGAAAAAAGAGAGCAGTTCAGGTAAGGTGATTTCCGTCGGGGTTCGTGTCCTTTTGCGCGGCCCGTTTCCGAGACTACCCGGTGTATTATGGGACTCCATATGGTAACCCTGGTGCTGCTGAGGATCATTGTGGTGGTCCTGCTGGTGGCAGCCAATGCCTTCTTTGTAGCCGCTGAATTTGCCATGGTCAGCGTCCGGGACACCCGGATCCAGCAGATGATTGAGCAGCGGCGGATCGGCGCGCGCATCGTGCAGCGCATCCAGCAACATCTCGACGAATTTTTGCCTGCCGTCCAGTTCGGCGTGACCCTGGCCAGCCTTGGTCTGGGCTGGGCGGGTGAAGGCACTCTGGCTGCCATCATCCAGCCCTGGCTCGGCGATGTTCCTTATGCCAGAGTTTATGCGCACGGACTGGCAGCCACCCTGGCCTTTGTCGCGATTACCTACCTGCTGGTCATTCTGGGCGAATTGGTTCCCAAATCGCTCGCTTTGGAGCGGGCCGAGCGCGTTGCGCTAGCCGTGGCAGCACCCATGGATTTTTTCATGCGAGTTGCGCACCCATTCCTGGTGGTTATGAACAAATCGGCCAACCTGGTGCTGCGCGGATTTGGGTCGCGGCTCCGACGGGAGGGTAGCGGCCATTCCGCGGAGGAGTTGAAGCTGATTGTTACCGCCAGCCGGCGCGTCGGCCTGCTGCCCGAAGCAGAAGAAGATATGATTCACCACGCGCTGGACCTCAACAACCTCACGGCGCGAGAAATCATGGTTCCGCGGCATAAAATCTTCTCCCTGTCGGCCGACATGCCGGTAGAGGAAGCCATGGCAAAGGTCGTGGAGGAACAACACTCGCGTGTGCCGGTATACGATCCTGAAAAAGGCCGCGAGAACATCATCGGCCTCCTCTACTCCAAGGATATGTCCCGTATGATGCACATGCGCCTCGCCAGCGGCATGATGTTTACCGGCAAATCCTCAGGGCTCAAGGTCCGGAACCTCATGCGGGAGATCCTCTTTGTCCCGGAAGCTAAAACCGTCGGGGACCTGCTGCAGGAATTTCAGCAGCGCAAGCGGCACTTGGCCATTGTGGTGGATGAGTTCGGATCCACCAGCGGCCTGGTGACCGTAGAGGACGTGCTCGAACAACTCGTCGGCGAACTGGAAGATGAGTTTGATGTTGCGCAACGGCCGGTGGTGTCACTCGCCTCCGGGGCCGTGGTGCTCGACGGCACTGCGAATATCCGCGACTTGGAAGTGCAGTATGACATTGAGCTGCCGCGCGATGAGGGTTTTGAAACGCTGGCCGGGTTTGTCATGGCGCAACTGGGAAAAATCCCCAAAGGCGGGGAATCGTTTGAGTATCAAGGCCGCCGCTACACCGTGCTGAACATGGAAGGCCATCGCATCGCGCGGGTGAAGATTGAGAGCGTACATCAGCCGATGGAGACGGCGAGTTGATGCTTTTTGAAATCCCGAGCGGAGCTGGCGCATAAAGGTCAAATGTTTCGCTACATCTCAGTCCGCCTGCTCTACACCGTTCCCGTGCTGTGGCTTGTCGTTTCGGTTGTCTTCCTGATGATCCATCTCGTTCCCGGCGATCCCATCCAGCAGATGCTCGGAGAAGGCGCATCCGCAGCCGATCTTCAGGCGGCGCGGCATGCATATGGCCTCGATGTTCCGATTGGCGAACAGTATGTCAACTATTGGAAGGGCGTGCTTCACGGCGACCTGGGGCGATCGCTGCGATTTGACCAGCCTGTGACCAAACTGGTGGTCCAGCGTTATCCGCAGACGCTGCAACTAACCATTGCATCCATGATCGTGGCCCTTCTGATCTCCATTCCAGCCGGCGTCCGATCAGCACGGCGACGAAACCGCTGGGATGATCGCCTGCTCAGCTTTATCAGCCTGCTTGGTCTTTCTTTTCCTAATTTCGCGCTCGGCCCGATTCTCATTCTGTTCTTTGCCATTTACCTCGGCCTGTTGCCGGTGTCCGGATCGGGAAGTCTCGCGCATCTCGTTCTTCCGGCCATCACCATGGGCGGCGCTCTGGCCGCCATTCTTACCCGCATGGTGCGCACCGCGATGCTGGAAGAGTTGAGCCAGGATTACATCCGCACCGCCCGCGCGAAGGGCCTGCCGGAAAATATCGTTGTGTACAAGCACGCCCTGCGCAACGCGCTGGTGCCGGTGTTGACAGTAGTCGGTCTCCAGTTCGGAGCGCTTCTAGCGGGTGCAATTGTCACAGAAACCATCTTCTCCTGGCCGGGCATCGGGCGGTTGACGATTCAGGCCATCGGCAATCGCGACTACTACCTTGTCGAGGGTTGCATCCTGATGATCGGGCTGACCTACGTCGCCGTAAATTTCATCACCGATTTCTTCTACTCGCTGGCCAACCCACGGATTCGGCAATAGGTTTGTTATTCCGAGGTGCGAATTTTGCAAATGTGCTGGTGATCCTTGGCTTCCCAGTTCGTCGAATACTTATGCGACGTACGCTGGTTGTTCTGCTTCTTGTGGCGGGCACAGTTGTAGGCCAATCCACTTGTGATCTTCCCTCGGGAAAAGAACTCTCGCCCGCGCAGCAACAGCAATTCAAGAAGCTGCTCAACAGCCCAGGCGATCACGCGGCTGTACGTTTTGCCATGGCACTGAGCTATGCCAAAATCGGCAACCGGAAACATGCCCTCACGAATTTGCAGCACGCCCTCGCTGCCACCCCATGGCTCGATCCCGCCACTGAGTCCGACTTCAAAGCACTGCAATCATGCGAGCCGTTTCGCAAACTGGTGCAGCGGGTTGAGAAGAAACATCCGTCGATTTCTACCGGCACGACAGTTGTTACTGTCTCGCAGAAGGATCTGATTCCCGAAGGGCTGGCGGTGGATTTGTCCGCCGGGACGTTCTATCTCAGTAGTATCCACCACCGCAAAATTGTGAAGATTGCTTCAGACGGCACCGCCACCGACTTTGTGGCTGAAGGGCAGAGTGGCTTGTTGTCCGTACTCGGGATCCACGTTGATCCTGCCGACCGCAGTATCTGGGCCGCCAGCGAAAGCGAAGGTTCTGCCGCGCTTTTCCATTTTGATGCCGTGGGCCGGACCCTTTCTAGTGTGGCTCCAAAGGATCCAGGCAAGCACCTCTTCAACGATCTTGTGATTACGCCTTCCCGCGACGTTTACGTTACGGACAGTGAAGACGGCAGTATCTATCGGCTCCCGCGCGACTCCAAAGAGCTTGTTCGCATCGGGCTGGGTGGCAGACTCTATCCTAACGGCATTGCGTTATCAGGAGACGCCAAGTCTCTTTACGTGGCGCATGCCTTCGGCATTGCCCGGGTTGATCTCACCAGCGGAAACGTCAGCGAATTAGAGGCGTCGAATGGAATCAGCCTGGCTCAAAGCGACGGTCTTTATTACTGGCGTGGCAACCTTATTGCGATCCAGAACGGCTTTGGCCAGAATCGCATTGTGCAACTCCGCCTGACACCGGACGGCAAAGCGGTGAGCGCGGGCAAGTTGCTGGAATTCCGCTCCGCCAGTCTGGAACTGCCCACTACGGGTGCGATTTACAACGGCTGGTTCTACTACATTGAGAACAGCCAGATCGATCACGAAGAACATGGCAAATTGAAGGACGCGGAGCATCTCAAGCCGGTTCGGATTGCACGCCTTCGTTTAGGCGATTAAATCTTAAGCTGCACGATGGTGGCACTGATGAGCGCACCTGAAATTTCGATTCTGGCCACGCTGATCGGGAGCTTGAATCTTCGCGGACCCGCACTTCCTGGATTCAGGTATAGCACTCCGTCCTTGATTTCCTGCCGTGGTTGATGCGAATGGCCGCTTATCACAACGTCAAACCCCGCAGCTTTGGGATTCAGGTCGAGTGCGTTTAGATCGTGGATGACGTAAAAGCTCTTGCCGGCAAGCTCAATGACCTGCATCTCTGGAAAATCGCGCGCCCAGGTCTGCACGTCAACATTGCCGCGAATCGCCGTGACCGGTGCAATTTGTTTGAGCTCGGAAATGATCTCCGGTGCGCCAATATCGCCCGCATGGATGATGTGCTCTGATCCGCGCAGAGCCTCAAGAGCTTGCGGCCGTAACAAGCCGTGTGTATCCGAAATGACTCCTATAATCATTCTTGGGATTTTCCGCGTCTCCGGGCCTCCGCGGTGAGCGAGATCACTCCGCTATCTAGAGTCCCGCTTCAATCCGCGATCGCGGATCCATGTAATCGCGCAGCGCATCGCCGATAAAATTAAACGACAACACGGCCAGCATCACCGCCAGAGCAGGGAACAGGACCAGATGAGGCGCGTCAAACAAGTGAGCGCGTGCGTCATTCAGCATCGACCCCCAACTCGCGGTTGGCGGCGGAACACCCAGGCCCAGAAAACTCATGGTAGCTTCCGCCAGAACCGCGCCGGCCATTCCGATGGCGCCCTGCACAATCACCGGCTGAATGATATTGGGAAGAATGTGGCGGGTTACAATGCGCCAGTCACTCGCGCCCAGCGCCCGCGCGGCTTCTACAAATTCACGCTCGCGCACCGCCAGCACCTGAGCGCGCACAAGGCGCGCATAGCCAACCCACCCGCCGATGCAAAGGGCAAGAATGAGATTAAGGATTCCGGGACCAAGGAATGCCACAAATGCAATCGCCAGCAGAATGCCGGGAAAAGACAGGAAGGCATTCATGATGATCACGTTGAAAATCCGATCTGTGAGCCCGCCGTAGTAACCAGCGATAGACCCAAAGAGCAGGCCCAGCAGCAGCGACCCGGCGACCACGCTGGTGCCCACTAACATGGAGATTCGAGCGCCATAAATGACGCGCGAAAGAATGTCGCGGCCCAATTCGTCCGTGCCAAACCAGTGGGCCGCGCTGGGAGCTTGGAGGCGGATCGCCAGATTGATCTGGCTCGGACTTTGGGGCGCGATCCAGGGGGCAAACAAGGCAAATACGATGAAGATGAGAACCAGCGTCATACCAATCGCAGCCAGCCAGTTTTGCCGGCCAAGCGCGCCTGCAGCGGACCAGGTGCTAGAACCCGAAGCCATTGGCTATTGGCCGCGATGCATGGCCGAGAAATCAAATCTTCCCAGGTAGATCGGATAAGAAGTGGGCGCCTGATTCTTGGTCACGTCAATGGGGTACGGTAAATCCTGCGTCGTAGGAAATCCCCAGATGTCTCCGTTCGTGAGATCGACCACTACCTTGCCGACCACCTGTTTTGACTTGTCGGGCGCAACGAGCATCGTGGTTCCGGGTTCAATGTAGTAATGAGCATTTTCTGATTGCGCGTGCGCCACTTTGGGTTCGAATATCGGGCGCAGCGTAAGTACACCAAGGAAGAAGACCGAGACCGTCAGCAGGACGCGATCATAAAGACTCAATTTCACAGGAAACCTCCACTGCCTGAAAAAGCAAAGACCCCAAGTGCGCGATTTAGCCGGCGCTAGCGCAAAACCGTTTGTCTTACTATTCTTTTCAGGGCACGCACAAAAACCTGGTTCTGTTCCGGCGTGCCAATGGTTGCGCGAATGCCGTTGGGAATCCCCCAGGCCGAAAGCGGACGCACGATCACTCCTTCTGCCTGCATGCGACGCGCAAATGCGCTGGCGTCCTCTTCGACTTCAAAGTAGATGAAGTTGGCGCTGGTGGGAACGGCACGAAGTCCCAATTCGGAGAACTGCGGAAAGAGCCATTCCGCTCCTGCTGCGTTGTTCTCCACCGTCCGCCTGATGTGGCCTTCATCGCGGATGGCTGCCAGTCCAGCGGCTTGAGCCAGCACAGAAACAGAAAACGAATTGCGTACGCGCCCGAAGTACTGAAACAATTCCGCATCTCCGCAGCCGTATCCAAGTCGAATGCCGGCCAGGCCGTGCGCTTTGGAGAACGTTCGGAGCACGATTACGTTGCGCCGTCGGGCGCGGGCGTAATCCATGGACCGCGAATACGTGATGCCACGCTGGGCGGCAAAGTAGCCGGCGAAATCGGAATAGGCCTCATCCAGCACCACGAGCACGTGATCAGGCACGCGGGCCAGGAATCTGTCTGTTGCGTCCGCGTCAAACATTGTGCCGGTTGGATTGTTGGGGTTGGCCAGAATCACGACTCGCGTGTTGTCGTTGATTGCTGCGGCTATGGCGTCGAGGTCGTAGCTGTCTTGCCGCATCGGAGTAGTAATGAGTTGACCGCCCGCAGCCCGGGTCACAATGGGATAGCTAATGAAAGAGCGCTCGCTGGTAATGCAGTTCAGTCCCGGACCCAGAAGAGTGCGAGCCAGGATGTCGAGCAGTCCGAGCGATCCATCTGCCAGAAAAATCTGTTCGGGAGCAATGTTATGGCGCGCCGCCAGCTCCGCGCGCAGCTCTGATGCGTCATTGTCCGGATAGAGATTCACTTCGGATGCTGCCGCGCGAATGGCCTCCACCGCGCGTGGCGAAGGACCAAATGGGTTCTCATTCGAGGCCAACTTGATCATGCTCAGGCCGGATTCGCGCTGCGCCTGCCGCACTCCCTTGCCCGGAACATATCCCACCAGCGAACGGATATGCGGAGGAATCAGGTCGATGATGGTCGGCTTCATCAGAGGAGAAGTGTTACAGGCCTTTGTATCACGAAGGTGCGCGATTGGCCAGTAACGAACGACATGCTGATCCTTGCTTAGTGGCCGTAGCGCGAATGCGGACCCCGTGATCCATAACGCTTCGCAGCCCTTGCTGGAGGCTGAGGTGGGCGCGCACCCTGCTGTTTTCCAGGCCTGCTACCAGCCGCGAAACCACGCGTGTTGCGCTCAAACTGTTGTTGCGCCTCCTCTTTGCGCTTTGGACGGTTTGGAAAATTTCTATCACGCTGACCTGTAAATTTTGGCTTCGCCGCTTCCGGATGTGATTCCTGTGCTCGAACCTGTTTGCTGCGTGGCCTGGACCACTCCCGGTTTGGACGTTTCCTGCCGGCTTTGCCGATAAACCGCGCTGCTGTTTTCGCTGCACTGCGCTCCGGCGCAGCAGAATCAGGCCGGCGCCCTGACTTGCGCAACGCGGAAAGCTCCTGTGGCGTCAGGTCACGATACTGACCTGGCTCTACGTCTAGCTCCAAACGACCATAGCGCACACGTTTGATTTTCTCCACATGATGGCCAATCTCTTCAAACATGCGGCGTATCTGACGGTTCTTGCCTTCGATCAGCGTGACTTCATACCAGGGATTGTCGGCTTCACGGACAATGCGCACCTGCGCCGGAGCGGTGTGCAGCGGACGAGTCCCGCGCTCGCCCGGCTTGCTGCCAATCCGAATGCCGTGCCGCAGCTTGTTAATGTCGTCTTCATTCGCGTGTCCGGAAATCTTCACCAGGTATGTTTTGGGAACGTGCGAAGCCGCGCGAGTGAGGAAATTCGCCAGTTCGCCATCATTGGTCATGAGCAGCAGGCCTTCGCTGCCGTAGTCGAGACGGCCGACCGGATAAATGCGCTCGCCAACGTTCTTGACCAGTTCCATGACCGTAGGCCGGCCTTCCGGGTCAGAAACCGTAGTCACATAACCTTTAGGCTTGTTCAGGAGGAGATAAATGTGGCGCTCTGAGCCGCGCAGCAGTTTGCCGTCAACTTTGATATGATCCCGCTCAGGATCGGCCTTGCTGCCGAGTTCGGTCACGGTCTGCCCGTTTACAGTGACTCGTCCCTGCGCGATTAATTCCTCCGCTTTTCGGCGTGAGGTGATTCCCGCAGCGGCAATGATCTTTTGCAAGCGCGCGACGGCCACCCCTAGCCACCTGTGCTTTCCGACGCGACTTCGCCGGTCACCTGTTCATCTGTTTGGTCGTGACGAGGATCGGAAGAGACGGTTGGCTCCGTCACGTTCTGTGGTATCTCGGCTTCGTCATCGGCGAGTTGCTCGACTCCGCCGTCTGCTAGCGCTGATTCCGCTGCAGTCTCGGGATTGACGTCCGGCACTCCCGTTGCATCCGGAATCGCGGTGTCGCGCGGATAGAGCTCTTCCTGCAGTTCGCCTGCAGCGAGCTTTTCAAATTCCTCTAAACTTGGCAGTTCGCTCAGATCTTTCAGGCCAAAGCGGAGAAGAAAATCTTTGCTGGTCTTGTACAGCATCGGCCGGCCGACAACCGCTTTGCGTCCCGCGGTGGTAATCAGCTTCCGCTCCAGCAGAGTGCCGATTACACCCGCTGCATCCACGCCGCGAATCTCGCTGATTTCGGGCACTGTGACCGGCTGCTTGTAGGCGATGACTGCAAGCGTCTCCAACGCCTGCAGCGACAGCCGGATCGGCGGCTTTAAGCTCTTCGAGAAAGCGCGCACCAGATCGTGATGTTCAGGCTTGGTGGACATGCGGTACCCGCCCGCCACCTGGCGAATCTCGATTCCGTGATCTTCGCGATTGAAATCCGCCATCAGCTCTTCCAAGAAGGGCCTGAGCAACGCGCGCAGCTCCGCTCGCTCTGATTTTTCTTTTTCCTTACCTTTAGCTTTCTTTGCCAGGACGGCCGCGGTTTCCGTTTCCGGAGCTGTGCCCGGAGCCGTGGCGCCGTTCTCCACCGCGCCCAAATGCTCTTCGGCCTGCTCCGGATGCGGCTCAGAGATCGGGACCGGAGCAGCGTCATTCTGCGCTGCCTGCCTGAGCGCCAGCAGATCATCTTTCAGCAGCACGGCGAGCTGGTCCAGCGTGATGGGATCTTCCGCTGCGTAAATTAGTGCTTCGAGTTCGGCTTTGATGGACATAGGAGTTAGCAGCTAGCAATTAGCAGATGGCACTGATCTATTATCGAATGGCGACCATTCGCTACTCTCGCAATTCGATGGCCAGCCGGTTTTTCAATCGTCAATCTTTGGCACTTTTGGCACTTCTGGCAACGTCTTTGGCCAGTTGCCAATTGCTATTTGCTCATTTCCAATCATCTCTCGCCGCCGCGGCGCCTTCGCCCATGACCGTATCGAACATGGCATGTTTTTTGAGCAGAATGTCGCCGAAGACACGGTCCTGGCGCAGCAGCACAGCCTGCAATCTTACCAGCTCCAGCAGCGCGAGGAATGATGCGATGAGCGCATGCCGTGAGGTGATGTGCTGCAGCAGGCGTTTGAGCCGGATGGGCCGATCTTCCATCAGCAATCGCCGGCGGAAGTACTCAATCATTTGAGCTACCGTCACCGTTTCCTCGTTCACCTGCAGCATGGGGCGAGAACGTGCTCGTTCCAGGATCTCCTGAAAAGTCTTCACCAGGTCAACGACATCGGCGTCGAGTTCCGGCTCGGTACCTTCCGCATCACGGAATTCCTTCAACGAGGGATTGGTGACGACAGCGTCTTCAATCTGCTGCTTCTGCAGGAGCATCTGCGCGGCGTTTTTGTACTTCTCGTGCTCCAGCAGGCGCTGGACCAGCTCTTCGCGTGGATCTTCTTCCGTTCCCGCAGGAGCATCCGGATCGCGCGGCAGCAACATTTTGCTCTTGATATGGATCAGCAGCGCGGCCATATAAATAAACTCTGCCGCAACGTCCACGTCCAATTGCTTCAGGTTCTCGACATACCCCAGGTACTGCGCCGTGATCTTGGCAATCGGAATGTCGTAGATATCAATGTCCTGCTTGCGAATAAGATCCAGCAGCAAATCCAGCGGGCCGTCATAGACGGCGCCGACGGTAACGGCGAAGGGGAACTCGCTCGTCTGCGCTGCCGCGGATTGGACGTTTTCTGCCACGAATCGAGCTTTCTAATTCATTCTAATCGTTTTCGCGAGCTTAGATCGTGCCTGGGCTGTGGATTACGCGACCATTTCACGCAGTCATTTTTG
>Ga0070679_100003276_pt1 | contig 14804 bp, 13 predicted proteins | sample KBSC63BmetaG_FD_65652 | JGI IMG/M metagenome (GOLD analysis project Ga0070679, IMG submission 65652) | Corn rhizosphere microbial communities from Kellogg Biological Station, Michigan, USA - KBS C6-3B metaG | ecosystem: Host-associated > Plants > Roots > Rhizosphere | place: USA: Michigan... | reverse complement strand
CAAACGCGAACGCCGAAGGCGGCGCATAGCGCGAGCGCCATGGATGGCGCGAGTAATTCCGGGATGACGATCAAAAACAGAGTTTCTCGCGACATGAACCAATCCACCGCATCCGTCCCGCCCACGCCGCAAACGATCCGCTTCGTGATGGCGCGCACGTCCCATCCCGGCAACATCGGTGCGGCCGCGCGCGCGATCCGCACCATGGGTTTCTGGCGCATGGTGCTGGTGGCGCCGCAGCGATATCCAGACCCGCAGGTCACCGCGATGGCGGCGGGTGCGGACGACGTGCTGGCCAACCTGGTCGTGGCCGGCAGCGTGCCGGAAGCCGTCGCCGACTGCACCCGCGTGTACGGCCTGTCGGCGCGCCGGCGCGGCGTGAACCTGCCGGAACTCGATCCGCGCACCGCGGTGGGCGAGATAGCGCCGCTGTTGCGGCAGGGCGCCGAAGTTGCACTGCTGTTCGGCAATGAACGCTCCGGCCTCGACAACGAAGAATTGTCGGTATGCCACGCGATGATCCGCATTCCCAGCGTCGAGGAATTCTCCTCGCTCAATCTTGCACAGGCCGTGCAACTGATGGCGTGGGAACTGCGGATGGCGATGTTCGGCACGGCGCCCAATGCGCCACCGGATCATGATGCACCCCCCGCCACCGCCGACGAGATGGAGCGGTTCTTCGATCACCTGTTCGAAACCCTGCACGCGATCGACTTCCACAAGGGCCGCTCGGCCCAGACCATCGAATTGCGTTTGCGGCGCCTGTTCCATCGCGCGATGCCCGACGCGCGCGAACTGCGCATCCTGCATGGTGTACTTGCGGATGCGGAGCGGATGGCGAGCTTGGCGAAAGAGCGCGATGCGTAAAGCTGGCGTATAATCCGGACTGAATTCGGACCTGAGTATTCGACGTGGCCAGCGAAGCAATCATCAGCCTCACGGAGTTCAAGAACGATGCCGCAGGCTGGGTCAAGCGCCTGCAGAAGCAACCGCCTGTGGTGCTGACACAGAACGGGCGCGGCGTCGCAGTCGTGCAGAGCTACGAGGAATACGAGCGCTCGCGCTTCGAGTCTGCGCTGGTGATGCGCCTCAACCAGGCGCTGGCGGACGATCGCGCCGGGCGCACGATACCTCACGCCAACCTCAAGAAGCAGATTCGGTCCGCGCTGAAGAAGCGCATCGCCAAGCGTGGCTGAGTGGTCGGTCTACTGGTCGCCAGAGGCTCGCGGCGATCTGGAAGGCATCGTCGAATTCATTGCCGGCCGCGGTGACGTCGAAAACGCACTTGTCGTTTTCGAGCGAATTGCTGCGTCGGTGGATTCGCTGGCAACGATGCCGGAACGCGGACGCGCCGTGCCGGAAGTGCGTCTTGCGATCGAACCACCTCTCCTGGAGTTGATCGAAGCGCCGTGGCGCATCATGTACGCATGCGAACGCAGGCGCGTGATCATCGCCGCGATCATCGACAGCCGTCGTGACGTCGGTGCCATTCTGGAAAGCCGCTTCGGGCTAAAGCTTCCGGATGCTCGATGAAAACATGAATGGCGTGACGTGTGTGTCGCGTCAGCTGGAATCAACTGTGCACTGCAAGCGTGATGCTACGCTCCATTCCAACCCAGCACCGATACAGCGAACCTATTAGTGAGGAGTAAACAAGTGAAACTTCAGATGCCAATGCCCACGTCGTTCAAGTTTGAAACCACGAACGGGCAGTATGTCGTTCTGCCACTTACGGCAGTTGTTGACATGTACACTGAAAGTTTCAACTACCGAATCACGGCCGCATATTCTGCACGCAATCGACATCCGGGCCATGACTGGATCGTCGCCGTCACTTTGCCGTGGGACGCTGACTTATCAAAGGCTAAGCTGATTATAGCTGACGTTGAACCTGAACTACGTAACAGGGGCTTTGAATTCGATGGATTCTGCGTGGGAAATCCCAAAGGAGAATGCATCGTCGTCGCGCCTGACCAATATAGCGAGATATACACAGCACTCGACGTACTTTTCAGCGTAAAACGTGAAAGATGGCCATTTCCGTGGGTCCGCAGTGATGATGAAAACCCGGAGAAAAAACAACTCACGTACAATGGCCGCGATATCACGATCCGCGCATACAGCGATGGGGCATATCGCTAGTTCTGCCCTGGATTTGTGGCAGTGACGGGATCGTCCTGCTGCGGGAGGGGTTGTCAATCGGCGAGGATTCACGGCCGCCTGGCCTTCGAGCAATGAGCCCTGATCGGGTGAGCGTAAGACTGAGGTTATGCAGCAAAAAAAGCAATGGATTCCCGCTTTTGTGCAGAAATGACGACAAATGAATTGAACAGGATTTGCTAGCCATCATCCAGCTCCGTTTCGCCAACTTGCTCGTCCTTGGCAATCGGTGAAACCAACACCTTGTCGATCCGCGCCCCATCAAGATCGACGACTTCAAACTTCAATCCGTGCCAAGTGGTGCTTTCGCCCTCGACCGGGATGTGGCCCAGCATGTCGATGAGCATGCCGGCGAGGGTGTAGTAGTCGCCTTCTTCTTCGTTCGGCAGTTCGTCGAGTTTCAGCAGTTCGCGCAGATCGTCGGTCGCGAGCGAACCCGAAACCAGCCAACTGCCGTCGTCGCGCCTCAGCGCGGAAGCATTGCCGGAGGCGCCGCTGGTGCCGTTGCCCGCCGGGTGGCCGACCACCGCGGTCAGCACGTCGTTCAAGGTCACCAAGCCTTCGATGTCGCCGTATTCGTCCACTACCAGCGCGAATGGCGTCTTGGCGTCGCGGAATTCATCCAGCAGGTCCAGCGCGCGCGTGGTAGCGGGCACGAACAGCGGCTTGGTCAACTTGCGGAACAGATCGAGGCGCGGCTGCGTGGCGGCATCCGGATCCTGCGCCAGCGATTGCAGCAGGCGCTTCACCTCCAGCACGCCGAGCACTTCTTCCTCGCCTTCGCGATAGACCGGATAGCGCGAGTACGGCGTGGCGCGCAATACCGCCAGGTTCACGGCCAGCGGCGCCGCCGCATCCAGCCACGCGATGCGCGGGCGCGGTGTCATCACGCTGTCCACCGTACGATCGCCCAGACGCAGCACGCGGTTGACCATGTTGCGTTCGTCCAGGTCCAGCACGCCCTGTTCGGCGCCTTCGGCGACCAGCAGGCGGATTTCCTCTTCGCTCACTTTCTCGCGCGTGAAGCGATGCAGCCGCAGCACCCGCAACACCGCGTTGGTGATCAGGTCGAGGAACCACACGAACGGCGCCATCACCCACGACATCACCTGCATGGGCAACGCCACGATCTGCGCAATGCGCTCGGGGGCGACCAGCGCGGCGCGCTTGGGCACCAGTTCGCCCACGATGATGTTGATGGTGGTGACCAGGATGAAACCCAGCACCAGGCCGATCACCAGTGACGCGTGCGCGGCCACCGGGGCGCCCATCCGGGTGAGCCAGCCGCTTATGGCATCGCTGATCGAAGCGCCGGTGGCGGCGCCGGTGATCAGCGTGATCAGGGTGATGCCGATCTGCACCGTGGACAGGAAGCGGTCAGGCCGCTGGGCCAGCCGCAGGGCCACCTGCGCGCGCGTGCTGGTGCGCGCCATGTAGCGCAGCCGGCTTTTGCGTGAAGCGATCAGCGCGATCTCGGCCAGCGCGAAAAACGCGTTGCCCAGTGCCAGCACCAGTACCAGGCCAAGTTCGGTCAGCATTCAGGCCCTAGGCCGCGCGGGGGAGGTCATGCCCCGAGTTTAGCAAGCGCGGATGCTTCGGGCCCGCGGCGTGCTCGTGTACCATTTGCGTGGTCGGGTTTCGGATGGATCGCCATGTTTTCGCTGCAGACCATGTTCGGCAAAGGGGATCGTTTCTACACCCTTCTGGAATCCAGCGCCGGCGCCGCCCGCGATGGAGCCACGGCGTTGCAGGCGTTGCTGGAGGCCCACGGCGAGGCGATGCTGCTGGATGGCTTCCGCGCCGCCCGCCGGCGCGAGAAGGAACTGGCCGCGCAGATCAGCGAGGCGCTGGTCAATACCTTCGTCACCGCGCTCGATCGCGAGGACATCGAGGCGATGTCGTCCGCGCTTTACCGCATTCCCAAGACGATCGAGAAGTTCGCCGAACGCTACGTGATCGTGGCGAAAAGGGTCGAGGGCATCGATTTCGCCTCGCGCGGCGTGCTGCTGATGAGCGCGACCGACGGCGTCGCGGAAATGGTGAGCGAACTGCGCAACGGCATGAACATCGACCGCATGCGCAAATTGCAGGATCGCCTGCAGGCGACCGAGTCGGAAGCCGACCGGCTGCTGCTGGAGCCTTACCGTACCCTGTATCTCGGCAGCGACGATCCGATCCGGATGATGCTGGTGAAGGACCTGTTCGAGTTGCTGGAAAAGGCCATCGACCGTTGCCGCGACGTGGGCAACGTGATTTATTCGATTGTGTTGAAGAACTCATGAGACAGGGACCAGGGACCGGGGATCAGGACCCGCGAGAGTACAAGGCAGATCACTCCCTTCCACAGGAAGGGGGTCGCCGCGCAGCGGCGGGGGGATGCGATTCACCGCGCACCGACGCGAATGACTCGAGTGCGCGAAGAGCCATCCCCCTCGGTCGCGCAGCGGGCGCGTTCGCTTCGCTCCGCCCTTCGCAAGCGAGGGGAGAAGTCAAAGAAGCATTCTCGGCGTGGTCTGCCTTCGAGTTCCGAATCCCCGCATGAGCCTCGGCCTCCTCATCGCCGTCATCGTGATCGCGTTGGTGTTCACTTACATCAACGGTTTCCACGATACCGCCAATTCCATCGCGACTGTGGTGGCGACCAAGGTCTTGACACCGGGGCAGGCGGTGCTGTTGGCCGCCACCACCAACCTTGGCGGCGCATTGCTGGGCTCCGCCGTCGCGATCACCATCGCCACGGGCCTGATCGACGCGGGCGTGCTCCAGGTCGGCGGCGAGGTGCTGATCTGCGCGCTGCTCGGCGCCATCATCTGGAACCTGATCACGTGGTGGCTGGGATTGCCCTCGTCGTCGTCGCACGCGCTGATCGGCGGCCTGTGCGGCGCCGCGTTCGCGGCTTCCGACGGCAACTTCCACGCGATCATCTGGGCGACCGATCCCAATCACTGGTGGCGTGGCGGGGGATTGATCCCGAAAGTGCTGGTGCCGATGGTGGGGTCGCCCATTGCGGGTTTCGTGCTGGGCATCGTGGTGATGGGTGGCTTGTTTGCGCTGTTTGCGTGGTTCGGCAATCGCACGGGACTGCTGCGCCGATTCGGGCGCACGCCGTTCGTGAACATGTTCTTCGGCAAGGCCCAACTGTTCTCGGCCGCGGCCATGGGCGTATCGCACGGCATGAACGACGCGCAGAAGACCATGGGCATCATCGCGCTGGCGCTCGCCGACGCCACCCTCGCGCACAATTTCGATCACCTGCCAGCATGGCTGCACTTCCTGCGGGTGTCGGATGTCGGCGGCCACTTCCCGATTCCGGTGTGGGTGAAGGTGGTGTGCGCGCTGGTGATGGCGGCCGGTACCGCCGGTGGCGGCTGGCGCATCATCAAGACGCTCGGCCACAAGATGGTCAAGCTGCACCCGATCAACGGATTCGCCGCGGAAACGAGTTCCGCGTTCGTGATCATCGTCGCGTCCATCTTCGGCTTGCCCGTTTCGACCACCCACGTGGTGTCGTCCGCGATCATGGGCGTCGGCGCGTCCAAGCGCTTCAACGCGGTGCGCTGGACGGTGGTCGAACGCATGGTGTGGTCGTGGATCCTGACGTTGCCCATCAGCGCGTTCATGACCTGGGTGCTGGTGGAGTTGTCGCGACCGCTCTGGACCTGAGCCGGGAGCGGTAGACTCGCTCCGTGACCAGCGCGCGCATCCATGAGTCCGTCCCCGGAACCGACAAACTGGTCGTAGCGATTTCATCGCGCGCGCTGTTTGATTTGACGGAATCGCACGCGCTGTTCGAACGGGAAGGGCTGGAGGCCTACCGCGCTTTCCAGATCGCGCACGAGAACGATGTGCTGCAGCCGGGCGTCGCGTTTCCGGTAGTGAAGAAGCTGCTGGCGCTGAATCGCCCCGCGCCGGATACGCCGTACGTGGAAGTGGTGCTGCTGTCGCGCAACTCCGGCGACACCGGCCTGCGCATTTTCAATTCCATCCAGCACCACGGACTCGCGATCTCGCGCGCGGCGTTCACGTCCGGCGAGGCGACCAGTGAATACATCGCGCCGTTCGGCGTGGATTTGTTCCTGTCCGCGAACGCAGAGAACGTGGCCCGCGCGTTGAATTCCGGCGTTGCGGCGGCCACGATCCTGCCTTCGCAGGTGCGCGATGCGCGTTCCGCGCAGTTGCGGATCGCGTTCGACGGCGACGCGGTGATCTTCGGCGACGAGTCCGAGCGCCTGTCGCAGGAGCAGGGCCTAGACGCCTTCCACCGCAACGAAACCGAGCACTGGAACGAACCGCTGTCCGGCGGCCCGTTCCGCAATTTCCTGGCCGCGTTGCACCGCCTGCAGGCGGCTTTCCCGCCCGAGGATTCACCGATCCGTACCGCGCTGGTCACGGCGCGCTCGGCGCCGGCGCACAAACGGGTGATCCTGACGCTGCGCCAATGGGGCGTGCGCATCGACGAGGCATTGTTCCTCGGCGGCCGCGACAAGGGACCGTTCCTGGAAGCCTTCGGCGCCGACCTTTTCTTCGACGATTCGCCGATCAACGTGGAGTCCGCGCGCCAGCACGTGGCGACCGGTCACGTTCCGCACGGCGTCTCCAATCAGGGGTGTCGCGAAAAAGCCTGACGCTTCCGGGAAGTTCGGATTTTGCTCGTCATCCCGGAATCGCGAAGCGATATCCGGGACCCAGCGCCTTTGCGGTTCAGTGCGTTGCGTGAAAGTCACTGGGTCCCGGCTTTCGCCGGGATGACGAGTGATAGGGCTGATCAGAGGTCCCTTAGTTTTACGCGGCTACGTGCAGCGGCACCGGCTCCGTGCGGCTGCGACGATGATCGTCCGCAAACTCGTCCTGCCGCGCGAGTTGCGCGAACAAGCCATTGCGCAGGATCAGTTCCTGATAACGACCCTGCTCGATGATGCGGCCGTGGTCGAGCACCAGGATGATGTCGGCATTGCGCACGGTGGAAAGCCGGTGCGCGATGATGAAGGTGGTGCGGTTGCGGCAGAGCGCATCCATCGCGCGCTTGATGCGCGCCTCGGTGGCGTTGTCCAGCGCGCTGGTGGCCTCATCCAGCACCAGGATCGGCGCGTCTTTCAGCATCGCCCGCGCGATCGCGAGGCGCTGGCGTTCGCCGCCCGACAACGAACGGCCGCGTTCGCTGACCGCCGTCGCGTAGCCTTCCGGTTTTTCGGCGATGAAGGTATGCGCTTGGGCCGCGCGGGCTGCGGTTTCCACTGCGCCGTCGTTCGCGTCCGGATCACCGATGCGCAGGTTTTCCCCGATGCTGCGATGGAACAGGCCGGGTTCCTGGAATACCACCGCGACGTTGCGTCGCAGCGATTCCAGGGTTGTGGAACGGATGTCCATGCCATCCACGGTGATGCGGCCGCGCGTGGGGTCGGCGGCGCGATACAAGAGGCTGAGTGCTGTGGTTTTGCCCGCGCCGGTGGGCCCGACCACGGCCACCTTGCTGCCCGCAGGGATGCGGAAACTCAGGTCGTGCAGTGCCTCGCGCCCGGGTTCGTAGGCGAAGCCCACCTGTTCGAACGCGACTTCGCCGCGTACGCGCGAAAGCACAACCGCGCCGGGTGCTTCGGTGACGGCCGCCGGGGTGTCCAGCATTTCGAAGAAATCACGCAGCGAATTCGACTGGAAGAACAGGTTGGAAATGAAGGTCGCGAATTGTTCCAGCCGGCCGATCAGCATCAGCGCGAAACCGACGAAGCTGACGATGCCGCCGATACTGATTTCGCCGCGCGCGTGCAGCGCGGCGCCCAACGCGAAAATGGCCACGATCGTCAACGTGCTGGCCGCGCGCGAGAAGACCGACAGGGTCGCCCAGCCGTTCAACACCGGATATTGCGCGGACAACGCTTCCGCAATCAATTGCTTCAGGCCGCGCACTTCCTCGCGGGTGCGCGTGAAACTTTGCACCACGGTCACGTTGCCCAGCACATCGCCGACGCGCGTGGAAATGCGGTGGTGGTAATCCTGCACGCGATCCTGTGCATGGCGCGTGCGTCGCATCGCGATCGCGTTGAAGATCACGAAACACGTCAGCAGCGCGACCATCAACAGCGCGAGTTTCCAGTTGATGGCCACCGCCACCGGGATCATCACGACGATGGCCAGCAGCGTGGTCAGGTGTTCGCGGAAGAAGCCCAGCCACAGCGCCGACAGGTTGTCGGTGCCGATGTGCATGATCCGCAGCAATTTGCCGGTGTGCTGGTTGCCATGGAACGACAGCGGCAGTTCGATCACGTGCTCGAAGTAGGCGCGCACCGCGGCGAGGCGGCGCCGGTGCGACATCCGGTCCGCATGCAAGGATATGAGCGCGCCCACGGCTACGCCGACGAAACCCACCAGTGCCCACGCGCCGATCAACATGGCGGCGTGACCGCGCGGCTTGCTCAGCGCATCGATCACGCGTCCGAACAGCAACGGTTCCAGGAAGAACACGCCAGCCATGGCCAGGTTGGCCACGGTAAGCACGATCGCGAGCACGCGTTCGGGTGCGAGCAGCCCGAGCACGCGCAGGTAGATGCGCAGGATGGACATGGGTTGTGCCGTGGATGTGGAGCAGGGCGCAGTTCAACACTCGAATGCTTGAAGTGCGCTGAACGCACGCGCGCCCAATTCAGGTGCGGTTGCGACTGACCGGCAGAACGCAGATCGATACATCGAGGATTGGCTAAGACGGCGTGAAGATTGCCGACCGGTCCCGGGCGCCAAAGGCCGCTCCGACGCGGAAACCTTGATAACGCTACAATAACGCGCTTCATATTTGCCCCCGAGAAGCCCGCATGGCGACCCGCCTCAATCCCCTCGATCTGTACGACGTCCGCGCACTGCTTTCCGAAGAGGAGCGCATGGTGCAGGATTCGGTTGGGCGCTTCGTCGACGACAAGGTGCTGCCGATCATCGGCGACTGCTTCGACCAGGCGCGCTTCCCGGCCGAGCTGATTCCGGAAATCGCTTCGCTCGGACTGCTCGGCGCGACGATCCCCGAGGAATACGGTGGCGGCGGCATGAACCAGGTCAGCTACGGCCTGATTTGCCAGGAAATGGAGCGCGGCGATTCCGGCCTGCGCAGCTTCGCGTCGGTGCAATCTTCCCTGGTGATGTATCCGATCTTCGCTTTCGGCAGCGAGGAGCAGAAGCGCGAATACCTGCCGAAGATGGCGGCCGGCGAAATCATCGGCTGCTTCGGTCTGACCGAACCGCACGGCGGTTCCGACCCGGCCAACATGAAGACCGTCGCGAAGAAGGATGGCGGCGACTGGGTGATCAACGGCGCCAAGATGTGGATCACCAACGGCAACCTGGCGCACGTGGCCTTGGTGTGGGCCAAGACCGACGACGGCATCCGCGGATTCCTCGTGCCGACAAACACGAAAGGTTTTGCGGCGCAGGAAATCCACAAGAAGATGAGCCTGCGCGCGTCGGTGACCAGCGCGTTGTTCCTCGACGACGTACGCGTTCCCGAGAGCGCGATGTTGCCGAACGTGAAGGGCCTGCGAGGTCCGCTGAGCTGCCTCGATTCCGCGCGCTTCGGCATCAGTTGGGGCCCGATCGGCGCGGCGCAGGCCTGCTTGAAGGAGGTGCTGGATTACACGCAGGAGCGCGTGCTCTTCAATCGGCCGCTTGCGGCCAATCAGGCGATCCAGTTGCGACTGGCGGATATCGCGCGCCGCATCACCACCGCGCAGCTGCTGGCATTGCAGTTGGGGCGCTTGAAGGACGCGGGAAAATTGCACCCGAGCCAGATTTCGCTGGCGAAGTGGAACAACGTGCGCATGGCGCTGGATATCGCGCGCGAATGCCGCGACATCCTGGGCGGCGCCGGCATTACCACCGAACACGTCGCGATCCGTCACGCGCTGAATCTGGAGTCGGTGGTCACCTATGAAGGCACCCAGACGGTCCATCAACTCGTGGTTGGAAAGGAACTGACGGGCATCAACGCTTTCTAGAATTTGAAAACCAAGAACGTGTCATTTTAATGTCGTCATTCCCGCGAAAGCGGACTGCGTTTGCAGGACAGCAAACGCGAACGCCGAAGGCGGCCCGGAGGGCGAGCGCCATGGATGGCGCGAGTTTATCCAGTGTCTTTAGCTTTTGAATGAAGTAAAAGGCACTGGATTCCGGATCGCCGCTGCGCGGCGCCCGGAATGACGAAGAAGAAAAATCCTCGGAGTCCATCATGAAAATTCGCAACAAATGGCTCGCTGGTTTTGCGATGGGTGCAATGCTCGCTTCCGGCGGCGCGATGGCCGCGGTCAACGTCAACGAGATGCATGTTGCGTTGACCTCGTTGAAGCTGGCGTTGGCGAAGATGGGCGTCGCCAATGCGATCTTGTCGAATCCCACGCCGCCGTCGAACAATACCGACGCGCACCTTGCCGCGCCCAATCAGTTGGGCAGCCGGGAAATCAGCTCGATTCTGGTCAGCGCGGGCGGCGTGATCAACGTGTATCTCAGTCCGGCCGTGGGCGTGGGCAATGGCATCGTGCAACTGGTGCCGAAGGTCGTGACCGACAAGCAGGGCAAGAAGAGCGTGCAGTACACCTGCTACAGCCCCAACATCCCCGACATCGCGACCGCGGCACCGGAATGCACGTATCACCCGGTCGGCAAGTGAGCGATTCGTGGCGGATGCGATGCCATCGCCTGAACCCCTGCTGGAAACGGCACGGCTGATCCTGCGCCCGCCGCGCGCCGAGGATTTCGAAGGGTGGGCCGCGATCGCGCAGGATGAAGAAGTGACGCGGCACCTCGGCGGCGCGCACAGCCGTTTCGAAGCATGGAAGCGTTTTCTCGCTTGCGTGGGCGCATGGCATATCCAGGGCTTCAACGCATTTTCGGTAATCGAAAAAAGCAACGGGCGTTGGATAGGACGGGTCGGGCCTTTGCATCCGGATGGCTGGCCCGGTGACGAAATCGGCTGGACACTCGCGCGCATGGCCTGGGGGAAAGGCTACGCGACCGAGGCCGCGACCGCCGCGATCGATTGGGCATTCGAGGTGCTCGGCTGGACGCACATCATCCATTGCATCGACTCGGGCAACACTGCATCCCAATCCGTCGCGCGCAGGCTGGGTTCGACCCTGCAAGGCCCGGGCAAGCTGCCCGCGCCGCATGAAAACGACTCCATTGAAATCTGGGGCCAGACGCGCGCGCAGTGGTTTGCGCGCCGCGCCGCACGCACTGCTGCCATCCCATCGACATGAACGCCATCAAGACTCCAGTTCCCGCCCGCCACAAGGGCTTCAACCGCGCCGAAATCGTCGACCAGAATTTCACGGAATTCGTGCAGGCGTGGCAAGGGGAGGTGCGCCGCGCGCCAAGCGACGATGAAGCCGTGTTGCCGGGCAGCGCCTGCACGGCGCGCGATTTCCGCGAGCTGTTCGAATCGCAGTTGATCTCGCGGCATCTCGATCTGATGGCGCGCGTGCTGCGCGTGCAGAACAAGGTGTTTTATACGATCGGTTCGTCGGGCCACGAAGGCAACGCGATGGTGGCGCGGTTGACGCGTCATACCGATCCTGCGTTCCTGCATTACCGCTCCGGCGCATTCATGGCCGAACGCTTTCGCAAATTGCCGGGGATGGATCCCGTAATGGATTCGGCGTTGTCGTTCGCGGCCAGCAGTGAGGATCCCGCATCGGGCGGCCGCCACAAGGTGTGGGGTTCGAAACCGCTGTGGGTGTTGCCGCAGACTTCGACCATTGCGTCGCACCTGCCCAAGGCGCTGGGTACCGCCGTCGCGATCGAGCAGGCGCAGCGCATCGAACATGAGTTGCCGATTCCGAAAGACTCGATCGTGATCTGTTCGTTCGGTGACGCGTCGAGCAACCACGCCACCGCGCAGACCGCGTTCAACACGGCCGGTTGGACGGCGTATCAACGCTTGCCGGCGCCGGTGCTGTTCGTGTGCGAGGACAACGGCATCGGCATTTCGGTGAAGACGCCGTCGGGTTGGATCGCCAACAATTTCGCCGACCGCAAGGACCTCGATTACTTTTTCGCGGATGGACTCGATCTCGCGGAAGGCTACGCGCAAGTGCAGCGCGCGATCCAGCATTGCCGCACGACGCGCCGCCCGACCTTCCTGCACCTGAAAGCCACTCGGCTCACCGGTCATGCGGGCACCGACTTCGAGATCGAGTGGCGCAGCTTCGAGGAACTGGTGGCGCTGGAAGCCACCGATCCGCTGCTGCGCTCGGCCGCGATCGCGTTGGAATCCGGGTTGTACAGCAAGCAGTCGCTGCTGGATGAATACGAAGCCATCCGCAAACGCTGTTTCGCTGCCGCGGAGGAGGCGGATCATCGTCCGAAGCTCACGTCACTCGATGACGTGTTGAAGCCGCTGGCACCGTACACGCCGAAGGCGGTGCGCGCCGAGGCCGAGCGCGCCAATTACGCGGACAAGCGTGTGGCGGTATTCGGTGGCCCCGAAAAGTTGCCGGAAACGCAGCCCGCGCGGCACCTGGCGCTGCAGATCAACGCGGCGCTGCACGACCTGCTCGCGAAGTATCCCGAGTCGCTGGTGTTCGGCGAGGACGTGGCGCAGAAGGGCGGCGTCTATACCGTCACGAAAGGCTTGAACAAGGCATTCAAGGGCGCGCGCGTGTTCAACACGCTGCTCGACGAAACCATGATCCTGGGCATGGCGCAGGGCTACGCCAACATGGGCATGCTGCCCATTCCCGAGATCCAGTACCTCGCGTATTTCCACAACGCCTGCGACCAGATCCGCGGCGAAGCGGCGTCGCTGCAATTCTTCTCCAACGACCAGTACCGCAATCCGCTGCTGGTGCGGATCGCCTCGCTGGGCTACCAGAAAGGTTTCGGTGGCCACTTCCACAACGACAATTCGATTGCCGCGCTGCGCGACATTCCGGGATTGGTCGTCGGCTGTCCTTCGCGTGGCGACGATGCCGCGGCGATGCTGCGCACATTGGCCGCGCTGTGCAAGGTCGATGGCCGCGTGTGCGCGTTCCTCGAACCCATCGCGCTGTACATGACGAAGGATTTGTACGAACACGGCGATGGCCAGTGGCAATTCGGTTATCCCGCGCCGGGCGAAGCGACGTCGCTGGGCGAAGGGCGCGTGTACAACGAGAAGGCAAAGGACTTGGTGATCTTCACCTTCGGCAACGGCGTGCCGATGGCCTTGCGCGCCGCACGCGAAATCGAAAAACAACACAAGTGGAAAGTGCGCGTGGTCGACTTGCGCTGGCTGGTGCCGCTCAACGATGCCTTCATCGTCGCGCAGGGGCGCAGTGCCAAACGCATCATCGTGCTGGACGAAGGACGCAAGAGCGCGGGCGTGGGCGAGGGCGTCATCACCGCAATCGTGGAAGGCGGCCTGGGTGCCACACCGCTCGAACGCGTGGTGGGTGTCGATACCTACACGCCGCTCGCGGGTGCGGCCCTGCTGGTGTTGCCGGGAGAGGCCGACATTGTGGCCGCTGCGGAGAGGCTGTCGGGCGATCAGCGAACCTCGGGGTAATTCTGTTTCTGCAGTCATCCCGGTGAAGGCCGGGATCCAGCTTTTTCGGCAAATCTTATTGAAGCGGCTGGATACCGGCCTTCGCCGGCATGACGAAGTTGGGGAGGCGCGGTACTTCGGGCTTCATTGGCTTTGGGAAACCCAGACCAAGGATGCCACTTTCATGTTGGTGGGCTGGGATGCTGGTGTTCCCGCAATTGCGCTGGAGAGATCATGAACGTCGTTGCCAGGATTTTTGTCGTCGCTGCTTTCGGTCTGACCTGTGCCGCGTGTTCGCATAACAACGCACCACATCCGGCGGCTTCGGCGCCGGCTGCGTCGAGCGCGACGCCGCCCGCCGCTTCGGCGATTCCGATGCGGGCGCCGGCGGTGGGTTCTACATCCGAAACGCTGGCTCCCCCGCCGTTGTCCAACGGACCGTCGCTGGCCGTGATCATGCAGCGGCCCAGTTTTGCCAAGGCCTTCGCGAACATGGATGGTACGTCCGCGTTGCCGGCGCGGGCGAAAGGCGGCGATGCTTCTGCGCCCTCGGCGAGGGTGCAGGTGGATGACAAGACGATGTGGCTGTCGCACGTTTGCGAGGCCGCCGACTGCCAAGGCGGGCAATTGTTCCTGTTGACCGATCCCGCGCAGCACGCGATGCAGGGTCTGCTGGTGGCAGCATCCGGTGGCGCAGGCGATTCCGTGCGCAAACTGACGGCTCGGCAAGCCGGACGCCTCGGTGCAGGCGTTCCTCAAGCAGCAGGACGTTAAATAATGGAATCGTTCGTGTTGAGCCCTTCGACAAGCTCAGGACAGGCTACGCGAGCGAAGCGCAGCTGCGCGAAGTCGAAGCATCGGACATTCCACACGTTGTGGCACTTCGACTTCGCGCCTTTGGCGCTACGCTCAGTGCGAACGGCTCTACGGACAAGTTCAAATTCTTCCTTGCAGTGAATGACATGAAGCTGGATACCGCAAGAACCGATGCGGGCGGCGCTGGCTCGTCCGCGAGCACGTCGCAGGCGGAGCCGACCGCGTTGAGGCCACCAAAACCCACTCGCTTCGGCGTGATCGGCGCGGTCAGCTTCGTGCACATGCTGAACGACATGATGCAGTCGGTGATCGTCACGATCTATCCGCTGCTGAA
>Ga0070679_100003274_pt1 | contig 14808 bp, 10 predicted proteins | sample KBSC63BmetaG_FD_65652 | JGI IMG/M metagenome (GOLD analysis project Ga0070679, IMG submission 65652) | Corn rhizosphere microbial communities from Kellogg Biological Station, Michigan, USA - KBS C6-3B metaG | ecosystem: Host-associated > Plants > Roots > Rhizosphere | place: USA: Michigan... | reverse complement strand
TATCGCGGCTCGCCCCTGGGAGGCTATGACCAGGCACTGTGGAAAGCCGAGAAATTCCTCAAGGCCCAGAACATCGTGTTCCAGCCGGGCGTCAATGAAGAGCTGGCAGCCACTGCATTGTGGGGAACGCAGCAACTCGGGTTTACGCCGCCTGCGACGCACAAATTCGACGGTGTGTTCGGCATCTGGTACGGCAAGGGCCCGGGGGTCGATCGCACGTCGGACGTCTTCAAGCACGCCAACCTCGCGGGCACGACACCGTGGGGCGGCGTCATCGCCGTCGCCGGTGACGACCATGTCGCCAAGAGTTCGACCGCCGCGCACCAGAGCGATCACATCTTCAAGGCCTGCGGGCTGCCGGTGTTTTTCCCGGCGAACGTGCAGGAAATCCTCGACCTGGGGATTCACGCATTCGCGATGAGCCGCTACGCGGGCGTGTGGGCCGGGATGAAGACGATCCAGGAGATTGTCGAATCCGCCGCAACCGCGATGATCGATCCCGAGCGGGTCGACATCAAGCTGCCGACCGATTTCAAGATGCCGCCCGGGGGCGTTCACATTCGCTGGCCCGACAGCGCGCTCGATCAGGAAGCGCGCCTGTTCGACTACAAGTGGTACGCGGCGCTCGCCTACATCCGCGCGAATCGATTGAACTACAACGTGATCGAAGGGCCGAGCGACCGCTTCGGCTTGATCGCCAGCGGCAAGGCGTACAACGACACGCGGCAAGCCCTGCTCGACTTGGGCCTGGACGAACACGCTTGCCGGCAATTGGGGATCCGCCTGCACAAGGTCAGTGTGGTGTGGCCGCTGGAAGCGCAGGGCACCCGCGAGTTCGCCAAGGGCCTGCGGGAGATTCTCGTCGTCGAGGAAAAGCGCCAGGTGATCGAATACCAGGTGAAGGAAGAGCTCTATAACTGGCGGCCGGATGTGCGGCCCAACGTGCTGGGCAAGTTCGACGAGCCCGAAGGCGACTACTCGGGCGGCGAATGGTCGATGCCCAATCCGGCGCAGAACACGCTGCTGCGCGCCAACGCCGATCTCTCACCTGCGGTGATCGCGCGGGCGATCGCGCGCCGGCTCAAGAAGATGGGCGTGACCGGCGACTTGGCCGCGCGCATCGACGCGCAACTTGCGATGTTGGACGCCAAGGAACGTTCGATGGAAGTGCTCGAGATCAAGGGCGACCGCGCGCCCTGGTTCTGTTCGGGCTGTCCGCACAATACGTCCACGGTGGTGCCGGAAGGATCGCGTGCGATGGCCGGCATCGGCTGCCACTTCATGGCGGTGTGGATGGATCGCGCCACCGTCGGCTTCACGCAGATGGGCGGCGAGGGTGTGCCCTGGGTCGGCCAGCAGCCGTTCAGCACCGAGCAGCACGTGTTCGCCAACATCGGCGACGGCACTTACTTCCACAGCGGCCTGCTGGCGATCCGCCAGTCCATCGCGGCTGGGGTCAACATCACCTACAAGATTCTTTATAACGACGCGGTCGCCATGACCGGCGGTCAGCAGGTGGGTGAGCGGCCCGAAGGCCATTCGGTGACGCAGATCGCGCAAAGCATGATCGCCGAAGGCGCCGTTCGGGTGATTGTCGTCACCGACCAGCCGGAGAGATACGCGTCGGCCAAATTGCCGCCTGGCATTGAGGTGCGCCATCGCGATGAACTCGATCGCATCCAGCGCGAGTTCCGCGAGATCAAGGGCACCTCCATCATCATCTACGACCAGACCTGCGCCACCGAAAAACGCCGCCGCCGCAAGCGCGGCACCATGGTCGACCCGGCGGTGCGCGTGGTCATCAACGAGCTGGTGTGCGAAGGCTGCGGCGACTGCAGCGTCAAGAGCAATTGCCTTTCGGTGGAGCCACTGGAAACGGAGTTCGGGCGCAAGCGCACCATCAACCAGAGCACCTGCAACAAGGACATGAGCTGCCTCAAGGGCTTTTGCCCCAGCTTCGTCACGGTCGAAGGCGGAAAGCTCAAGGCGAAAGCAAAATCGCAAGCGCCATCGCCATACTCGATGGGTGATCTCCCCGAGCCGGCACTGCCCGCGATCGAGGGGGCCTTCGGCATCGTGGTCGCCGGTGTCGGCGGCACCGGCGTCATCACCATCGGCCAGTTGCTCGGCATGGCGGGGCACATCGAAGGCAAGGGCATCGTCACCCAGGACTCGGCGGGGCTGGCGCAAAAAGGCGGCGCCACCTGGAGCCATATCCTGGTGGGCGAGCGCGCTGACGACATCCGCACGACGCGGGTCGGCATGGCCGGCGCCGATCTCATCATCGGCTGCGACCCAATCGTCACCGCCGGCAAGGAGACGGTGCGATTGATGCGCGAAGGTCGCACCCATGTCGCGCTCAATTCGCACAGCACGCCCACCGCGGCGTTCGTGAAGAACGCCAATTGGGCCAACCCGGCCGATGCGTGCGCGGCGGAAATCGTAAAGGCGGTGGGGCCGGACGGCGTGTCGGCGTTCAACGCGGATGTCGCCGCTACCCGGCTGATGGGCGACAGCATCTATACCAATCCCATGCTGCTGGGCTATGCCTGGCAAAAGGGCTGGATCCCGCTCGGACGCGAATCGCTGGTGCGCGCGGTGGAACTCAACGGCGTGGCGGTGGAGAACAACAAGGCCGCTTTCGAGTGGGGCCGGCGCGCCGCGCACGACTGGGCGTCGGTCGAGAAGCTGCTGGGCGGCGCGCAAGTCATCGAGTTCAAGAAGCGCGAAACACTCGAGACGCTGGTCGCGCGCCGGGTTGAATTTCTCAGCGCCTACCAGAACGCCGCGTACGCTGAGCAATATCGCGATTTCGTCGAGAAGGCCCGGCTGGCTGAACAGCCGCTGGGCAAAACCGCGTTGGCCGAGACAGTCGCGCGCTACCTGTTCAAGTTGATGGCTTACAAGGACGAATACGAAGTTGCACGGCTGCACACCGAAACCGGATTTCAGGAGCGCATCGCCGGCATGTTCGAAGGCGACTACAAGATCAACTTCCATCTCGCGCCGCCTGCGATTGCCAAGCGCAACGAAAAAGGCGAACTGCAAAAGCGCAAATTCGGACCCGGGATGCTCATGGCGTTTCGTGTGCTGGCCAAGCTCAAGGGACTCCGCGGCACGCCGCTCGATCTTTTCGGCCGAACCGCAGAGCGGCGTGCCGAACGCGCGCTCATTGCCCAGTACCGCGCCGCGATCGACCAGGTGCTTGCATCCCTCGACGCGCGCAACCATGGCCTGGCGCTTGAAATCGCCAGGCTGCCCGACCAGATCAGGGGCTTCGGCCATGTGAAAGAGCGCAACCTGGCGGCGGTGCAAGTGCAGTGGGACCGGCTGCTGCAGCAGTGGGAGCAAGGCGGGGCTGTGCGGCACGTAGCTTGAGGTTGCGGGCCTGCGGTTGAGACCCCGCCAGCAGGGGTTACAACTTAATACAGCAGCTTGCGCGGCATACAATCGAACGCTTTCGCCTTGCGGCCATTCGCTGCGGCGGTTTGACCGCTGGGCGGAGATTTCGCAACGCCATCCACCCTGGAGCCATCTTGTTCATATCTTCTGCCTTTGCGCAAACCGCCTCCGGCGGCGACTTCCAGTCCTCGTTGATGAGCATGCTTCCGCTGGTGCTGATGTTCGTGGTGCTGTATTTCGTGATGATCCGCCCGCAGATGAAGCGCCAGAAGGAGCATCGCGCCATGATCGATGCGCTCGCAAAGGGCGACGAAATTGCCACTGCGGGCGGCCTGCTCGGCCGCGTCACCCGGATGGGCGACGCCTATCTCAGCGTCGAAATCGCCAACGGGATCGAAGTGCAGCTTCAGCGCAGCGCCGTGGTCCAGGTCCTGCCCAAAGGCACGATTAAATAAAGAAGGACATGCGGTGCGCGGCACCCGTGTTATCCGTTAAGACATGAACCGATACCCGGTCTGGAAGTACGCGATCATCGTGATCGCCTTGCTGGTGGGCGTGATCTATACGCTGCCCAATTTCTTCGGCGAAGCGCCGGCGGTGCAGGTGTCACCAGGCAAGCCGACGATCAAGGTCGACAGCGGCACGCAAACGCGAATTGAGCAGGCGCTGGCGGCCGCGGGAATCAAACCCGTGTCGACGGAATTTGAAAACGGATCGATCAAGGTGCGGCTGGTGAGCGAAGACGTGCAGCTCAAGGCCAAGGATGCGATCCAGAAGGCGCTGGTGCCCGATCCCAACGATGCGTCATACGTGGTCGCGCTGAACCTCTTGTCGGCATCGCCCAGATGGCTCTCCGCGCTGCGGGCCGCTCCGATGTACCTGGGGCTCGATTTGCGCGGCGGCGTGCATTTCCTGCTGCAGGTCGACATGCAGGCCGCGCTCTCGAAAAAGGCCGAGTCCCTGGCCGGGGACCTGCGCACGACATTGCGCGAAAAGAACGTGCGGCATGGGGGGATCGAGCGCAACGGCCAGGCCATCGAAGTGCGCTTTCGCGACCGGCAGACGCTCGAGGCCGCCAAGGCCGTGCTGGCCGACCAGTTCCCGGACCTGCAGGAAGTCGATGCGCCCGAAGGCAGCGATTTCAAGCTGACGGCCACGATCAAGCCCGAGGCCGCGCGCAAGGTGCAGGAGCAGGCGCTCAAGCAGAACATGGTTACGTTGCACAACCGCATCAACGAACTCGGTGTTGCGGAGCCCGTGATCCAGCAACAAGGGTTGGACCGCATCGTGGTGGAGTTGCCCGGCGTGCAGGACACGGCGAAGGCCAAGGACATCCTCGGGCGGACGGCCACGCTCGAGGTGCGCATGGTCGATGAAAGCGGAGAGGCCCGCGCCGCGGAACTCGGATCAGGCCCCGTGCCGTTCGGCGACGAGAAATTCCTCGAGCGCAACGGACAGGCTGTGGTGGTCAAAAAGCAGGTGATTCTCACCGGCGACAACCTCACCGACGCCCAGCCCGGATTCGACAACCAGACGCAGGAGCCGGCCGTTCATCTGACGCTGGATGCGAAGGGCTCGCGCATCTTCAAGGACGTGACTCGCGACAACGTCGGCAAGCGCATGGCCATCCTCCTATTCGAAAAGGGCAAGGGCGAGGTCGTCACGGCGCCGGTGATCCGAAGCGAAATCGGCGGCGGCCGGGTGCAAATTTCAGGCCGCATGACCACCACGGAGGCCAACGACGTCGCCCTGTTGCTGCGCGCGGGTTCGCTGGCGGCTCCGATGGAGATCATCGAGGAATTCACCATCGGTCCCACGCTGGGTGCGGAGAACATCAGCAAGGGCTTTCACAGCGTTGCCTGGGGCTTTGCCGTGATCTGCGCGTTCATGGCGGTTTACTACATGTTGTTCGGGCTGTTTTCGGGCTTGGCCCTGGCAGTCAACCTGCTGCTGCTGGTGGCCGTGTTGTCGATGCTCCAAGCCACCTTGACCTTGCCGGGCATGGCGGCCATGGCCTTGGCGTTGGGCATGGCCATCGACTCGAATGTGCTGATCAACGAACGGGTGCGCGAGGAATTGCGTAACGGCGCGTCACCGCAGGCAGCGATCAACGCGGGCTACGAGCGGGCCTGGGGCACGATCTTCGACTCCAATATCACCACCTTGATTGCCGGCCTGGCGTTGCTGGCATTCGGCTCCGGCCCTGTGCGCGGCTTCGCGGTGGTGCACGTCATCGGCATTCTCACCTCGATGTTTTCGGCCGTGTTCTTCTCGCGCGGCCTGGTCAATCTTTGGTACGGGCGCAAGAAGAAACTCAAGACCGTGTCGATCGGTACGGTATGGCGGCCCGAGCCGGATGGCGCTATAACCAAGGCCGAGTGAGGGTAAACGAAAACAAATGGAATTCTTCAGGATCCGTCGCGCGATTCCATTCATGGAAAACGCGTTGGTCTTCAACATCATCTCGCTGCTGACCTTTGCCGCGGCGGTGTTTTTCCTCACCACGCGGGGGCTGCACCTGTCGGTCGAATTCACTGGCGGCACGGTGATGGAAGTGGGCTACGCGCAGGCCGCGGACGTGGAGAAGGTGCGCAAGACCGTATCCGCGCTTGGATTCGCCGACGTGCAGGTCCAGAACTTCGGCACCTCGCGGGACGTGCTGATCCGGCTGCCGGCGCAAAAGGGCGTCAGCGCGGCGCAGCAAAGCGACAAGGTATTCGCGGCGCTCAAGGCCGACGACCCGAGCGTGACCGGCAGGCGCACCGAGTTCGTCGGCCCCCAGGTGGGTGAAGAACTCGCCACCGACGGCCTGAAGGCTCTGGCCATGGTGGTGGCCGGGATCATGATCTACCTGGCATTTCGCTTCGAATGGAAGTTCTCGGTGGCGGCCATCATCGCCAACCTCCACGACGTGGTGATCATCCTGGGATTCTTCGCGTTCTTCCAGTGGGAGTTCTCGCTGGCGGTGCTGGCGGCGGTGCTCGCCGTGCTGGGCTATTCGGTCAACGAGTCGGTGGTGATCTTCGACCGGATCCGCGAGAATTTCCGGCGCTATCGCAAGCTGAACACGGTGCAGATCATCGACAACGCCATCACCGCGACGATGAGCCGCACCATCATCACCCACGGCTCGACCCAGATCATGGTGTTGTCCATGCTGCTGTTCGGCGGGCCGACGCTGCACTACTTCGCGTTGGCCCTGACGATCGGCATCCTGTTCGGCATCTATTCGTCTGTGTTCGTCGCCGCCGCCATCGCGATGTGGCTTGGCATCAAGCGCGAGGACCTCGTAAAGGCCAGCGGGCGCAAGGACGAGGACCCGAACGATCCGAACGCGGGCGCAACGGTGTAGCAACGTGAGCCAACGCCGCCTGCCGAACGAGACCAGCGCCCGGATCGCGCGTCAGGCGCGCGAGCAGTTCGTTACGCTGGCACAGGCCTGCATCGAGCCGACGGCGCTGGCTGTGCGCAGCCGGCTGTCGGAGCTCGCCCAGGCGGGAGGCAGTTCGCGCGACATGCAGGACCGCCGCGATGCCATGATGGATTTCGAGCGCAAGGGCGCAGCGTGGGCCCAGGGCATCGCGCAAGCGTGGAAGAAGGCGCTGGTGCCGCCCACGGCGACGGCACGGGTCAGGCTGGATGCGATCAACCTGGAACTGATCGGCGACGAGGTGGTGGAGCGCAAGATTCTGTCCTCGCGGCTGGCGCAGGCCATCCAGGAGAAAGCATCCTGGGAGCTCAATGACCTTCGAGTGCGGATGCAGTTTCTCGAGAACGACGAGGAGCTGGCCAGCACCGATGTGTTGCAGCCGGAAGCGCTCATGCAGCTGCTGGTCGAGCAATGGTTCGCTGCGGGGCTATCGCGCGAAGCATGGATGATGGCGCAGGACGTGATCCAGCAAGGCATCCTCAAGCATGTGCCGGAAGCCTATCGCCTGACCAATGAGTTCCTGGTCAAGCACGGGATCATGCGCGACATCGACCTGAGCACCCGCGTGAAACGCGGCGCGTCCGCGCCCGGGGGCCGCAGATCCGGTCCCGGCGCAGATTCGCACGGCGATACCGGCGAGAACAGTTTCAGCCGCAGTGCGCCGGGCGGAGGCTACGGCAACTCCGGGTATGGTCAGTCGGATTTCGGCGACGCCTACTCTGGTGGCCGCGCTGAAAGTTCCGGACATGGCTCAGGCCAAGGCAGCGCACAAGGCGGGCAGAGCAGTGGTCAAGCTAGTGGCCAGCGCGGCGGCGGTCAGGGCAGCCCCGGCCAAGGCGGCGGCCCAGGAGGATACGGCGGCACGGGAGGTTTTGCTGCAGGCCAGCGCGGTGCGGCGGGGTCTGGCGCCGGTGCCGGCAATGCTGGCGGCGGCGGCGGCGGTGGTGGTGGCGGTGGCAGTGACAGTGGTGGCGGTGGCCGTGTTGGCGCTGGCGGCGGTGGTGGTGCTAGTGGTGGCGGTCGCTTGGCTGGCGCTGGCGGCGCAGGATTTGGCGCAAGCGGCGTGGCCAGCGGCGCTGGGGCCGACGCAGGTCACGGGGGTGGGTACTCCCCACAAGGTGCCTCCGGCGCGCGCGGCGGCGTGGCCGACGAAACCCGCCTGATGACCACAACGCCGCCACTGGCGCGCGCCCGGATGCGTGCCAGTGGCGTGCTGGGGCAATTGCGTCGGCTGCTCACCGAACGCGTGGCCGGCTTCGACACGCCGGTCACGCGGCCGTCGCCGGCCTTGCAGGAAGCGATGTCACAACACGTCACGCAGGTGCAGGCGACGCACGCGCAAGGCGCGACCATGCACGAAGAGGTCGTGTACGACGATGCCGCAGTGCACGAGGTCGCCGTCGACCTGCGTCGGCGCAGCGGCGAGCTCAAGAAAAAGGCGGCGACCTCCAGCGAGAAGGCCACGATCGAAATCGTGGCGCTGATGTTCCAGAGCATCCTGGCCGAAGAGCGGATCCCTCCGGCAATCCGGGTGTGGTTCGCACGATTGCAAATGCCGGTGCTGCGTGTGGCGATCGCCGAGCCCGAGTTCTTCGGCACGCTGGAACATCCGGCTCGCCAGCTGATTGACCGCATGGGTTCGTGTGTGATGGGTTTCGACGCCGCTGCCATCGGGGGCAGCGCGCTGGAAGTGGAAATCAAGCGCGTGGTGCAGGTGATCGAGCAGTACCCGGAAACCGGGCGCCGGGTGTTCCAGCTGGTCTACGACGAGTTCCAGAAATTCCTGTCGCGCTACCTGACGGAGAACGCACCGACGCAGCGCCTCGTTTCGGTAGCCCAGCAGGTGGAGCAGAAGGAAACGCTCGCCATCCAGTACACCATCGAAATGCGCAGCATGCTGGCCGACATGCCGGTGCGTGACGAAATCCGCGAGTTCCTCTTCAAGGTTTGGGCCGAGGTGCTGGCGCTGGCTGCGGTGAAGAACGGCCCGCAGCACGACGACACGCTGGCGCTCAAGAAGTCGGCGACCGACCTGGTATGGGCGGCGAGCGCCAAACCCAATCGCAACGAGCGCGCCCGCGTGATCAAGGATCTGCCGGCCTTGTTGCAGCGGCTGCGCCAGGGCATGACGCTGGTGGGCATCGAAGGCAAGGCCCAGGAGGCCCACATCAAGACGATCGGCGAGACGCTCGCGGACGCCTTCCTGTCCAAGACCGAGGCCATCTCCCAAGGCACGATCGAAGAGATGGCCAAGCGCCTGGCCCACCTGGAAGACTACGTCGCCAAAGACCCGGCCACCGATTTACCGCTGGATGCGCAGAGCATAGAACTGATGCTGGGGATGGACGCGTCGAAGATCGAGGTCATCGCGGATGGCGGTTCGCGTCCCGGTCCTGCCATGGTGGCGTGGGCGGCCGAACTGCAGCTGGGAAACTGGTTTGCGCTGGATCACAACGGCGCCACGACGCAGGTGCAATATGCGTGGTGCAGCGAACGCAAGCAACTGCATCTGTTCGCCGCGCCCGGCGGCCGCAGTTACCTGATCCAGGCGCGCCGCTTGGCGGCTTATCTGCAAGCGGGTTTGTTGGTTCCGGCCGAAGAGGAAGGGCTCACGGTGCGGGCCACGCGCGATGCGCTGGCCAAGCTCGATGCGAACCCCGAACGCCTGCTGCAATGAAAAACACAAGGGCAAGGGTCACAGTTGCGACCCTTGTTAACCGTTTAGGTTAGTGCGCCAACCTGCCGTTGGCCGGATCGCACAGCTCATCGAGCACCAGCGCATCCGGTTCCTGGTCGAAGCTCCAGTACACCAGCAGCACGATGATCTTTAGATCGTCCAGGGTCATCGGGACGCTGTTTGCGGCCATGGCGCGCTCGATGACGATTTCGCGCATGGGCGCGGGCAGCACGCCGGCGGATTCCAGGAACGAAACAAAGCCCAGGCACGCGGCGCCCAGGTGATCCTGCTCCGCCACCGAATAGACCCGCATGCTCGAAGGCGCTTGGGCTGCGTCCTTCCATGGCGCATTGCCGGACGATTGAGGATGAGCGCGAGTGGTGCTTTGCGCCGCCAGGTTCAGGCCGTCGAGCCAGACCAGCGCATCATGGATTTCATCAGCCTCGAACCCTTGCGCGCTGAGCTTGCGTTCAAGCTGCTGCAATTCGGGGCAGGCGTCGCCATGCCAGTAATGTTCGTAGACAAACACGAGCACATCGAACATGCCTCAATATAGCCCAGAAGCGCGGCGCGGCCGAAATGATTCGTGCGGTGTTGCACGTGCGCTGCATGCACAATCTCGCGTTGCCGCGTGCGGCTCAGCCTGCGGCCATGCGTTGGAACAGTCCTCCGGGCAGCCGCGCGACTTCGCCCTGCAATTCGAGTTCGAGCAGCCGAGCTTGCAGCGCGGACGCGGGGATGCCCGTGCGCGCCACCAGTGCATCGAGGCTCACCGGATCGAACCCGAGTGCCGACAGCAATGCATCTTCCTGCGGCTCGGGTTCGCTCGATTCCACGGCCGTCTCGTGCGGCGCGCGACGCCGCTGCCGCGCGAGCGGCAGTTCCTCCAGCACGTCCTGCGCGGTCTCGACCAGCTTCGCGCCTTGCTTGAGCAGCGCATGGCAGCCACGCGATTGGGGTGAGTGAATCGAGCCCGGGATCGCGAACACGTCCTTGCCTTGTTCCAGCGCTTGCCGAGCCGTGATCAGCGAACCTGACTTCAGCGCGGCTTCCACCACTACCGTGCCCAAGCTCAAGCCCGCAATGATGCGATTGCGTTTCGGAAAGTTGGCGGGCAGGGGCGGTGTGCCGATGGGATATTCGCTGACCACCAAGCCGCGTTGCGCGATGCGTTGGCACAGCTGCACGTTACGGCTCGGATAGACCTGGTCCAAGCCCGTGCCGACCACCGCGATGGTCGCGAGTTGGCCTTCAGCGGCGGCGTCGAGCGCGCCTTCATGCGCGGCCGAATCCACGCCGAGCGCCAGACCCGACACAACCGTCAAGTTCGATTCAACGAAGTACTGCGCAAACTTGCGCGCGTTGGCCAAGCCTTGAGGCGTCGGGTTGCGGCTGCCGACCACCGCGATCGCCTCTGGCCACTGCGGAACTGCCTGGCCCATCAGGTACAGCATCAACGGTGGATCTTCGGTGTCGAGCAGGCTCGGTGGATACGCCGGGTCCGAGAGCGTCACGATTCGCCGCAACCCGGTGGGGCCTTCGCTCAACCAATCTATGGTTGCTTGCAGTTGCGAGGCCAGCTGCGGCGGCTCCGTGCCGAGCGCCTCGGCGTGCGCGATGGAAACCACTTGCTGCAGTGCTTGGATGGACTGAATGAAGATTCGGCCTGGCAGGCCGAACGCCGCCAACAGGCGCCGAGCGGCGTGATTGCCAATCCCCGGCGCGAGAGTCAAGCGCAGCCAGGCGGCCAGCTCCTCGCGATCCATCGGACGTGATTGCCTAGCGCGGGTTGACCACGCGGTCGCCCACAGTGACCGTGTCGGTGATCTCCAGGATCAGCGCGTAGGACAGTTTCTCGAACGGCCTGAACACCATCATGAGGCCGTTGCGCTCACTGGGCAGCTTGATCTGGGTGCGCTCGCCCGGTTGCGACTGATCCAGCCGCTGTTCGCCTTGCTTCAGGATGGCAAGCACGTGCCCCATCTCCATGCCGTCAGCCGTGCCCTTGTTGATCACGACCACCTGGTTTTGTCCGGCGTAGCTCACCGCGTCGCCATATACCGAAACGATCACGCCATCGGTGGGCCGGACGGGCGCGTGCGGCACGTAATTGATGAACTGGCGCGGCGGAGCGGGCAACAGGCGATCGCCCACTTGCATCTCCTCCTTGGCCGAGACGATGTCGATGGTGGCGGGCACCGGCAATGTTTCCTGTCCGCCGCCCACTTTCCTGACCAGTTCGGAGCCTTCGCTGCGAACCAGCATGGCTTTGCCCAGGTACTGCGCTTCGTAACCGAGGATGGCCTGCGTGAACGGATCTTTCAGTGGCGTGGCGTTGCGAAATACCCGATATTCATCGCCGCGACCCGCGACGCGCTGCACCAGGGGCGTGGTGCCGCGAGCGTAGGCGCGATCACCGCGTGTGATCAAGACCCGGCTCTCCGGCGCGGCCACGATCCGCGGCGCCTTCAGCAGAGTGCCCTCATCGACGATGACCGGCTCCGAGAGAAAAGGCTCGATCAGCTGCGCCTTCAAAGTCGGGATCGAGGAATCGGCCAACGGCTGGATGCGAACACGCGGCGAAACACGAATCGTGTCCGTGGGCATTTCGCCGTCAGTCTTGGCCGCCTGCAGGCGTAACAGCGCGCGCCCCCCGCTCTTGTCCAGCACCAGTTGCTGCCCAGGGAAGATCAGGTGGGGGTTGCGGATCTGCTCGAGGTTCATGCCCCACAGTTCGGGCCAGCGCCAAGGCCGAGTGAGGAAGATGCCGGAAATGCCCCAAAGCGTGTCGCCTCGCTTGACGGTGTACTCATCCGGGGCGTCAGGCGCCAGTTCGGACAAGGGCACACCGGCTTGCGCGACTTCCTTCGCGGTGGCCCGCTGTCCCGGCGTGATGGGCAGATTCGGGAAGGTCTGTGCCAGCACGGGCGCGGCGAGGAGACCCGGCGCCAGCGTTGCCGCGAGCACCAGTGCCGCCTTCAGCGCACGCTGTCCCCTGCCATCCACCTGGACCAGGGCCATCCTCGAGTCATTGCTGTGTTTTTGCATGCGGGCTGCGACTGTCCGGGCCGGCCGATAGCAGTCGAAAGTCTTGACAAAGTACTGGCAATTCTGCGCTCAAGCCCTTGATTGGGCAACGTTTATGGCACGCTGGCCCTGCCGGCAAACCCAAAAGTAGCGAAAATAGCGACACCTGCGCCCATTGCTGCGGCGCACGCGGCACCATTGAGCCTATGGCACTCCTTAACATCCTTTGTTATCCCGATCCCCGGTTGCACACGGTGGCCCGACCGGTGCAGGCCGTGGACGCGCGCATCAAGACGCTGGTCCGGGACATGCTGGAAACAATGTACGAAGCCAACGGCATCGGTCTGGCCGCCACCCAAGTCGACGTGCACGAGCGGCTGGTCGTCATCGATGTGTCCGAGGAGCGCAATCGCCCGCTGGTGCTCATCAATCCCGAGATCGTCTGGTCCAGCGCTGAAAGACAGGTCAGTGACGAGGGCTGCCTGTCCGTGCCGGGAATCTTCGACGGCGTCGAGCGCGCCGCGGCGGTAAAAGTCACGGCCCTGGATGAACTCGGACAGCTGCGGACGATCGAAGCACAAGGCACACTGGCGGTGTGCATCCAGCACGAAATGGATCATCTGCTGGGCAAGGTGTTTGTGGAATACCTGTCACCGCTCAAGCGCAATCGCATCAAGACCAAGATGCTGAAGGCGCGCCGCGAAACCGTCCGGGCCTAGCCAGGGCGCGGGCATTTCAGGAGAACGACATGATGCGAAGATTCCTTCTGGTTGCAGCCGCGGCGCTGGTGGCTGGCTGCGCCGCCAGCCCCTTCGGCGGCTACAACGTGGCGCCGGGCACGACGCGCGATGCCGTGATCGCGCGCATGGGGTCGCCGCAGCGCGTCTTCCGCTTGGCCAATGGCGGCGAGCGGCTCGAATATTCGCAGCAGCCCTGGGGCCAGCAGGCGTACATGGTGGACCTGGACGGATCTGGCCGCGTGATCCGCGTGCAGCAGGTCCTGAACGAACCCAATTTCCAGCGCATCGTGCCGGGGCAGTGGACGCGCGACGACATCGAGCGCGAGTTCGGCCGGCCGGCGAAAATCGACCGGGTCACCAGCTGGCCCGGTCCGGTATGGACTTACCGCTGGAAAGACCGCGTCAACACCGACATGTTCTATTGGGTCTACCTGGATGCCAACAATGTGGTCCAGCGCGCCCATCCCGGGATCGACGTCATCAACGCGCCTGACCCAAAAGTCTAGGAGGCGCACGTTCGCGATAACGTGCGCCTCATCTTTGCGGGCACTCCCGAGTTCGCCCGTATCGCGCTCGAACGGCTGTACGCGGCAGGGTTCGATATTGCGCTGGCTTTGACGCAACCCGACCGTCCCGCTGGCCGCGGCATGAAGCTGCAGGCCTCGCCGGTCAAGCAATTCGCCTTGGAGCACGGCATCGCGGTGGCGCAACCGCGCAGCCTGCGCCTGGACGGCAAGTTTCCCGATGACGCAGCGGCCGTACAAAGCGCGATCCAGGCAGCGAATGCCGACGCCATGGTGGTCGCGGCTTACGGCTTGATCCTGCCTCGGTGGGTACTCGATGTTCCGCGCCTGGGCTGCCTGAACATCCACGCTTCACTGCTGCCACGATGGCGTGGCGCGGCGCCGATCCAGCGGGCCATCGAAGCGGGCGATGCGCAGACCGGCGTCACGATCATGCAGATGGACGCCGGACTGGACACCGGCGACATGCTGTTGGCCGAGCGCGTACCGATTGCGGTCACCGACACCACCGGCGCTTTGCACAACAAGCTGGCGCAACTCGGCGGCCGATTGATCGTGGAAGCGATGGAATTGGCTGCGTGCGGTGGGCTGCATGCTGTGCCGCAACCGCGGGACGGCGTTACCTACGCGCACAAGGTCGAGAAGGCGGAGGCGGCGATCGACTGGTCGCAGCCCGCCGCGGCTATCGCTCGGCGGATTCGCGCCTTCGATCCTTCTCCCGGCGCGCAGACCCGGGTGAACGGCGAGACCATCAAGCTCTGGCGAGCCGACGCGCTGCCGCAAGTGCCAGGAGAACGCGTGCCCGGACGCGTCCTGTCTGTGAGCGCCGATGGCATCGTCGTGCATTGTGGTGAAGGACGCTTGCGAGTGACTGAACTGCAGCGGCCTGGTGGTAGAAGGTTGAGCGTGGCAGACTTCCTGCGCGGCTTCGATCTGAAGCCCGGCATCAGCTTCGATCCACAGCGTGTGTCCTGACGGTGCCGCTGCGTCGGCTGCTGGGCCGGTGAG
>Ga0070679_100003273_pt1 | contig 14810 bp, 16 predicted proteins | sample KBSC63BmetaG_FD_65652 | JGI IMG/M metagenome (GOLD analysis project Ga0070679, IMG submission 65652) | Corn rhizosphere microbial communities from Kellogg Biological Station, Michigan, USA - KBS C6-3B metaG | ecosystem: Host-associated > Plants > Roots > Rhizosphere | place: USA: Michigan... | reverse complement strand
TCACCACCTTGATGGACACGGTCGTCCAGCGCCTCCCGGGGGCGAGACACTCCTAGGATTGGGCGCGGGCAACCGGAAGGGGAAAGGTGCCTGAGCACACCCGGCCCGGCGACGTGCTCGCCGACCGGTACCGACTGACCGACCTGCTCACCGAGAGCAGCGGTGGCCGGTTCTGGCGAGCCTTCGACTCCGTCCTCCAGCGCGACGTAGCCGTCCACATCATCCCCGTCGACGACCGGCGCGCCCCCCTCCTCCAGAAGGCCGCCCGTACCTCGGCCACGGTGCTCGACCGGCGGATGCTGCGGGTGCTCGACATCGACGAGGCCGACGAGCGCTGCTTCGTGGTCAACGAGTGGGGGTCGGGCACCAGCCTCGACATCATGCTCGCCGACGGCGAGTCGCTCTCCCCCACGGTCGCGGCCTGGATCGTCGCCGAGGTCGCCGACACCCTCGCGCTGGCCCACGACTCCCACGTGGCGCACGGCCGGCTCGTCCCCGAGAACGTCCTGGTCGACACCGACGGCCAGGTGCGGCTCATCGGGTTCGCGGTCGACGCGGCGCTGCACGGTCTGCCCGCCGGGCGCGTGTCGACCGACGTCGGCGACCTCGCCGGCCTGCTCTACGCCGCGCTGACCGGCAAGTGGGCAGGGGTGAGCCGGTCGCAGGTGGCCCCAGCCCCGACCAGCCACGGACACGTCCTGCGCCCGCGGCAGGTCAAGGCGGGGATCCCGCGCACGCTCGACGCGCTCTGCGACCACATCCTCAACCACGGCGGCGACACCGAGGTGTCGGCCGCGATGCTCGCCGACGCGCTGCGCGACTTCCTGGGCGCCTCCGCCTCGTCCGCCGAGGCGTGGCTCGCCCGGATCGAGCACCCCAAGCGCGGCGAGGGGGGCATCGTGCTGCCGCCGCTGCCCGACCCGCCGGTGCGACAGCTGCGTGCGGAGCACCAGGAGGAGGCCCCCGCTGCGGACGGGGCGCCGGAGTCGGACTCCCCTGACTCAGCAGAGCCTCCGACCGAGGACCGCCAGGCCACCCAGGCCGGGATGCCGATCTTCCACGACGACACCGACGAGGTGGAGTGGCTGCGGCACCACTCCGAGAAGCCCTCGCCTCCGCCGGCCTTCGAGCCTCCCCCTGAGCGCCCACTGTTCGCGCCGGAGCCGACCGATGGTCGTCCCGTACGCCGGCCCCGGGCGGCGCCGGTCGCCCAGGGCACCGGTGCCGGCGGCTTCTGGCCGTGGGAGAGCACCGGGACCGGCACCGGTACGGGCAGCGGCGTACTGCCGGCGTTCGTCGACGACGCGGAGGAGGACGATCGGCGACCGCCCGGCACCAACATGCTCCGGCTGGCCGGGATCATCGCCGCCTGCCTGCTCGTGCTCGTCGCCGTCGTGATCGCCTTCAACCTCGGCCGGGGCAAGACCCCGCTCGGCACCGCTCGGGACGCGTCGTCACAGTCGCCGGGCCCGTCCCCGAGCGACTCCGGGAGCACGGGCGCCGCCACCTCGACGATCCCGGTGGCCGGCGTCCGGGACTTCGACCCCCAGAGCGGCAACGGCGAGCACCCCGAAGAGATCCCTCTGGCCACCGACGGCAAGCCCGGCACCGCCTGGACCACGCTGCGCTACACCCAGCAGCTCGGCCCGGGCGGGCTCAAGAGCGGACTCGGGCTGGTGCTCGACCTGGGCGAGAGCCACGAGGTGAGCGAGGTCGACCTCACCACCGACGGCGCCCCCACCGGCGTGAGCATCTTCGTCACGGCCGACCCGCCGGTGAAGGTCGAGGGACTGACGCCGGCCGCGACCCAGCTGATCACCGGCACGCAGGGGGCGATCACGCTCGATCCGCAGGCGACCGGACGGTACGTGATCGTCTGGCTGACCAAGCTCCCGCCCGTGCCGGGCGGCTTCCGCGGGGGGATCGCGGAGGCGGTGGTCAAGGGTGGCTGACCGCCCGGCCGGTGAGCGCGCCGCCGTACCCGGGCGCTCGGACGCCGAGCTCCTCGCGGCCCACGTGGCCGGCGACCCCGACGCCTTCGGCGAGCTGTTCGCGCGCCATCGCGACCGGCTGTGGGCCGTGGCCCTGCGCACCATGGGCAACCCCCACGACGCCGCCGACGGCCTCCAGGACGGCCTCGTCGCGGCGTACCGGCGCGCCGACAGCTTCCGCGGCCAGGCGGCGGTGACGACCTGGCTGCACCGCGTCGTGGTCAACGCCTGCCTGGACCGCCTCCGCGCGGCGAAGGTACGCCGGGCCGAGGCGCTCCCCGACGACCTCGACGAGCAGCGCGACCGCGGCTCGACGGCCACGGCCACGTCGTACGCCGACGACCCCGAGCGGGCCGCCATCGCCACCGAGCGCCGGCAGGCGCTGCTCGAGGCCCTGGCCACCCTGCCCTTCGAGCAGCGCGCGGCCCTGGTGCTGGTCGACATGGAGGGTCACTCGGTGGCCGACGCGGCCCGCATGCTCGACTGTGCCGAGGGCACGGTGAAGTCCCGCTGCGCGCGCGGTCGGGAGCGTCTGGCCGGACTGCTCCGCGCACGGCTCGCCGACGCCGCCGGTCCGGCAGCGGAACCTCGGGCGGCCCCCCGACGTCCGACCCTGGACGTCCCCTCGCCGCGCCCCGTCCCGCATGCCGGCAGTCATCCGGAAGGAGGTGCCCCGTGACCGAGCCTCGAGACGATCTCGGACCCACCGACCCCAGCGTGACTCCCGATCCGGTCGACGACCCCGAGATCACCGAAGTACGCCGTCTGCTGGCCGAGGCTCGGCACACCGAGCCGATCCCGCCGGACGTCGCCGCCCGGATGGAGGGCATCCTCGCGGGGCTCCGTCTCCCGGACGCCGACAGCCGGGTCGTCCCCATCGCCGCACACCGGCGCCGCCGGGTGGGAGCCCTGCTGGTCGCCGCAGCCGCGGTCGTCGTGGGCGCGGTGACCCTCGGCCCCCACCTGCCGTCCGGTTCGCACGGGTCCTCGGGCGCCGCCGCGGACTCCGCCACCGAGCAGCGGATGGACGCAGGTGCCGGCAGCGCGGCGCCGTCACCGCAGCTCAACCCCTCCGCAGGCCTGGCCCCCGAGGGGAAGACCGCCTCGGCCGGCCCCCGGGCGCTGGTCCGTGACGGTCGGCTGGTCGTCAGTCAGGACGACTTCGCCGCGGACGCCCAGCGAGGGCGCCGCCTGCTCACCTCCTCACGGAGGTCGGACCTCTCGACGCTGCACGGCTGCGCGGGGGTGCCCACCAGCTCCGAGGCGCTGCCGGCGACGTACCGCGGTGCACCTGCTGCCCTGGTCTTCCGGGCCCCGCAGGGCTCGAGCCAGGTCGTCGACCTCTACGTGTGCGGGAGTCCGGACCCGGTCCGCTCGACGACGCTGACCACACCCTGACCTGGGGAATCCGGCTCGCCTACGATGCGTTGTACGAGCTGGTCGGACATCCCGCCGGTGACCCGACCAGAGATCGACCGGCAGCTGGGAGCAGCACATGAGTGAGCAGGACGACGTCCGCAACGTCATCATCGTCGGGTCGGGGCCCGCGGGCTACACCGCAGCGGTCTACGCGGCCCGCGCGTCACTCCACCCCTTGGTCTTCGAGGGCTCGGTGACCGCCGGTGGCGCACTGATGAACACCACGGAGGTCGAGAACTTCCCGGGCTTCCGGGACGGGATCATGGGCCCGATGCTGATGGACGAGATGCGTGCCCAGGCCGAGCGCTTCGGCGCCGAGATGGTGCCCGACGACATCGTGTCCATGGAGCTGTCCGGCGACGTCAAGACCGTGAGCACGGCCACCGACACCTACCGGGCCCGGACCGTCATCCTGGCGACGGGTTCGGCGTACCGCAAGCTCGGCCTGCCGCGCGAGGAGGAGCTCTCCGGGCGCGGTGTGTCGTGGTGTGCCACGTGTGACGGGTTCTTCTTCCGCGACCAGCACATCGCCGTCGTGGGCGGCGGCGACTCGGCGATCGAGGAGGCGACGTTCCTGACCCGGTTCGGGTCGAAGGTCTCCCTGATCCACCGTCGAGACGAGCTGCGCGCGTCCAAGATCATGCAGGAGCGGGCCTTCGCCGACCCGAAGCTCGAGATCATCTGGGACTCCGAGGTCGCGGCCATCAACGGCGACGAGCGGCTGGAGTCGATCACGCTGCGGAGCACCACCGACGGCTCCGAGAGCACCCTGCCGGTCACCGGGCTGTTCATCGCGATCGGGCACGACCCACGCTCCGAGCTGATCGCCGGACAGGTGGACCTCGACGAGAACGGGTACGTCGTCGTGCAGCACCCCGCGACGGCCACCAACATCCCGGGCGTCTTCGCGGCCGGCGACCTGGTCGACCACCACTACCGGCAGGCGATCACCGCCGCGGGCACCGGCTGCGCGGCGGCCCTGGACGCCGAGCGTTACCTGGCCGACCTCGACCACGGTGCCTCCGAGCTGGTGCCGGCCTGACCTCCGGTCGTCCCGTCGTGGCGCCTCCCGGCTGGGAACAAGCGTCGGCGGCATGATGTTGAGTAGGTGACGTCCTCTCTCCGGGACGTCGACCGATCCAGACGGAAGGAACCCCCGTGGCGAACCTCGCTGCTGTCACCGACGCCGACTTCGAGGCGACAGTGCTCAAGTCCGACAAGCCGGTCCTGGTCGACTTCTGGGCCGAGTGGTGCGGCCCGTGTCGCCAGGTGTCCCCGATCCTCGACGAGCTCGCCAGCGAGCACGGCGACAAGATCACCTTCGTGAAGATGAACGTCGACGAGAACCCCGTGGTCCCCTCGTCCTACCGGGTCACCGGCATCCCGACCATCAACGTCTACCAGGGCGGCGAGGTCGTGAAGTCCATCGTGGGCGCCCGGCCGAAGTCCGCGCTCCTGAAGGAGCTCGAGCAGTTCATCGCGTGAGCTGAGCAATCTTCTTGACCTGAGGCGGTCGAGCCCCCGTGGCTCGGCCGCCCAGGTCGTTCTCGGACCCTTTTCGCGCGCACACTGGGGTGCGGTGCGGGGCGGACGGTTCATCACGCTGAGTAGGTGAGCGGGCACTGGGCCAGGTGAATTCCGCTGGCCATGCTCCGGTTCGACCACTCAGCGTGATGAACCGGCGGCGGCGCCAGACCGGCCGCGTTGTCAGACCCGCGACCGGCCTCAGACCCGCGACCGGCCTCAGACCGGCGGTTGGGTGCGGGGCCGGTGCCGGGCGGTGGTCCGGGTCGTCGCGCGTGGGTGGTCGGCGGAGGTCTTGGGAGCGGGGCGTACGGCGCCCAGCAGGCGCTCGAGGGCACCCTCGAGCTCCTCGCGCCACGACAGCGCGGTGCGCAGGTCCATCCGCATCCGCGGGGTCGTGGCGTGGACCCGCTGGGTCTTGAACCCCACGCTGGTCAAGAAGTCCACGGGTGTCACACAGGTGCGCACGCCGGGGCGCCCCGGGCCGCGGGTGTCACCGAACGCCTCCACGGCGGCGATCCCCCCGCGTTGGATGAGGTCGCGGGCCATGCCCTGCACGAGCATCCGTCCCAGCCCCCCGCCGCGCGCCGAGGGCTCGACGTACACCGCCGAGAGCAGCACCGCGTCCGACGACACCGGAGCGGTCGGGAAGCCCGCCGCGCCCGGCAGGTACGCCGGCGGCGCGTACAGCGCGTAGCCCACCGGCCGGTCGTCGACGAGCACCACGCGCCCGCACGAGCCCCAGTCGCGCAGTACCGCCGACATCCACGCCTCCTTCTCGGCGGCGGGCTCCTCGACCCGTTCGCGACGGACGGCGTCGAGCTCCCAGAAGACGCACTCGCGGCACGGCGCCTCGAGCTCGGCGAGGTGGTCGAGCGTCATCCGGACGACCTTGCGGGACATGTCTCCATGGTAGGCACCGACCCACGAGCCCGCGCCCGGCTGCGAAGATGGCCGGGTGCGCCGGATCCGCCAGAGCCAGAAGCTGCAGCACGTGCGGTACGACGTTCGCGGCCCGATCCTGGTCGAGGCGCAGCGCCTGGAGGCCGAGGGCCACCGGATCCTGAAGCTCAACATCGGCAACCCGGCGCCGTTCGGGTTCGAGGCCCCCGACGCGATCGTCGCCGACATGGTCCACCACCTGCCCGAGGCCCAGGGGTACAGCGACAGCCAGGGCATCTACCCGGCCCGCACGGCGGTGGCGCAGTACTACCAGGAGCGGGGGCTCCGCGACGCCACGGTCGACGACGTGTTCATCGGCAACGGCGTCTCCGAGCTGATCTCGATGGTGCTGCAGGCCTTCGTCGACGACGGCAACGAGATCCTCGTCCCGGCCCCCGACTACCCACTGTGGACCGGCGCGGTCACGCTCTCGGGCGGCACCCCGGTGCACTACCGCTGCGACGAGGCGAACGGCTGGGACCCAGACCTGGCCGACATCGAGGCCAAGATCACCGAGCACACCCACGCCCTTGTCATCATCAACCCCAACAACCCCACGGGTGCCGTCTATAGCGAGAAGACCGTTCGCGGCCTCGTCGACATCGCGCGGCGCCACGACCTGGTCGTGATGGCCGACGAGATCTACGAGAAGATCCTGTACGACGGAGCGGAGCACCACCACGCCGCGACGTACGCCGGCGACGACGTGCTCTGCCTGACCTTCAGCGGCCTGTCCAAGGCCTACCGGGTCTGCGGCTACCGCGCCGGCTGGGTGATGATCTCCGGCCCCCGCGAGCTGGCCACCGACTTCCTCGAGGGGCTGACCCTGGTCGCCAACATGCGGATGTGCGCCAACGTGCCCGCCCAGCACGCGATCCAGACCGCCCTGGGCGGCTACCAGTCGATCAACGACCTGATCGTCCCCGGAGGCCGGTTCCACGAGCAGACGATGCTCGCCGACCGGTTGCTCAACCAGATCCCCGGAGTGACGTCCGTGCGGCCCCGCGGCGCGCTGTACTGCTTCCCGCGCCTGGACCCCGCCGTCTACCCGATCGACGACGACGAGGCCTTCGTCATCGACCTGCTCCGCGCCCAGCGCATCCTGGTCACCCACGGCACCGGGTTCAACTGGTTCCAGCCCGACCACTTCCGACTCGTGACCCTGCCCGACGTCGAGGTGCTGACCGAGGCGATCGGGCGGATCGCCGACTTCCTGGCCACGAGGCGCTAGCGATGACCGAGCTGGTGTACTCCTCCATCATCGGTGTCGCCAAGCTCGGGTTCCGGGTGCTGGGCCAGCGCATCGACATCCAGGGCCTCGACCACCTCCAGCGCACCGGAGGCGCCCTGCTGGCCGTCAACCACATCGGGTACGTCGACTTCGTGTACGGCGGGCTCGCCCCGGTGCGGATCGGCCGGCGGGTCCGCTTCATGGCCAAGCGCGAACTGTTCGACCACCGGGTGAGCGGCCCGATCATGCGGGCGTGCCGGCACATCGAGGTCGACCGCGACGACGGGGAGTCGTCGCTGGCCGTCGCCGAGCGCTACCTCGCCGCGGGCGAGCTCGTCGGGATCTTCCCCGAGGCCACGATCTCGCGCGCGATGGAGATCAAGGACCTCAAGACGGGGGCGGTCCGGATCGCGGCCTCGGCCGGCGTGCCGGTCGTGCCGCTGGTGCTCTGGGGCACCCAGCGCCTGATGACCAAGGACCACCCACGCGACTTCTCCCGCGGGACCGCGATCTCGATCAGGATCGGTGCGCCCCTGCCGGTCACCGAGGACGACGTGGTCGCGCGGACGGCCCACCTGAAGCACTCGCTGCAGGGTCTGCTCGACGACGCGATCACGACCTATCCGCAGCACCAGGACGGGGCCTGGTGGCTGCCGGCGTCGTACGGCGGGACCGCGCCCACGCTGGAGGAGGCGGCGCGCCTGGACGCCGACGAACGCCGGATCCGAGCAGCGCGACGGTCCTCGAGAGGGCGCTGACCTGCACGTTCTCGCCCGAGGTCGCTTTGTCGTCCAGTCGCCAGATCGATTTGTCGACAAATCGACCTCGGGTCAGATCGGACGGTCGGTGCGGTTGCGCGGGTCCATGATGTCCACGATCCGGCGCAGGTCGTCGAGCGAGGCGAACTCCACCGAGATCCGGCCCTTGCGCTGACCGAGGTCGACCTTCACCCGGGTCTCCAACCGATCGGAGAGCCGGTCGGCGAGCTCCTGGAGCCCGGGCGCCGTCGGCTTGCGCCGGCGTACCGTCGTCTCCTTCTGCTCCGCCTGCCCGACCGCGACGATCTCCTCGAGCCCGCGCACGCTGATGCCCTCGGCGACCACCCGCGCGGCCAGCTTGTCCTGCTGCTCGGCGTCCTCGACCGCCAGCAGCGAGCGCGCGTGCCCGGCCGACAGCACCCCGGCCGCCACCCGGCGCTGGACGGCGGGCGAGAGCTTGAGCAGCCGGATCGTGTTGCTGATCTGCGGACGCGAGCGGCCGATGCGCGAGGCCAGCTCGTCGTGGGTGCAGGAGAAGTCCTCGAGCAGCTGGCTGTACGCCGCCGCCTCCTCCAGCGGGTTGAGCTGCGAGCGGTGCAGGTTCTCCAGCAGCGCGTCCCGCAGCATGTCGGCGTCGTCGGTCTCCCGGACGATCGCCGGGATCGCCTCCAGGCCGGCCTGCTGGGCGGCCCGCCAGCGCCGCTCGCCCATGACCAGCTCGTAGGTCTCCTCGCCGGTACGCCGGACCACGACCGGCTGCAGCAGCCCGACCTCGGTGATGGAGTGGACGAGCTCGGCCATGGCCTCCTCGTCGAAGACCTGGCGGGGCTGGACGTGGTTGGGCTCGACCTGTCCTATCGGGAGGTCGGCGAAGTACGCGCCCGCCGGCACCGGGGGCAGATCCGCCGAGGACGGCACGGCCCGCTCCGCCTCGGGCGGTGCGGTCGGGATCAACGAGCCCAGGCCGCGGCCCAGGCCGCGGCGCTGCTTGTCCTGCGTCACTGGCTCATCACTGCCTCATCACTGCCATCGTCACTGCCCTGATCACTGGGGAGCACCCTTCCTGGCGATCTCCCGCGCGGCCTCCAGATAGCTGAGGGCGCCGGGTGACGCGGGATCGTAGGTCATCACGGTCTGGCCGTACGACGGCGCCTCGGACACGCGCACCGAGCGCGGGATGGCGGTCTTGAGGACCTGGTCGCCGAAGTGGTCGCGCACCTCCTGGGCCACGCCCGAGGCCAGCCGCGTCCGCCCGTCGTACATCGTGACCACGATGGTGGAGACCACGAGGTCGGGGTTGAGGTGCGCCTTGATCATCTCCACGGTCTCCAGCAGCATGCCGAGGCCCTCGAGCGCGTAGTACTCCGCCTGGATGGGGATCAGCATCTCCCGCCCGGCCACCAACGCGTTCAGCGTCAGCAGGCCGAGCGACGGCGGGCAGTCGACGAAGACATAGTCGTAGCGGTCCTCGCCCGCCGTCTCCGCAGTGCCGACCCGGGGGTGGCCGGCGATGGCGCGGCGCAGGCGGTTCTCGCGGGCCACGAGGGAGACCAGCTCGATCTCGGCGCCGGCCAGGTCGATCGTCGCGGGGACCGCGTCGAGCCGCGGGACATCGGGCACCGGGGAGACGAGGTCGGCCAGGTCCTCACCGTCGACCAGCGCGTCGTACGCCGAGGGCACGCCGCGCGAGTGGTCCACCCCCAACGCCGTGGAGGCGTTGCCCTGCGGGTCCAGGTCGATCACCAGCACCCGCTGTCCGAGCTGCGCCAGCGCCGCGGCGATGTTCACGGTCGTGGTCGTCTTGCCCACGCCGCCCTTCTGGTTGGCCACCACCAGGATCCGCGTCGCCCCGGGGCGTTGCACCGGGTCCCGGTTGGCCGCCGCCTGCCGGGCCCGGACGGTGTCCTCGGCCATCCGGGCCAGCGGCGTGCTGTCGTCGTCCAGCCGCGCCGCGACCCGTGCGAGGTCGCCGGCGGTACGGATCACCCGGGCGTGGGCCACCGCGTCGACGGGCTGCGTCGTCGGTTCGGGGGCGGGGGTGACGAGCCGAGCGGTGGCGGCGTGTGTGTCCACGTCGTCATCCTCGCCGGGCTCGTCGCCGGACTCCGCCGACTCCCCGGTGCTGGTTTCACGTGAAACCACGTCTGGCTGTTCGGCGGACGGACTAGTTCCCGAAGGCTGTGGAAAACTGGGGTCTTCCTGTGGATGCGCACGCTCAGCGGGCCACCCCAGACCGGTGGAAAACGTCGACGGGCGATCCACCTCGGACCGGTCTCCGGGCCAGCCCAGACCCGTCGAGGTCCCTCGGGGCGACGCCGTGCTCGGGTCCTGGCTCACGTCAGATCCTTCCCTTGGTGCTGGGGCCTCCGACGGGGTCTCCGACGAGCGCTCGGCTGCTGCCAACCTATCGCCGACCGGGGATCGCGGACCACCCGGACCACGGTCGTCACCGACGACCCGGGCACCGAGGACGAGAGCACCTCCGCGCGCGCTCCGCGGCGGGCCAGCTCCGAGCGGGCCGCCTCGACCTCGGCCTGGGCCGACGCCCCCTTCAGAGCCAGCAGGGCCCCGGACTCCGCGACCAACGGCAGGCCCCAGGCGAGCAGCTTCGGCAGCGGGGCCAGGGCGCGCGCGGTGACCACGTCGAAACGGGGATGGCCCATCGGCTGCCCGGTCTGCTGATCAGTCCACTGCTCCGCCCGCGCACGGACGACCTCCACATCACCGAGCTCGAGCTCCGCACAGACCTCGTCCAGGAACGCCGTGCGGCGGGCCATCGGCTCGACCAACGTGATCCGCAGGTCGGGCCTGGCGATGGCGAGGACCAGACCGGGCAGGCCGGCCCCGCTGCCCAGGTCGACCACACGCGCCTGGGCCGGGACCAGCGGTGCGAGGAGGGCGCAGTTGACCAGGTGCCGGTCCCACAGTCGGGGGACCTCGCGCGGCCCGATCAGCCCGCGGAGCACGCCCTCCGTCGCCAGCAGCTCGGCGTACCGAGCCAGGAGCGGGATCCGGTCGGCCGGGAACAGCCGCGCCAGCACCGCGTCGTCGCGCCCCGGCGTCGCTTCGATGGGCGACGTTCCACGTGAAACCGAGGGGCTCGTTTCACGTGAAACGTCGCCGGAGGATCCCTCGGGGGGCCGCACCCCGGCCATCAGGCCGGGAGGACCACCACGTAGCGCCGCGGCTCCACGCCCTCGGACTCCGAGGTCAGGCCGGCGGCCGCCACGGCGTCGTGCACGACCTTCCGCTCGAACGGCGTCATCGGCCGCAGAGCCGCGCGCTCGCCCGACTCCTTGACCTCGACCGCGGTGGTCGCGGCCAGCTCCTCCAGCTCACGGCGGCGAGCGGCGCGGTGACCCGAGATGTCCAGCATCAGCCGAGAGCGCTCGCCCGTCTCGCGATAGACCGCCAGCCGGGTCAGCTCCTGCAGGGCGTCGAGCACCTTGCCCTGGTCGCCCACCAGCTGCTGCAGGTCGGCACCCACGATCGAGACCACGGCCCGCTCCCCCTCGACGTCCATGTCCAGGTCGCCGTCCAGGTCGGCGATGTCGAGGAGCTCCTCGAGGTAGTCCGCCGCGATGTCGCCCTCGTGCTCGAGACGGTCCTGCAGCGAGACACCGCCCTCGGACGCCTCTGCCATCTCGGGCGCGACCTCGGGCGCGGCGTCCTCGACGGCCGGGGCGGTCTCCTGCTCGGTGGTCTCGCTGATCTCGTCGTGCTGCTCGAGCTCGCTCATGCCGTCTTCCCCTCGGTGGTGCCGTCGTCGTCGGGACGGTTGCCCTGCGGCTTCGCGCCGCCCGCCTGCTTCTTGCGCTGTTGCTTGGACTGTCGCTTGGGCTGCTGCCGCTGCTGTTGCCTGGGCGGCTCGGGCTCCTCGACGACCGCGGTGCTGGTCAGCGGGTCGGTGGCCACGGAACGGCCCTTGGCGCGGTCGCGCTGCTGCTTGGCCTCGAACGCCGGCGTCCCCGGAGCCGGGTTGCGCCGGATCACGTAGAACTGCTGCCCCATGGTCCACAGGTTGGTGGTGGTCCAGTAGAAGAGGACACCGATCGGGAACGCCACGCCACCGACGGCGAAGACGACCGGCAGCACGTAGAGCAGCATCTTCTGCTGCTGGGCGTACTGCCCGGTCATGGCGTCCGACGGCATGTTCTTGGTCATCAGCTGGCGCTGTGTGGTGAACGTCGTCGCCGTCATCGCGATGACCAGGAACGCCGCGAGGATCTGCACGCTGACCAGGCCGTCGGGCTTGAGGAAGGTCGCGGAGATCGGCAGGTGTCCGAACAGCTTCGCGTGACCGAGGCTGAAGGCCTGGTCCTTGGAGAGGAACCCGTTCGCCTTGTCGTTCTTCGAGGCCTGGTCGATCAGTCGGAACAGCGCGATGAAGATCGGCGACTGCACCAGCAGCGGCAGGCAGGACGCGAACGGGTTGGTCCCGCTCTCCCGGTAGAGCGCCATCGTCTCCTGGGCCAGCTTCTCCCGGTCGTGGCCGTACTTCTTCTGCAGCTCACGCACCTTGGGCTGGATCAGCTGCATGTTGCGGCTGGCGTTGATCTGCTTGACGAACAGCGGGATCAGCGCGGCCCGGATGACCAGCGTCAGCCCGATGATCGACAGCACCCACGACATGCCGCCCCGCTCGGGCAGCACCAGGCTGAACAGCTGGTGCCAGGCCAGCAGGACCGCGGAGACCGCGTAGTACAGCGGGACCAGGATGAAGTGGCCGATCTGGCCGATTGCGTCCACGGGTCAGGCTCCTTGGGGTGGGGTGGTGGGCGCGACCGAGCGCGGAGGCACCGGGTCGAAGCCGCCGGCCGCCCACGGGTGACAGCGCAGCAGACGGCGTGCGGCCAGCCAGGTGCCGCGAAGGGCGCCGTACTCCGTGACCGCCTGCAGCGCGTACGCCGAGCAGGAGGGGTGGTAGCGGCAGACCTGGCCGTAGAGGGGGCTGATGAAGAACCGGTACAGCCGCAGCAGACCGATCAGGAGATAACGCACGTGCTCAGCTCACCGCCCTGATGCTGCCGCGGGACCGCGGTCGTCGAGGACCCGTTGCAGACAACGGTCGAGATCGGCGCCGAGTTCCGGGTACGACGCCTCACCGGCGCCGCCCAGGGCGCGCACGACCAGCTCGCTGCCCGCAGGGAGCGTGTCGAGGCGCTCGGCGCACAGAGCGCGGAGACGGCGGACCACACGGTGACGGATGACGGAGTTGCCGACCGCGCGACTGACCACGAACCCGACGCGTGCGGGGTCGCTCGATCGACCATCGGCGCGCAGCAGGTGCACCACGAGCGTGGTGCCGCCGCTGCGTCGCCCGCGCCGTGACACACGGCGCAGGTCCTCACCACGGGTGAGTCGATGCGGCGCGGGAAGCACGAACGCGTGGGCACAGGGTCGCGAGCACTGGGCGGAGCCGGGTCGAGCGCTGAGCCCGAGGCTCAGACGGCCAGGCTCTTGCGGCCCTTGCGGCGACGCGCGGACAGGATCGAGCGCCCCGCGCGGGTGCGCATGCGCAGCCGAAAGCCGTGCACCTTGTGGCGACGGCGGTTGTTCGGCTGGTACGTACGCTTGCTCACGGCATCTCTCCGATGGGTTCAGGGACGATCACGCCGGCACTCCGGTCCAGTTCGTCCGATGGCTCGGACGGGTGCTGCTCGAAGCGGCAGGTGCTGCGGCTTCAACCGGCACCGCCCGCCCACGCTCCCGGACTCCCCGGCTGGGGGCCCGACGGCGTGGACATGCGGCACCCGTCGATACCGGGTGACCGAGAAACGGTACGCGCGGCTGATCCGGCAGGTCAAATCCCCCACGAGTGCCCGAGGGACGGGGCCCCCGCGGGCTGCCCCATAGGGCCGCAGGATGTGGAAATCGGGCTCCCACCATACCCCCCGCGGGCCCGGCCCGCAGCGGTTCCGAAACCTGTGGATAGCGCCTTGCTCGAGCGCTCCGCCCGGCGTTATGTTCGGACCTCGTCGAGTTTCCCCGCGTTCGTCTCGGCCCTTCCCCGCAGCCGTGCCGTCACCTGGTGCCACGTCGCCCGAAATGGCTTCTGACCTGGGCTGATGTGTCGTCTGCCGGTCGTGCCCGGACGTCTCGGCCGGCTGTTTCCACAAGGCAGCAGCCACGTTCACAAGGTGTGGACAAACCTGTGGAACCGATGGCGGTCCTCACCGGGGAGCGACCGGAGCGAGGCCATCGCACGCGCGACGACCAGAGAGCGGGACGACCTGTGGACAACGACTCAGACCTGGCGGCTGCGTGGCAGCGGGTCATCGAGGACCTCCAGCCCAACCAGCAGGCCTGGGTCAAGGCCAGCGAGCCGGCCGGCTGGCACGGCAACACCGCGATCATCGCCGTGGCCGACGACTTCACCCGCACCCAGCTCGAGGGTCGCCTGCGCGGTCAGCTGGAGGACGCCCTGACCCTGGGGTTCGGCCGGGAGATCCGGCTCGCGGTCACGGTCAACCCGGCCCTCGCGGAGAGTGCACCCCCGCCGCAGCCGCACAAGGACGTCCGTCCCTCCGTCGATATGTCGACAGATCTCCATGTCGCCAGTGCTCCGGTGAGCCACCACCCCCATGCCGGCCACCAGGCCGCCCCGTCGGTGCCCGGCGAGACCCGGCTCAACCCGAAGTACGCCTTCGAGTCCTTCGTGATCGGCTCGTCCAACCGGTTCCCCCATGCCGCGGCCGTCGCGGTCGCCGAGGCCCCCGGCAAGGCCTACAACCCGCTCCTGGTGTACGGCGACTCCGGGCTCGGCAAGACCCACCTGCTCCACGCCATCGGCCACTACGTCCGCTCGCTCTACAACGGCGCCAAGGTGCGCTACGTCTCGAGCGAGGAGTTCACCAACGAGTTCATCAACGCGATCCGCGACGACCGGCAGGACCGGTTCAAGCGGCGCTACCGCGACGTCGACGTGCTGCTGATCGACGACAT
>Ga0070679_100003269_pt1 | contig 14818 bp, 15 predicted proteins | sample KBSC63BmetaG_FD_65652 | JGI IMG/M metagenome (GOLD analysis project Ga0070679, IMG submission 65652) | Corn rhizosphere microbial communities from Kellogg Biological Station, Michigan, USA - KBS C6-3B metaG | ecosystem: Host-associated > Plants > Roots > Rhizosphere | place: USA: Michigan... | reverse complement strand
CCGGTGCTCGACGACAACGATCCGGATGGCGGCAGTGTCGGACCCAGTGTGTCGGCGTCGCTGCACGCCGCGATGGCGAGCGTCGCACCGATCGCGGCCGCTACGACGAGAAGATTGCGTCTGGTTGTCAGCTTGGTTGCCAGCAGTTGCTTCATGTGAACCCGCCTGCGAAATGGAGTGAATGTGCCGCATCGTTGGCGGGTGATACCTCCGCGTTCGCGCGCCGCGTCACGACGGTCCGTCCCACGTGACCAGCCTCCGGATGCGTTGGTATAACGCGGTACGGGCGAGTCGCGTGCTTCTCACGAGAGCGGCGACCACCGCAAAACGTCCACGTCCTCACGAGAGAGAGACGCCGCATGACGCCGAAGGATCGGATCGCACGCGAGCAGGCATTGCGCATCATCGCATCGCGCATCGTCACATGGAGCGCCGTCGCGATGCTCGTCATCGCGCCAGCTTCCATCACCGCGCAGGAGCCGCTGCCATCCGTCACCCACTCGCTGCTCGCGACGGAACGCTCGGCCGGTAGCACCCTCGGTCTCTTCGGCGACATCACGAATTGCACGCTGATTCTGTGCGAGCAGTCGGCGGGGCTCGGCGTGAACGCGAAGGTCGCCGGCCCGTTTCGCGTGACGAGCGGCGTGGTCCTTCAGCAAGAGGCGTCGCCCCTGCTGGGCGCGCGGCAAGCCCTCGCGCGAACCGATGTGTTCTATGAATCGGGAAGCGCGAGCGCGTGGATCGGCCGGCTCGCCGGCAGACCGAATGGCCCGCAGTCGGTGCTCAACGAGCTGGCGCCGGGTTTCGAGTCCGGATTCGCGTATCGTTGGAGAAGCGTCGGCATCAGCGCGAGCGCGAGCGCCGGAGCGAGCCGGGTTCGAATTCCCGGCGGGCGGCACCCCGTCGCGCGCCAGCACATCTCGGGCGATACCATCTGGTATGACACCGTGACGTCGCAGGATTCGTCGACGAACGCGTTGAACCGCTGGACCTCGGCCGAGACACGATTCACCTGGCGGCAGGATCGTTGGTGGGTGTCGGCGCTGCTCGGACGAATCTCGATGACGCAGCAGGGCGCGTCGATCTGGGGCGGCCTTCAGGCCGGCGCGGACCTCGGCCGGGGCGTCACGCTGCTGCTTGGTGCGGGCGCATCCTCGCGCCTGCGCGCCGCGAGCGGCACCGACCTCGGTCGACGCAACGTCAGTCTCGGACTCGGCTTCAATACGTCGCTGCTCACGTCGCGGTCGCACGACGATCGATCGCCACCGCCTCCGGCGGCGCCGGCATTCGCAATCTCTAATATCGCGAGCGGGCGATACCGCATCGTCATCCGCGCGCTGGACGCCCATCTCGTGGAATTCGCGTCGGACTGCACGGGCTGGAAACCGGTGCCGATGACTCGCGACGGCGACACCTGGATCGTGGAGCTGCCGATCGCTGCAGGTTCGCATCGCGCCAACCTTCGCGCGGACGGCGGCGCATGGATCGCACCGCCGGGGCTCATGACCACGGATGACGACTTTGCGGGGCACGTTGGGCTCTTCGTGGTGGAGTGACCGCGCGAGCGCCCACGCCGAGCGAAGCGCGCTGCCGCTCGTTGTGACCCGCGGCGACGATGCGAAGGTACCATCGCTCGGAATGACTGATGGCACGCTGGTCGAGCGATCCCTCGCCGGAGACGCACGAGCATTCACGGAGCTGGTCGACCGCCATGCGGCGGCCTGTCTGCGGTTCGCAGCGCGCATGCTGGGCGACCGCTCGGACGCCGAGGACGCGACGCAAGAAGCGTTTATCCGGGCGCACCGCGCGCTCGCGCGGTACGACGGTCGCTCGCCCTTCCGCACGTGGTTGTTCGCGATTCTCATCAATCGCTGTCGCACGCTGATGATGCAGCGGTCACGGCGCGAGCGGCGGTTCGTCGTGGACGACGAGGTGCTCGCGCGGTCCGCCGTCGACGGGGATCGTCAGTCCATCGAGTTGCGCGAGGAGATCGACCGGGCGCTTCGTCTGTTGCCGGCCGAACAACGAGAGGCGTTTCTTCTGCGTCACGTGGAGCAGCTCAACTACGAAGAAATGGTCGTGATCACGGGAGCCGGAACCTCGGCGCTCAAGATGCGGGTCAAGCGTGCCTGCGAGCGGCTGCAGTCGCTGCTCGCGGAAGGAGTGAGTCGATGATGATGAACGATGAGGGAATGGATTCGGGCGACGACCGGCTGGAACCGGTGCTCGAGCGAGCCGTGCAGTCGCTGCGCCGCGAGGAGCCGGTCTCGCCGGCGTGGCGCGCGCAGTTGCTCGCACGCGTGGAGCCGACGCGGCCCTCACGCACGCGTCTCTTCGTGTTGACGCCCCTGGGCATCGCGGCCGCCCTGTGCATGTTCGTCGGCCTCCGGCACGTGCGATCAGAGAATGCGAATGAGCATCTCGACGCGTCCGGCCGGAGCATCGCCAATGCCGTGGGCGCGATTCGATTCGCCGTCTCCGCACCGAGCGCGCGGCGCGTATCGCTGGTGGGTGATTTCAATCGGTGGAATCCGTCCGCGGTGCCCATGCGGCGCAGCCCGGACGGACGGACATGGATCGCGGACGTGTCGCTGGCGCCTGGACGCCATGTCTTCGCGTTCGCGGTCGACGGCGGCCTGCGTGCGGACCCCACTGCCCCACGCGCGGTCGAAGACGACTTCGGTGTGCCGAGCTCGGTGATCGTGGTACCGCAGCGAGGAGGTGAGTGATGCGAGTTCATCTCGTGCTCGCGCGGGCGGCGTCGATCGCGTCGCTCTGCGTTGCGCTGCTTGCGCTGCCGCCGCATCTCCAGGCGCAGTCGACGACCACCACGACAGCGCAGTTGCCACCGGCGCTGGACGCGGCGGTGAACCGCATCGCCGACTCGGTGCGTGCGTCCGGCGTTCCCAGAGATCCGCTCGTGTCGAAAGCCGCCGAGGGTGTGCTCAAGGGCGCGGACGACGCGCGCATTCTCGATGTGGTACGGCGGTTCGCCCGCGAGCTTGCGACGGCGCGTGCCGCACTCGGTGACTGCGCGACGACTCCGGAGCTCGTCGCGGCGGCGAGCGCGCTGCACGCCGGAGTGACGGCTCCGCTGCTGACACGCGTGCAGCGCGCGGCCGGCAAGTGCTCGACGTCCGAGCGTCTCGTCATGCCGTTCGTCGTGCTTGCCGACATGGTGTCTCGGCACGTCACGCCGGACGTCGCCGTGTCGTCGCTCGAGACGCTGGTGGAGCGCGGTGCACCGGATACGCAGTTCGCGAATCTGCGCAGCGCGATCGAGCGCGACATCGCCGGCGGGCAGGCCCCGGACGCGGCGGCGCGAGTGCGCAGCGCGGCCGTGCTTCGCGCGATCGATACGCGCGGGATCAAGCCGCCTCCTCCGGTCTAAACTCTGGCGTCTCGTTGGTCCGGAAGTACTTTCCGGCGCATCAGTCGCCGAGGCCAACGTGTTCCTTCGAGAGATCAACGACGCCACACCGCAAGCCAACGGGCAGTCGGACCTGCGCCATCTATTCGCGTACCGGCCAGAGGTGACGCGGCACCTGCTCGCGTTCACGCAGGGCGTGATGCGTGGCGGGCCGCTGTCGCCGGGCGAGTGCGAGCTCATCGCCGCGCTGACGTCGAAAGACAATCAGTGTCTCTTCTGACTGGGATCACACGCGGCGGTCGCCGCGCAGTATCTCGGGCGGGAGCACGTGGACCGTGTCGTGACGAACGAGGGTCCGCTGTCGGACCGCGAGCAGGCGTTTCGACAATTGGTGAGTGCGTCGCATGTGCCGCATGAAGACACGCGCCGCGTCCTCGTCCTCGAGGCGGCGACGGTGCTGTCAGCCGAGGAGGTCTATCACGCGAACGCGGTGATCGCGCTATTCAACTTCTATAACAAGTTCGTGGATCTGAACGGCGTGGCGGAGCTGACGGCGGAGGGGTATCAGGCGTCGGGCGTGCGGCTGTCGACCCATGGCTATGCCCCGCCGGCGGAGCGGCGGGAGCCGGCGAATAGCGGAAAATCGTAGGCGGCCGGGCGGGCGATGGGCAAACGGCGATGGGCAAGCGGCGACGAGCGACGACCAGGCGAACGGCGGGCGACGCCGACATATTCCCGCCATGCGAATGCACACCCCCGCCGTCGCGGCGCTCCTTCTCGCCGCCGGCTGCACGGCCATCAAGAATCTCCGCGCGTCCAAGACCGCCCCGGCTCCCGCGGTGACGACGGCGGCCACGCCCTCGCGGCCCAGTCCGTACCCGGTGTTCGAGTCGCACGCGTTCCAGCGCGCCGTCGCCCGCGGAACACGCACCCGCACGGGCGAGCCCGGACCAAAGTACTGGCAACAGTTTGCCCGCTACCACATCGACGCTGAGCTGGTGCCGTCCACGAGCCAGATCAATGGCCGGGAGACCGTTCGCTACTTCAATCGATCACCTGATACACTTCGCGCGCTCTGGATCCACCTCGATCAGAACCTGTTCTCGCCGTCGGCCGCGCGCGTCGTCGAGACACCGGTGACCAGCGGCACCGAGATCCTGCGCATCTCGGCGGGCGGCCAGACGCTGGACCGGAAGACGAGCGGCGCCGGGTACGCCATTTATGGAACGCTCATGGAAGTGCTCTTGCCCAAGGCACTGGCGCCGCACGATTCCGTCGACCTCGACGTCGCGTGGGCGTTTCAATTGCCGCCCGACGGCGCGCCGCGTGAAGGCACGACCGGCACCGTCTTCATGGTCGCGTACTGGTATCCGCGCATCGCCGTCTACGACGACGTCGACGGATGGCAGATCGATCCGTACCTCGGCAACGCGGAGTTCTACATGGATTACGCGGATTTCGAGGTGAACCTGAGCGTGCCGCAAGGATGGCTGGTCGCATCGACCGGCGAGCTCACGAACGCCGACGTCGTGCTCTCGAGGCAGACACGCGATCGGCTCGCCGAGGCTCGTCGCACCGGCAGCGTGGTGCACGTCGTGCGCGATCAGGATCGCGGCGTCGGCAATACGAAGGCGACGCTGACCGGCTTCGACGGCGTGCTCACCTGGAAGTATCGCGCCCGCAACGTCCGCGACTTCGACTGGGGGGCGTCGTCGAAGTTCTTGTGGGACGCAGCCGTCGCGGTGGTCGGCGATCGCGATCACGACGGCAAGCCCGATTCGACGATCGTGAACACGTTCTATCGACCGGAAGCGCGCGCGTGGGCGTGGGACCTCGCCGCGAGCTACGAGAAGGGCGTCGTCGAATTCCTCTCGCACTACCTGTGGCCGTATCCGTGGTCGCAGATGACCGCGCTCGAGGGCCCGGTGTCGTGCAGCGGGATGGAGTATCCCATGCTCACCTGCATCGGCGGGCCGCGCGATACGCTGTCGCTCTATTCCGTGCAAGTGCACGAGACGGCGCACATGTGGTTTCCGATGCAGGTCGGATCGGACGAGCGGCGCTTCGCATGGCAGGACGAAGGGCTCACGCGCTTCAACCAAGCGCAGGGCATGCAGGCGTACTTCAAGGGTTACGATCGCGAGAAGCTCTCGCGCGACGCCTACGTCGCGTTCGCGAAGACAGATGACGAAGTCCCGCTCATGCGTCACGGCGATCAATATCCGTCGAACTCGCCCGCGTACTCGATTGCGTCGTACGACAAGATGGCAACGAACATGGTCGCGCTCCGCGAGCTGCTCGGAGACGAGACGTTCCTTTCGAGCTATCGAACGTACGGGCTCCGCTGGCTGTACAAGCATCCGACGCAATATGACTTCTTCAATAGCTTCAATGCGCTGGGCGGGCGCGACCTCTCCTGGTTCTGGCGCACCTGGTGGTACGAGACCTGGACGCTCGATCAGGCGGTCGCTGGCGTGAGGCCCGTGACCGCCGCACCGGGCACATATCAGATAACGATCGAAGATCACGGGCTCGCGCCCATGCCCGTGCTGCTCGCCATCACGCATGGTGACGGACACGTCGAACGCCGGGTTATTCCTGTCGACGTCTGGCTCACCGGGACCACGCGCGCCGCCATCACCATTCCGGCGCCGAGCGGGATCAAGAAGGTCGAGATCGACCCGGACGAGCGGTTTCCGGATGTGGACCGGTCGAACAACACCTGGACGAGGCCATGATCCATCGTCGCGCGTTGGCAGTCGCGTTCCTCATCGGATTCGCCGGCAGCACCGCGCGCGCACAGGCACGCACCGACTCCACCGCCCGGGCTCCATCGTATCGCTCGCGTCTCCTCGGCGTCTACGACGCGATGAGCGGCGAGCCCATCGCGGGCGTTGAAGTCACCGACATGCTCACGGGCCTCACGGCGCTCACCACGAAGACCGGAACCGTGACGCTGAGCTTCCTGCCCGACGGCGGCAGCCTCGTCACCGTTAGAAAAGTTGGATACGCGGCGCAGACGATGACGGTGCCCATCAATCCGAAGGACACGGTGCCGATCACCGTGGTCTTCGAGCATGTCGCCGAGCTGCAGAAGGTCATGGTGAAGGCCGATTCGACGCCGTATCACATCTCGCCGGGGCTGCGCGGATTCGAGGAGCGGAGAAAGGCTGGCTTCGGCTACTTCATCGACGAGCGGACGCTCCGCAAGGAAGACGGCCGCCCACTCGGCAACGTGCTCGTGGCGCACGTGCCGGGCGCGCAGGTGAAGCAGGCGTCGGGCAATGCGGCGTTCCTGCTCAAATCACCGCGGTGCATCAACGGCGGTCAGCCCGATGTCTATCTGGATGGCGTGGCCCTCGCGCACGTGCCGGATAAACGATGGACTGGAACCACCCAGACGACCGCGTTGGGCGCGCAACGTCGCGCGCGCGCCAACGACGCATCAGAGGATCCGTCGCTCTATCCGATCGACCTCTCCCAGTTCCAGGTGTCGGATATCGCCGGCGTGGAGTTCTATCCCGACGGCGCCACGCTTCCCATCGACTTCAATCACACGTCGGCGGGATGCGGCGCGCTGCTGCTGTGGAGCCGGGAGCGCTAACGAGCGCTCGTAGGGTTCGTACGGACGCTGCGGCCTTCGTCCCATTGCGCGGGACGTGGCACTCAAGTTGAACGGGGCATCGCGCATGCCAAGCATGCGTGTTGTCATCGGAGCGAGCGCCGTCCTCGCATTGGGATTCTCGGCGGTGCCGGCTCGCGCTCAGGAGATTGGAGTGTATGGCGCTGCCGGCGTCGGCGGCTTTCGCGACGTGCGTCGGCCCTTCGGTGGCGGGCTCGAGGCGACGTGGCTCTTTCACGACTGGATCGGTATTCGCGCCGACGCCGGCTGGTACTGGACGCTCGAGCACCGCACGGCGCCCATCTGCACGGGCGGTGCGGGCGAGGCCATCGTCTGCACGTCGACCCAGCTCGCGAGCCATAGTCACTTTCCGCAATTCGACGGGTTGCTGATGCTGCGTGCACACGTTCCGCACAAGGGCATTCGCATCGAAGGCGGCATCGGTCCGACGTGGATCAACGTGACGAACGAGATCAAGACCGAGAAGGACAGCGTCTTCTCGCCGAGTATATCGAGCTCCGCGGCCGGGCTGATGATGATGGGGGGTGTGCTCGTGCATCCGTCATGGTGGAAGGCGCCGATCGATCTGGAGGGCGCGTACGCGTACCACATGACGGGACGCTTCGGCGCATGCACGGGGTCATCGCCCGATCCGTTGTGCGACCGCAAGCTGAACTTTCACGAGCTCAGATTCTCGGTGTTTTATCGGTTCGCAGAGATTCCGCATTGATCGCGTTGCGCGCGCCGCGTTGAATCCGTCGATGAGGTGGCATGTCCACCTCACGACTCGCGCGCCTTGCGCTCACGGTGTTGCTCGCGCTCTACGGCTTCCGTCTGGCGGCCCATCCGGAGATGGGTTCGCTCATGGACAGCGTGGACCTGCCCATCCACGAGACCGGGCATCTGGTTTTCGCACCGTTTGGGGAATTCATGCAGTTCCTTGGCGGAACGCTGTTCCAGCTCATCATGCCGGCGGCGTTCGTCGCGTATTTTTTGAAACGCGGCGATCGGCATGCAGCGTCGGTAGTGACGTGGTGGATCGCGCAGAATTGCTGGAACATCTCGGTCTATGTGAGGGATGCCCGCTCACAGGACCTGCCGCTCGTTGGCGGCGGAGAGCACGACTGGGCATACCTCCTCGGCAGGATGCACGCGCTGCGATACGATCAGCGCATCGGGCATGACGTCTGGGCCGTGGGAGTGTTGCTCTTCATCGTGGCTATCGTTGGCGGGTTGATGACCGCAACGACAGCATCGAGCGTTTCAGCATTCGGGCAATCAGGCGTGAGCCAGCAGGAGTCGTCATCCTGAGCGAAGCGAAGGATCTACTTTCACGTCCTCGTGGCCCAGCCACGAACACGAGAGAGTAGATCCTTCAGTCGCTGCGCTCCCTCAGGACGACGGACGCGCGGCGCTCACCGCTTCGACTGCCGATCCTCCGAATCGTCCGACTCATCGCCCTTGGGTTGGTCGGGAAGATTCAACCAGGTACTCGATCCGCTGAGATTCCGGTCCTCGGCCACATCGTCCTGCTCGCCCTGCGCATCGTCGCTGCGCTGCGTGTTGCGTGTATTGCGATCCTGCTGGTTGTCCGACTGGCTCTGTGAGCCGCCGGCGCTCATGCCGCTGTCGCGATCGCGATCCTGATCCGCCATCCCACCGCTCCTGTAAGGGTCGCTTCGCTGAATCCGCACGCCTTGTGCCCGGATTCGGTTATCGTTCGGCATGAGTGAACGACCCTATGTGCTTGCCGAGACGACGTGGAAGACCGTCGACCCGACTCCGTACGAGGTGGCCGTCCTACCGTGGGGCGCCACCGAGGCGCACAACTATCACCTTCCCTACGCGACGGACAACATCCAGTCGGAGCAGGTTGCGGTTCGAGCGGCCGAGCGGGCGTGGAATCGTGGCGCGCGTGTCGTCGTGCTGCCGACGGTGCCGTTCGGGGTGAACACGACGCAGCTCGACATCAAGCTCTGCCTCAACCTGAATCCGAGCACACAGGCGGCGGTCCTCGGCGATCTGGCGTCGTCGCTCGACGGCCAGGGGATTCACAAATTGCTCATTCTCAACGGGCACGGGGGCAACGACTTCCGTCAGATGATCCGCGAGCTGCAGCCGCGGACGCGCGTGTTTCTGGCGTCGATCAACTGGTGGTCGTGCGTCGACACCCGGGGGATCATCGAGCTCGCGGGGGACCATGCGGGCGAAGCGGAGACGAGCGCGATGATGCATCTGGCGCCGGCGCTCGTCGGCCCGTTGAGCGATGCCGGCCCGGGGCGTGCGCGGGCGTCGAGACTGCGCGGCGTACGTGAGGGTTGGGCGTGGGCGCCGCGGCGTTGGACGCAGGTGACCGCGGATACGGGGATTGGCGATCCGTCGCGGTCGAGCGCCGAGAAGGGCGAGCGATATGTTGGGGCGGCGGTGGAGCGGGTTGCGGACTTTCTCGTGGAGTTGGCGGGCCTGCGGTTGGACGATTTGTACGAGTAGGGTTGCTGGAGGGGAGTGCTCGCCAGGCGGCTCGTTGGAGGGCACTGCTGGCCCTTTGGGCTGCGCTGGGGGCGCTCGCCGCCGATGCGGGGGGCGTGACCGCCCTGGAAACGGCAAACGGCGCAACACGGTGTGTCATCCGGAGGAAGCGCAGCGACCGAAGGATCTGCTGCGCGTTTCTGGTAGCTGGCCCAAAGCACGTGAGAGTAGATCCGTTCGTCGCTGCCGCGCCTCAGGATGACAACGGGCGCTTGCGAGGATGACAACGCGCGCTCGCCGGCATGACAACGGGCGCTCGCGAGGATGACAACGGGCGCTGGCGCTGACGACCGCTGACGAGCACTCGCAGCAGCCGCCGCTCAAACTCCGCTCGGAAACGTCTCCGGTGGCTCCCCGTCCACATGCACGGGCATATGCAACGGATCCACAGCCCGCGTCTCGTCGATGTACAGAAACGCATCATACCGCCGCGGCATGATCGTCGGCACGTAGTTGCCCCACCGCTCGTGGCTCGGATCGTACACCACGCCGATCGCGCGATGCCCAAGCGGTTCATCCAAGCCCGCGACACCGCCGTCGTCACTGGCGTCGAACAACAACAGCGCGTCGCCGACGCCAGCGTCGTGCATCGCCTCCTCGAAGCTTCCGCCCCGCGCCGACGGCACCGGCATGCGCTCCATCGGCTCTCCCCACTCGTCCGCCGCGATCACCGTCCCGCGATGCGTGCCGAACCCGACCAGAACCACGCCCGCGCGCTCGTGCGACTGCCGCACGAGCTGGCCGACGTTCACCATCCCCGCGCGCGTCATGTCCGTGAACCGCGCATCGCCGATGTGCGTGTTGTGCTCCCAGACGATCGCCTTCGCGTGCGGACCATGATGCGCCATCAACCGGTCGAGCGTCTCGACCATGTGAAGGTCGCGCACATTCCATGACCCGGGCCCGCCACGCACCATCGTCCGATAGTACAGCTCGGCGTTGCGCGCGACGATCGCGTTCTGCTCGGCGTTGAAGTAGCCCTCGCGGCCGTCTTCACGAAACTCTGGTGCCCGCGAGCGCAGCGCGCGCAGAACGCCAACGGCTTCGTCCTCGCACGACGTCGGTACGAGCGCCGTCGCCCTCGCGTATTCCTGCACGTCTTCCGCGTACGGCTCGAAGCAGTTGTACGCGCGGCGCGCGGCGGCCGCGAGCGATGGATCGATCCGCTGGAGATACTCCGTGACCGCGCGCATCGAATCCCAGAGCGAGTAGACGTCGAGCCCGTAGAACCCGACGCCCTCCGCTTCCGACTTCCGCCGATTGTGCTCGCGCAGCCACTCGATGAGCGCGACGACTTCGCGATTCGCCCACATCCACGTCGGCCACCGCTCGAACGCGTGCAGCACCTCGGTCGCGCTCGTCCCGGAGTCCGGAAGCCCCTTCGCGTACCGGTTCACCCGGTAACAGTCGGGCCAGTCGCCTTCCACCGCGATGAACGAGAAACCATGCTCCTCGACGAGGCGCTTGGAGATCTCCATTCGCCAGGTGTAGAACTCCGACGTGCCATGCGACGCTTCGCCGAGCAGGACGTAACGCGCATCGCCGATGAGGTCGATTAGCGGGTCGAGATCCCGTGAGGATTCGAGCGGCCGCGCGAGCTTGCGCAGTCCGTCCACCAGCTTCGCGTTGTCGCGCGGGTGGTCATCGTCGTCTCGAGCTCTGCGTCCACGCAGCATGAGCGATCTCTCCTGTGCGATGCCGTTCGCCTGCGTGCACTCTGCAAGTTGAGGGCAATTGGGCGGCGGGGGCGGGCGGCGGTCGCTGGAGAGAACGTCGCTGAGACGACTACCGATACATCGCTTCGATCTCCGCCGCGTACTTCTCCGCGATCTGTTTCCGCTTGAGCTTGAGCGTCGGCGTGAGCTCGCCACCCGCGATCGACAGCTCGCCCGGCAGCACGGCGAATCTCTTGACGGTCTGCACGCGAGCGAGACGCTCGTTCACCTTCTCGATCTCGTGCTGGAGATACGCTGCGAAGCGCGCGCATCGCGAGGCCTCCTCCGGATTTCGCGCCGCACTGCCGACGTCGCTCGCCACGCGAGGCAGTCGCTCCGCATCGAGGGTGAGCAGCACCGACAGATAGCGCCTTCGATCGCCGATCACGACGGCCTGATTCACGACCGGAATCGACATGAGCTCGCCCTCCACGAGTTGCGGCGCGATGTTCTCGCCGCCCGCCGTGATGATCAGCTCCTTCTTGCGATCGGTGATCGCCAGATATCCCTCGGCGTCGAGATCGCCGATGTCGCCCGTGTGCAGCCAGCCATCGTCATCGATCGTCTCGCGCGTTGCATTCACATCCTTGTAATAACCCTTGAATACGTGCGGGCCGCGCACGCAGATCTCACCATCCTCCGCGATGCGCAGCTCCACGCCGGGAATCACCCGACCCGCGCGCCCGACCCGGAACTGCGTCGGCGTGCTGACGGTCGCCGCCGCGGTCGTCTCGCTCATGCCATACACCTCGAAGATGGGCATCCCGAGCGACAGAAAGAACTCGAGCGTGCGCCGCGAGATCGGAGCCGCGCCGGTCACGAGCGTTCGCGCGCGATCCAGGCCGAGCGCGGCGCGGACTTTCGAGAACACTAAACGATCGGCGAGTCGATGGACGAACGGCATCGGCCGGCCATGCTGGAGCGCCTCGCCGCCGGAGGCGCCCACGCGCCGGGCCCAGGCCGCGATACGCCTGCGCAGCCACGGGCTCGCGACACCCGCGGCCTCCATCTTCGCCTGAATCTTCTCCCACACACGCGGCACCGCGAGAAAGTGATGCGGCCGGGCATCGCGCAGCGTTTCGCCGAGCAGCTCCATGCTGTCCGCGAACCAGACGCAGGTTCCGAGCATGACGTTCGACTGAAGCGCGAACAGCTGCTCGGCGACATGACTCAGGGGCAGATAGCTGATCATGTCGTCCCCGGCCCTGACATCCACGAGCGCGCCGACCTGCTCCACCTCCCACGACACGTTGCGATGCGTGAGCATCACCGCCTTCGGAACGCCGGTCGTGCCCGACGTGTAGATCAGCAAGCAGACATCGTCGAGCTCCTGCGCCGCTACACGCTCATCGAGGCGTGCGTCCGCAATCGTCTCGCCCAGCGCGAGAAACCGCTCCCACGAAAGTGCCTCGCGCGCATCCGGCTCGCCGTGCATCTGCACGATCGTCGCCAGACCCGGGAGTTGCGAACGGACCGCGCGGAGCTTCGCGAGCTGGTCTTCGTTCTCCACGAACACCACCCGCGCATCGCAGTGCGACGCAATGTACTGGCACTGTTCGGCCGTGTTGGTCGTGTAGATCCCGGTGGGAATCGCGCTGGCCCCGATCGTCGCGACCTCCGCGATGAACCACTCCTCACAGTTGTAGCCAAGGATGGCGGTGTGATCGCCGGGTTCGACGCCGAGGGCGATGAGTGCACGCGCAGCGCAGCGACACCGGTGATGATAGTCGCGCCACGTCAGCACCTCCCACGTGCCGTGTCGCCTGGTTCGAAGCGCGGGGGCATCAGGTCGGCTCGCCGCGGTTCGCTCGAACGCATCGAAGATCCGGCAGGGCATGTCAGCAAACGGTGGAAGGTTCGGGGCAGGACTTTACCGTCCGCGCCAGGCCTCCGCCACCTCGAACACGATGTAGCTTTCTCCGATGCACCGAGTCCTCCTTCGCGCGGCGCTGCTCCTGCTCGCCCCGTCCTGCCTGCTTGCGCAGGTGCCCGCTCAGCGCCGCGTTCCACCGCCCGTCGTGCAGCCGCTCGTCGCACCGGCTGATCCGCTGCACGAAGCGCCGCAGAACGTCACGATCTCGCTGCTCACGATGGGCACCGGCCCCGCCGTGTGGCAGATGTTCGGTCATTCGGCGATCTGGATTCACGACAACGTCACGCGCCGTGACTCCGTGTTCAACTGGGGCGTGTTCGACTCGCGCCAGCCGTATTTCATTCCGCGCTTTCTGAAGGGATTGATGCTCTATCAGATGGGCGGAGAGACGCTGGACGAGGTGCTCTACGAATACCGGTATTTCAACCGCGACGTCGTCTCTCAGGAGCTCGACCTGACGACCGCGCAGAAGGACACGATCCTCGAGATCATCCGCGTCAACGCGCAGCCCGAAAACCTGAAGTACCGGTACGACTACTTCCGCAACAATTGCTCGACACGCCCACGCGACATTCTCGACCGTGCGCTGGGCGGACAGATTCGCGCGCAGTCGCAACGCCTCGTCGATCGAACGTACCGCTCGGAGGCGCTGCGGCTCATGCAGCTCAACCAGCCCCTCGTCACCGGCGTCGACATCGGACTCGGCGAGCCGGCCGACCATCAGCTCACGCAGTGGGAGGACATGTTCCTGCCGAAGGAGCTGCACGACTTCGTCGGGAACCTGCAGGTGAAGGATTCGACTGGAGCGACACATCCGCTCGTGCGCTCGCGGGTCGTCCTGTTTCAGTCGACGCGCGGGCCCGAGCCGGCATCGCCACCCAACATGGTCTTGTGGCTCTGGCCCCTTGGCATCGTGATCGCGTTGTTGATCGTGGCGCTCGCCGCCGCCGCGACGTCGAGCCAAGGCGCGCGTCGCGCCGCGGCGATCGTGGCGTGCATCTGGTGCGTCGTGGCCGGGCTGCTCGGCGTGATCCTGACGGCGTTGTGGGCCGTCACGGATCACATGTTCGCGCACTCGAATGAGAATCTGCTCGTGTTCAGTCCCTTCTGGTTGGTGTTGGCGATCCTGATCGTCATCTACCTCACGTCGGGCCGAGCCGCCGGGTGGACGCGCGGGTTCGCGATTGGGCTAGCCGCGCTCGCCGCGCTCGAGCTGATCGCACACGTGATCGGAATTGCACGACAGAACAATCTTGCGGTGGTCGGGCTGGTGCTCTTCCCGGCGCTGGCGATCGTTTGGGCGAGCACCCGCCCGCGGGTCAGCGTGCGTGCCGGAAGAGGGTGATGATGATCGGGACGATGATGAGAAGGGCGAGAACGAGCACCCACAGGGGAAGCCGAACGCGTGCCATCGTGGTCGTGTGATCGAGTGAAGTGAGGATGACGAACGTTTAGGGAACGCGAATCTCGCTCTGGCCGGCGGCGCGGAGCTTCGCGTTGAGCGCGGGGATGTCCGTCGTGCGGACGGCGTTCCAGCGAGCAACGAGCGCGTCGAAGTCGCGCCGCGCGGCTTGCACGGAAGCGGTTGCCTGCGTCGTGGGCTCACCATCGGATTCTTCCAGCAGATTCATCGACGACAGCAGCGTGCCGTCGATCGATGCGAGCGTCGGACCGCCAGCCGCGCCGCCGCGTCCGCGTCCTCCACCGCC
>Ga0070679_100003268_pt1 | contig 14822 bp, 17 predicted proteins | sample KBSC63BmetaG_FD_65652 | JGI IMG/M metagenome (GOLD analysis project Ga0070679, IMG submission 65652) | Corn rhizosphere microbial communities from Kellogg Biological Station, Michigan, USA - KBS C6-3B metaG | ecosystem: Host-associated > Plants > Roots > Rhizosphere | place: USA: Michigan... | reverse complement strand
GCATAACTGGGGGTTTCGGCAAGCAGATCGGTGCGCCGGTACGGCGTTGGAAGCGCCGTTGAGTGACGTCATCTCACATACGCTGGTGGCCAGTGAAGTGTTCTGCATGGCACGCACCTATCTATCGTGGCACACGCAATGGTGACACATGCTGCTTCGATCCCCGTATCGAGCGAATCCGTTAGCCCAGGTGATCCTGTAGCGACCCGAATTTGACCTTCGCGCACAACACAGCGGAATCATCGACGCAGTGGCAGCCGCGCCGCTTCTGGTCATCGGCGCGACTACCCCAAATGCTCGAACCAGGAGATGGAAATATCGGAATATCTCGGTTGCCGCGTTGTGAAACGATTTCAACTGAAGGATGAATGAGAGGTCCTTCTGGTTGAAGGCTGGGGATGTCCCCACCTGCCGCGCGGCAGGTTAACTCATATTTGGAGCACGCATATGCGCACGTTCGTTTCGCGTTTCGCCAAGAACGATTCGGGTGCGGCGGCCATCGAGTATGGCCTCATTGCTGCCCTCATTTCGGTCGCCATCATCGCCGCTGCGACGCTGGTCGGCACCAACCTCGCGGCGGTCTTCACCGCCGTCAGCACGGCGCTGACCACCGCGCTGGGCTAAGAAGTCCGGTCGTCGGCACGAGTGTGTCGCCGCCCGTTGGGCGGCGACACATCGCCTACGCTATGCCGGCCATTTCTTTGATGGGGTTAGCACATGAAAGTTCGCGGTCTTGTCCTTATCGGCGTCTCGGCTCTTCTTGGACTTGCCGCCGTTACCTGGGTGAAGAAGCCGGCAGCGACCGGCATGGCAAATGTCGTGGTCGCCAAGGTCGCCCTCAATTTCGGCGATCAACTCACCCCTGCCAAGCTCTCACTCGTCGATATGCCGCCCGCGTCAGTGCCGCAGGGCGCTTTCAGCGCGATCGATGATGTTGCCAAGGACAATCGGGTCGTGCTCCGCGCCATGGTACCGGGCGAACCCATTCTCACCAGCAAGATTTCCGGCAACGGCGGCCGGGCCATTCTCTCCACGCTCATCGATTATTCCATGCGGGCTGCGGCGATCCGCGTCAATGACGTGAACGGCGTCGCCGGATTCGTGCAGCCGGGCGATCGGGTGGACGTGATGCTCACGCAAAATGTCACCGATCGTGGAAAGGCCGACACCACGCTTCTCTTGCAGAACGTCAAGGTGCTCGGCATCGATCAGCAGGCCGACGATACGAAGGACAAAGCCGTCGTCGTCAAGGCAGTTACGCTTGAAGTTTCGCCCGATGACGCTCAGAAGCTCACTCTCGCCGGCACCATCGGCAGTCTCAGCCTTTCGCTTCGCAATTACGCCAACCCGGATGCAGTCGCTGGCCGGCGGCTTTCGGTCGATGATCTCGTGCCGACGCCACCCAAGGATGCCGTACCCGTGATCGTGCCAGCGGTGGTCAAGACGGCAGCACCGCCGCCAACCGTCGAGATATTTCGCGGAACGGAAAGCACGACCTACGACGTGACTCGGGGTAGCGGCTCGCCGGCGGCCGAGAAAACCACGCCGAAACAGTCGAAGAAGGCGGCGGTTCGCCGGGCGTCCGCTCAGGTTGCCCATTCCGAAGTCGAGTAGCTAAGCAAGACGTTTATCGCCAAGCATTTTTAGGAAGGGCAATCATCGTCATGGCTCGCAAGCTTTTTCTCGGGGCGGCCGTCGCAATGGCGGCATTCATGTCCATCTCCGCTAGCATGGCGCAGACGCCGCGCCTGCCGGTCTCGCAACCGGTTGTCATTGCACCGCAGTCAGCGGTCCAGCCCAGCCGGGTGATCGCTCTCCCGCTCAACAAGTCGCAGGTGCTCAACGTCAGCGAGCCGGTGACCAAGATCGCGGTCGGCAATGCCGACATCGTCGATGCCGTCGCCCTAACCGATCGGTCGTTCTATGTGCTCGGCAAGACGCCTGGCACGACCAACATTTCGGTCTACGGCAAGGACAGCCGCCTGCTCGCCGTGATGGATGCCGTCGTCAGCACCGATATCGAAGGGGTCAAGGCGGCGTTCCACGCCATGATGCCAGACGACCGCATTGAGGTGCGCGCGATCAATGATTCGATCGCTATCAGCGGCACGCTGTCTAGCGCGAGCAAGGTCGCCCAGGCAATGGAGATCGCCAAGCGGTTCACCGACAAGGACAAGGTGATCAATCATCTGCGTGTCTCTGGCACGCAGCAGGTGATGCTCCAAGTCAAGGTCGCCGAAATGCAGCGCACCACTTCGAAGGCGCTCGGCTTCAAGCCGTTCCTGTCGGTCGGCAAGACCGACAGCGCCAATCCCACGGGTTTCGCGATCTCGACGCTCGATCCGGTGAACCTCGGCAATTTCGCCCTGGCGGTCGGTCGGGTCGTCAGCGGCAATTTCGCCTTCTCCGAAGCGCTCGACGCGCTGGAAGAGAAAGGAGCGGTCAAGATTCTTGCCGAGCCCAACCTCGTCGCCATGTCGGGCGACACCGCGAACTTTCTCGCGGGCGGTGAATTTCCGATCCCGACATCGGTCACGAACGGCGGCGTCACGCCGACCGTCAGCATCGAATTCAAGCCTTTCGGCATCAGTCTCGCCTTCACGCCAACGGTCGTCGACGGCGATCTCATCAACCTGATCGTCGCCCCTGAGGTATCGCAACTCGATAAGACCAACTCTATTACGGAGAACGGCTTCGTCATCCCCGGCATTCAGACACGGCGTGCCAAGACGACCGTCGAGCTTCGCGATGGCCAGAGCTTCGCTATCGCGGGCCTGCTGTCGAGCAACTTCACCGACACGATCCGTGGCATCCCCGGCATCATGAACATTCCGGTGCTCGGCGCCCTCGCTCGCAGCAGCCAGTACGAGCGAAACGAGACGGAGCTTGTCATCATCATCACGCCCAAGCTGGTGCAGCCGGCGGCAGCCGACACGCTGGTCGCTCCGACCGATAGCTTCGTGCCGCCTTCCGATGCCGCAATCTTCCTAATGGGGAAGACGGAGAACCCGGACTCCGGCCTGTCTCCTCGGGGCGGCACGCTGACCGGCAAATACGGCCATATCATTCGCTAAAGGGAAACGACCATGTCTCGCACGCTCATTCTCGCCGCCGCCCTGGCTCTCGCCGCCTGTGCCGATCCTCATCAGCCGCTGTCGCCGGACTTCGGCAATGCAGTGCGGGCAAACATCTCGGCTCAGGTGGTCAACCCGAACCCGGCCATGGCCGGCGCCAACGACATGGACGGCCAGCGGGCCGGCAAAGCGATCGACCGGTACCACACCAACAAGGTCTATGTGCCACGTCTGCCACTCGAAGGGGGTCATATCTACGACCAGACGCAGCAGCAATAAGTCCCGACGGGGGCCTTGGTCATGTCGAAGATGTTTCGATGCTCGGCCGGAAGTGTCGCGGTCTCGACCGCACTCGTCATGTCGGTCCTGTTCGGGTCGATCGGCGTCGGCGTCGAAGTGTCGCACTGGTATCAGCTTCGGCGGTCCATGCAAGGGGCCGCCGATACTGCTGCCGTGAGTGCGGCGTGGGCGCTGCCGGCCGGTGGGCCGTGCGGCGCCACCTGCATCAATCAGGCCAAAGCGGTCGCCGCGATGAATGGCTGGCAAGATGGTGTGAACGGCGTCTCCGTAGATGTCATCTCGCCGCCAGTCAGTCCGTCGCGCTTTGCCGGCAACGCCAATGCCGTCGAAGTCAAGATCACGCAGCAACAGTCGCTGATGTTCGGCAGAATCCTGACTGTTGTCGCACCAAACGCCACCATCGCGGCTCCCAATGTCGGCGCATTTGGCGTCGCACTGATCGGCACGACAACCGCCACCACCTCGACGAACGGCACGGATTGTGTTCTCACTTTGGCCAATGCCGCCAATGCCATTCTGGTACGCGGCAACGGCGATCTGCGCGCCAATTGCGGCATAGCGGCCGATGGCGGTATCGACCAAAACGTCGGCGGCACGCCGCTCGGCAGCATCACGTTTTCGGGCGCCAATTCGATCATTCACGTCGGCACTGCCGCGCAGAAAGGTTTGGTGGTCGCGGCGAGCAGCACGCCGTGCCCCGGATCGCATTGTGATCTGTTCACGCCGGCCAACACGGCGATGACGGGCGCAAACATCAGCCTCAGCACCGCAACGCCCGATCCGTATAGCGGGCTTTCGTTCACCATTCCCTCGGGTGATTGCGTCGCGTGGACCGGCGTGCCGGTCGTCGGCACAGTGTACTGCTCGATCAATCTGAACGGCGCGGGAACCACCAATTTTCCGGCCGGCACCTACTACATTCGCGGCGGCGACGCCAATTGCGTAGGCTTCTGCGTTTCCAGCAATCAGTCGACCGTCACCTCCGACACGGCCGGCGTGACGTTCGTGCTGACCAACGGCGTCGGGACCGGTCGATTCGGCGCGAACACCTATGCTCGCGTCAACATCACCAGCGGTAAGATCACACTGAATGCGCCGGGCGCAGATGCTGCGGCCGGCACCTGCACTGGTTCCTGCGTGCTCTTTTTCCAAGATCGTCATGCGACGGAAACGACGTCCCTTGATTCCAGCGGCACACCTTCACCGTTCGGCGTTTCCGCCGTGGCGATTTCGGCCGCGGGAAGCGGCTATACCAACGGCACGCGCACCTTTACCGTGGTCGGCGGCACTGGCACCGCGGCGACGTTCACCGCCACCGTCGCCGGCGGCGCCGTGACGGCGATCCTGTCGATCACGAATCCAGGGGCATATACCGTTGTGCCGGGCAATCCTGTCTCGGTGACGGTTGATACGGGTGGCGGCACGGGCGCCAGGTTCAATCTGACGACGACGCCGATCACCCTCAATAGCTTTGCTGGCAATGGCACGCGGACCATGGCCGGGCTGCTCTACTTCTCGAAGCAGACGGTATCCCTGCAAGGCAATGGCGCGATTCGAGGCTGCACGGGCATCGTTTCGAAATACCTCGACGTCGCCGGCACACCAGAATTCTCAAACGGCTGTCTGCCGGGAACCGGCATCGGTGGCACCACGACGACCACCACCATCACCACGCCGCCGACGCTGAGCGAATGAGGAGCACCATGATGCGTCTTCTCAATCGCCTGCTCCGGCGCACAGACGGCGCGGTGGCCCTCGAAATGGGCCTCGTGATGCCGATGCTCGCGCTAATGCTCTACGGCATTCACGATTTCGGCACGGTCTATGTCGAGGCGTTGCAGGTCGAGCACGCGACACAAACCGCCGCGACATATGCCTACAAACAATTTGTCGCCTCCGGGTCGGTGACGCAATCGGACATTCAAACAGCCGTGACGGCTTCGGAGCCCATCCCGGTGACTGTCGCGGCGACGCAGTTCTGCGGCGCCGTAAATGCCGGCGCCACGTCGGTCACGAGCGCCGCATGCCCGGGCGGCGGCACCTACATCACCCTCAGCGGTTCGATGTCCGCGCTTTCGACGCATCACCCATGGTCGGTCTTTCCCACCACGCTCACGGCTAGCGTCACGGTTCGGGTGAAATGATGATGCGGTTCATTCGCGACCTTAGCGGAGCGGCGGCGATCGAGGCGGCCATCATATTGCCCGTCTATATTCTGTCGATCTTCGGCGTCATCGAATTTGGCCACATGTACTGGACGGCCAACAGCATGCAGTACGCCGCTGACGAAGCGGCCCGCTGCAATGCCATTTCGTCCACCTGCGATGCTTCGACGACGGCGATCAGCCGGGCGACTGGCATCGGCCTGACCAGTGGCGAGATCGCGATCGCCTCAAGCGCCGTCTGTGGCAATTTCACCGGAACTCAAGTCACGATCACACACGCTGTGTCGCCACTCAGCAAGGCGGTGATCCCGGACATCATCGCCGCATTTTTCAGCTCGGGTGGGTCACCGACGATGTCGTTCACCCTCGTCGCCCAATCGTGCTTTCCGAATCCATGAGATCAGAAACGGACAAGAACCAGCGCGCCTTGCAGAACCTTCAGTCGGATGGGAGATAAGATGTTCGCCTCATTGCTCGGTCGTAAATCCACCGCTGCGGATCTCGTTCGAGATCAAGACCCCGTCGCACGTGAGCCGACCACGCTCGAAGAAGTGGTCGCGCAGCCGGATGCGCAACAGAACCTCGTCGCGCTCAAGGTGCGAGTGCACCAGCAGTTGATCGACGAACTCAACCTGTCGCTCGTCGAGCGGATGAAGCGCGAGGAGATCGAGCCGCAAATCACCCCGATCATCCGCGAGATGTTGAAGGCCGAGACAAGCGTCAAATTTACCGATGCGGAACGCAAGCTGTTCATCGGTGAAGTGCTCGACGAGCTTCTGAACTTCGGCCCCCTTACAACACTTCTCAACGATTCCACGGTCAACGACATCATCGTCAACGGCTTCGATCAGGTTTGCGTCGAGCGCTCGGGCAAGATCGACAAAACCAGTATCCATTTCAAAGACAACGCCCATCTGATGCGGATCATCAATAAAATGGTCGCGGCGGTCGGGCGCCGAATCGACGAAAGTGCGCCGATCGTCGATGCGCGCCTTGCCGATGGCTCGCGCGTCAACGCAGTCATTCCGCCCGTCGCCGTCGATGGGCCGTTGCTCTCGATCCGCAAGTTCTCGAAGGTGCCGTTTGATCTTCCGCGACTCATCGGCACCGGCTCGATGACCAAGGAGATGATGCTGGTGTTTGACGCCATGGTTCGCGGCAAGCTCAATATCCTGATCTCCGGCGGCACCGGGTCGGGCAAGACGACGCTCCTCAACGCCATGTCGGGGTCGATCAGCCATCGCGAGACGATCGTTACCATCGAAGACGCGGCTGAGCTTCAATTGCAGCAGCCGATGGTGCGGCGGATGGAGACCCGGCCGTCAAACATGGAGGGCAAAGGCGAGGTCACTCAACGCGATCTCGTCAAGGCGGCGCTGCGCATGCGACCCGACCGCATCATCCTCGGGGAGGTGCGAGGCGGCGAAGCCTTCGACATGCTCCAGGCCATGAACACCGGCCACGAAGGCTCGATGAGCACCATTCACGCCAACTCGCCACGTGACGCGCTGTCGCGGCTTGAACAGATGATCGGCATGGCCGGGTTCGACATGGCCCCGCGCACTATTCGGCAGCAGATCGCCTCGGCGATCCATGTCGTCATTCAGTTGACCCGTGGCGGCGACGGCAAGCGTCGCATCGTGTCGATGCAGGAGGTGACGGGAATGGAAGGCGACGTCATCTCAACCAACGAGATCTTCCGCTTCCATCGGTCCTCGACGGACGACGAGGGCAAGATCAACGGGTTTTATGAGGCCACCGGCGTCCGGCCGAAATTCGCCGAGTCCCTGGCCACCCTCAATGTCACCTTCGCCGCCGATATGTTCGGTCAGAACCGCCCCCTCGAATAGGAGACTGCATCGTGGAAACGATCGTGCTCTTTGCGCTCTTCATGGTGATCTTCTTCGCTTTGATCCAGGGCGTCTTCTATTTCATGGCCGATATCCGCGAGGCGACCGAGCTCGCCGAAGGCGGGCTGCGGCGGCCGAAACTGGCCGACGGCGTCTCGCCGTGGTTGCGAGACATCTTGGTAACCGCCCCGATTTGCAAGTTCGACAACCTCGTGCAGACGTGTGGGCTCAAAGCCCGCACCGAACGCGTCATGTTGATGATGATGGCCATCATCGTGCTTGCGATGCTGCTGCTCGACCAACACGTCTCCAATCCGGTGATCAGCTTGGTCGGCGGGCTGGCGCTTGGCGCCGGGTTTCCGCTGTTCTTCTTGGTTCGGATGCGCACACGGCGAATGGCAAAGCTGACGGCGCAGCTACCCGAGTGCCTCGGGATGATCGTGCGCTCGCTCCGTGCCGGGCATCCGATTCCGGTATGCATCGGCCTGGTTGCAAGAGAAATGGCCGATCCCGTCGGCGACGAGTTCAAGCGGGTCTTCGACGGCATGGCCTTCGGTCTCGATCTGCGCGAGGCGCTGATCAAGATGACGCAGCGCCTGCACACCGTCGCCGAACTGAAGTACATCGTCTCGGCGATCAGGATTCAGTCAACGTCGGGCGGCAATCTCGCCGAAATTCTCGAATCGTTGAGTAACCTGATGCGGGATCAGCAAAAGCTCAAGATGAAGATCAAGGCCATATCGGCCGAGGGGCGGCTCTCCGGCAACATCCTCGCGGCGCTCCCGATCGGGGTCATCACGACGCTCGCCTTCACCAGCCCGCACTACTACGACGGCGTGAAGGACAATGTATATCTCGCGCTGTCGCTGGCATTTGCCGCAGGGTTGCTGCTCTTCGGCATTTTCGTCACCCGCCGCATCCTCGACATTCGCGTGTGAGACCGATCATGTTCGATTTCGACCCTTCGTACCTGCTGATTTTCGCCGCCGCCGGCGCCTTCGTCTATGGCGCCGCCTCACTCTTCGAGAAACAGCCTCCCGCAATTTCAATCCGTCGCGGCGGTGGCGGCTCCACTGGCTGGTTTTCCTCTTTCGCCGATCGGTTCGGAGCGAATGACGAGGGCCGCAGCGACAGCCGGTTGGAAATGCTCCAGGCGGGATATGAAGCGACGGATGCCGTGCAAACCTTCACGGCAATCCGCCTCCTGTGTGCGGTGACCCTGCCGCTCGTGACGCTGATCATGCTGCCATTGGTGAAGTCGGACGTGTCGTTGAGTGCGACTCTGCTCCTCGCCCTGATGAGCTCCCTCATCGGGCTGGTGGCTCCGGCGACCTACCTCCGCGTCCGGCGGGAGCGCCGGCAGCGGGCCGTTCGCGAGGGTCTGCCAGACGTACTCGACCTGTTGCTTGTCAGCACCGAGGCTGGTCTCGGCCTCGACATGGCCATTCTCCGTGTCGGCGAGGAAACCATTCCCATCCATCCCGTACTCGCCAGTCACCTGCTGCAGGTGAGTAGCGAATTGCGGGCCGGCCGCCCGCGCGCCGCGGCGTTTCGTGGCCTTGCCGACCGCTGCGGCATTCAGGAGACCACCTCGATGGTCAACCTGCTCGTGCAATCCGATGCGCTCGGCACGAGCATGGCGACGACCCTTCGAGCCTTCGCCGACGACATGCGTTCGCACCGTTTGCTGCGGGCCGAGGAAATCGGGCAGAAAATCACGGTCAAGCTCTCGCTCATCCTGGCCACGTGTTTCCTCCCCGCTTTGATGATCGCGATACTTTCACCGGCCATGATCAACGTCATGGCTTCCTTCGCTTCGAGATGAGGCACAAGATGCGTATTGTCGTCCTTCTCGCCTCGACGCTCCTCGCCGCCTGCGGCAGCATCGACTTTCCCGAGATCCGCCCGCACGCAATGCCCGAATCCGCTGCCGTGGCGCCCTTCGAGAAAGCGTATGAGGCCGGCAAGTCTCACCTGATGGCCGATCGCGTCGGCTTGGCCATCTTCATGTTCGAGAAGGCGTTGGTTCTCGATCCGAATTCGGTCGCGGCGCTGAACGCGATCGGCGTCGCCTATGACGACCTTCGCCGGCCGGACGTCGCCAAGATGTACTACTTCAAGGCACTGGCGATCGAACCAAACAGCGCCGACACGCTCAACAACATGGCCGTCTCGGCGACGATCGCGGGCGAGACCAAAACAGCGCACGAACTGTTCGCGCGCGCCGCCGAGCTCGATGCACGGAACTCCACCATTCGCGAGAATATGCGGATGGCCGATACGTCACCCGAGGGTCGTGTTGCGGCAACGCCGCCACAGGAAACAGATGCGGTTGCCGAGGAAGAGGATCGAGCGACGCTCGAGCGCACTGGAGTTGCCGAATACACACTGACTATCCCAACCGCGCTACGGCGAAGAGTCACTGCGGTTATGAACCGGCGGGACCGTTTCAACGTCAACGGATGATAAAGACCGGTGCGTCGATTTTACGAACCTTTTAATGAGGAGTTCCTTATGTTTTTGCGCCAGATCGGGGCAGCCGGACTGTTCTTCAGTGTTGCCGCTTGCGCTGGTTCGCCAGGCCAAGCTTATTTGGGAAGCAACCAGGATACTGGCATCGCGAAGTCGCAAGTCGCGTCATACCTGCTCGCGGCCGATTCGTCACGCGCGGCGAGTCGGTTTTCCGAAGCCGTGCAGATTTACGAGCAGGTTCTCATCACCGATCCGAAATCGGTCGCAGCGCAATTCGGTATCGCTGAATGCTTGCTGGGGCTCGGCAAGGCCGCCGACGCGCGCCCGCTCTTCGAGGCGTTGGTCCAGGACAAGACCGTCCATGCCACCGCCTTACAGGGCAAGGGTCTCTCCCATCTCGCCATGAACGAGCGGGAATCGGCGGGGAACTCACTCCACGAGGCGATCGAGGCCGACCCGTCGTTGTGGCGGGCGTGGAACGGCCTTGGGCTTCTCGCCGATGTCAAGCGCGAGTGGCATGAAGCAGAGGATGCCTATGGGCACGCTCTCGCCATCAACGCCAACTCAGCGGCTCTCCACAACAATCTCGGCTATTCGCGGCTGCTCGCCGGCCAGCCCGACGAGGCGATCGGCGAGTTCCGCAAGGCTCTCGGCCTCGATCCCGACAGCGAGACGGTACAGAACAACTTCCGACTCGCGCTCGCGGCCAAGGGCAACTACGCCGAGGCGACGCGCGGCGTCAGCAAGGCGATGATGCCGGTTGCGCTCAACAATGTCGGGGTCATCGCAATGCAGCGCGGTGATTTTCGTGTCGCCGAAGGTTTTCTGGCTCGTGCCATGGAGAGCAGCCCGAGCTTCCTCACCGTCGCCTCGCACAATATCGACCAATTGAAGGCGATGGAAAACGACGGCGGAATTATCGACACGACGGTTCAGAACAGGGCCGTTAGCGCGACGAAACTCGCCACACCAGGGGCGGTGCAATAATCGAGAGCGTGCTTACCGCCCTGTTCGGCGGCGTGCTGATCGGAGCGGCGGCTTCCGATGTGATGACGCTGCGCATTCCCAACCTCCTCTCGCTGGCATTGGTCGCACTGTTCGCCGTGCATGTGGTCACGAGCGAGATGCCTCTGATGGACATTCTCTGGCATCTCACGGCCGGCGCCATCGTACTCGGGGGCGGCATGGCCCTATTCGCGTGGGGCAAGTTCGGCGGCGGCGACGCCAAGCTGATCGCGGCGGTGGCGTTGTGGGTCGGGGCCAGCCTGCTGATGCCGCTGCTGATCCTGGTCAGCTTGGTCGGTCTCGTTCTCGCGGTGGTCGTCCTTGCGTTGCGAAGCCGTGGCCTCGCGATCAAGAAATTGCCCTACGGCGTCGCGATTGCCGGTGGCTGGCTGCTCCTCTTTTTCATTCATTCGTGAGACGAACATGGAAGCGATCTTCAATTGGGATCGGATGGTTCGCGTGACCGTCTGCCTTTGGTTTTTCCTGCTCGCCGCTGTCGTGGCGGGCAGCATCTTTACGATGATCGGCACCACGACCGATGGACTTGGGCTCGCGCGGCTGTTCTCCAAGTCCTGCGTCTTCACGTTTCTCGTGCTGATCGCCTGGATCACGATCGTCCGAACGCAGCCGAGCAACCGCGCCGAAGGCTGGCGGCCCCGCGTCGCGGCGGTGCTCGGAACCAACATGATCTTCGTCGGCATCATGTTCCTGACGCCGCGCGCCGATCTGCCGATCCCGCTGCATCTTCTCTCGGCGGCGCTGATTCTGGTCGGCAATGCCTTCGCAGTCTACACCGTGCTCCATCTCGGGCGGTCCTTCAGCATCATGGCCGAGGCCCGCCGACTGGTGACGGACGGTCCATACCAAATCATTCGTCACCCACTCTACTTCGCGGAGCAGCTTGCCTTCGTCGGTACCGGCATTCTCTACGCTTCGCCGCTCATGGGCATCATGCTCGTCGTCCACTTCACATGCCAGATTCGCCGCATGCTCAATGAAGAGGCCGTTCTTGGGAAGACCTTCCCCGAGTACGCCGACTACAAGGTGCGCACGGCGCGCCTCATTCCGGGGATTTGGTGAACCATTGTTGGACTTGGTTCGCAACGTCATCGCACCGGGTTGCCTCGGGCTCGCGCTGATCCTGATCGCTCGACGGTTGGAGAAGACGTTTCCGATCGAACCGAACCAACCCAGAAGGGAGGTTTGGCTCGATTGGCTGCTGGTGATCAGCGGCTATGTCGTGTCCTACATCGTTCTGTCGCTGATCACCATTACCTCCGGCGACATCGTTGCGGCTTTTGGCGGTGCCCTCTTTCATCTTCCGGGGGATACGTGGTGGACGTATCTCAGTTCACTCGTGATCTATGTTCTCTGCGGCGATCTCTACCGCTATTGGTGGCATCGTATGTACCACATAGTTCCCGCGCTGTGGGCGGTACACTCATTCCACCACAGCGCCGAGGCGGTGACCTTTGTGACCGGCGCGAGATTTCACTGGCTCAATCGGATAATCGACGCCTTCTTTCCGCTCTTCGCAATCATCGTCCAGGTTCCGCATTCAGTAGTCTTGGCTGGGATATTCATCTACTTCCTGCCTGATGGCTGCGCCCATCTCAACGTCCGCTTCTCGCTCGGCCGCTTCGTCATGTGGATCAACAGCCCACAGTATCACCGCATCCACCATTCGACGCGGCCTGAACACTTCGACAAGAACTTCGCCTCGCTTCTGCCGTTGTGGGACATCGTCTTCGACACAGCATGGCGACCGGGCAAGGATGAGTATCCACCGACCGGTCTGCCTGACGGCACAAAGCCGCAAAGTATTTGGGAGGGCATCATCTGGCCGGTTCGCACCCTGATACCAAAGATGAGCTTCACCAAGTCGCAATAACGTGCCAGCATCGCGTGTTAACCATATCCATGGCATGGAGGTGCCGATGAAAGCATCACTTTGCGGCCTATTGCTCGCCGGCCTGTTGCTCGTCCCGTTGACCGCTGAGGCTCGCGGCGGCGGTGGCGGCGGAGGTGGCCATTCGATGATGGGCACCCAATCAGTCGCCACTTTCCCCTTCCGCTCCACCGTTGGCGTGGCACGGCAGGCCGCCCTCATCTCGCGACTGCGCGCGCAGCAATCAACCTCCAATCTGATCACCGCTTCGGGCGGCTTGCTCGGTTTCGGAGGGTTCGGTGGCGGATTTGACGGATTTGGCGGGTTCGGTGGCGGCTTCAGTGATGGCGGCGGTGCCATCGCAACAGGCGCCGGCTCAGAGACGCGCGCCCCCACGGTGGCCCACCCGCGCATCATCACCATGACCCCATCGACGCCGCCGCCGGGGCAAATTCAGATCATACGCGGCACGACTATCGAAAATGTGACGATTTCATCATCCAGTTGATGAGAACGGATGTGCGGATACCCCGTCTTGTGGGGTGCGAAAACGAAACCGCTTGCCAGGGTGGCTGCTATTGAGCGTGGTTGCGGATACCCCGTTTTGTGGGGTGTGAAGCTTCGTTTTGCCCGGGGATCTGGAACTGCTCAATCCCAGCGTACGAAGACGACCGCAGCGTAGGCGGGGATGGCGACATCCACGATGTCGTACGCACGGTCGCCGCCCCGGGTGCGTTCGGGGTAGTTGCCGAGATTGAAGAACGGCCAACTGGTGTTGGCGATTTCCTGGTAGCGCCCTCGAACGCCGACATCGTAGTGCTCCCAACTGCCGCCTCTGAAGTTCAGCACAACGAGGTACTTGCCGGCGTCTCAGGTAAAAGCGGCGACACCATTCGCATCATTCAAATGCGTTATTGTGATGTCGCCCGAGGCGAGCCGACTGAGATCACCGCGACGGATGTCGAGCATCCGCCGCCTGCAGCAGCCAAAGCTCGAAGAACAACGGTATGTGCTGCAGGCGCTCCAGCCACATCGCCCGCAGTATGGGAGGTATTCCAGGATCGCGGGGACGGGTGCTGTTCGGCATCGTCCGGCAACCAGATGCGGCCTGCCAGCGCCGTCCCGTCTGTCAACGGAATCAAAATGTGCTCGATGATCCGCACGTTTCTTGGAAAGGTCGTGACAATCACAGCGATACTCCATTGAGCACGATTGCGGAACCCGCGGGCGCGACGGGCTACAGGTGCCGTCGGCGTTACCGCGATTCATTCGCCCGGTGCCGATACTCAGGCGATCGGTGTTGGATCGGACAAGACAGCCAGCGGTCAGCCTGACACAATAGCTCTCGTCGGAAAAAGCCGGGGCGTCGCCAGGCGCATCGCGATCTCAAGCACGGAGACCAGGATGTCGGCCGATGTATTCAAGGGTGTGATGCCCGCCCTTATGACACCGTGGACGCGCGATCGGCAGCCGGACTTCGGGGCGCTCGTGCGAAAGGGGCGTGAGCTGATCGCGACCGGCATGTCGGCAGTCATCTACTGCGGCTCGATGGGAGAATGGCCACTCCTCACCGACGAGCAGCGCATGGAGGGTGTCGAGCATCTGGCCAAGACCGGACTGCCGGTGGTCGTCGGAACGGGAGCACAGAACCCGAGGCGCGCCGCCGACCTTGCCGCTCACGCCAAGAAGGTGGGCGCGAAGGGTCTGATGTTGATCCCCCGCGTTCTCTCACGCGGCTCGTCCGCCGCCGCCCAGCGGGCGCATTTCCACGAGGTGCTGGAGGCGGGCGTCGATTTGCCCTCGGTGATCTACAATAGCCCTTACTACGGCTTCGAGACCCGTGCCGACCTCTTCTTCGAGTTGCGCAAGCGGCACTCCCACCTCGTTGGGTTCAAAGAGTTCGGCGGAGCCGCACCCCTTCGCTACGCGGCGGAGCACATTGCGGGGGATGATGCTTCGGTGATGCTGCTGGTCGGCGTCGACACCCAGGTGGTCCACGGCTACGTCAACTGTGGCGCCGTCGGCGCCATAACGGGCATTGGCAATGTGCTGCCGAAGGAGGTGCTGC
>Ga0070679_100003265_pt1 | contig 14824 bp, 10 predicted proteins | sample KBSC63BmetaG_FD_65652 | JGI IMG/M metagenome (GOLD analysis project Ga0070679, IMG submission 65652) | Corn rhizosphere microbial communities from Kellogg Biological Station, Michigan, USA - KBS C6-3B metaG | ecosystem: Host-associated > Plants > Roots > Rhizosphere | place: USA: Michigan... | reverse complement strand
CGCGACCGACATCGGCCTCTTCCGCTCCACCGACGCCGGCGCGCATTTCACGCTGATGCCACTGCCCGACTCGACCGGCACGCTCACGCTGGAGCAGCACGTCTGGACGATTCAGTACCTCGGCGCGGCCGGCGGTCAGTCGGCCTGGGTGGTGAGCGGCGTCGACGCCTGCGCGACCGGTCAGGCGCCGCTCGGGTTCGGGCTCGACGAGCCGGCCGGCGCGACGACGCCGACCTACTCGGTCAACTGCCCCGGCGGCACGCTCGGCGACATCTGGCGCTCGGCTGACTCGGGCGCCACCTGGACGTCGCTGCGCGCGACCAACAAGCTGCCGACGGCGGCCAGCCTCGGCAGCGACTACGCGCGCATGGCGCTCGCCGCCGGCAACCCCGCCAATGGTCCCGACGCCACGGTCGTCTACGCGCAGGTCGCGAACATCGACGATTCGCCGTCTGCGGCGAAGCAGCTCGCCGTGTTCAAGTCCACCGACGGCGGCAAGACCTTCACCACCGTGGCGACGAGCGCGACGACCGTCGGCAACTCCGTCGCCGGGTCGTCGCCTTGCAACAACATGAACGTGGCGCACGGCCAGGCCTGGTACAACCTCGCCATCGCCGTCGATCCGACGAACGACAACAACGTGCTCCTCGGCGGCAACTACTGCGGCGTCCGCAGCACCAACGGCGGCACGAGCTGGACCAACGTCTCCTACTGGCTGCCGTCCGGGACGGTCACGCTGCCGTACGTGCACGCCGACTGGCACGCAGTCACCATCTCCAACGCAGGCGGCACGCTGATGGCGTTCGCCGGCTCGGACGGCGGCCTGTTCTCGTCGTCGAACGTGTTCACGGCGGCGTCCGGCACGGCCGTGACCTGGAACTACACCAACAATCGCGGCATCGCCACGCACCTGTTCTACGGCATCTCGTCGGGCGATCCAACGGTGGGCGATCAAAACGTCGTGTGGGGCGGCCTGCAGGACAACGGCACGCGCTTCCGCGATCTGAACGTCGCCATGGGCAAGCCGACCACGTTCAACCAGGTCATCGGCGGCGACGGCATCGGCACCGCGCTCGCGCGCGGCCCCGGCGGCGCCAACGGCTACTGGGCGTCGCTTCCGTCGCAGCGCATGCTGTGCACAGGCGATCCGGTGACGACGTGCAGCCAGGGCAACGGCTGGGCGGCGGGCCCGGACTTCTCGAACGGCACGATCGATCCGGAGCCGTTCCTCATGCGCTACTCCGCGATCGAAGGCGACGCCAACGGCTCGCTCATCACGGCCACCACATACCAGGTCTACAAGATAAGCTACAACGGCTCGACGACCGCCGCGATCACGCCCGCGATGGCGTCGATGACGTCCCCACCGCCGCTCGGCGGCCTCGTGCGTAACGTCGTCGCGTCGCCGTACGTGCACACCAACTGCGGCACGGGCGGGCAGACCTGCCGGCTCTACGGCGTCGCCACCTCGGGCGGCGGGTTCGCGGTGCTCACCGACATCGGCGGCACCGTCGGCACGCCGGCCATCGCCGCGTCGAAGCTCGGCATCGGCGCCGCCACCAACCAGCGCATGGCGAGCACCACCTGCATCGCGTTCCCGTCGTCGGCCGCGAACTACAAGGCCGGCGCGCTCGACGGCAAGGTCTACATCGCCACGTCGACGGCGCCGCGCCTGGCCGACGGCATCACCGTCGTCCCCGACGCCATCGGCCGCATCTTCCTCACCACCGACGGCGGCACGACCTACACGCCGCTGCACGGCAACGGCACCTCCGACTTGCCGAACGTTCCGCAGCAGGTCGTCGTGTTCGATCCGAGCGACACCACCGACAGCACCATCTTCGTCGGCAACGACCTCGGCGTGTATCAGTCGACGGACAAGGGCGCGACGTGGCACCGCTACGGCGTCGGCTTCCCGCTCGTGCGCGTCACCGAGATCCGCATCGCCAAGAACTCGGGCCTGATGCGCGTCGGCACCTACGGCCGCGGGCTCTGGGAGATCTATCCCAACGCCAACGCGCCGACCGGCGTGCGCGGCGACGGCGACTGGGATCGCAACCTGGCCATCGACTTCCTCGATCTCGGCGCCATGGCCGCGCGCCTCGGCGACACACCGGCGACGGCGACGCAGCCCTACTACGACTGGCACCTCGACGTCGTCGGGACCGCCGCCAACAGCATCGCCGAGGACGACCTGACCGCGCTCGTCGGCAAATTCGGGAGCCATCCATGAAGTCCGCCATTCGATCGATCCTCGTCGTCGCCGCCGCCACGCTCGCCGTCGGCGGATGCAAGAACAACAACGGCGCCAAGAACGACGGCGGCGGTGGCACCGGCGGCTCGGGCGGCGGCAGCGCCAGCGGCCTGGTCATGACCATGACCAACCTGCCGGGAACGATGATGCCGTCGACGGCGGCGAGCGTGCACCTCGCCATCACCAACCCCGACGGCTCGGCGGCCACGAGCTACACCGGCAGCGTCGCCTTCACGTCGACGGACCCGGCCGGCGTCCTCCCGCCGACCTACACGTTCACCGCGGCCGACGCCGGCGGGCACGACTTCATGGTCGCGCTCAACACCGCGGGCATGCAGACGATCACCGCGACCGACACCACCGACAGCGGGCTCAACGCGCACGAGGACACCATGGTCGTCGCCGGCCCGGCCTACTACTACGTTCCGCCGGCGAGCGGGAAGATCCAGCTCCTGCCCGACCTGACGCAGTCGACGCCGACGCTCGCGGTCTTGAACCTGACGGCGATGGTCGACCTCACCGGCTACTACGTCGGGTTCGACGTCGTCACCGACGTCAGCAAGCTCGCGCCCGACGCCAGCCTGATCACGGCGGGCACCGTGCTCAACCCGGGCACGGCCCCAGCGGCGATCGCGGCCTCGTTCCCGACGGCCGGCCCGCTCGCGGGCGCGCTCGCCACCGGCATCAGCCAGAAGGCGACCGGCAACGGCGCCGTCGCCACCGACGCGACCATCCCGGCGGGCAGCGTGTTCTACACCATCAAGCTGCCGCTCAAGGCGGGCGCCACCGGCGGCACGATCATGGACGGCACCGTCGCCAAGAACGTCATCCGCGCCGGGCTGCGCAACAAGGTCGGCACCGAGGTCGTCGGTGTCGCGGACTTCGGCATCGGCAAGCTCGTCTGGGCGCCGTAGCGCTCACCTCAGCATCCACAATTCGTCGCGCTTGACGGGCTTGCCGCCCCACTGCAGCTCGCAGCCGAGCTGACGCTGGAGGCGCATCGCGCCGGCGCGGGTGACGCGCGTGCGGCGCAGGTCGAGGTGGCGCACGTGCAGGCGCGCGAGCGCGGGGAGCGCGCGGTCATCGATCTGCGTCGCGTCGAGGACGAGATCTTCGAGGCGGCCGAGGCCGGCGAGCGCGCCCACGCCTTCGTCGCCGACGACGGTGAGATCGAGCGCCAGCGTCGACAAGGAGCGCATGCGCGCGAGCGCGGCCACGCCCGCATCGTCGACCTTCGTGCCGGAGAGGTGCAGCTCGACCAGCGGCAGCTCCGCCAGCGCAGCGACGCCCTCGCCGCCGACGTTGGTGCGCCCGAGGTCGAGCACGCGCAACGCCGCCAGCGGCGCCAGCGATCGCAGGCCGGCGCCGCTCAGCTTCGTTGCCGACAGATCGAGCTGACGCAGCCGCGCCAGCGCGCCCACCGGCTCGAGCCCGGCGTCGTCGATGGGCAGCCCGGCGACGGCGAGCACCTCGAGCGACGCGATCGCCGCCAGCGGCGCGAGCGTCGTCGAGCGCACCGACGAAAACGACAGCCCGAGCTCGACGAGCGGCAAGCCCGCCAGCGCCGGCAGCGACGCGTCGCTCGTGCGCGTCGACTCGAGGTGCAGGATGCGCAGCTGCCGCGCGTCACCGAGCCGCCCGACGGTGGCGTCGCCCACCTGCGTCTCGGTGAGGTTGAGCTCGACGAGCGGCTGGCGCACGATGAAGTCGGCGCCGGCGTCGGTGACCGCGGTGGCCTGCAGATCGAGCACGTGCAGCCCGGCGAGCGGTGCCAGCGCGGCGAGCCCCGCGTCGCTGACGGCGTCATGGTACAGGTAGAGCCGCTCGAGCCCGGTCAGGCGCGCCAGCGCGCGCAGCCCCTTGTCGGTCACGCGCGTCCGGCCGAGCCCGAGCGCGGTCAGGTGCGACAGCGACGCGAGCGCGTCGGCGCCGGCGTCGCCGACGTCGGTCTTGTTGAGCCCGAGCACTTCGAGGTTGGCGTGCTCGGCGATGGCCGCGGTGCCACGATCGCCGATCGCGTCGTCGCTGAGCTCGAGCGCGGTGAGCGCGGTCAGGCCGGCGAGGCGCGGCAGCCCTGCGTCGGTGACCTTGGTCTGCCCGAGGTCGAGCACGGTCAGGTGCGGCAGCTTGGCGAGCGCCGCCAGCGACGCGTCGCGCGTGTGCGTGGCGAAGAGCACGAGCTCGCGCAGGTTGACCGCGAGCGCCAGCCGCGCCAGCCCTTTGTCGCCGATGGGGGTGCGGCCGAGGTGCAGGACTTCGAGGCCGGGCAGGATCGGCGACAGATCCTCGAGGCTCTTGTCGCCCGCGCCGGTGCCGCTCAGGAACAGCGCGCGCAGGTGCGTCATCTGCGCCAGCTCGCCGGGGCCGAAGTCGTCGAGCGCGGTGTCCGATAGATCGATCATCTCGAGCCCGGTGAGGCCGCCGAGCGCCTCGAGCCCGCGGTTGCCGAGGCGCGTGCGCGCGAGTGAGAGCTCGCGCAGGTGCGTGCAGTGGGCCAGCGCCTCGGCCGCCTGGTCGCCGATGGCGGTGCCCGACAGATCGAGCGTGGTGAGCGCGCGCAGCTTGCCGATGCCGGCCGCCGTGGCGTCGCCCACGGAGGTGTCGGCGAGGTAGAGCTCGGCGAGCGAGCCGAGACGCGCCAGCGCCGTCGCCTGCGCGTCGTCGACGTCGCTGCCGTCGAGATCGAGCCGCACCAGCGCCGGCAGCGCGCCCAGGCGCGCCCAGGCCGCGTCGTCGAGCGCACGCACGCGCCGGAGCAGCAGGCCGGGCACGCGCCAGGCCGCCAGCTCGTCGAGGAGCGAGCCGAGCCGCGCCGCCGTCAGCTCGTCGACCGGCTCGACCAGCACGTGCGCGTCCGGCGGCGACGGCAGCGGCGTCGTCGATCCCACCGCGACGCGTCCGAGCGGCACCAGCTCGCCCGAGAGCTTGCGATCGTAGACGCGCAGCGCCACGCGATGGCGCAACGGCGGCGGCGGCGTCGGCGCGACCGCGATCGGCGGCGGCTTCGGCACCTGCAGCGTCGGCCGCGGCGCAGCATGACAAGCAGTCAACAGCGCGGCCACCGGGAGCACGACGAGCGAGCGCGCAACGACGAGCCGGCGAGTCACGCGCGCATTATGCCATCACGCGGTCACGCCATCTCGCGCGCCATCACCAGCGACTCGCCCTCGCAAATCAGCGCGCCGCGCGCGTCGCAGCAGACCACGCGCAGGTTCACGAGCTGCTTCTCCGGGCGCAGGCGCACGATCTCCACCGTCGCCGTCAGCGGCTCGCCGGCGCGCGCGCGCCGACAAAAGCGCAACGACTGCTTCATCCAGTTGGTGCCGCGCCCCGGCAGACGCGTGCCGAGCAGCGTCGAGAACAGCCCACCGACGAGCGCGCAGGGCACGAAGTCGTCGCCGACCTCGCGCGCGGCGAACGTGCGCGTCAGCGTCGCGCGCTGCCCGATGGCCAGCTCACCCATCGACGGCCACCACGCTGCGCGCCCGACACCCGAGCGCGCCGTCCGCGACACGCCGCACTTCCGCCTCCACCTCGACGCGCCCATCGGCGATGGCGACGATGCGCGCCGCGACCACGATTTCGTCGCCGGCGAAGACCGGCCCCGGGAAGACGAGCTCGGCCTCCTTCTCGACGGCACCCGGCACCAGCTCGCCGCACACCAGCTCGCCGACGAAGCCGTAGAGCATCATCCCGTGCGCCAACGTGCGGCCGAAGCCGGTGCGCGCCGCGAACGCCGCGTCGACGTGGATCGGATTGTCGTCGCCCGACAGCGCCGCGAAGCGATCGAAGTCCGCTTGCGTCACCCGCCGGCGCAGCGCTACATCGGCGTTTCGAACAGGATCCATTTGACGCTCACCACCGCCTGCGGTTTGAACACGTCCTTCTGATCGCCCTTGAAGTACACGTACGACGTCGTCTCGCCCGGCGCGATCGCCGACGGATCGAGCGCCACCTCCACCACCGACATGCCGTTGCCGTGCGCGTGATACGTGACCGTGCCGTTGCCCGCCCACGGATGGCCTCCGTACACGTCCTTCGACGCGTCGGGATCGTTCTCGTGCGTCACCGGCAGCGTCGAATCGGCCACCGGCGCCTTCTGCCCTTCGTACAGGTTCGCGAACTCGGTGTAGATCGGCCCCGACTGAAACAGCGTCCAGTCGTTGCCGACGACGCCCGCCGCCAGCGCGCCCGTCGCCGTGTACCAGGGCCCGTTGCTCTTGTCGCGATGCATCGGATCCGACGCGCACTCCGGCGGATCGACATACGTCGACGTGAAGAACGAGTTCTGCAAGAGGCCCGAGTGCGCCAGCGTGTACGAGCCGCCACAGCCGCACGTGCAGGTCGGATTCGACGGCAGCGCCTCGCCCGCCGGCGCCCCCGACGGCGTGAACACGTAGAACTTCGCGCCGGCGCGAATCGGCGCGTGATCGATGCGCACCTTGGGCCGCACCCACTTGCCCGAGTGAAAGAACAAGTAGTCCCACGCGCGCGCCCAGTCGCCGTCCATGAGCACGAGGTTCTTCGCCGGCGCCCCCGGCTGCTCGTAGATGATCATGAGCGCCCACGCCGCCGCGCCCGAGCACGAGTTGTAGGTAGTGTTCCCCGCCGGATTGCCGCCGTTCGACGTCGAGTCGTTGCCGCTCGGATCGAGCCGCTCCGGCGGATTGACCGTCACGCTCACCGAGCCCGTCGCGCTCGCGAACAGCCCGGTCACGTCGAGACGGTTGGCCCACACCGACTCCTTCACGTTGGTCCAGGTGCCGAAGTGCGGCTGATACACCACCGGCGAGATCTGCGTCGCCGCGCCCACCGTCGACGGATTGGGCGCCGCGCGCGCGCCCGCGTCGTAGGGCCCGTACTTGGTGCTCCCGATCGAGAACGTGATGCCGTTGCCGGTGACGTCGCTCGCCGTGTCGAGCGCGCCGCCGACGTCCGCGGTGTAATCGCCGGTGGCGCCGTTGTCGCCGGGCTTCATGAAGATCGCGCCGCCGTACCACAGGAGCGCGTAGCGCACGGTCGCGCCCGCCGGGATCATCACCGTGCCCATCGATGACACCGGCGTCGTGCGCGGAAAGCTCGACCCGCCCGACGCGTCCGAGGCGATGAGCTGCCCGCCCGCGAGGGCCACGCCGTAGCTGCCCTGCAGATCGAGCACCTTCGCTAGCGAATGGACGCTCTCCGACGCGTTGTCGTACGGCGCGCCGCGCGGCGTCACGGTTCCCGGCGCGCCGAGGTCGGCGCCGTCGCCGCCGCTGCCGCCGGTACCGCCGCTGCCACCACCGCCGCTGCCGGCCCAGCCGCCCCAGCCGCCGCTGCCGTTGCCGCCGGTTCCGTCGCCGATGGCCGGCCCGGCGCAGCGCAGCGACAGCGCGGCCAGCGTGAGCATCGCTCCTGCGAGCACGATTCGCATGCGCGCCGCGGAAGCACGCCGCGTGCCGTCCGCGTCCTCTGTTGCTGGGCCGCGCAACTCCGCGGACGCTCGCCGTCGCGCCGCCCCGTCGCCGCGCCTTGCCGTCTCGGCAACGTTACAGCTGCCGTGCGCGCGATACAGTGTGCTATAGCGGAGCGATGAACCGCCTCGCCCTCGTCGCTGCGCTGAGCTGCGCCGCGTGCAGCAGCTCTTCACCGGATCCCTGCACCGGCTGGTCGCAGTGGTCGCAAACGGCCTCGCACGCGGGCGAGGTCTGCGTCACCGGCCAGACCCCGGCGCGCGTCGTCACCTCGACGCAGGTCGATCCCTTCGCCGGCCTCGAGACCCTGATCGACGGCGCGCTCCTGGTGCACTACTCGGTGCCGCTCATCATCGGCGACGACGTCTATCTGACGCGCAAGCGCGGCGACTACTCGGCGCCGTGCACGCCGCCCGATGACGGCAGCGAAGAGGCCTGCCACTCCTGGGACTCGCAGATCTGGACCGAAGAGTACTGGCACTGGAAGGGCGACAAGCTCGAGTTCGTGTGGAGCGTGGGCAGCGATTGGACGCCGGTGCCGTCGGAGGTCGCGGGCGACGAGCCGCTCTTCCAGCCCGTCGTCGTCGGCGACAACCTCTACCTGCCCGGCAAGTTCGGCAGCGCGCTGCGCGTCGATCGCCACACCGGCATCGTCGAGGCCAAGCTGGCGACGTCGGCCCCGTTCGGCCCGACTCCCTACGTGACCGGCCCGCTCGTCGCCGACAGCAACGGCTACGTCTATTACAACGTGGTCTCGTTCCTCGATCCGCAGCCGGCCAACAGCGACGCCAAGGGCTGGCTCGTGCGCATCGCGCCGAACGACCAGGCGGTCGTGAAGAGCTACGACCAGCTGGTGCCCAACGCGCCCACCGGCATGAATTGCCACACCACCTTCGCCGCGCTCGACCCGGTGCCGGATCGCCCGTGGCCGCCGGCGCCCAACGCCGACGGCACGCCCGTCCTGCCGCCGCTCGTCAACTGCGGCTCGCAGCGCCCCGGCATCAACATCGCGCCGGCCATCGGCCCCGACGGCACCATCTTCACGGCGAGCCGCGCGCAGTTCAGCTCGCGCGACTCGTTCGTCGTCGCCGTCAACCCCGACCTGTCGCCGAAGTGGGCGACGAGCCTGCGCGGCATCTTGAACGACGGCTGCGGCGTCACCATCGCCGACGACGGCGACGCGATGAACAACCCGTTCGACTGCCGCCCCGGCGCGCCCATGGGCGTCGACCGCGACACCGGCGAGATGCCGGCCGGCCGCATCATCGATCAGTCCTCGTCGTCGCCGGTGGCGCTGCCCGACGGCGGCGTCGTGTTCGGCGCCTACACGCTCTACAACGGCGATCGCGGCCACACGCTCAAGCTCGACGCCACCGGCAAGCCCGCCGGCAACTACGACTTCGGCTGGGATTACACGCCCGCCGTCTGGCAGCACGACGGCACCTACTCGATCGTGGTCAAAGACAACCACTACAACTTCGACCCGGTGCAGATGGTCGATCTCGGCCCCTACTACATCACGCAGCTCGACGCGAACATGAACGTCGAGTGGCGCTTCCAGAACACCAACACCAAGAGCTGCAGCTACGACTCCAACCACAACCTGCATTGCGTCGAGGACCACCCCAACGGCTTCGAGTGGTGCATCAACGCGCCGGCCATCGACGCCGCCGGCACCATCTACGCCGGCGGCGAGGACGGCGTGCTCTACGCCATCGGCCAGGGCGGCGTCGACAAGGGGCACCTGTTCCTGTCGATGGCGCTCGGCTCGGCCTACACGCCGGTCAGCGTCGATCGCAAGGGCCGCCTCTATCAGCAGAACGACGGCATCTTGAGCGTCGTCGGCCAATAGGCATACGATCGGGGCGTGACCGGTCGTCTCGCCGCGCTCGTGCTCTGCGTTTCGGCGACGGGCTGCAGGCCCGGGCCGACCACGCTCGCGCTCGACATCTCCGCCGCGCCCGGTGTGACGGTGCAGTCGCTGACGCTGCACCTCGCGCTCGGCAGCGACGACGCCGGCGTCGCCGAGGCGCTGCCGCCGTCGGGCGCGATGCCGGCCCTGCCCGGCCGCGCGGTGGTGCGGCTGCCCGACGTGGCCATGCAGATCGCCGTCGAGCTCGACGGTGAAGACGTCGACGGCAACCCGCTGTCGGCCGCGACCACCGTCGAGATCGTGCCGCACCAGGAGGTGACCGCGTCGCTCACGCTCGGCGCCGCCGCCGACGTCGATCTCGGCGGCGACATGGCCGCGCCGTTCGACGCCGGCCAACCGTGCTCGCTCGGCGCGCGCTGCAACTACGCGCACCGGCGCCCGCTCACCATCCACAACGGCGCCGCCGCCGCGCTCCCCACCGGCTACACCGTGCGCGTCCCGCTCGACATTACCGATTTCCCGTCGGGCAGCGTGCTGGCGAGCCTGAACGACGTGCGCGTCTTCGGCGATCCGCCCGCCGGCGAGTACGACCGCGTGGTCGATCTGACGCCGCCCGGCCAGACGCGCGCGCTGTGGATCGCGCTCGCGCGCCCCATCGCCGCCGGCGCCTCCGACACCAGCTACTCGATCTACTACGGCGATCCCGCCGCCGGCGCACCGCCCGCCGACGCGACCAGGGTCTTCCCCTTCTACGACGGCTTCGACAACGGCGCGCAGCTGTCCCCCTTCTGGCAGTCGAACGGCGGCCCCGTCGTCGGCAGCGGCACGCTCACGCTGCACAAGAACACAGCAGACGCCGTCACCACCGTCGCCGCCAGCGACACCGTGCCGCTCCTGAGCGCGCTCGAGTGGCGCGCGCGCCAGACCGATCCCACGTCGACCGGCCAGAGCACCACCGACGGCACCTTCTGGTCGTGGATCGGCTACCAGCACACCGGCGACTTCTCGCCGTCGGATCCGTGGATCGTCTGGATCGTGCGCGGACCGACCGATCTGCACGCCGAGCGCAAGATCACGGGCAGCGCCAGCTGCGCCGGCGCCGATCAGTGCAACGGCCCGACGATCGCGCCCGACGCCGTCAACCACGTCTATCGCATCGAGCGCGACGCCGCGACCACGCGCTTCTACTACGACGGCGGGCTCAGCTACACCATCGCCGATCCCAACACCGTCGACTACGCGGTCATGATCCGCAACTACGCCGTCACCAGCGATCTCGTCGTCGACTGGATCCGCGGCCGCGCGCTCGCCTCGCCCGAGCCCGCGGTCACCGTCGGCGCCGAGGCTACACCGTAAGTTCCGCCAGGAAGATTCACAGGGAGATCAAGAGATCAGGAGCTCAGGACTCAGAATCAGATCAGAACCAAACAATTGTTGGTTCTGATTCCTGATCTCTTGAGCTCTTGATCTCCCTGTGAGCTTTTGACCGGGGATTACCCTCGCTACTTCGCCCAGCGCGCGCAGGTGCCGGCGGCGTCGTCGGCGAGAAAGCCGCCCGCGCGCGCCGCCCAGTAGGCCGCGAGATAGTCGACGCCCGGGTAGACCTCGTTCGGATTGCCGCCGTCCTGCAGCCGCCACGGCCCGCGCTGCCACAGAAAATCGTCGATCACGCGATCGCCCACGTCGACCGCGCTCGTCGCGGTGTCGGCCATCGGCTCCGACGTACACGACGCGTCGTGCGGCAGGTACTTGGCGTCCGCCGAGTGATCGACGGCCACGTGCACGCGCGGCCCCGGCGGAAACCCGGCCAGCTGCGCGTTCGCCGCCGCGATCGTCGCCGCCGCCGGCGTCCCCGTGCGCGTCGCGCCCCACAGGAACGCGAAGTACGGATTCTTCTGGTAGCTGAGCGCCGCCCACATCTTGCCGTCGAGGATCGCGTCGCGGATGCGCGCGCCGCGCGTCGCGTCCTTCTCCAGGTGCGCCCAGACGTACGCCATGATGTAGGCGATGTGGTTCGCGTAATAACCGTCGCCGCAGCTGGCCGCGAAGCTCCACTGCGCCGCCACGTCGAGCCACGCATCGGCGTGCGCGTTGTAATAGTCGAGCAGCGTCTGGTGCGTGGCGGCGTCGACGCCGTCGGTCATCTCGAGCGCCATCGAGAAGAAGGCGCCGAGCATCATCGCCGAGCCCGGCCGCGGGATCGGCGGCGAGGCGCCGGTGAGCTGCGACAGGACCGGCCCGAAGTCGGTCACGAACTCACGCGCGCCGTAGAGCTCGTTGCTGCCGCCGAGCGTGATGGTCACGCGCCCATTGGTCATCTCTGCCGGCGCCAGGATCACGTTGGTGAGCGACAGCGTCTTTGGGATCGGGATGCCCGAGATGGTCACCGTCGCCGGCACCATGCGATCCTTCATGAGCTCCGCCGCGATGGTGACCACGTCGCCGCGGATGGCCGCGCGCACGCTCTCGTCGCGCGTGGCGGACCAGGCGGCGTCGAGCCCGAGCATGACGCCGGTGTACGCGTCGCGGCTGGTGTGGCCGAGCCAATCCCACGCGCCGCCGCCATAGGCGCTGTTGCAGTGCCAGTCGGCGTTGTTGCTGCAGCGGTTCATCGTCTCGAGCGGCGTCGTGTCGCCGGTCGGCACCGCCAGCCGCGCGAGGTAGCCCGGCTCGCCGGCGACGTTCAAGAGCCGATGGAGCGTCGCCGCGTGGCGCGAAAGCTCGTCGGCGGCGTCGGGCGCGCCGGTCGCACGCAGCCGCCACGCCTCGGCGGCGAGCGCGGTGCCCGTCCACAGCGCGGAGTCGCCCGTGCCGGCGTAGAAGGCGATAGTCGCGCGCGTGGCGTCCGAATACTCGGCGTTGCACACGGCGCCCTGCACCAGCTGGTTCGCGCGCAACAGCCGATCGTAGTCGCGCGCGCGATCGTGCATGCGCCCCGCCGGGTCGGGCGCGACGAACGCGCCCTGCCCCACGTCCCACAGCTGGCACGTGCCCGCCGCGGAGGTGTCGCCGAGCGCGCATTCGTCGCTGCACGCGCTCGCCGAGCAGGCGCCGTTCGCACAGCCGCCCGCGCAGGTCTCGTCGACCCACGCGCCGCCCACGCACGAGGTGCGCACGTTCCAGCTCTTGCAATAGGCGTCGCCGTCGCTGCACACGGGCGCGCTCGCCTGATCGGCCGCCGTCGCGAGGTCGCCCGCGCCGTTGCCGCCGGTGCCGCCGTCGTCGCCACCGACGCCGAGATCGACGGTGCCGCCGCCATTCTTCTGCTCCGCCGACGCGCAGCCGGCGAGCGCCATCATCGCGACGAGCCACCCAGTTCCAAGCCGCATCGACGGCACGCTAGCCGTTTCCCTCTCGACGCGACCACTAACATGGTTAGAAATAGTGGATTATGCCGCGCTTATTCGTCATAGCCGTGCTCGTCGCCCTCGTCGCGCCGCTCGCCCAGGCCGACGAGAGCACCCATTCGGGCAACCCACCGCCCGCCGACGCGCCGCCGTCGACGAGCGCGCCGCCGTCGACGAGCGCGCCGCCGTCGACGAGCGCGCCACCGTCGACGACGCCGCCGACGACGCCGACGGTGGCCGCGGGCGCGCCCGAGCCGACGACGCCCGCGCCGTCGCTGCAGCCGAAGCTGGTGCCGCCCGAGCACCGCACCGGCAACCCCAAGCACGACATCATCCCGCCCGGCCACACCGTCCCCGACGAGCCCTTCACCCACGACGAGTCGCCCTACTCGCTGCGCCTCGATCTCGACATCGCCACGCTCGCCCTCGGCGTCACCCTGTGGGGCGGCACGAGCTTCATCGGCAACACGGCGCCGCCGCCGTACTGCGGCGGCACCAACACGCCGGCCTGCAATCCGGCCGCGCTCAATGCCTTCGACCGCCTCGCCATCGGCCACACCAACCAGAACGCGCGCACCGCCGCCAACGTCATCGAGTTCATCCCGATCGTCTACCTCGGCCTCGACATGTTCGACGTCGGCCTCAAGAACTGGAAGACCTACCTCACCGATCTATGGGTCGTGGCCGAAGCCCTGGCGTGGAACGGCGCCATCCAGGACATCGTGCGCCGCGCGGTGCGCCGCCCGCGGCCGTTCCTCTACACGGCCGGCGCGTATCCGTCGGAGCGCGACGGCGCCGAGGCGAGCTTCTCGTTCTACTCGGGCCACACCTCGTTCGCCTTCGCGCTGGCGGTCTCGTGCAGCTACACCTTCACGCTGCGCCATCCACACTCGAAGTGGAAATGGGTCATCTGGCCGGCGCTCCTGGCGGTGGCGTCGATCGAGCCGGTGCTGCGCGTCTACTCGGGCGATCACTTCCCGACCGACGTCATCGTCGGCGCCGTCGCCGGCTCGGCGATCGGCCTGCTGTTCCCCGCGCTGCATCGCCGGCTGCGCTCCGGCCCCAAGGTAGTCACAGGTATGCGGCTGGTACCCGTTGTGAGTCAGGGCCAAACGGTCGTCGCGCTCGTCGGCCGCTTCTAAGTCTTCCGTTTTTTCTCTTCATACCATTAACTTACATATCATTACGACAATCAAAATACGCGATTCTCCCACCACGATTCTAAATGATTTCGATTCGTGCAATCCCGTACAATGTTCGTGGGGGAGAAGGGGATCGTCTGGATTGAGTGAGCCTCCTCGCAAGCTTCGCGTCGCGCGAGAGCCTTCGCTATCGCCCTTGCAGCCGCGCCGCGACAGCTGGAGCCAACGCCTCATCCGCTGGCATGCCGCGCCCCCCAAAGAGGGCGAGAGCGTGCGCTGGGAGTGCGTCGACGGCGGCTTCATCGCCATCTCGCTCGGCGAGGGCGAGGAGATCGGCCAGGCCGTGATCCACGCCGGCGACGGACGGCGCGCCGTCGTCGAGACCTACGAAGAAGCGCTCGGGGTGGCCGAGACATGGCGGAGCTGAACCGCGCCGGCGGCGATCACCGCATCCGCGTCACCACGCCGACGCGCGTGCGCACGGCCGCGGGCGACCGCGACGTCACCGTGGTCGCGCTCTCGGCGCGCTCGGCGCTCGTGCTCGCGCCCGAGCCGCTCGGCGAGATCGGCCGCACCATCGACCTGCTGCTCCCCGGCATCGGCGGCGCCGAGCTCGAGATCACCGCCGGCATCGCGCGCACCGATCGGGTGCACGAAGGCGCCGCCGTGGTCGTGCAGTTCATGATCGCCGAGCCGTCGCTGCGGCGCGCGCTCAGCGATCTGCTGGCGCTGCTCCTCGCCGGCGACGGCGGCGG
>Ga0070679_100003262_pt1 | contig 14834 bp, 14 predicted proteins | sample KBSC63BmetaG_FD_65652 | JGI IMG/M metagenome (GOLD analysis project Ga0070679, IMG submission 65652) | Corn rhizosphere microbial communities from Kellogg Biological Station, Michigan, USA - KBS C6-3B metaG | ecosystem: Host-associated > Plants > Roots > Rhizosphere | place: USA: Michigan... | reverse complement strand
GTCAGGGCGCCGGTCGGTACACCCATATGGCCGCGGGATTCGCATCCACTGCGCGCACGGCCAGGAAGAGCCTGTCGGCTTCAGGGGAGAAGAATGCGGTCCTCGCCCCCGGCGCCGTCTTGATGTGCGCGATACGCCGATAGCTGTCGCCGCTTTGGGCGAACGCGTCAATGAATCCCTCACCACAGCTCACGTAAACGCGGTGGCGCCTGGCATCCACGAACAGATCATCCGAGTCCCCGCAGGTCTCGAGTGCCGCCAGGAGGTGCCCGTCCAGTTCGCGCAATACCGCCAGCCTCGCCGGGTGCCGGAACACCGCCAGAACGTGACCCGCCTCGTCCAGCGCAAGGGGGAAGTTCGAGCGCAGACCGCCGGTCTGCCAGCTCGCAGTCTGCCTGCCTGCACGACGATCGACGATCGCGATTTCCCGTGCATCGGGGACATTGACGAAGATCCGCTGGCCCCTCGATTCGAGTCGAAAACTCTCCGGATGAGCCTTCAATGGGATGTCGGCGATCTTCTTGCGAGCGGCCGGGTCAATGACCGCGAGGCCCCCGCTCCCGTATCCGACGTAGACGCGATGTGCTCGCTCATCCACGCGGACGTTGTCCGCGTCATCGCCGAGCGAGAGCTGCCCAGCCGGTGTCAATTTGTCACCCTCGAACAGACGTACCGAACCGTCGCCCGCGTTGGCAACATACACCGTGTCCGTGGAGGCAACGTAGCCGATCCCCTGCGGCTCCCGAAACCCCTCGAGTGTCCGGACCACCTTGCGTTCCTTGAGATCGATCACCCCTACGGTGTCGTTCCCGAGCTCCGCAACGTACAGTCGCTGGCGCGCCGCATCGATCGCCAGGTGATCGATGCGGCCCCGCACGGCGCCCAGCGGTATCTTGGTTTCAAGCTCCAGCGCAGGCGTCTGCGCCGGGATCTGTGCAACGACCGCTGGAAGAGCACTTGACGCCACGATCGCACCCGCGCCAAGACCCCAACGGATGAGGCGAGCCGCGGCTGCAATCCCGAATACCCGTTTCATGACGCTCCTTGCACTGTGATTCCCATGACGCCGGAGCGCCTGAACGCCCCGGGCGAGTGCATCACGAGCCCCGTTTCACATTCGCGACATCGAGCGCTGCCTTGAGCCCCTGCGCCAGCTTCTGTGCATCATCGTTCGCCCAGAAGTGCATGAAGAACAGGCGCGGCGATTCATCGATCATGTGACTGTGCAGGGCCGTCACGTCGATGCCATGCTCACGAAGGGCCTTGAGCACCGGGTTCACCTCGCTGCCCAACAGGACGAAATCGCCGGTAATCGCGGCCTTGCCCGAACCGGTGGGCTGAAAGTTCATCGAGATCGCCGTCCCCATTGAAGGCGGCACGCTCATGCCTCCTTCCGTGATGCTTTCCGCTCTCGGAACGCTGAACTGATAGACCCCACCGTTCGCCGTGCCCTTGCGGCCCAGGATCTTCTCGAGCGCCGCGGTGTCCAGGTCCACGGATGTGGGGGCGGCCGCGGGCGGTTTTGCAGGCGGCGTCCTGCTCAGCGCCAGCGCGGCGTGCAGGGCTTCGGCGAGCTTGACGGGATCACCATGCCCCCCGATGTGCATGTAGTAAACCGGGACCGACGTTCTGAGCAGATGGTTGTGAACCGCGGTAATTTGGATCCCATTCTCGATGAGGTGCTTCATCACGGGATTGATCTCGCGTTCGGTCAGCACCAGATCGCCCATACACATCGCCCCGGATTCCGCGGGCTCGAACGCCACCCAGCCACCCAGCGCCAGTGCCGGCTTGATCGGCACGCCATCGATGCTCACTTTGAGGTCCGAGCGCGGCAGTGAAAATTTGTGCACCCCGCCGGGCTGGTCGCTCCCCTTGCGGCCCATGGCCTGATCGACCTGGCTCCAGTTGGCTTCCGCTGCGACGGCCGCTCCGGCCAGGATCACTGCGGCAACACCTGCAATCGAGCTTGCGATGAGATTCATCGTCGGGTACTCCGGAACGTTAAGAGATCAATCGGCAAGCGGCCGGGCGTGACTCGTCTCTTTCGCCGTGCCACCTATCGCACCAGGTATACGGAGCGTCGTACACGACGATGACAACGGTCATTGGTCGCTGCAAGGCCGAGCTGGCTAGGTTCACCGGCTTACTCCCTGGGCTGAACGGACGGATGTCGATGCGACGCAGCGCTCTGTGCCCCCGTCAGGCGCTAGAGTACTTCTGTAGAAGCTATTACAAATACGTAGTTTATGCTACCCAGACCCCGTCCCTGCAGGCACGCAGTCCGGGGCGGATTCAAGTACATTGACGCGCATGTCGACAGGAACGGCGGCCTGGCTGCTGCTCATCACAAACCTTCCGGGCCGCAACCCGACGCTGCGAATGCGCATCTGGCGCGCGCTGAAAGCGGCCGGCGCGGGCCTGCTTCGCGATGGGGTCTACGTGATGCCCAATTCCGAGGCCAACCGTCGGGTGCTCGAGCAACAGGGCGAGGACATCAGAGCCGGCGGCGGTCTCATCCAGATCCTCTGCCTCGATACCGAATCGGAAGAACAGAGCGCGAGCCTCGTCGCGCTGTTTGACCGAACGCCGGAACATGCCCGGTTGGTCCGGCGGCTCGATGCGCTCAAGCGCGAGCTCCCCCGGCTTCGTGAATCCGAATCCCGACAGAAGCTCGCCGCGATCCGCCGGGACGTGGCGACACTTCGCGTCAGGGATTTCTTTCCAGCCCAGGCCCAGCAGCAGACGGAGCGTGCGCTCGAGGACGCCGAGGCGGCCGTCAATGAGCGGTTTGCACCGGATGAGCCCCATGCCGCTCGTCAAAGGATCAAAGCCCGGCAGCGCGCCGCCTATCGTGGTCGCACGTGGGCCACGCGGGAGCACATTTGGATCGACCGGGTCGCGTCGGCCTGGCTCATCGGCCGTTTCATCGATCCCAGTGCAAAGTTCCTGTGGCTGAAGCGCGCCAGGGACTGCCCGAAGCGGGCCGTCGGCTTCGATTTCGACGGCGCGGAATTCACCCACGTCGACTCCCGGGTCACGTTCGAGGTGCTTGTCAGCAGTTTCGGGCTGGAGAACGACCCCGGCCTTTCAAAGCTCAGCGCGCTGGTGCATTACCTGGACGTCGGCGGCATCCCGGTGGCCGAAGCGGCCGGCTTCGCCTCGATCATGGCCGGCGCGCGCGTGATCCAGAAGGACGATAATGCTCTGCTCAAGGCGATGGCAGTCGTGCTCGACAGCCTTTACACGGCATACGCGCGTCCGAGCGATTCGTAGAGGCCGAAAGCAGCGACAACACCGTGAGCGCGGCGCGGCGTCTACGTGCGGATCCTCCACGGCGCACGAAACGTCAGGTTGGTCGCGCTCGAACGACCTCCGTATCCCGCCCCCCGGCCAGCGGGTGCACGTCGTCGCGACTGAGAACGTGTCTGCACCGCCCTGTCGCTCGAGCGTGCCTTCAGTGAGTGGTGCCCGCCGGGGCCGCTTCGCCGGCCTTGCTGGCCGGTTTGGAAAAATCGCCCGCTTTGACCGTGAACATCGCCTTCGGGTCGATGAACTGCCTCATGGCGCCGACCGCCGCATCGGCGGTCACGCCGGACAGGGCCTGCTCGAACTTCTCGTCCCAGCCGAAATCACGGCCAAGGAACAGATGGCTCGCGAGCGATCGCGCCAGAGCGCCGTCCGTGGATCGTCCCACGATCCTGGACTGCAGCAGGCCGGACTTCGCCGCCGTGACCTCCTCCGCCGTGAAGCCCTTCTCGAGCGCGCGCGCCACCTCCTCCTGCACGTCCGTTTCGACCTTGGAGATGTTCTGAGGCGCACAGATGGCAAACACATCGAACGATCCAACGGGGTCCAGCGCGCCGACGCTGACGTCTGAACCGACGGTGTAACTGACGCCGTCGTGCTGCCGGATGCGTGTGGCCAGACGCGAGTTGAGGAACCCGCCGCCGAGGATCGCGTTGCCGACCTCGAGCGCGGGGTACTGCGGATTGTCGTCCCGCAGGTGCAGGGTGCCGGCTGACAGAAACACCGCGTTGGCCTTGTCCGGTGTCTCGAGCGTCTCGGTCTTACCGGCAACGGCTTTGTAGATCGCAGCGGCGCGCTGATACGGGCTCGGGCTCTTCCAGGAGCCTAACGAGTCCTGCAGCACCTTGGCCACGGCAGCCGGATCGAAGCTGCCGACGAAGGCCGCCTCGGCGTTCGAGGCGCCGTAAAACTGCTTGTGGAACGCCTGCAGGTCCGCGACCGTGACCTTCCCGGTCTGCGCGGCCTGCTCGTCGAAAGTAGGCACGTAGCGGAAGTCCCCGGGCTCGTAGGGCGAGAGGTAACGCCGTTCGGCCAGTCCGGCGACCGCCTGCGGCTCGTCGCGCGAGCTGTCGATCCGTGCCACGAGCTGGCGCTTGATCTCATCCAGCTGGTCCGCGGGAAATGTCGGCTCCTGCAGTACTTCCGCTGCGAGCTTCAGCACCGCGGGCAGATTCTCGCGAACGGTCTCGATGGCCACTGCGACACCGTCCGCGCCGCCCTGCACGTTCATCGTTGCCTTGAGACGTGTCAGCTCGTCCTGGAGCTGCTGACGCGTGTGCTTCTGAGTCCCGCGCATCAACATCGCCGCCGTGAGCCGGCCGATCTCGGCCTTGTCGCGCAGCGCCTGCACCTCGCCGAAGTGCAGCTCGAGCACGCCGTTCACGCGGTCGCCGCGGGTCTTCTTCTCCAGGAATGCCGTTTTCACCGACCCGATCGCGGTGCGCCGGGTGTGGGCTTCGATATTCGCCGGGGTCGCATCGAAATGCTCCCCGGCAGCCACTTCCGCACTGCCGGTGTAGCCCTCGAGGAGCGTGTTGACAGGCGGCGCGGCGGGAATGACCGCGCGAACCGGATGATCATCCGGCACGAAGGTTCCCACCGTGGCGTTGGACGGGATCAGGTATTTCGAGGCGACACGCTGCAGGTCGGCCAGGGTGACCTTCTTCATCTGGTCGCGATCCCAGAACAGCAGCCGCCAGTCTCCAACAGCAACGTTCTCGCTCAGATTCGAAGCCACCGCCCCCGAGGAGCTCATCAGCCGCTCGTAATCGTTCACCTCCTGTGTCTGGGCGCGATCCAGCTCCGCCGAGGTGAACGGCTGAGTCGCCAGTCCGGCGATCAGATCGGTGAGCGCCTTGCGGGCCGCCTCCAGGTCGCCGTCCTTGGGCAGCACGACGGTGAACATCATGTACCCGGGATCATGCATGCTCGCCGGCTCGACGCTCGCCTGCACGGCGAGCTTGGTCTCGATGAGCTGCTTGTACAGGCGCCCCGACGGCCGCTCGTTCAGGATCGCGGCGAGCAGTCCCAGCGATGGGCTGTCGGCCTGCGGATCCGCAGGGATGTGATAGCTCTCGATCAGCACCTTCTGTCCGCCCGCCCGCCGCAAGGCGACCTCCCGCTCCCCGTCCTGGGTCGGCTCGACCGTGTAGGGGTCGGGAAGCACTCGCGTGGGACGCGCAATTGCGCCGAAGACATCGTGGATGTAAGCGAGCGCTTTCGCCTCATCGAACTTGCCGGTGACGATGAGCACCGCGTTATCGGGCTGATAGTACCTGTGATAGAACGCCTGCAGGCGCGCAATCGGCACGTTCTCGATGTCGGATCGGGCTCCGATGGTGGGATGACCGTAGTTGTGCCAGATGTAAGCGGTCTCGAGGACCCGCTCCCGCAGGATGTTGACCGGGTTGTTTTCACCGCGCTCGAATTCGTTGCGCACCACCGTCATCTCGCTGTCCAGGTCCTTCTTGGCGATATAGGAGTGCAGCATCCGGTCCGCCTCCAGCCCAAGCGCCCATTCCAGGTTGGCCGTGGTGGCGGGGAAGGTCTCGAAGAAATTCGTGCGGTCATCCGAGGTCGTGGCATTCGCCTGGGCGCCGTGGCTTGCGATTTCGTCGGGGATCTTCGGGTGCGAGGGTGTGCCCTTGAAGTTCATGTGCTCGAGCAGGTGAGCCATGCCCGTCTCGCCATAACTCTCGAAACGCGAACCGACCTTGTAGGTGATATTGACGGTCGCGGTAGTGCTGGACACGTCCGGGTAGAGGAGGATCTTCAGGCCGTTGTCCAGCTGGTACTCGGTGACGCCCTCGATGCTGATCACCCTGCGGGGAGCCGGCGAATGCGTCCGGGCGTGCGCGCCGCCAGCGGATTTCCGGGCGCTCGCCGTGGATGCCCCCGCTGGACGGGAGCGCGGTGGTGGGACGATCGACGGGTCTGCCGCGTGCGCGGCGGGAGCGGCGGCCGCTGCGGCCATCGCCGAAGAAGTGCAGACCACGGTCGCTCCGAAGAACACCGACATCAGGATCACTGGCAGGGACAAGTGGGCAGCGCGATTCATTCCGCCTCCGGAAATTCGGGATCCACAGCGTATCGTTCGCCCTGCGCCGGATGCGCAGGGCGCCAGGCCGAGCGAGACTATACCCACATCAGGCTTAGGATTTTCTTAACTCCGGCGCATCACCCGGGCACATCGGGCCCCGCGCGTCGCCCCGCGCGCGCCGCCCCGCGCGCGCCGCCCCAGACGCGACTGGCCGGACGCCTCGGAGCGGGTGCATCGGACCGGGGCCGAACGGCGCGAAGGATCGGCGACGGACCTCGAGTGCAGCGGATATGCCCATTCCGTGGCCGCAGTGCCGCTAGTACCGCACTTGAAAATCGCCGCCCCCGCGCGACCGCAACCAGGACGCGAGCCCGATCCCGATTCCGACGGCCGCTCCGCCGGAGGCAATCACCAACGGCGCCACCGGACCGAGATTCGCCGTAACCCAGGGCAGCGCCACGGCCGCCGCGGCTCCCGCAGCAAACGCTCCCCCGATCATCGTGCCCAACGTCCGGCGCCGCAGCCACACGTAATTCCGCTCGAGCTCCTCGAGCTTCTCCCGTTGCTCCCGCTCGAGTCGCGAGCGCGCATCCGAGAGGTTCGAATCTCCCGCCAGAACGAGCGCGGCCCGCAGTTTCGCCCTGAATGCCGCCGGCACACCGGGCGGCGTCAACGTCCGCGCAAGGGCGGCATCGAGCGTGCGCTCCAGCTCGCTCGGTCGCTCGGAATCTGTCATAGCCCACTCTCCAACCAAAGATGGGGATCAGCCAGTCCACGCTTTCTCAGCTGCTCGGTCAGCGCCGCTCGGGCACGGAAGAGGTGCGTCTTCACGGTGCCCTCGGGACATCCGAGCATCAGCGCGACCTCGCTGATCGAGCGCTCCTCGAAATAGAAGAGCAGCAGCGCGCGTCGCAGCCGCTCGGGGAGCAAGTCGACGAGCTCGCGTAGCTGGCCGGAACGCTCCTCGGACGGCTCTTCTGCCGCCGACGCGTCGGCCAGCTCGGTCTCGACCTCGCTGTCGCTCAGCGAGTCCATCACTCTTCGCCGCTCCAGCGCCGTGAGGCAGCGGTTGCGCGTAATCGCGTAAATCCAGCTTGAAAGCGATGCCCGGCCGTCGAAGCGGTCGAGCGCCTTCCAGATGCGGACCAGGCTCTCCTGAGCCGCATCCTCGGCCTGCGCGCGATCGCGCAGCAGGGCGCAGCACAGGCGGTAGATCTTGCCCTCATAGCGTTGCAGCAGCGCCTCGAATGCCCGGTCGCGATGGCCCGCCCGGAGCAGCTCGGCGATGTCGCTGTGTCGATTCGCGGCATCGACTACCGCTGTCTGCATGGATCACACCTCGGCCTTGATACCCCCGCATCGGGGAATTGGTTTCAGCGGGAAAAAGGCGCCGCGGGCGACTTTCTGCAACCTATCAAGAGCCTCAGGGGGCGGCCGAATGCCGGGCTTCCCGGGCCGGTGAAACCGATTCTTCCGGCGGCGGGTATCAAACGCGTATTGCCACTCCAACGAGGAAGCCACCGTGAACACAGATGCCGTTGCCGTGCTGATCCCCATCGTCGCGATCATCATGGGCGTGGGCATCGGCATGCTCTCCATCTATCTGGAGTTCCGCAGGAAAAGCGACACTCTCAAGCTCTACCACGCCGAGCGCATGGCGGCAATCGAGAAGGGAGTCGAGCTGCCGCCTTTGCCGGATGAGTTTTTCCGCCGGTCCGGCTCGCGAGAGCCCGGTCCGGTTCGGCACCGCAGGACCGGATTGGTGCTGCTCTTTCTCGGACTCGCGATTGCCGCTGCGATGTGGGGTATGCACATTCTCGCCTTCTGGTGGGGACTGGTGCCGGCCGCCATCGGCCTTGCGTTCCTCTTGTCCAGCTTCCTCGAGACGCGGGAGCAAAGAACGGCACCAGCGGCGCCCTCGGCTGCACGGGACCCGCAAAGCCGCCTCTGAGCTCGACGGGTGAGAGCCTGACAGTTTGGATTCCAGCAAGAGACCGAAAGCATGGCCACTCTCCATCGTTGCTGGCTTCTGCCCCTTTTCGGCATTCCGGCCCTGTGCGCCGCGGCCGGTCTGAACCTCTCGCGCGGCGCTCCGGGGATAGCGGCAGCCGAGGCGAGCATATCGTTTGGCGGCTTCAGGTTCTCCTGGCCGGAGGACGCGCAGGCGCTCTACTTACGCTTGCAGCGGTTTGTTGATGGCGTGTGCCTCTGGGGGAATATCATCGGACTGGTCGAGCATGCGGCGTGCCGAAATTTCCTCTCGGCAGCGCTCGAGGAAACGGTTCGGGCGATGACCGCGTCTGCGCTGCCCAAGAGGAGTCCACGATGACGACTCGGACGCGGCTGGCTCGAAAGGAATCCCATAGTGGCGCAGCGTGACCGCCACGCCAGGCAAAGGGCGAATTGAGGGGTCCGACCGGACGCACGGAGGCGTCCGGTTGACGATCTCGCTCGCGGGAAAAGCTCAGTGCTTCGGCTGCTGGATCATTTCCACGCGGTTTCCGGCAGGATCGATGGCAATGCCGATCATGATGCCGGTCTTGCCGAACTCCCTGGGCTCACCCTGCATCGTGCCGCCTGCGGCCTTCACCGCTGCCGCGGTGGCGCGGACGTCGCTGACGTTCAGCACCAGATGCGGGACCGGGTCTTTGATGGAGTTGGATGCGCGATGCATGACGACGACCTGGGCATTGTGATTGGCCTTGGCCGCGGCGACCGAGTCGCCGAAATTCATCATGATCTCCAGCGACCCGGGAAACTCGAGCCTGTTGACCTCCTTCAGGCCAAACGCCGCCTCGTAGAACTTCGCTGTTGCGGCAACGTCCTCCGCCCCCACGCGTCCGGCGTTGAGCGAAACGTCCGCCTGTGCCGCACTGAGCAGCATCAGCGAAACTCCTGCCCCCGCTACGATCTTCGCTATCACATTCATGGCGCTCGCCCTTTGTGGATGTTCTTGGCTGGCGGGATGATACAGGCGGGCACGATGCTTAGGCGAGCAGGCGCGCCCGCGGTTCACCTGTTCGCGGGGTCTGGCGATTGAGCCGGCCTTGGGGTCGAACGAGACCGGCAGACCTGCAGCGGCCGCCGGTGCGCCGATATCGGGCAGCGGCGGACTGCATCGATTCGCGCGCGACGGCTTCCGATCCGCTAGCCTTGTTCACCGCAGACTCGCAGGAGCCCGTGAAAGCGCAATGATCACCTACGCACTGGAGCCAGATCTGACGTCCGGGGAATTTCGGGCCGTACTGGTTGCATCGACCCTCGCGCAGAGGCGTCCCGCCGACGATCCGGCCCGTCTCGAGAAGATGCTGCGAAACGCAGATGTCATCGTCACCGCGCGCGAGAATGGTCGTCTCATCGGGGTGTCGCGCGCCATCACCGACTTCTCGTACTGCTGTTACCTCTCGGATCTTGCCGTCGATGCCGGCTATCAGCGTCGGGGGATCGGCAAGCGCCTGATCGCAGAAACGCACGCAGCGGCGGGCGAAGGCACGACCCTGCTGCTGGTCGCGGCACCGGCCGCAGAAGGCTACTACCCCAGGATCGGCCTGCAGCACGTCAGCAGCTGCTGGTCCATTCCGCGCTCGAAGTAGACGAGGTGCGCGCTTCGACTGCGGATGCGGCCTGAGCCCAGGCCGCCGGTTCATTTCCTGTGCGGCTTCTCGGTCGCACAGACAACCGACCAGCCGATCTTCCAGGACCCGTCGCCCTGCCGCCGGAAGCCGGCAAGGAAGTTCACTTTCTGCGTCATGGAAACACCCTTGTCGACGCTCTCCTGGTTGTATGTGGACCAGTACACGGCCATGTCGCCGCGGTCTGACACATCGACCGCCTCGTCGATCAGGCAGTAAAGCGATACGCGGTGATGCGCGTGGAGGTTGACGTCGTCTGACTCGTGGAGGCTTTCCACGGTGACATCAGTCGGTGAGGATCAAGGGCGCCGCACACTGCAGGACGGCGCATCTGCGCATCGAGCTTCCGGAGCAGTTTTGATGTGTTGACAGCCAACGACACAGGATTCGAAGGACTTATAATTACGCCCGGCACCTGCCCCATTCCATCGGCCTGACGGTCAGCGCAGGAGGCCCAGCGGCGAGGACGTAACATGGGAGCTAACTGAATGAGTCAGAGTTCGCTCGCACTCCCTGCCGACTATGCACAATGGGTAGCGAGTCTGAAGCAGCGCATCCAGGGTGCTCGTCAACGGGCACTGCTGGCGGCCAATGGTGAACAGATTCGCCTCTATCACGACATTGGCCGGGAGATTCTGGACCGTCAAGGCCGGCAAGGCTGGGGCGCCAAGGTCATCGACCAGCTTTCCGCTGATCTCCGCGCAGCCTTCCCCGATGCGAGGGGGTTCTCATCCAGAAATCTCAAGTACATGAAGGTCTTTGCGCAGGAATGCCCCGATCTCGAAATTGGGCAGCAGTCTGCTGCCCAATTACCCTGGTTCCATATTGTCACGCTGATTACGAAGCTTTCTGACCATTCCCTCCGGGACTGGTATGCCCGCGAGGCTCTGGCACAGTCCTGGCCCCGGGAAACCCTCAATATTCAAATCAAAAGCCGGCTCCACCTCCGAAAAGGCGCCGCGGTGACGAATTTTGATCAGCGCCTCGCGCCACCGCATGCCGAGGAGATCGAAACCGCGCTGTCGCGTGATCTTGAAATTGAAGAACGCGAGGGCATGCCGCCATGATAGTTATGGGCCCGGTAGGATTCGAACCTACGACCAAGGGATTCACTTCGCCCCGATGTTTCCACCGGGAGTGGACTATCTCTTCACCCGCGCACGCGAGGCGTGCGGGAGGGTGCGGGATGCTCGATGCCTGTCATCAAGGGCACTGTGGAAGCGCGCGGGCCCCGGCAGGCCGCAATCGCGGCGTGCCGTCGGATCGAACGCTGCCAGCCCTCAGGTAGTCTCTGCACCTTCCGCCGGTGTACCGGCGGCTCGGCTCAGGATTGCCATGGGCTCAAGATGAGCCCGAAGGTTTCCCTGAATTCATCCCGTCCACTTCGCGCGTTTCCGCGCGAAGGCACCATTACCAGATGAGTCCCCTGCACTAACCGCTGTGCTACAGGCCCAACCGCCGCGAATTGTATCAGCCGGGAATGCGCGCGTGCCGACTGCCGCACCGGGCGACACCGGTCCGGCCAAGCGGCGTGCCAGCCGGCTCCCGGGCCGAACGGTGGCGGCCGGCGCGGGAAAGACCGCCGCTGCGCCGGGCCTGGCGGCCGCCGCTCAAGCGGCAATCCGCCCCGGGCTGAACCGCCAGAGCGTGCTCCGGAAGGCGCCGTCCGTGCTCATCCGTGCGCGAACCGGCCTCGGGCAGGGGTCTCGCGCCGGCGCTGCCGCCGCGCGCCCGATTGTCCGATGCCCCGCGGCCAAGCGTTCCGCCTCTTCCACCTCTTGCCATCCATGGCCGCAACGCTAGCATGGGCGCCCCATTGCCTGTCACAGAGCTTCGGAGATGCGCGAACCATGAAACTCTACTTCACCCCCGGCGCGTGCTCGCTCGCGCCTCACATTGCCTTGCGTGAAGCGGGCCTCTCCTTCGACCTGGTCAAGGTCGATATCCGCAACAAGAAGCTGGAGGATGGTTCGGACTTCCTCGCGGTGAATCCGAAGGGCTATGTGCCCACCCTGCGGCTCGACAACGGCGACATCCTGACCGAGAACGCGGCGCTCCTGCAGTACATCGGTGACCGCAATCCAGCCGCCGGACTGCTGCCGGCGGCCGGTGTCGAGCGCTACCGTGTGATCGAATGGCTGAGCTTCATCAACTCGGAGCTCCACAAGAGCTACTCACCGCTGTTCTCGCCCGTCTCCACGGACGAGGTGAAGACGTACGCCAAGGGCAATGTGTCGAATCGCCTCAAGTGGCTCAACACGGCGCTCGGGTCGAAGAAGTACCTGACAGGCGAGTCGTTCACGGTGGCAGATGCCTATCTTTTCGTCATGCTGAACTGGGGTGCGCACGTCGGCATCGACATCGGACAGTGGCCCAATCTCAAGCGTCTGCAGGACAGCGTGGGATCCCGGCCTCGCGTCATCGAGGCACTCAAGGCCGAAGGTCTGATCAAGTAGCCTCGGCACGGTGCTGCCACAGGGAATTCAGGTGCAGGCGGGCCGCATGGGGCTCGCCTCGCACGGCGGCTGAAGCGGCGAAAATCCATTAATCAGGCGCGCCGACGCGCTGCGGGGGTCCGATGATGCGTTCGCTCGTCAAGGTGCTGGTCACTGCACTTTCGGTTGTCGTCTGTGGCGTGGCCGTCAGCGCCCCCTCGTCACAGAAGCAGTACCGCCTCGTCCGTTCCGGCGAGCACGGCTACAAGCTCGAGCTCACGGATGCACCGGTGCGCGCGCCGGGAGCCGGCGAAGTCCTTGTGCACGTGCGCGCCGCGTCGCTCAATCGGCGCGATGTTTTCGTCATGAAGGGGCAGTATCGGATGGCCCCCCGCGAGAGTCTCGTACCGCTGTCGGACGGAGCGGGCGAGGTCGTGGCCCTGGGGAAAGGCGTCACCCGGTTCCGGGTGGGTGATCATGTCGCGGCCATATTCTTTCAGAGCTGGCTGCGCGGTCGACCTCCAGCCGATCCGGCCGCATCGGCACTCGGTGGCGATCTCGACGGAATGCTGACCCAGTACATCACCCTTTCCGAGCAGGGTCTGGTGAAGCTACCCGATTACCTGTCGTTCGAAGAAGGTGCAACGCTTCCATGCGCGGGTGTCACGGCCTGGAACGGGTTGGTGACGCGGGGACAGATGCAGACGGGTGACTACGTGCTGCTGGAGGGTACCGGTGGCGTCTCGCTGTTTGGATTGCAGTTTGCGGTCGCGGCCGGTGCGAAACCGATCATCACGAGCTCCCACGATGAGAAGCTGCAGCGGGCCCGGGCGCTCGGGGCCGTCGGCATCATCAACTACAGGACCACGCCCGGCTGGGACAAGGCGGTGCGTGAGCTGACCGGCGGCGCCGGGGTGCAGGAAATTCTGGAAGTGGGTGGGAAGGACACGCTGCCGCATGCACTGGCGAGTCTCGCCCCGGGGGGCCATATCGCCCTGATCGGCGGGCTCAGCGGATTTGGCGGCAATGTGCCGGCGGTGGCGCTGATGGGCTCGAACGCCACCGTGAGTGGCATGTACGTGGGGTCGCGCGAGAACTTCGAAGCGATGAATGCATTCCTGGCGCAGCACCGGATCAAGCCGATCATCGACAAGGTGTTCGATTTCAGTGACGCGCAGGCCGCCTACGATCTCATGGAATCCGACAACTTCTTCGGCAAGATCGTCATCAGGATGTGACAGGCCCGGCGGGCGCGCGCAATCGGCTCGCCTTTGCGGATCCGATTTGCAGGTGCCCTGCGGAACGCGTTCTGCCGGGCGCACATTGCCGGCGCCGCCCACCAGCCACTAGCCGGGACGGCGCCGCGCTCCGCGGGTCGGTTCGGCCTGCAGGGGATTCTCCGGCCAGTAGTGCCTCGGGTAGCGCCCCCGCATGTCCTTGCGGACTTCGGCGTAGCTGCCGCGCCAGAACCCGGCCAGGTCGCCGGTCACCTGGACGGGACGCTGCGCCGGTGACAGCAGCTTGAACGTGATGGGGATCCGGCCGCCGGCGATCCGGGGTGTTTCCTGCAGGCCGAACACTTCCTGCAGCCTCACCGACACGACCGGCGCGCTCTCGTCCAGGTAGTCGATCCGGATACGGGAGCCGCTGGGCACCTGCAGGTGTGTCGGAGCGAGCCGATCGAGCTCGCGCTGCTGCTCCCAGGTCAGCCTGGCCCGCAGCGCATCCGCAACCGGGATGCGCGCAAGGTGATCGCGACGGGTGATTCCCGTCAGCCACGGCGGCAACCAGTCGCCAACACACTCCACCAGCGCCGCCGCTGACAGATCGGGCCACGAACCGCCGGCGCAGGCGCGCGCAAACCGTACACGGGCCTGCAGGTCAAGCGCCTCGCGAGTCCAGGAAAGGGACTCGATTCCGAGCTCCCGGATTCCCTCGAGCATTGCAGCGCGCAGGGCGTCGGCCGAGGCATGCAGGAGTGGCTTCTCCTCGAGCGTGATTTCGTCGAGCCGCACGAGCCGGCGCGCCAGCACAGCCTGTTCGCGAGCATCCCAGCGCACCGATTCGAGGACCTCCAGGCGTTCCGGCATGAACTGCTCCAGGTCCGTCCGCTCCAGGGGAGCGGCGAGCAGAATGCGGGCGTCCCGGTCCCGGTCATCGAGATCCACGGCGACGATCAGCTCGCTGCGCGCGAGCGACTGCGCCTCGGCGAAATGCGCCCCGCGCCCGTTCGCGAGGGTATACCGGCCGGGCGTGCCTTCGCGGCGCCGCCCGATGCGATCGGGGTATGCAAAGGCGAGCAGGACTCCAGCGCCCGGGGCGTCGCGATGCCCATCGCGATCGGAGCCTTCGGGTCCGTCAGGGCCGTTGGGGCCGTTGGGGCTGTTGGGGCTGTTGGGGCTGTTGGGGCTGTTGGGG
>Ga0070679_100003259_pt1 | contig 14841 bp, 13 predicted proteins | sample KBSC63BmetaG_FD_65652 | JGI IMG/M metagenome (GOLD analysis project Ga0070679, IMG submission 65652) | Corn rhizosphere microbial communities from Kellogg Biological Station, Michigan, USA - KBS C6-3B metaG | ecosystem: Host-associated > Plants > Roots > Rhizosphere | place: USA: Michigan... | reverse complement strand
GCTCGAGCTGCTGACGGCGCTGAACGTCATCGGCGGCCGTCACGGCGTGGGTGTCGTGGATCTCGTGGAAGACAGGCTCGTGGGCATGAAGTCGCGCGGCATCTATGAAACGCCGGGCGGCTCCATTCTCTACTCAGCGCACTCGGAGCTCGAGCAGCTCGTGCTCGATCGCCGCACCCTGGCCGCCAAGGACGCCGTCGCGCCGCGGTACGCGGATCTCGTGTACGAGGGCCGCTGGTGGACCACGGAGCGCGAGGCGTACGACGCATTCGTGAACGTGACGCAGACGCGTGTCACAGGCACCGTGACGCTGCGCCTGTACAAGGGCTCCATCGCCGTGATTGGACGCGAGAGCGCGCACGCGCTCTACGACGAACGCTTCGTGACGTTCGGCGAGGATGACGTGTACCAGCAGAGCGACGCGGCCGGCTTCATTCGGCTCTTCGCGCTGCCTGCCCGTGTCCGCGCGCTCAAGGATCAGGAAGCGGCCGCCAAGGCGGCGAAGGCAGCCGAAAACGCGCCGGCGTCCAGCGTGGTTGAAGACGTGCTTGTGGCGGCGCCCGACGTCTCGATGGTTTCCGAGGCGGAGCTCGAGCTCGTATGACAGCGGCGGTTCGGCTGCCCGACAACGCCATGACTGGCGGGCCGGCGAACCATGCTCCGTCCCACAAACTGTGGGGCGGCCGCTTCAGCATGGGCCCGACGCCAGCCTTCGAGGCGCTCAACAACTCGATTGGCGTCGACTTTCGCCTCTGGCCCTTTGACATCCAGCTCTCGAAGGCGTGGGCGATGGCGCTGTACGCGGCCAACGTGCTCACGCTCGCGGAGTGCGACGCCATCGAGGCGGGCCTCGACGCTGTCGCGGCGCGGCTCGCGCGCGGCGAAGCGCCTGCCGCTGGCGACGAAGATGTGCATACGCTCATTGACAGGCTGCTGCACGAAGAGGCCGGCGACGTCGCGTCCAAGCTCCATACGGGCCGCAGCCGCAACGATCAGGTCGCAACGGCCACGCGCATGTGGGCGGCCAGCGCAACCGACCGCATAGACGCGGCCATCCGCGGCGTGCAGGAGGCGCTCCTCGCGCACGCCGAGGCGCAGCAGGGCGCGCTCATGCCGTCGTACACGCATCTCCAGCGCGCGATTCCCGTGTCGGCGGCGCACTGGCTGCTCGCGCACTTCTGGCCGCTCGATCGCGACCGGGTGCGCATGCGCGCCGCGCAGCGTTCAGCGGCCGTGCTGCCGCTCGGTTCCGGCGCCGTCGCGGGCACTGCATATCCAGTTTCGCGCGTGCTGCTCCAGGGCAGCCTTGGCTTCACGTCGCTCTCGCAGAACTCGATCGACGCCGTGAGCGATCGCGACTTCGTGGCCGAGCTGCTGTTCGCGACGACCATGACGGCGACGCATCTTTCGCGACTCGCCGAAGATCTGATCATCTACGGGTCGAGCGAGTTCGGCTTCGTGCGCCACGGCGAGGGCTTCACGTCCGGCTCGAGCATGATGCCGCAGAAGCGCAACCCCGATGCGCTCGAGCTCGCGCGCGGATCGTCGGCGCGGCTGCTCGGCGACCTGACCGGATTCATCGCGACGCTCAAGGGCCTGCCCACGAGCTACAACAAGGATTTACAGGACGACAAACGCGCGTTGTTCGATGCCGTGGACACGCTGCTGCTCGTGCTGCCGGCGCTCACGGGCGCGCTGGCTGAATGCACGTTCGTTCCGGAACGCATGCGCGCGGCGCTCTCGAGCACGATGATGGCGACGGACCTCGCCGATTATCTCGTGCGCCGCGGCGCGACGTTCCGCGAGGCGCACGGCGCCGTTGGGGGTCTCGTGCGGCAGTGCGAGGAACAGGGGCAGGAGATGCATCTGCTGCCGATGTCCGCGTTCGCGGCAGCCCATCCGCTGTTCGGCGCGGACGTGTTCGATGCGCTGTCGCCGCGGGGGTCGGTGGAGCAGCGCGAGGTGCCCGGCGGGACGGGTCCCAACGCGGTCAAGCAGCAGCTCGCCCAGGCCCACGCCGCGCTGGGCTGATTGCCCGGGGTGACGGGGATTTCTGGGCGACAGAGCCCCGAAATCAATAGGGTCAGAGGACTTGAAAATCTCCGATTTTCAAGGTGCTCTGACCCTATTGATTTCACGCCTTCTGCCCCTCCACGGCGCCTGCTTTTCCTGCGTGCCTTTTCCCGTGGCTTTCTCCCGTTTGCCCCCTGTCCGCTCGATATCTTTCAACCGTGCCCTTCGCCAAGCGTAGACCCACAGTCACGACCCACGTCGGCGGCGTAGCCGTCGGTTCGTCGGCGCCGATCGTCGTGCAGTCCATGACGAACACGGACACCGCCGACGCGGCGGGGACCGCCGCGCAGGTGCTCGCGCTCGCGGAGGCTGGGTCGCAGCTCGTGCGCGTGACGGTGAACAACGAGGCGGCGGCGGCAGCCGTCCCCGAGATCGCGCGGCGCGTGGCCGAGGCGGGAAGCAGCGTGCCGATCGTGGGCGACTTCCACTATAACGGGCACCTCCTGCTGGCGAAGTACCCAGAGTGCGCGCGCACGCTCGCCAAGTACCGCATCAATCCCGGGAACGTTGGCGGCAAGCGGCGCGATGAGAATTTCCGCACCATCGTCGGCATCGCGCGCGACAACGACAAGCCCGTCCGCATCGGTGTGAACTGGGGATCGCTCGACCAGGATCTACTCACGGAGATGATGGACGCGAACGCCGCGTCGCCCGAGCCCGCGCCGGCGCACGACGTGTACATCGAGGCGATGCTCGGCAGCGCACTGCGCTCGGCCGAGCTGGCCGAAGAGACGGGCCTCCGCCACGACCAGATCATCATTTCGGCGAAGGTCTCGACTGTCGAAGACCTCGTCACCGTGTACAGGAAGCTCGGCGCGCGCTGCGACTATCCGCTGCACCTCGGTCTCACCGAGGCCGGCATGGGCACCAAGGGCATCGTCGCGAGCGCTGCGGCGCTTTCCATTCTGCTGGCCGATGGCATCGGCGACACGATTCGCGTCTCGCTCACACCCAAGCCCAACGGCGACCGCACCGAAGAAGTCTTCGTCGCGCAGCAGATTCTTCAGTCACTGGGACTGCGCAGCTTTGCGCCGCAGGTCACCGCCTGTCCAGGCTGCGGGCGCACGACGTCGAGCTTCTTCCAGCACATGGCCCAGGACATCCAGGGCTACATCCGCGAGCAGATGCCCGTGTGGCGCGACAAACATCCCGGCGTCGAGGAGATGCGCGTGGCCGTGATGGGCTGCGTGGTGAACGGGCCCGGCGAGTCGAAGCACGCGAACATAGGCATCTCGCTGCCGGGAACGTTCGAGGAGCCGAAGGCGCCTGTGTACGTGGACGGGCGGCTGAGGACCACGCTCAAGGGCGACAACATCGTCCCCGAGTTCCTGACGATCCTCGAGGACTACGTGGCGACGCGGTACCCGGGGTAGATCGGAGGGTCAGCGCGCCGACAGGGCTTCGGTCGCCGCTCGCAGCTCGTCCATGATCGGCGCCTCGAACCCGACCCGGGCCAGGCGCTCCACGACACTCTGATACCAGCGCACGGCGCCATCGCGGCCGCCGGCGAACCGGCTCCAGACCGTGTCAGCGTCAATGGTGCGGTCGAGATCGGCCAGCAGACTGCCGACGCCGTGCAGGTTGCTCGCCGCGTACACCCAGCGCGCGTCATCCGACGACCGCGGCAGACGATCCAGGCAGTCGTCGCGGCGTTCCGCCTGCGAGAGCTCGACGCCGTCGTCATCCACGATCCGCTGCGTGACAGAGAGGAGTGTGTCGAGCACGTCGCTCCCGAACTTGTCGCCGATGCGCTGCTCGAGCATCTCGCGCGTGTAGCGCTGCCCGACGCAATCCTCGACGACGTCGCGGAGAATGCCAGCCACCACGACGCTCTCCGCGCAGCCATAGCGCGTGAGGATGATTCCCACGTTGGCCGGGCCTGTGAGATACGGCAGCCGCGTGCCTTTGCGCACCTGTTGGTCGTGGTGCTTGGCCGCGAACGCCAACGCGTGATTGACGCGATCCGAATAGCCCGTGGTGGTCATCACAAGAGTGCTCAGCCTCCGCCCGGATTCTCGCGTCCCTCGCCGGCGAACCAGCGCACTATTCGCTGCAACCCATCCCCATCCTGCTGCGAGAAGGTGCCCGTTCTCGCGGAGTCAACGTCGAACACGGCGATCAGCGCGCCACTCCGGTCGAACACAGGAACCACGATCTCGGAGCGAGCCCGATCATCGCACGCTATGTGTCCAGGAAAGCGATTCACGTCAGGCACCACCATCACCCGTCGTTCAGCGGCGGCGGTCCCGCACACGCCGCGGCCGAAAGTGATCTCCAGGCAGCCTAGCGTACCCTGGTACGGCCCGACTCGCAGGAGCGTTGGAGCAACCACCCTGTAGAAGCCCGTCCAGAGATGCCCGAACGCGTGATGGACGAGCGAGCTGATGGTCGCCATCGCCGTGATGTCGTCGTCAATCCCCGCGAGCACCGTGATGATGTGCGAGTGCAGTATGCCGTACGCCCGCTCTCGCGGCTCGTGCCGCAGGTCCAGCATCGCTTCGCCCATGCGCCGCCTATCGAGAGATCACTGCGAGAAGTTGCAGATCGAGCCACACCAGGGCGCAGGTCTGCACGATGACGGCGCAGCCCGAGCCAACCGCGCCCAGGTGTTTGCCGAACCGCCAACCTGAAACGGCGAGCGTGACACCCGCGGCGCCGACGCCGAGCGCCAGGCCCGCGCCAAACCAGAGGCTGTGCTCGAGCCGGGCCGTTGCCGAAAGATCGCGCAGCGCCAACCCGTGCCACTCGACCGCCGCCGCCGCCAGCTCTGCGATCCCCCAGGCGGCCGTCTGAGCCGCGAAGTGTCCGAGCATGCGGGTTCCGCTTCGCCGACGCGTGAGCGCGAGCACACCGACGCCGGTGCCGGCGAGAATTGACCCGGCGGACCAGAGAAGCAGATACAGAACGTGCTGCTGCTCCGCACGTAGAATGACGTCAGCCCACACACGTGCATGCTAACCGGCCCGGAATCCTTTCGCGATGCCGGCGGCCTTTCGCGAGCCGCTTCAGGGCGTCGGCGCCAACTCCGGGGTGCCCGGCTGCTGCCGCGGCGGCCGGCGCTGACTCGCGGCGCGAGCGAGCTTGTCCGGCGTGGGGAACGTGGGCGGAACGCCAGACCACACGACGACGCCCACCGGGTTCGCGCCGGCGGATCGCAAAGCGTCCACCGTGCGCTGCAAGTCGGCAATCCGCGTGTGTCCACGAATGGCGCAGAGGACCGTGTCCGGAATCGCGAACGCCCTGGGCAGCCCCGCGGTGGCATAATCCGGCGGCGCCACCACGAGAATCGCGTCGTACTCGCGCGTGAGTCCCGCGGCGTCGCGCTTGAACAGATCCACCACGCGTGAAGCCGCATCGCTGCCTCCGCCCACGCCGCTCGGCACCACGTCCACCAGCCTGTCGCGGCCCACGGCGGCCTGAACCGATGCCTGCTCCCAGGTGGCGCGTCCCGAGAGCACGTCCGCGAAGCCTGGCTCCGGCGACAAGCGCAGCGCGGCCGCCACAGGGGACAGGCGCATGTCGGTATCCACGATCAGCGCGCGGCGCGCCTCGTCAGCGGCGATCGCCGCGAAGTTCGAGGCGACGACAGCGGCGACAGGCGTGCTGTCGCCCGTGATCGTGAGCATCACCCGGCTGGCACCCGTGCGAGCCACGTGCAGATACGTGAGCTGATAGCCGCCCGCTTCGGGATCCACGAAGGGCGGGGCGGCCCTGTCGGCCGACCGGCGCGCGCGTTCCGGCACGGGCGCCCGTGGGCGCAGCGTGGCAAGCACACGAACACCTGTGAGGCGTTCCGTCTCGTGTTCGTCGGCCACTGTGGCGTGGCGCAGCTCGCCCACGAGCGCCGCGGCGAAGCCGAGCACGATCCCTATCACAAGCGCTGCTGCCAGGAGCGCCATGGGTGGCGCGACGAGGGCGGCAGCCTCACGCGCGGCCTCCTGATCGCCGCGGTACTGCGCGTCTTTCGCGCGCACATCGCCCAGTTGCGCCTGCCCGAGCGTCATGAGCGAACGAGCCGTGTCGCGCTCCGCCGCCCATCCCGCCGTGTCCACAGCCGGAGCGGGCGACTGCGACGTGGATCCATTCGGGTTCGCGAGCCGCGCGATGGTGAAGCGGAGCGTGTCGCGCCGCGACTGCGCGATCGCGTGCATCTCGCTGCCGATCTCAGCCGCTCGCGAATTCATCGCGGCCAGCACGGGGCTGCCGGCGTTCGTGGTGTCCACCGCGTCCCGCGTTCTGTCTATTTCGTTCAACGAGTCCAGCAGCAGCTTGATGCGCCCGTCCGAGTTCAATTGCGGTGACTGGGCGAGCGCCGTATACGAAGGCGTGATGGGCGCGGTCTCCACGCGCGTGAGCAGCGCGTCGAGATCGTTGATCTGCGCCGTGAGCGAATCGCGTCGCGCCTGCGTCGCCGGATTGACGGAATCCACAGTCGGCGGCGGCGCGGCCGCCACGCGCTGGCGTGCGGCGGCCAGCTCGGACTCGGCGGCGGAGTATCGAGCCTGCGCCTGGGCCAGCCCCGCCAGAATGGGTGCGCTGTCGGGCGGCGCGGTGACGGTGCCCACGTTGAGCTTCGCGGCTCGCCGCGTCTGTTGCGGCGCGACGACGAGCGCGATCAACGCCGCCACGAACGTGAACACGCCGACCGATCCTATGAAGACAGGTCGGCGGCTGGCGTTGCGTGCGCGCGCCGTGAGCCAGACATGGCGGGGAAGCGCTTTGGGATATTCGCCGGTTTCGAGCGGCATGCGGTGAACTGTGGCACAGGGCGGGCCAACAAAAAAGAGAGCGAGACCCGAAGGCTCGCTCTCTTTTGCTGCCGATGCGCGGCGTGACGCCGCTTGGCGAGCTTACTGAACCGTGATCGTGCCCTTCATGCCCATCGCGAGGTGCGGCGTGCAATGGAATGGGTACGTGCCCGGCGCCACATTCGCGAACGAGATCGTGTAGTGATCGCCAGCGTTCAGCAGCATGGGGCTGTTGAGCTCCGACATCGGGTTCGGCATGTTGGCTTCGAGCTGCGCCTTGCCGGCGGCCGGAACCGTGGACGGATCGAAGGCAATGTTGTGGGGCTGGCCGTCGACGACGGTGAAGTTCACCGCGTCGCCCGCTTTGATGGTCAGGTCAGCCGGCTCGAACTTATAGCCAGTGGCATCGCCGTACATCTTGACGTCCCAGGTCTTGCCGGTGGCAGGAGCCGGGGCAACGCCGCCAGCCGCGGGCGCCGCAGCAGCGCCGGTCGTGGCGCCAGCCGCAGGGGCCGGCGTGACAGCCGCCGTGGTGTCAGTGCTCGCATTCTTGTCGCCGCCGCCGCACGCGCCGAGGACAACTGCGCTCGCAATGAGCGCGAGTCCGTAGAACCGCATTTCTCAGGGCCTCCTGAATGGTGCTCTTGAAGAACGTTGTGTGGATAGCTCCGCGTGGAAACGCGGGTATTGTGAAACTATTCACAAAGTCCCGGCCACGCAACGCGGCTGGGTGCTGCAAGCGCCGCGCCGCACCCCACGCCGGGTCCCGAATCGGGGGCCTGTGGCGGGCGCGTTAGCTTGGTCCCGATGCCCCACAATCCTCGCTCGTGATCGGCATACCGACAGTCGCCCTCCGCGGCGGAAAGTGCGTCATCCCCGGAGCGGTCAGTGGTCTGACGTCGCTGATCCCGCTGGATGACCCCTTTGCCGTGATCCGGACGTTCGTGCACGACGGGTTCGAGCGCATCCTGCTCGACGCCGACGAACCCACGGTCGGCGAAGGGGCCCACCTCCTCGAGGCGGTGCTCCGAGACGGCGCCGCCGAATTCGATGTCGCGGCCCGCATCAGCAGCACGGAACAGGCGCAGTCCATGTTCGACGCCGGCGCGGCTCGCGTGATCGTCGGCACCCGCGCGCTCGAGGAGCCCGACTGGCTTGCGCACCTCGCGGACCTGTTTCCGGGCCTGGTCCTGCTCGCATCCCAGGTGCGCGACCGCGAGGTGGTCACGCGCGGCTGGGTCCGCCGGCTTCCCACAGATCTGCTGGACCTCGCCGCCGAGCTTGGCGGCATCCCGCTCGGCGGGATGATCGTCTGGTCGGCCGACCTGGACGGCGACGGCCGAGCGATCGAGCTCGGGCTGCTCGAGGATCTGTGTGAGACCTCGAGCGTGCCCGTGCTGGCGGCAGGAGCGTTCGCCAGTCCGTCAGATCTCCGCGCGCTCGACCATCGCGGACTCGCCGGCGCCGTCCTCGGCGCGGCGCTCTACACGGGCGAGCTGGATTCCCGCTTCATCGCGCAGGAGTTCGCCGAGTAGCCGGTTGCCTCAGAACTGGGAAATGAGCGCCGTGGAAAGCTTGCTGGGGTCGCCGAGGTAGACGAACCGCAGATCGTGCATGTACGTGCGCGCGACGCGCTGTACGTCGGCCGGTGTCACCTTGCGCAGCTTGTCTATGAATCGGTCCGCCGCGCGGTAGTCGCCGTCGTAGATGGCGAACCGCGCGAGGAAGCTGGCCTGGTCGCTATTCGTCTCGTTCTTGAGGAAGTACTCGGTGATGAACTGCTGCACCAGGCGCTCGAGCCCATCGGGGTCGATCGTCTCCTGCTGCAGGCGCGTGATGCCTTCGCGCATGAGCTGGAGCGTCGTGTTCGGGTCCACGGTGGTCACGTACAGTCCCCCCGTCGCGAAGGCGTTGTCCACGAACGGCGCATCAACTGCGTACGACAGATTGCGCTGCGAGCGGATTTCGGTGAAAAAACGTCCCGCGAGAACCGCCGTCGCTACTCGCAGCGCCTCGTAGTCAGGACTGCTCGCCGGCGGACCGCCGTAATACCCGAGGATGTAATTCGTCGGCAGCGCCATCGTCCGGGTCACGAGGGCGCGCGAGGAGGTAGCCGGCGGCGATGGCGCCTTCCAGACATAGCCGCCGCGGGGAAGTTTGCCGAGGGTCCGCTGCACGGCCGATTCGACTGTCGCGCGATCCGTGTTGCCTACCACCACGAGCAGCATGCGCGAGGTGACCATCTGCGTCCGCTCGTACTGCGCGAGCTGCGCGCGTGTTATGCGCCGCAGCGTCGCCGGCGTGCCTGACTCCGCGAGACCATAGGGCTGGCCGGCGAATTCGAGGCTGTCGGCGAGATTCACGAGTAGCTCGTCGGGCTCGGTCTCCGCGCGCGTTACCCCCGAGAGCATCGCGGTTCGAACTATCTCTACCTGCGACGAGTCGAGCGTTGGCGCCCCAAGGCGATCGGCGAGGAGCGCCCACGTCGAATCGAACGCCGACCTGACCGTCGTGAAGCCAACGCGCGTCCAGTCGGCTGACGGGTCGATCTCGATGGAGGCGCCAAGCCTTGCCTCCTTGTCCCGCAGCTCGGCGCCGGGGTAGTGCGCCGTTCCGCGCTCCGACGACGCGAGCAGCAAGGACTCGATGCCCTGCGTGGCCGGGGTGAGCTGCTGCGCGCCGCCGAGGAGATAGACGTTGGCGGCAACGACGTCGTTCGCCGTGTTGCGCCGAAGAATCACGTGCAGCCCATTCACGAAAAACTCGGAAGTGCCCGTGTCCGCGACGGTTCGCGCCGGCGCGGGCTCGAGCTTGCGCATGTTCGCCGGGATCTGCGCCGGCGCAGCGGCGGCAGAGAGCAGCGTGGCCGCCACGGAGGCGCTCATCCATCGGATGGACCGGATCATGGATGCGCTCCGGGAATCAGCAGGTCGCGCGGCGTCAGGTGCAGTGACGCCCGCGCGTCTGGCGAGATGAGCACGCCTGTCACGTGCGGCTTGCCCACGATGTACCTGTTGGCGTAACGCAGGAGATCCTGCGGATTCTGCCGCGCCATGGTGTCCACGTATCCGTAGAAGTAGTCGAGACCTGTCACCGCCCACCAGAAGCCGAGCTGCTGCGCGAAGCCCGACGCACGCTCGAGACTTCGCATGGTGCCTATGATGCGTCCCTGCTTGATGCTCTGGAGCGCGTCCTTTGAGAGGTAGCCGGGGTCATTCACGTGCTTCAGCTCAGCGTTGAGGGCCGCGAGCGCCGCCACGAGCTTGTCAGGGCTCGTGATGCCGCTGATGGTGATCGGCCCCACGTGATTCAGCGTGTAGTAATTGACGCCCACGGCCTGGAACAGACCGCTGTCCACGAGGTGTTGCTGAAAGAGTGATCCCGGCTGATTCAGCACGTCTGAGAAGACGTCGGCGGCATAGGTAGATGCCGGGTCGAGGCTCGCACTCGGGCCCTGCCACTGGAGCATCACCTCCACCGCGTCGCCGATCGGCTGTTCGACGATGAGCGACGTGTCGTGGGTCAGCGGCGGAATCGCGGGAATCGGATCGGTGGTGAACGGGTCTGGCCCACGCTGCCATGCGCCAAAAAGATGTTCGGCGAGGGAGAACACCTGCTCCGGGGCTATGTCTCCCGTGACGATCAGCGCCGTGTTGTTCGGGATGTAATAGCGGTGCTGGATGACCCGCATCTTCTGCGGCGTCGTGCTCTGAATGATGGCGCGTTCGCCGAGGGGATTCTTGCGGCTCCAGGCGGTCGTCCAGAGCGCCTTGCCCATCGCTGTGTTGAACGCGAAGTCGGGGCTGGACTCGTTGCGGTCGTATTCGCCGATCACGACCTCGCGCTCGCGGTTGAGCTCGTCCTCGCGGAAGAGCGGCGAGATGAGGGCGTCGGCAAGGAACTGCATGCCGCCGGCGGCGCTGTCCGCGGGAACCGTGAGATAGTAGTTCACGCGCTCCTCGGTCGTGCTGCCGTTGAACACGGCGCCCAATTCCGAGGCGCGAGCCACGAACGCGTCGGGCTGCGGATATTCCTGGTTCGCCTTGAAGAACATGTGCTCGTACAGGTGCGAGAGGCCCGAGTACTCGGGGCTCTGCGTGAACGAGCCGTTCTTGACGTCGGCTTCGATGGTCACGAGCGGAACGCCGCGGTTCTCCACCGCGATCACCTCGAGCCCGTTCGGGAGAACCTCGCGCCGGATGCGGCGCTGCAGCTCGGCCCGCTGCGCGGGCAACGCGCTTGCGAACGTCAACGCGACGAAGGCGAGACACGCCGCGAGCCGCGCCGGTGGCGTGCGGTGGACCTCGATGGTTTCTTTCACGCTCACCATGTCACACTCGGATTCTGGAGTACTCGACCAGGTAGCCGCCGTGCTCGATCCGCGGCACCTGAGCCGCGACGAGCCGCTGGCGCCGTTCACCACCTTCAAGATCGGTGGACCGGCGGACCTGCTGTTCGAGGCGACGTCGGCCGACGCTCTCGCCAGAGCCGTGCTCGCGGCGCGAGAACATGACCTACCCTACTTCGTGCTGGGGCTGGGCGCCAACGTCCTCATCGGGGACAGAGGGTTCCGTGGCCTGGTGATCCGAAACACCGCGCGCCGGTGCGAGTTCCGCGACGCCGGCGGCGACGCGTGTGAGCTGTGGACCGAAAGCGGAGCGACGATCAAGTCGCTGATCCAGGAATCGGTCACGCGCGGATGGTCGGGCCTCGAGCACTACGTCGGCATTCCGAGCACCGTCGGCGGCGCGATCTGGCAGAACCTGCACTTTCTGTCGCCGGCCCCCGAGCGCGAGCGCACGATGTTCATCGCCGAGGTGTTCGAGCGCTGCGAGATCGTGAGCGAGGAGAACGAGCGGAAGACCGTGGACGCGGAGTACGTGAAGTTCGGTTACGACGACACGATCTTTCACCACCGGCGCGACGTGGTGCTGAGCGCCACGTTCAAGCTCCAGCGCGGCGATCCCGTGGCGCTCCAGCGCGTGCTTCAGGAGAACCTGAGCTGGCGCGGCGCCAAGCACCCGTGGCTCGACTGGCACCCGAGCGCCGGCTCCATCTTCAAGAAGAAGGAAGGCGTGGGCGCGGGTCGGCTCGTGGATCAGTGCGGCCTGAAGGGCTTTCGTGTGGGCGATGCACAGATCTCACACATGCACGCGAACATCATGGTGAACCTCGGCCGCGCCACGGCGAAAGACGTCCGCGAGCTCATCGCGCACGCGCAGCGGGAGGTCGAGGAGAACTGCGGCGTGCACCTGGAACCCGAGATCGGGTTCATAGGCGAGTTTTAGATCAAAGGGTCAGAGCACCTTGAAAAATGCTGCGCATTTTTTCAAGTGCTCTGACCCTTTGATCCCGCGAATTATCCGCCCTTTGCCGCGGAGAGCTCGTCGGTTGCGGTGGCCCACGCGTCGAGGGCTGTTTCGAGCGCTGTTTTTTCCTGCTCCAGCTCGCGACCCATCGCCGCGGCCTGCCGGACGCCGTCGGGCGTGGTGTACAGATCGGGATTCTCGAGCGCCGCTGTGATGCGCGCGATCGCCGCTTCGCGGCTCTCGACCTCGCGCTCCAGCTCCTCGACGCGCCGCTCCGCGCGGCGCAGATCGGTGCGAGCCGCCTTTCCGCTCTCCTCGCGCCGAGCCGTCTTCTTGCGCTCCTGCACGCGGCGAATGGCTTCCTCGTCCGCCGCCGCCACGGAGGCCGCGTGCGCGCGCTCCGCCGTCATCGTCTCCCACTCGGCGAACCCGCCGTCGAAATCCGTGATGTGTCGCTCGTGAAGCTGCCACACGCGTGTGGTGAGGCTGCGCAGCAATTCGCGGTCGTGGCTCACAAGGATGACAGTGCCGTCGTACTGCTCGACGGCGTCTTCGAGGGCTTCGATGGACTCGACGTCCAGATGGTTCGTCGGCTCGTCGAGCACGAGCAGGTTCGCGCCGCTGAGCATGAGCATCGCGAGCGCGACGCGCGCCCGTTCGCCGCCCGAAAGTGTGTCCGCGCGTCGCTGCACTTCGTCGCCCGAAAAGCCAAAGCGGCCCAGGTGGCCTTGAATGAGTCGCCGTTCCCAGGTGGGGCGTAGATCGCTGATCACCTCGTACAGCGTCCGATCGACGGGCACCTGCGCGAGATCCTGCCTGTAGTAGCCGGGCGTGATGCCGCCGCCGAGCCGTACCTCTCCAGACTCGGTGGGGCGCTCGCCGAGCAGCGTCTTGATGAACGTGGATTTGCCCGCGCCGTTCTGCCCCAGCAGGCCAAGCACGTCGCCGCGCATGAGCGTTCCCGTGAAGTCGTGAATGAGCTCGCGACCGGGAACGCCGATGCGCGCGTGCTCGGCGACAGCGACGCGATCTCCCCCGCGCACGGCGCCCTCGAAGCGCACGGACATGACGGCTTCGTCGCCAACCGGCGCGCTCAGCCGCGGCAGCCGCGCGAGCTTTTTCCGGCGGCCCTTTGCCTGCCGCGTGTTCTGGCCGGCCAGGTTGCGCGTTATGTAGTCCTGCTCGTGCGCGATGGTGCGGCTCTGCTGCTCGAAGGCGCGTTGTTGCGTCAGTCTCCTGTGCGCCCGCTGCTCCACGAAGGCGGCGTAGTTGCCCGTGTACGCCACGGCGGAGTCCCCCTCGAAGTGCAGCACGTGGTCAACCACGTTCGCGAGGAACGCGCGATCATGGCTCACGACGAGCACCGTCGTGGTGACCTCCTTGAGGTATTGCTCCAGCCACTGCGTGGTCTCGAGGTCCAGGTGGTTCGTCGGCTCGTCCAGCAGCAGCACGTCCGCCGGACTCACGAGCTGCCGCGCGAGCCCAAGCCTCCCGCGCTCCCCGCCGCTCAACTGCGACACGGGTTTGACGCGCGCGGCCGCCGGGTCGAATCCGAGCCCGTGCAACACGGCATCAACTCGCGGGGCGATGGTGTAACCGCCTTCCCGCTCGAACCGCTCGAGATCGCGGCCGTACCGATGCATGGCCGCATCGCTCGCGTTGTCGCCGAGCGCGGCCGCCTGCTCCATGAGCGAATGCTCGAGCGCGAGCAACTCGGCGAACTGGCCGGCTGCCGCCTCCCACACGGTTTCCGCTCCCGCGAAATCCCTGTGCTGCTCGAGCAGCGAGACGCGCAGGCCCGTCTGGCGCGCGACGGCGCCTGTGGTGGGCTCGAGGTCCCCGGTAATCAGCTTGAAGAGCGTCGTCTTGCCAGTGCCGTTGCGGCCTATGATCCCCCAGCGCTCGCCGGCGTCCACCGTGAAGGTGATGTCGCGAAAGAGCCTCGTAGCGCCGAAATCCACGCCGACCGACGACAGGGACAGTTGAGTCACTTGCCGCTCTTGGGCTGCGTTTCGGCGGCGGCCGCCGCTATCCACTGCTTCCAGTCAGCTTCGCCGTCCCCAACAGTGAGCGCGTTGCCACTCCGAACCAGGGGCATCCGCAGCAGCAGCGGCTCGTCCACGAGCTTCTGCACCCAGCTCTGATCCGAGAGCCGCGCGTGCGCGAGGCCGAGGTCGGCGTACGCGCGCGCGTTGCGATCTATGAGCGCGTTGAGCCCGAATTTCTGGACAAAGCGACCGAGCTCGCCCGGAGACGCGGCGCGCTCCATGAGATCGACGAAGTGCGTCTTGATGCGGCGTTCGGCGAAGAAGCGAAGCGCCTTTCGAGTGTCGGCGCTCTTCTTCACGCCAAAGATCTGAACTTCCATGCGGCCCCGAATGTCGTTAATTGCCGGCGTGCCCGGAGAAAGATCGCCTCAGAGCCGCACCCGACGGTATGACTTCACGCCCGCGTGGTGGGTGCCGGGCGCGCACGCGCAGACGCTCTGGGGGAAGTTTTTTCGGCGGCCGCCGCGCGTGGAGTCCAGAGTCGAGCTCTGGGACACGCCCGACGGCGATGCGCTGGAAGTGCACCGCGTGCCCGCGGCCTCGGGCGACGCACCGCGGCTGCTGCTCCTGCACGGGCTGGAGGGCACCGAGCGCTCGCACTACGTGAGCGGCTTTTTCGCCGAAGCGCATGCGCGCGGTTGGGCGTGCGATCTCCTGCTCTTT
>Ga0070679_100003255_pt1 | contig 14851 bp, 16 predicted proteins | sample KBSC63BmetaG_FD_65652 | JGI IMG/M metagenome (GOLD analysis project Ga0070679, IMG submission 65652) | Corn rhizosphere microbial communities from Kellogg Biological Station, Michigan, USA - KBS C6-3B metaG | ecosystem: Host-associated > Plants > Roots > Rhizosphere | place: USA: Michigan... | reverse complement strand
GCGGAGGGTAGGGTACTGCTCTTCGAGCGTCAGCAGCTCTCGATAGAGCCGATCATACTCCTTGTCCGAGATCGTGGGGCGATCGAGGACGTGGTACTCGTACGACGCGCGCTCGATCTCGACGCGAAGCGTCGCCGCCCGGGCCGACAGCTCAGGATCGAGCGTCACCCAGCACTAACCCTTGGCTTCTTCGTCGATCACCTGCATGGCGACCGTCACGAGGCGGTCGAGCTCTTCGTCGGAGGCCTTCGGCAGGAGCGTTTCTGCCCACACGTGATCGTCGCCCTTCGTGTAGCGGTCGAGCAGCCGGCGAACGAACGCGATCAGCGCGACGCGCTGCAGGTCGGCGTAGCGCTGGCTCGACGCCGCGGTCTTCTGGTCGCGCATCAGCGACTCGAACCGGTGTGCGTTTCTGAGCGCCTTCGCCGTGAGCGACGCGACGACCTGGCAGAAGCGAACGTCCGAATCCGAGAACGGCTCGGCGTCGCGGTCGGTGCGGAGGAAAATTGCGCCGATGACGCTCGTCTGCCATTGGATCGGCACCACGACGATCGAGCGAACGTTGCGATTGTCGAGCTGTCCCTTGATCGCTCGGAGCGACGGATCGCTCGCGGCGTCGGGAATGAAGACCGTTTCGCCCGAATCGAACGCGCGCTGGAGCTCCGGATAGCGATTGAGATCGACGACGAGATTGCGAATCGTCGGATCCTCGTAGCTCGCCACGAGCCGCACTTCGTTCTGTTCACCCGAGAGGAAGATCGCGCAGCGATCCAGACCGAACGCATCGCCCAGCTTGCGCGCGATGGCCTGCAGGATGTCCACGAAGTGCAGGGACGACGAGATCTCCTGCAGGATGTCGACGATCGCGACGAGGTGGTCGCGCTCGCGCTGTAGCTCGCCTACGCGCGCACGCAGCCGCGCAACTTCATCGTCCCTCCCATCGGATTCCGGCATCAGCGACTGGGGGTCGGGATGAGGGTTGGCCTGGTACGTTTGCGTGTACGTCGTCTCGGGATTGCTCTGCTCCGTCATTCGCCGCGATGTGCTCGTTGAACTCGCTGCTGTCGAACCGCACGACCCGGTTGCGGCCCGTCTCCTTCGCTACGTACAGCGCGTCGTCGGCGGCGCGCATCAGCGCATCACAGTTCGAGATACGAGGATGCGGCCAAGCCGATACTCCGAAGCTCGCCGTCCGTTTGATCTGGACTTGCTCGAAGGTGAATGTATGTCCCTCGACGTGTTTCCGCACCCTTTCGGCGAATGTCACAGCGGCATCCAGCACGGTGCCCGGCAAGAGGAGCATGAACTCCTCGCCGCCGTACCGGCCGGCCCGGTCGATCTCGCGCACCTCTTCCCGCAGGATGCGCGCGAACTGCTTGAGCACCGCGTCCCCCGCCTGGTGCCCGTGCTCGTCGTTCACGCTCTTGAATCGATCGAGGTCGCACATCACGCAGGCGAACGATTCGCCCAAGCGGCGCGCGTGCTCGAACATTTCCTGCAGCCGCTCCTCGAGCTGACGCCTATTGTCGATCCCCGTCAACGCGTCGGTCTGTGACATGTGTCGCAGACGTTCGTTGGCCTCGAGCAACTGCCGCTCGCGGTCCTCGAGCTGTTCCTGCAGCCGCTTGATGCGCAGCATGGACGTCAGCCGCGCCTTGAGCTCCGCGAAGTCGATCGGCTTGGTGATGTAGTCATCCGCGCCCGCCTCGAGGCCCTCCACCTTGTTCTCGGTGGCATCGAGCGCCGTCTGCATGATGATCGGAATGAAGGGGAGATGCGGGTTCCCCTTGACCCGTCGCGCGACCTCGATGCCGTCGATCTTCGGCATCATCACGTCGAGCAGCACGAGGTCGGGCGGCGACTCTTCGATCTTGCGCAGCGCTTCGGCGCCGTCGCCCGCACATTCGGCCGCATACCCCCACGCTTCGAGTCGCGCGCGCAACAGCTCGACGTTGTCCTCGTGATCGTCGACGATCAGGACGCGCGCCGGTTCGTGCTCACGCTCGCTGCCACGCTCGTTCTCACCCGCGTTCTCACGCGCCGCGACCATCATTTTTCCCGAGAAACCGTTGCACTTCTGCCACGACAGCGCGCGGCTCACACGGCTTCGCGAGATAGCCGTCGCATCCCACTTCCATCGCCTTTTCGCGATCCGACGCCAACGCGTGAGCCGTCAGCGCGATGATCGGGATCTCTCGCGTTGCTGGATCGTGCTTCAGGACCTGTGTCGCCTCCCAGCCATCGATCACGGGAATCGAAATGTCCATCAGGATCAGATCCGGGTGCTCGTTGCGCGCTTTCGCGATGCCTTCTTCGCCGTTCAAAGCTTCCGTCACGGAATACCCGAAGTGCCGCAAAATCGTGGAATAGACGATGCGGTTATCCTCATTGTCTTCCACCAGAAGCACTGTTTTGCCGTTCGCGGTCATAGCTCGGGCGAGAGTGCCGGCGGAAGCGGGATTTTCTGTGCCTCAGCCGGCGTAAAAGGCGGTTTGAATCCAGCGGCCACGCCGCAATTTCCTTACCACGGACCTCAGGAGTTTTGACCGATGTCTTACGCCGGCCCCGTTGCCTCCCGAGGGCGCCCGTCGGCCGCCCAGCCAGGATCGGTACGCCCAGTCGCCGTCGCAGGTCCCTATAAGGCTGGCGTTCTGCGGCGGCAACGGCAAACGAGCGGCGTCGTGTTCGCGGCCGGCGTGTTCCTCGGCTTGGCGGTCGGTGCCGGGGTCGCTCTCCTCTTCGCGCCGAAGGCCGGCTCCGATACGCGCCGGGCGATTGGCAGGCGGGGGAAGCGCCTCGCCCACCGCGGCCGCGACGCTTGGGACGACCTCCGCTATGAGCTCAAGCGGGCCGCGCGGCGACGCAAGCTCACTCGAGCTCCTTCAGACGACGAGCGGCAAGCTCCTTGTACTTGATGTCGTTGTAGTCCGTCGCGGGCGCGCGCGCGATCCACTCGAACTGTTCCTTCGCCTTCTCCTTCATGTCGCGGTCCGCGTAGACCATTCCGAGATCGAGGCGATGCGTAATTCGATTTGGGTCGAGCGCGACCGCTTGCTCGAGATCCGCTTGCGCCTTGTCCCAGCTCGCCTCGCCGAACACCTTGCCGCCCAACAGGGTCTTGGCGAGCATCCGCGTGAACCCGTTGAGCTGCATGATGTGCTCGTTCCACACGCCCATCACGTGCAGCGCGCCCGAATGCTTCGGGTTGAGCTTGAGCGCAGTCTGCGCCTCGTTGTACACCTCGCTCGCGAACTTCACCTGATCACGCTTTCCCATCGTCAGCGCTCGTCGCCCCACGGCGCGCGCCAGTTGGAAATGCGTTTCGGCGTTCGTTGAATCGAGCGCGATTGCGCGGCGCGAGTACGCTTCTGCCTCGCGATACAGCGTGTCGCGCCGCTGCTCGCTCGGATCGAATTCGCCAAGGTCCACGGCATCATACGCCGCCTTGGTCAGCGCGCTCACGTTGTTCGAATCGACCTTGATTGCGGCTTGATAGTGGGCTAGCGCCCGCGCGATGTTGTTGGACGCATGCTCCTTGTCGCCGAGCGCGATATGCTCGGCGGCGCTCTGTTGGCCCAACGCGAGACGGGTTCCGCACAACAACGCGGCGACGACTATGATGGTTCTCTTCATGACACACTCCGAGTTCTCGCTCCGCGGCCAACGTAGACATACCCCGAACACCGGTCAATGCTCGCCCATCGCCTGATCGAGCGGAAACGAGACGGAGGCCGGATCGATCCCGGCGAATGGCGTGCGCTTGCTCTGGCGTACGCCAAGGGGCACGTGCCCGACTATCAGATGGCCGCCCTTTTAATGGCGTGCTTTCTCCGCGGGCTCGATCGCGCTGAAACCGCGGCGCTCACCGAAGCGATGCTCTTGAGCGGTGACCGGCTCGATCTCTCACACATCGGCCGCCCGCGGGTCGACAAGCACTCGACCGGCGGCGTCGGCGACAAGGTCTCTCTGATTCTCGCGCCGCTCGTTGCCTCCGTCGGCGCCGCAGTGCCGATGATGTCCGGCCGCTCGCTCGGCCACACGGGCGGTACGCTCGACAAGCTCGAGTCGATTCCCGGCTTTCGAACCAACCTGTCGCTCGCGGAAGCGCAAGCGCAGATCGAGAAGCACGGCTGCGCGATGATCGGACAGACGCCGGAGATCGCGCCGGCGGACAAGAAGATGTACGCGTTGCGCGACGCGACGGCGACCGTCGAATCCATTCCGCTCATCGCCGCGAGCATCATGAGCAAGAAGCTCGCGGAAGACCTCAACGGACTGGTGCTCGACATGAAGCGCGGGTCCGGCGCGCTCATTCCAGATCTCGATCGCGTGCTGGAGCTGGCGGAAGTGATGATCAAGCTCGGCGCGGATCACGGGTGTCGCTGTGTGGCGCTGGTCACGGCGATGGACAGGCCGCTCGGACGTGCGTGCGGAAACGCGCTCGAAGTCGAGGAGGCGATCGCCGCGCTGCGAGGCGAAGGACCGCCCGATCTGATGGAGGTGACGTACGCCCTCGGCGCGGAGATGCTCGTGCTCGCGGGAGTCACCGAGGAAACCGACGCGGCACGGCATGAGCTCGAGAAGGCAATTTCGACTGGCCGCGCGGCCGAGCGCTTCCAGCGTGTCGTTGAAGCACAGGGCGGCAACCCGGCAGTGGTCGAAGATCCGTCAATTCTGCCACAAGCGGCAGAGTGCGAGATCTTCACGGCGCCGCGCCGCGGCTTCGTCGCGCGCATCGAGCCGAAAGCAATCGGCCGCGGCATCATCGAGATGGGCGGACGCACGCTGGTCGACGACAAGGCTGATCCCGCGGTGGGGTTCGTCATCACGGCGCGCCCCGGCGATTGGGTCGAAACCGGCGAGCCGATGGCGACGATCTTCGCGCGCGATCGCGCTGGTGTCGGCACCGGTCGTCATGCCCTCCGCTCAGCGATCGTCATCGCCGACGAGTCCGAGCCGCCGTTGCCATTGGTATCGCATCGCGTAACGGCGCATGGTTCGGAGCGGTACGCTCCCGAGTAGGAACGACGTGTTTTCTCTTTTTCGTAGTGCCCGTCGTTTCCGGTTGCGCCATCGAGATCTCCGAAAGAACTTTCTGGGTCACCTTCATCGACCATCAATGCCCCCGAAGATTGCTCGTCTCGCCGGTCTTGGCGCGCTCGGCGCGTGCGCCGGTTTCATCGCGCTCTACGTGTACGTGGCCTACATCAGCCGCCACACGTCAACCGGAGGGATGATGCCGGTGCTCTCCGCCATCACGTGGATTTCCGTCGGGCTCGTGCTGCTCGCGCTCATCGGCCTGCACATCGTGCTTGCGAAGCAGCTGCTCGCTCTCGCGAGAGGCGGCGCACAGCCCGTGTGATGGCGAGGGGCTCCGTCGACACACCAGCGGTACCGTCCTCGACGGTTGCGACAAAGTTCAGTCGAGCGCTGCTGCTTCGGTGTCCGCGCTGCGGCGACCGCGGAATCATGCGCGGCTGGTTGCACATGCGCGACCAGTGTCCGCATTGCGGGCTGATGCTCGAGCGCGGAGAGTCGTCGGACTTCTGGATTGGCGCGTACGTGTTCAACCTCGCCTTTGGCGAGGTCATCGCGTTCGGCATTCCAATCTTGTGGGTCGTGGCGACGTGGCCCAACCCGCCGTGGACGAAAATCGAGATCGTCGCAGTAGCCTTGGCGATCGGTTTGCCATTTCTCTTTTTTCCGTTTTCACGGACGCTGTGGCTCGCTTGGGACCTGAGCTTCCGTCCGTTCGAGCCCGGCGACGTAGCCGGAGGATCGCAACACTAAATGCGCCCATTCGCGATGCTCGTCGTCGCGGTGCGGGTTGTCTGGCGGCATGCGGGCGATCCGACGCTCGAGCGAGCTCGCCGACAACATCCGTGACCGCACAGATCGCTCCGTTCACCAACGACAATCCGTTCGCCGAGCCCAGCACACTGCCATTCGGCGCTCCACCCTTCGACAAGATTCACGACGCGGACTATCAGCCGGCGATTGAAGAGGGCATGCGCCGGCACCTGACCGAAGTCGACGCGATCGCCGATCAGACCGCTCCACCAACGTTCGAGAACACGATCGTCGCGCTCGAGCGGTCAGGCGAGATGCTCACGCGCGTGCTGAAAACGTTCGGCGGCGTGACCGGCGCGAACACGAACGACGTGTTGCAGCAGGTTCAGAGCGACGAAGCCCCGAAGCTCGCGGCGCATACTGACGCGATCTACCTGAACGAAAAGCTCTTCCAGCGCGTGCAAGCACTCTTCGATCAGCGAAACCAGGTGAAGCTCACGCCCGAGCAGAAGTATCTCATCGAGCGCTATCACCTGGATTTCGTGCGCGCCGGCGCGCGATTGTCGGAGAAGGACAAGGCTCGCCTGCGCGCGCTGAACCAGGAAGAGTCCACGCTCACGACCGATTTCCAGAACAAGCTGCTCAACGCCACCAAAGCCGGTGCGCTCGTCATCGATGACAGCACTCGGCTCGAAGGTCTGAGCGCGGCCGATATCGCCGCCGCGGCCGAAACGGCGAAGGAACGCGGCCTCTCGGGAAAGTGGGTCATCACGCTCCAGAACACGACGCAGCAGCCCCCGCAGGAATCGCTCAGGCGGCGGGAGGTTCGCCGGCAACTCTTCGAGGCATCGACGCATCGGGCGGAGCGCGGCGATTCCAACGATACGCGCGGAATCATCCAGCGCCTCGCGGTGTTGCGCGCTGAGCGCGCAAAGCTTCTGGGATACGCCACCGCCGCGGACTACATCCTCGAAGATCAGATGGCGAAGACGCCGGCGGCGGCCATCAAGCTGCTCACTGAAATCGGAATGCCGGCAATCGAGAAAGCCCGCAATGAAGGGCGCAAGATGCAGGCGCTCATCGACGCCGAGAAGGGCGGCTTTGCGCTCGAGCCCTGGGACTGGCAGATCTACGCCGAGCGTGTTCGAAAGGCCGAATACGATCTCGACGAGGCGCAGATCAAGCCGTATTTCGAGCTGGATCGCGTCCTCAACGACGGAATTTTCTACTCGGCGACGCAGCTCTTCGGCATCACCTTCCAAGAGCGAAAGGACATTCCCGTCTACCATCCCGACGTGCGCGTCTTCGAGGTGTTCGACGCGAACGGCGAGTCCATGGCGCTCTTCTACGCCGACTTTTTCAAGCGCGACAACAAGAGCGGCGGCGCGTGGATGGACAGCTTCGTCGATCAATCACGACTGCTTGCCGCCAAGCCAGTCGTGTTCAATGTCGCGAACTTCACCAAGCCCGCTCCCGGACAGCCTGCGCTTCTCAGCTTCGACGACGTCAACACGATGTTCCACGAATTCGGCCATGCCCTGCACGGCATGCTATCGAACGTGGAGTATCCGCTGTTGACGGGTACGAACGTGCCGCGCGACTTCGTGGAGTTCCCGTCGCAGTTCAACGAGCACTGGGCCCTCGAGCCCAGCGTGTTCGCGCATTACGCGAAGCATCATCGGACCGGTGAACCGATGCCGTCCGAGCTTGCCGCGCGCATCAAGCGAGCGCGCACATTCAATCAGGGCTTTGCGATGACGGAGTACATCGCGGCTGCCCTCGTCGACATGGCATGGCACACGTTGCCCGCGGACGCATTCGTCGGCGATGTCAGCGCCTTCGAGAACAAGGCGCTCGAGCGGTTTCACGCGAACGTTCGTGAAGTCCCGCCCCGTTACAACACGTCGTATTTCGCGCACATTTGGGATGGCGGCTACCAAGCCGGATATTTCGCGTACCTTTGGGCCGAGGTGTTGGACCACGACGCGTATGCGTGGTTCATGGAGAACGGCGGTCTCACGCGCGCGAATGGCCAGCGTTTTCGCGATCTGATTCTGTCGCGCGGCGGAACGCAGGATGTCGCCGCGATGTATCGCAACTTCCGCGGGCGGGACCCGAGCGTCGAGCCGTTGCTCGTCGAACGGGGACTCACGATGGAGCCCGCGCAACGATGATCGGAGGCGTCACGTGAAACGACTCGCCACGGTGGGTATCGTCATCGCGCTCGTCGGATGCATCGCGTTGGGATTTTACATCGCGAGAAATCCCGAGCGTCGCACGCTCGACGATGCCGCGCGCCGCGGTGCTCCCGGCAAGTTCGTTCATCTCGCTGACGGGGTGACGCACTACGACGTGTCAGGCCCGGAGAACGGGCGGCCCATCGTGTTGGTCCACGGTTTTTCCGTGCCGTACTATATCTGGGATTCGACAGCGAGTGCGCTCGCCGGAGCCGGCTACAAGGTCGTTCGATACGACGAGTATGGACGCGGATTGTCCGATCGCCCGGACGTCGACTATTCGGCCGATTTGTATGACCGACAGCTGATGCAGCTGCTCGACTCGCTCCACGTGACCGAGCGAATCGATCTCGCCGGTGTTTCGATGGGCGGGTTCGTCACCGGCACGTTCGCGGGGCGCCACCCGGATCGCGTTCGGTCGCTCACGCTGGTGGATCCCGTCGCGGGAACGAACCCGCCGTCGCAGGGCATCATGGGCTGGCCGGTGTTGGGACCATACCTGTGGCAGACTCTGGCAGTTCCCACGATGGCCGCGGGACAAGCGAGCGATTTCGTCGACGCTTCACGTTTTCCGGATTGGGCGTCTCGGTATCGGGAGCAGGTCAGCTACAAGGGATTCGGCCGCGCGCTCCTGTCGCATCGTCGTCTCTCCCTCGGCTTGTCGCTCGACACGGTGTATCGGCGAGTCGCCACGACGTCCGTGCCCGTGTTGCTGATCTGGGGCACGTCAGACAAGACCGTCCCCTTCGAGCGCAATGCGACGGTTCGCGCTGCGATTCCGTCAGCCGAATTTCACCCGATCGACGGTGCGGCACACCTTCCGATTCTCGAGCAGGCGCACCTGACGGATTCCATCGTCATCGCGTTTCTGGATAAGCAGAAGCGATAATCCGCGAGAAGCGAAGCGGGAAGCGGGGAACGAAAGGGGAGACCCGTACGCCCGACCCGCATTCGCCTTCTTGTCGTGAGTTGCGCTCCCACGCTTTCTTCGCGCCGGTCGCCGGTCGCCGGTCGCCCATCCCGCGCCCCGTTCGCCGCACCCCGCCCGCCTCTCCTGCCCCTCCTCCGATGTAGGGCTTTCGGACAATAGGCGGATCTCTCGCGCGACCCCAATCTACGCCGCGTCTGATTTCCTCTTTCTGCTGCGAAGCGGTTGTGGTGAAGTCGGTACGATGGATCGCGCTGGTCTCCTCGCGAGAGTTGGCGCTCGTGGCTGTGTTGGCGACGCTTGCGACGCTGCAAACGTGCTGACTGCGAAAACGTGGCTGTCGATGCGAAGATCACCCTTCATTATGAGGCCTTGACACTAGTTGTTATCACACCTAATGTCCGACATGACTTCGGACCTGCGCGCCGACATCAAGCAGCGTCGACCGTTCGAAAGCCTGGAGCAGGAGGCGCATCTCAACATCGAGCGCACCGCTGCCGTGCTCAGTCACGCATTCGCTGAGGCGCTGAAGGGACACGGCATCACGCCGACCCAGTACAACGTGCTGCGCATCCTGCGCGGCGCCGGAAAGGACGGGCTCTGCCGCAACGAGGTTCGCGATCGAATGGTGGCGCAAGTGCCTGACGTCACGCGACTTCTCGATCGGCTCGAGGACGCTGATCTCATCGAGCGCGAGCGCAGCACCGAAGACCGACGTCAGGTCGGCACGCGCATCACCGCCAAGGGTCTCATGCTCCTCGGTGAGCTCGACGGACCGGTCGCCGACATTCACAAGCGACAGCTCGGACACCTCTCGGCAGCGCAGTTGAAGACGCTCGCCGAACTGCTCTCGCTGGCCCGTCAGCGCCCGTAAGGACGCTGCGGCCAGCGCGGGGCCGCGCAGGCAAACTTGTTATCACACTTGTAATTCAATGACGAACTCGCCTGCGCTGGCCTACGGAATCGCTCCTCCGTCCTTTCGCCTGCCTGGCGCGACGCGCCTCGGCCGGGTGCGATTGCAGGTGGCCGATCTCGCGCGGTCGATCGCCTACTATGAAACGGTGATCGGTCTTCGCGTCATCGACCGAGAAGGATCGGTCGCGACGCTCGGGCCGCACGGCAGCGACAATGTCGTCGTCGAGCTGCACGAACGATCCGGCGCAAAGCGGGTCACTCGCCGTGGACAGATCGGCCTCTATCATTTCGCCATTCTCCTGCCCGATCGAGCGGCGCTCGGACGGTTCGTTCGCCATCTCGCGGAGCTCGGAGAGTACGCGGGCATGTCCGATCACTTCGTCAGTGAGGCGGTCTATCTGCAGGATCCAGACGGACTCGGCATCGAGGTCTACGCCGATCGCCCGCGCGAGGCATGGCGGACGGAGAACAATCAGTTGGCGATGACGACGCTGCCGCTCGACGTGCAGAATCTGACTGCCGAAGCGGGAGACGAGCCGTGGACCGGTGCTCCCGCGGGCACGGTCCTGGGTCATGTGCATCTCTACGTGCGCGATCTCGCGGACGCGTCGGCGTTCTATCACGAGGGGCTCGGATTCGACAAGGTCGTGTGGAGCTATCCGGGCGCGCTCTTCATGTCGGCTGGCGGATATCATCACCATCTCGGCACGAACACGTGGGCCGCGGGTGCCCCGCTCGCCGCCGATGACGAAGCGCGGCTGCTCGAGTGGGAAATCGTCGTGCCCGATGAAGCAAGCGCGTTCGCGGCAGGAAAGAATCTCGAGGCGAAAGGATTTCTCGTCGAGCGCGATGCCGGCGATGTCGTCGCGCGAGATGCGTGGGGCACACAGGTTCGAGTGCGCCCTGCCTGATCGAGCCGTCCACTCGTAGTTGAAGCGTGGTCGCCATCGAACGACACTAGGCGATTCCGCCCGCCGTCCCGCTGTCGGCCTGGACCGCCGACAGAATTCCGCGCTCGATGTAGATCGGCCGCACGTGCTCGCGCAATATCGGCAGACGAGCCGCGAGCCAGAGTCCGCCGGCGATGCACACGACGCCACCGCCCACAATCGTCGCCGATACGCCGACGCGGTCGGCGACGATGCCCGCCAAGAGACTGCCGATTGGCGCCGTTCCAAGAAACGCCATCGTATAGAACGCCATCACTCGACCGCGCAGTCGCTCTTCCACGATCGTCTGCAGGATCGTGTTCGTCGACGCCATCTCCGTCATGAAGCCGGCGCCAACGACGACGAGCACGATGAGCGCGAGCCAAATCGTTCGCGCCAAGCCGAATGCGACGAGTCCGCCGCCGAACGCGAGCGTCGCCACCACCATCACTCGGCCGAGTCCGAGAACCGTTCGCCGCGAGGCCATGTAGAGCGCGCCGGCGACGGCACCGATTCCGGTCGCCGTCATCAAAAAGCCAAGCGTATGCGCGCCGCCGTGCAGTGTTCGCGACGCGACCACGGGCATCAACACGGTGTACGGCATGCCCATCGCACCGACGACGCCGAGCAGAAGCAGTGCATCTCGAACGGGAGGGAAGCGCGTGACGTATTGCACGCCGGCGCGCAACTCTTCGAGCATCGTCGTCTTGCTCGCTACTCGCTCGGCACGCGTGACGCTCATCGCGACCAGCGACCAGATCACCGCGAGATAGGAAATGGCGTCGATCAGGAAGCACCAGCCTTCACCGACCGCCGCGATGATGACGCCTCCGATCGATGGGCCGATAATGCGACTGGCGTTCACCATCGTCGAGTTGAGCGCGATCGCGTTCGGAAGATCGGCAGGATCTTCGATCATCTGCACGACGAACGATTGCCGCGCGGGTGTATCGAACGCATTGATGATTCCCTGAACGACCTGCAGCACGAGCACCCACGCGACCGTGATGACGCCCGACAACGCGAGCACCGCAAGGGCGAGTGATTGCAGCGCCGAGAGGACCTGTGTCCACACGAGCATTCGGTGTCGGTCCCAGCGATCGACGAGCACTCCGGCGAACGGCGCGAGGATGAGCGTCGGGATCTGGCCGCAGAAACCGACCGTGCCGAGGAGCAGCGCCGAACCCGTCAGCCGGTAGACGAGCCAACTCGTGGCGATTCGCGTGATCCAGGTGCCCATGAGCGAGATGCTCTGGCCGCCAAAGAACAGGCGATAGTTGCGATGTGCGAGAGCGCGCGTGATGTGCGAACGCTGTTTGGTGCTCGGCATGATTCGGTGTTCGGCGCAACATTGAGACCGCCGCGAATTTGCGCTGCGCGTCGAGTTGGGCGGTTACTGTCACGCGCCGTCGTGTTACGCGGCGAAGACATCGCGTGTTCGAACGATGTGTCGTCGCGAAGGGCAAAGGCCCTGAATCGGGCCTTCAGATCCAGCGATCGATTGCGGCCATGCACCGCCATCGCAGATGGGGGGAGACATTCCGCGAGGATACGCTACGTTCCATCTGGTTCTCCCCACCGACGGGCTGTATGAAGGACGCGGCGTTCATCGCGATTGTCGACGACGAAGAGCACGTACGTGTCGCGCTGCGGCGGTTGTGCGCCGCCTGCGACTTCAATCCTCGCACGTTTTCGTCTGCGCAACAGCTGTTCGATTCGCTCGATCGCGAGCATCCCGACTGCCTCATTCTCGACGTGCAGATGCCCGGCTTCGGCGGGCTCGATGCGCTGGCGTGGATGCTCGAGCGTGGGATCAACATCCCGGCGATCGTCATTACAGGCCGCGACGACGAAGAGGTGCGCGTGCGCGCCGCGGCGCTCGGCGTCTGCGCTTATTTGTGCAAACCGTTCGACGTCGAGGTGCTCCTCGGCGCGATCGGCGATGCGTTGAGCGCGGGCCGGCGCGCGGCACAGCAGGAATCCGTGGCCGCGCGCGTGAGCCCTGCTCGCGGCGTTAGTGCGCCGTTGGAGTCGGAGTGGAGTGCGTCGACGCGATGAACTTGATCGGATCGACCGCGGTTCCGTGCACGAGCACCTCGAAGTGCAGGTGCGGCGCGGTCGCGAGACCACTTTCACCGACCGTGCCGATCGCCTGACCCATGGCGACGGTGTCGCCGCGCTGCACGAGCGCGGACCGGCAGTGCGCATATCGCGTGAGAACGCCGCCGGAGTGGAGGACCTCGATCGTAAGGCCGAAGCCGAGTCGACGTTCGACTGACGTGACCGTTCCCGCCGCTGGGGCGAGAATACGCGTGCCCATCGGCGCCGCCAGGTCCACGCCGCGATGCGCGCGGAACACCTGCAGAATCGGATGGAATCGCGAACGAGTGAAGCGGCTCGTGATCTCACCGGTGATCGGCATCTGCATGCCAATCGGCGGTAGCTTGCTCGCCAACTCGGCGGCGTCGCGCGCGCGAAGCGATTCGACCGTATCGTGCAAGGCCATCGACAGGCGCTGCTCGGCTGCGAGCCGGTCCGCCATCTGCTCGGACGTGTTCGTCGCGGCGAGCGTCCACGCCCACGGCGCGGCCACGACGGCGACGAGGACGTAGAGCACGCGGCGCAGCGTGCGCAGCTTCACGCCGAGGCGCCGAGGCGATGCGCTGAGCTTCGGCGGGACGATGATCAGCGTCCACGCCGGCGTCGCGGTATTCCGCATGGGTCGACTCCTGGGCTGGAGTCTAGCCCTGTGACACCGCCGCCATCGCGCGGCTTGGCGTCAACATGAGCCGGCGGTCGCCACCAATAGCCGGCATCTCTTCATCGAGCGGGTGCACGACGACGTGGCCATGCACAGTGCCACCTTCCTCCAACTTGACGGCGGCGGCGCGGATGTCGCCGCGCACGATGCCGGTCTTCTGCACTTCGACGCGGCCGCTGACGACGAGGTCTCCAGTGACCTCACCACCGACGACGATCTCGCGCGCTTCGACGCTGCCAATCACGACGGCACCCGCGCCAATGATCATCGTATTCGTACGATGCAATGATCCTTCGACGCGTCCATCGACGCGAACCGTGCCATCCGTCGAAAGATCGCCGACGACTGCAAGGTGTTCGTCGATGATGGAGTATCCATCGGAGACAACGGGAGGCTTCTTGCGCGAGAACATGCTCATGATGGCTTCTCCAGTGAGGCGTGCGACAACTTCTATTCCCATGACGCTTCAGAATGTCGCAGGGCACTGCCGTATGTCCTGTGCCCCAGCGCACATGTCGCGCGTGCCTCTCGTACGGCGGCGCGAACTGCCAATTTTCTAGACGTTCTCGACGATCTCGCCGAACGTATTCGGTCAATCCGCCCTCTCGGGGGAGTGGACACGGTCGCACATCAATCGCGCGTGGTGATCAAGCTCACCCTGGCTCGCTACGTAATCAGACGTATGACGCAGCGAGCCGCGTGAGGACAGATTGCACGCCGGTCGTACGACGTTTTTCTCCCGTGCTCCGCCCGCAATGCGCGTCCGACGAATATCAATCGTGATCGTGGCCACGATCGCGGCGCCGCTCGCCGTGGCTTGCGGCGTGGGCGAACCAGTCGATCCAACCTCGCTGCCCGACAAGACGCGCGAAGCCGGCGATGTCTTTGTCGTCGATGCAAAAGGCTCGCTGCGAGACCGGCGGGCGATCGCCGCGACGATGTACAAGGGTTTGAGTGAATTCTATTTCGTGGCGCCGTCGGGTCGTTCGCTGTCGTACGCTGATGGTGTCTACGAGGACAATCGGTCTTTCTGGTCTCCGAACGACGATGTGGCCGATATCGTCGGTACGCACGCGGACACGACGCTCTCGCTCGTGTATTGGTCCCACTCATCGGCGCAGCGGGCGCGCGGTCGTGTGGACGACTATCGACGGCGGCGCACACTGGTCGCTCGTTCTGCTCGACGCGGATTCCCCGACGACGCTGCTTCGGCGAGCAGGCGACGCGAGCATCATGCGTCCGGGAGAGACGCTGTACTCGAACCGTCGCATCGCGTGGTCGTGGGGTGATC
>Ga0070679_100003254_pt1 | contig 14852 bp, 12 predicted proteins | sample KBSC63BmetaG_FD_65652 | JGI IMG/M metagenome (GOLD analysis project Ga0070679, IMG submission 65652) | Corn rhizosphere microbial communities from Kellogg Biological Station, Michigan, USA - KBS C6-3B metaG | ecosystem: Host-associated > Plants > Roots > Rhizosphere | place: USA: Michigan... | reverse complement strand
TCGATTCTCCCCACCGGGCGCAGAACGTGACCGGCAGCGATGAAAACCTGCTCCAGTATCATCAGCCTGACGACCGTCCGCAGGAAGAAAATGTGATCCGCGACGAGATGGCGCGCACGCCGGAAGAAATCTTTGCCGGCGAGGAGATGGTCGCACAGCTTGATATTGTCCTGCATGAAGTGAAAACCGCCGACCGCGAGGCCTTCGTTCTATTCACCCTGGAGGGCTTCACTATCGAGGAGATTTCACGGCTCTCCGACCGCACGCCAGAGCAGGTACGCCAATCCATCCACCACGCGCGGGAGCTTGTCCAGCAGCGATTGCCGGAGCAGAACCAGTACCGGCGCAGGCTGCTGCAGCGCTCGCGTGTGGCCTGACCTTATATTCACTGGAACGACGAGGAGGTATTCATGATTTCCCGTGAGGAGCTTCGTCACCTGGCCCAGCTTGAGTCATCCCACGGTTGCGCCATTACCTTTTATTACCAGCCGCAGACACCACAGGATCGCTCACATCGCGAAGAGGCCATCATCGTCAAGGACATTGCGCGCGAGGCGCTGCGTCGCGCGGAGCGAAACGGCAATAACCAGGAGTTGCACGATGACCTGCAGCGCATTGTCGAGATCGCGGAAAGGCTTCACGGCAATCATTCCCGCGGCAAAGTCATTTTTGCATGTCGCGAACTCGGCATCTGGCGCGAGCTTGACGTAATGCCCCGGCTCGGCCGGACGCAGATGATCGTAAACTCGCGTTTCCACTTGAAGCCATTGGTTGCCGCGGATCACAACGTGCCGAGCGCCCTCATCGCGCTGGTGGACCGCAAGAAGGCGCGCCTTTTCGAGTTGCGTGATGGCAATCTGCTGCAGAAGCCGGAGCTTGAATTCGGTCCCCTGCTTAAAGTTGGGAAGAGCGATGGCTATCTGGGATACGATGCCGGCCATCGCGAGCGGCACGTCGAGAACGAAACCAAGTATCACTTCAAGCAGTTTGCTGAATCCATGCTGAGCCTGATCGGAAAAGACAAGCTGGACGTCCTCCTCATTGGCTGCCGCGACGAAACCTGGCCGGAAATCCAGCCGCAGCTGGATAGCTACGTAAAACAAAGACTGGCTGGACGGTTCCTCGCCGACCCGGGAAATGCCAGCGCCGAAGAAGTCCGCGATTATGCCGAGCGCATAATGGAGCGCAATCGCGTGATTGAGCAGCAGTCCGTGCTGCGCGAAGCTATCGGCCAGGCGTCACGCAATTCGACCGGAGCCGTGGGATTGCGTCATGTTCTCACGGCGCTCGAACGCCAGGAAGTTGACACGCTCCTCATCAGCCGTGACTTCCAGGCTGACGTCGTTGAATGCTCGAATTGCCGGCATCTCGATACGCGACTGGTCAAAAGCTGTGCAGTCTGTGGTCAGCCGACCCGCGAGCTCAACGAAGTGGCCGATGTGCTCGTGGATCTGGCGTTGCGCAACGGCGCTGACATCCAGTTCTTCGACAACGATAGCGAACTGGAGAAGGCCGGCCGCGTCGCCGCGCTGCTTCGTTTCCGCGCCGACCAGAACACGGCGGAGAAGGTGGCGGTGTAGTTTTCACATCCCGAGCGTAGCGAGGGAACCCTGTGTGTTCGATGCACTCAAGGGATTTGAACTGGCATCTTGCGACTGGTACTTGGTCATTGGCTGTTTCGAGATTCGGCTTTACCAAGTACCAACTACCAAGTACCGAGATGATTGAAAATTTGTGATTTCGTGAATCCCCATGTCCGCTGACGCCCTCAAAGACTACCGTATGTTTCCCGTCATCACTGAAGCCTGGGACCTTGTTCGCACCGGGTTGGTGGTGATCAATGAGCAGCTGTATAAGCTCGAGCTCTGGCACTCCTTCTCCAACCCCGATGTGCCGTATTACGTCGCCATCTCGATTCAGGAGCAGGGAACGTGGAAGCGTATTTCCGATCCGCCCTTTGCCACGGGCCGCAACGGCGATGAAGCCCTGCGCGATGCCATGGTGTTTCTGACTGAGCGGCTCGCCGCCTGAGAGCAAATGCCTGAAACAAACCACGCTGCTTACGAAGAGACGTTACGTTGTCCTTGTTCTCCTGACTGACAAACCGCACCCGCCAGTGATACACAGAGGCTGGCAGCTAGTAGCCGGCAGCTTCGTTTTGTTATCCTTCTCAGTTTCGAATTCCTGAAAAGAGGGCCTTTCATGAAGCGGAGAGATTTTCTTTCCGGCCTTGCTGTCACCTCGGCATCGCTGGCGTTGGGGCAGAACGCCCCGCAAGACACTCACACGCAAAACGTCAAGACCACGGTTCCTCTCACCGGCAAGAACGTGCTCATCTGCTCGGCCAACGGCTACAACTATCTGGACGCCGGTCACCAGAAGCTGACCAGCGGTGCAGATACGCTGGACTCCGCCATCACCGTGGTCTCCGGCCCGGAAAACGATCCCAACGACGACAGCGTGGGTCTCGGCGGTCTGCCCAACGAAGAAGGCGTGGTCGAACTTGATGCCTGTTGCATGCACGGGCCTACACGCCGCGCAGGCGCAGTAGGCGGCGTGCGCGACATTAAGAATGTCGCGTCCGTCGCCAAGGCCGTAATGGAGCATACGGGTCACGTGATGCTGGTCGGCGAAGGCGCAACGCGTTTTGCTATCACCATGGGCTTTCCCAAAGAGAACCTGCTCACTGACCATTCGCGGAAGATCTGGATGCTCTGGAAAGAGACCCATTCCAACCAGGATTGGTGGGGACCTGGATTGTCTGATCCGAACTGGAAACCTCCCGCTCCGCTTACAGATCAGAGTGAGCTGCGCGACCAGCCTGCACACATACAAAAAATGTATGCTGTCGCCGCCGATCTCGGTATCGCGCCGGAGCATCGTTTTGACGCGATCCACAAAGTGCTGAACCCGCCAACCGGAACGATCAATTGCTCAGCGCTCAATGCGAAGGGCGAGATGTCGAGCGTGACCACCACGAGCGGTCTGGCCTGGAAGCTGCCCGGTCGCTGCGGAGATTCGCCGATCATCGGGGCAGGCTGCTACTGCGATCAGGACGTGGGCGCTGCAGGGGCAACAGGCAACGGGGAAGAGAACATCAAGGTCGCCGGTGCGCATACGATTGTAGAAAACATGCGCCACGGCATGTCACCGGAAGACGCCGGACTGGATGCGCTGCGCCGCATCGCCCGCAATTACAACAATGACATGACGCGGCTTTCTTACCTCAATATGTTCTATTACGTATTGCGCAAGGACGGCCAGTTCGCCGGCGTGTCACTGTGGTCCGGGCGTTCCGACGGTCGTCGACGTTACGCCGTGCACGATGGAACGAGGCGGTACGAAATCGCGAAATTTCTATTTGATGGGGTCGCAAAGGATTGGCCGCCGATGCCGAAAGAGAGCAAATAATAAATAGTACAGGGCAAATAGCCAGATAACCTGAGCGGCGAATTTCACGAATGAGACACGAATTTCCTCCAAGCAATTCGCGTGTTTTCGCGTTCATTCGCGGCTGAATTTTGTTGCTCGTTACGCGAAGCGCACCTTCACATCCGGGCGGTTCGCGAGATGAATACTCTCCACAAACCGCACCTTGCCGCTCTTGCGGGTCATCACGATGGACGATGTACGCGTGCCTTCGCCGAAGAAGCGGACGCCTTTCATCAGCGCACCTTCGGTAACGCCGGTAGCGGCGAAGATTAAATGTCTTCCCGGTGCCAGGTCTTTTGCGGTGTAGACCTTGTTCTTGTCGGTGATGCCCATCTTCTTTACGCGTTCTTCCAATTCGGGCGTGTTGATGATGAGCCGCCCAAGAATCTCGCCGTTCAGGCAGCGCATGGCCGCCGCGGTAATAACACCTTCCGGCGCTCCGCCACTGCCCATTACCGCGTGCACTCCGGTCCCAATTACGGCGGCTGCGATGCCGGCCGAAAGGTCACCATCAGTAATCAGCCGGATGCGCGCGCCGGCTTTGCGGATATCGGCAATGAGCTTTTCGTGCCTTGGACGATCGAGCACCACCACAACCAGGTCCGCCACGTCCCGACTCAGCCGCCGCGCAATGGCCTTCAGGTTTTCCGCCACCGGAGCGTCCAGGTCGACGACACCTTTGCACGAAGGTCCGACGACCAATTTTTCCATGTAGCAATCGGGTGCATTGAGCAGGCCGCCCTTTTCCGATGCAGCCAGGACTGTGATTGCTCCGGGTGCGCCGGTGGCGCACAGGTTCGTTCCTTCCAGCGGATCTACAGCGATGTCTACTTCAGGAAATTTGGCGCCATCTCTCCAGCCGAAGCCGACCTTTTCTCCGATATAAAGCATCGGAGCTTCGTCGCGTTCTCCTTCGCCAATTACGATGGTTCCACGCATTGGAACTTTATCCATGGTGGAGCGCATGGCTTCGGTCGCTACCTGGTCGGCCCTGTGTCGGTCGCCTGTTCCCATGGTGTGTGCGGAGGCAATGGCAGCTTCTTCCACCACGCGCACAAACTCCAGCGCAAGCTCAAACTCCATGGTGCCTTCCAGGTTCTCGATCTGCTTGTTGGCCACCTGAGTCGCCATAACAACCTCCGTGTGAGGATTAACAATATTGCGGATTTCCGGATCCCTTGTCGTGCTCAGAAGCTGCTGACGCCGGTTACGTTCTCCCCGATGATCAGCGCGTGGATGTCATGCGTGCCTTCGTACGTCTTCACCGACTCCAGGTTCATCATGTGTCGCATCACCGGATAATCGTCGGCGATACCGTTGCCGCCCAGGATGTCGCGCGCCATGCGCGCGCACTCCAGCGCCATCCACACGTTATTCCGTTTGGCCATGGAAATGTGCTGGTGTTGCACTGTGCCGGCATCCTTGAGGCGCCCTACCTGCAGGGCAAGCAGCTGGGCCTTGGTGATCTCGCTGATCATCCACACCAGCTTCTCCTGCACAAGCTGGTGAGATGCAATCGGCTGGTCGCGGAACTGCTTGCGGATTTTCGAATATTGCAGTGCTGTGTCATAGCAGGACATTGCCGCACCGATCGCGCCCCAGCTGATGCCGTAGCGGGCCTGATTGAGGCAGGAGAGCGGCCCTTTCAGGCCGTCAGCGCCGGGCAGCATGTTCTCCTCGGGAACCTTCACATCTTGTAATGACAAGCCGGAAGTGACTGACGCCCGCAGCGACCATTTTCCGTGCACGTCGTCAGCCTTGAAGCCGGGGCGATCGGTTTCCACCAGGAAGCCGCGGATGCGATTGTCATGGGCTTCGGATTTCGCCCAGATCACTGCCACATCAGCGATGGTCCCGGACGTAATCCACATCTTCTCACCGTTCAGGATGTACTCTTTGCCGACTTTCTTTGCCCGCGTGCGCATCCCGCTCGGGTTTGATCCGAAGTCAGGCTCGGTGAGCCCGAAGCAGCCGATTTTCTCGCCTTTCGCCATAGCCGGCAGCCATTTCTGCTTCTGCTCCTCGCTTCCCATGGCATAAATGGGATACATGACGAGAGATGACTGTACGCTGCAGAAAGAGCGGATGCCGCTGTCACCGCGCTCCAACTCTTGCATGATCAGCCCGTAATCGATGTTCGACATTCCGGCACAGCCATAGCCTTTCAGGTTCGGACCAAAGAAACCTAGTTCCGCCATGGGCTTCACGATCTCGCGCGGGAAGCGCATTTCACGGTTGCACTGCTCGATGATCGGCACCACGTTTTCTTCTACAAAGCGGCGCGTGGTTTCGCGGACCAGCTTTTCGTCTTCCGTCAGCAGCCCATCAAACTCGATAAAGTCCACACCCTTGAACTTGAATACGGGCATAAAAGCTCTCTTCCTTTTGAATGAAAGTATTTTGCGGAGCGGGAGGGCTTGCCGGTGGGGGATGCCCGCTCAGATCAAACCCTCAAAGGTAGCAGAACTTAAAGGAGTTATGCCACTCTGGATGGCGAGTCGCTTGGCTGCTTCTTTGCCGCCGATAGCGGATGACTGATCGACTCCAGCGCGGTGCGTTCCGCCTTGACGCCGAGAACGGCTTCGACTACCGCCGCTGCGATCATGAACGCCGCGCCCGCAAGGTAGCCGTAAAACAGATTCGTGGCTGACCGCGTCTGGATCAATACGCCGAAGATCGTCGGTGCAGCCACGCCGCCAACCAGCGTTCCGATGGCATAAAAAACGGCAATCGCCAGCCCACGCACTTCGAGCGGGAAGATCTCGCTCACGGTCAGGTAAGCCGAACTTGCAGCGGATGAGGCGACAAAGAAGATTACTGACCACGCGATTGCCTGCGTCTTCGCGGTGAGCATGCCCTGCTGGAACATCCATCCGCTGATGGCCAGCAAGATTCCAGAAAGCGCATACGTGATCGTGATCATCTTCTTGCGCCCGACTGTGTCGAATAGGTGACCCAGCAGCAATGGCCCCGCGAAGTTGCCCAGCGCGAACGGAAACAGGTAAAGCCCGACCCTCTGTTCCGGCAGGCCATAAAAAGTAACGAGTACCAGCGCGTACGTGAAGAAAATGGCGTTGTAGAAGAACGCCTGCGAGGCCATGAGCGTGAGCCCCAGCAGGGAACGCCTGCGATGCTCAACCGCAATCGCGTGCCATATTTCTCCCAGTGGAGTATGGGTGCGGGGGTGAATTGTAATCCTGGTTCGCGGGTCCGGAGCTGGCAGCAAGTGTCCTTCAATTTCCTCCTCCACTCCGTTCACTATCTGCTCAGCTTCGTGGTTCCGGCCGTGAATCATGAGCCAGCGAGGACTTTCTGGCACTGCGTGGCGCAGGAAGATAATGATGACGCCCAGTGTCGCCCCGATGCCAAAGGCGAATCGCCAGCCGATGCCGATGGGGAGAATACCTGTATCGAGCAGGGCAATGGTCGCCGCTGCTCCGATCGCCGCTCCGATCCAGAAGCTCGAATTGATAATCAGGTCCACGCGTCCGCGGACACGTGCCGGGATCAACTCATCAATGGCTGAATTGATAGCCGAGTACTCGCCACCGATGCCGGCCCCGGTAAGGGCCCGAAACAATGCGTATGAGAAAAAGTTCCAGGAGAAGGCCGTAAGCGCAGTCGCGGTCAGATAAAGAAGGAGCGTGGCCGTAAACAATTTCTTGCGGCCCAGCCGGTCAGTCAGATAGCCGAACAAGAGCGCTCCGATCACAGCGCCGGCAAGATAAAAAGTAGCGCTTGCGCCCACTTCGGCGTCGCTCAAACCGAGCGCGTCTGGACGTTTGAGGACTGCTCCGATGGCCCCTGCAAGTGTAACTTCCAGCCCGTCGAGCACCCAGGTGATACCCAGTGCAATCACGATCCGCCAATGCCAGCTGCTCCAGGGCAAGCGGTCGAGGCGCCCCGGAATTTCGCTTTGAATTGCAGCAGAGCCGTGCTTGACTGTCACCGACCTTAAGACGGAGCAGCCAGTCAGGAAGATGTCTCTCAATTCGGCATTTCCCCGAAAGGCCGAGAAGAACGGCCGGTGAAGGTGGTTGGGTGCGAGTTGTCGCACCTCAGCAGCTTAGGCGCATCACGACGCACAGCCGCTTCAGAGCGCACGCATCAAATTCAGACAGCTAGGTGGCGCTTGTGGTCGGAGCCTCCGTGACACAAGCGCCAGTTTCCCATCGCACGCGCGATGCCCCGAGAATCGCATGACCAGGCAGGGGTCAGGCGAGTTTCGGGGCGTCGTTTTTCCGGGTCTTGGCAGGCTCAGGCCCGTTCGATACGAAAGTCGTAACAGCCCGCGCTCAGGTCGCGGATATGCACGTATCGCACCTCCGGCCGCTGTAAGAGCGTTTCAGCGACTGCGGGCTGGTTGCGATCGGTTACCCGGATTTCTTCCAGCAGCTTCCTGCCCTCGCCATATGCGCACAGCACGGCGGGAACATCGCGGAGTTCTGGTGGATAGACTCCGTCTTCTGGATACCGTGCGCACTCGTTGGCATGTACAAAAATCGGTCCAGGCAGGGGAACATTTTCGATTTCGAAAAATGGATCGTAAGTAAAGAGCACGCGCCTCTCCTTACCGATTTCAAACTTACGGAGGCAGTGGCGGCACGGGCCATAACCCGCTGCGACTTCTGTGTGCGCCGGATGGCCGTAACCGGGCGCCTTCATCGTCGCACGGACACTTTCGGCAACTTTGGTGGGAATGGCTATTACGCGAATCGGGACCATGTATTTTCCTTTCGAAGACTGCATGGTCACGATTTTCGTTTGTCGCGCGGAGACCAGCTATCCGGCAATTGCTTTCAAAGTAAACAGTGTTAGTTTCCGGCTTGCGGCTGAGCGGACTGCGCTTGAAGGGTCTGCGAGACTGTCTTTCCATAGTCTCGGACTTTATCGAGAGAGGCTTTCAGACCGGCGGCTTTTTCCTGCAGGCCGCGTGCGCGCGCCACCGCCATGATTGATTCAGCTTCCATGCTCAGTCTTTCGAGAGTTGTGAGCAAGTACGCCAGCGCATCGGCATGCGGTTTCCAGAGGTAAGCAGAAGTGGCTTTCTGGTTGTATTCATCCACTTCCACAATCATGCGCGAGAGGTAGGCCACAATCGACATCATGATGTTGGCGTAATCAGCGCGAAAACTTTTCTCACCCTGGTAGTCGGCCTTGAACGCTTCCACTTCGGCTGCGGAAAGCGTGATGCGCGTGTTCTTAATCTGCACGATTGGTGCGAGCGTGGCCTCTGTAGTCCTGACGTGCTCTTTGATCGATTCCTTGGCGCTGAACAACTTTCCTTCCTGCACCGCGTTGTTCACGGCCTGTGACGGAGGCACGGCAAGCACCTCCGCCTTGATCTGGGCGGGTGCTACGGCGGGGGGCCGGCTTGGCGGCGAAGCAGGCTGCGCGCCGGATGTATTTGCCGGCTCGGCCGATGCAGCAGATGTGGGAACCGGCCGCGGCGGAACAGCGTTTGCCGGTGGCGTGTAGCTCGGGGCTGGGCCGGCAGTCCGGCCTGGGCGCTTGCTATCCACCACCTTCTTGTATTTCGAGACTCTGCGGAAGTCGTCCTGCGCGTTTTGATAATCTTCGGCCAGCAATTGGCCGGTTTCGACCTCGGCCAGTTGCTTCACTGTGATGTCGCCTTCCAGTCGCGAAAGCATGCTGCCGCCTTCCTTCTGCACGTTTTCCGCAAACGTCTTGATCTGCTTGGCCGCGTCATGGAAGAGCTCGTCAAACTTCCGCCCAAACACGTCATTCCATACGGCGATCTGCGCCAGAGCGTTGGGATGGTAGAACGAATTGCCGAGGGACTGCTTCAGCTCGCGTACGCGCTGCACGATATTCGAATCCATGACCTGGTCAAAGTGCCGGAACTCCTCCAGTTCCTGGTACAGGTATTCGAACTCCTGAAGCAGGCTGATATGGTCCTGCGGCATGTTGGTGAATTCCACGTCTCCCAGAGACTTGTATAGATGTCCCTGAAAGGCGAGCGCGGCTTGAGTGACAAAGAAGTAAGAACTGTCAATCTCTGGCCTCTGCCAGGATGGAGGACCCTCTGCGTCTGCGGGAGGATTCCGGAACAGGTGAGTGATAACGCAGTCAGTTTTGTCTCGGTCGCCGGAGCGAGGCGAACCCTTGCCGTTGAAATACCGGAGCAGGGCATAGGCAGTATCGAAGGCAGATCCCTTCAGCGCGTCGCGAATGATTGAAGGAGTAAGCGCCAAATCGAGAAGATCGAGCCAGTTCTTCAACTCGTCAGCGTTCTGGGCGTCCCTGACCTCACTGGGAAGAGGCACGGCATGGCCCAGGCTCTTTTCAAGGAGCCCTGTATAGAAAGCATTTACGGCTGTAAGGTCTTGTAACTCCCGTGCGGAGCCCTGTCCCACAAATACACTCCTGCGTCCTACCTTAGCCCTGGGAATTGCTAGTGGCCGGAATTGCGGTAAAGTCTACCCCAGCTACGGTTTAGAGACAATGGGAGTTGTTGCTGCTTGGTTAACATGCCAGCAAGTAGTTGAAAAAGAAGAGCTTACATCTACATCAGGGAAATTTGCGGGCGCAAAGCTATTTGCCTCCAAGAACCAGCTTGGCAATGGTCTGCAGCTGCATATTCGATGTGCCCTCGTATATTTTGCCGATTTTGGCGTCACGGAAGTACTTTTCGGCGGGGTAGTCCTTGGTGAAACCGTATCCACCGAATATTTCCAGCGACAGTGAGGCCACACGCTCGGCTACCTGTGAGGCAAACAGCTTCACCATGGCAGCTTCCTTCACAAAGTTCATGCCCGCGTCTTTCATCCGCGCGGCGTTGTAAACCAGCATGCGGGCCGCTTCGATTTCCGTGGCCATCTGCGCCAGCTGAAACTGAACGCCCTGGAAATCGGAGATCGCCCTGCCGAACTGCTTGCGTTCCTGGGAATATTTGGCCGCCGCTTCCCAAGCGCCGCGCGCAAGGCCGAGCATCTGAGCGCCTATGCCGATGCGCCCTTCGTTCAGCGTTTCGATGGCGATCTTGTATCCCTTACCCGCCTCGCCCAGCACGTTCGACTTCGGCACCTGGCAATCTTCAAGGATCAACTCACATGTGCTGGAGGCACGGATGCCCAGCTTGTCTTCTTTTTTGCCGACGCTGAAGCCCGGGAAATCCCTTTCCACAATGAACGCGGTGATTCCTTTGTAACCGGCAGCGGGATCAATCGTGGCAAACAGGATAAACACGCCAGCTTCCTTGCCGTTGGTGATCCACAGCTTGCGGCCGTTCAGGATGTAATCGCTGCCCTTGAGTTGGGCACGCGTCTGCATCGCGAATGCGTCTGACCCGGATCCGGCTTCGCTCAACGCGTAAGCGCCAACGGTATCAGCGCACTGCTTGGGCAAGTAGCGTTTCTTCTGCTCCTCAGTTGTCCAGCGCATCAACGCGTTATTCACCAGCGTATTCTGTACGTCGACAATCACGCCGGCAGAGGCGTCCACGCGCGAAACCTCCTCCACCGCCAGGATCGCGTCAAAGAACTTGCCGCCCGCACCCCCGTATTGCTCCGGAATCTCAATGCCCATGAGCCCGAGCTGAAAGAACTGCTCAAGAATGGAGTGGTCGAACACACCCTTCTCGTCCATCTCATGCACTTTGGGACGGATGGTCTCGTCGGCGAACTGGCGAACACTGTCGCGGAAAAGCTGTTCGTCTTCGGTCAGGGCGACGAGCGGCTGCGGAGGAGCAGGAGTCTGGATTGTGGCTTGAGACATACAGGAGTCCTCTACAAAGAAGATCGCAAACTGAAAATTGTAACATTTGCGCGCCGGCTCTCGGCCGTCCTCTCGCGGCTTGACGGAACTGCCGTGCAGACTTTTTAATGCCTACACTATGCGCGTAGCCTTCTTAGGACTTGGAATCATGGGCCGGCCCATGGCCGCCAATCTCGTGAAGAATGGACACGAGGTCACCGTCTGGAACCGCACACCGAAAGACGTTGAAGGAGCCGCTACTGCTCCCACGCCCGCCGAAGCCGTGAAGGGCAAGGAAGCGGTTTGGATCTGCGTCTCGGACACCTCCGCCGTCCAATCTGTACTCTTCGGCCAAAATGGCGCGATCCAGGGACTGGCAAGCGGAACCGTAGTGGTGGATTCCAGTACCATTTCCCCTTCGGCCAGCCTCCTCATTATGGAAGGGCTGCAGGAGCATGGCTGCGAGTTCCTTGACGCGCCGGTCACGGAATCGAAAGTAGCTGCGGAAGGAGGTTCGCTGATCTTCATGGTCGGCGGAAATCCGAATACTATTGGTCGCGTTGAGCCGCTGTTCCGCGCTATGGGCAAGCAGGTGATCCACATGGGCGATAACGGGAAGGGGCTTTCAGCCAAGCTCGCCCAGAACATGAACATTGTCTTCATCTATCAGGGCCTGTGCGAAAGTCTGACGCTGGCGAAAAAGCTCGGCGTGCCGCCGGAGAAGATGTTCCAGCTGATCGAAGCTTCCATGATTCGCTCGGGCGTGGCTGAGTACAAGAAGCCATTCATGCTCGCGCAGGACTGGACGCCGAATTTCCCGCTGAAGCTCATGCACAAGGACATCCACCTGATGCTGGATGCAGCCAAGGAAAATGATGTCAAGCTGCCAGGGCTTACGAAGATTGACGAAGTCATCTACGAAGAAGCAGCCAGGAATGGCTATGACGATATCGATTACGCCGCAACGCTGGTGCTGGTGGAGGAAATGGCCGGGTTAAGAAAAACCAAGACACCCTGAGCGCAAACCAGTTTTGTTTGAGATAAGGCACAGCCGTTTCGGCTGTGCTTTTGTTTCTGATCGCATGCAAATGAGGCGCGCTTGCTGCCGGAGCTTCCGTCCATACAGTGCCGGTGTGATTAATCAGATTAATGTGCGTTTAAGAAAATTTCCGCATGTACTTGTCTATCGTATTTCTTGAGCGATAAAGATCCCCGACTCCTCAGGGCATCTCATCGCAAACCTAAGTAGTGTCGCGCAGCCTCGGCGACCTGGAAGAATCTGTCCGGGTCGCTTTTTTTGTTCAGGGCACGAACTGATACCCGAGGCCGCGAACAGTGAGCAGATGGACCGGCTTGGCAGGATCCTTCTCGATATAGCGGCGCAACCGGACAATGAAGTTGTCGATGGCCCGTGTGTCAGTGTCCTCTTTTAAATCCCAGACATTTTCCAGAATTTCCTTGCGTGAGACGGCACGGTTGCTGTGCTGGATGAGATATCGGAGCAGTTCCAACTCCATCACAGTAAGTTGATGGATATCGTGCCCGTTTTGTAGTTGCAGTTTGCCGTAGTCCACGGCAATTCCATCGAACCGGTAAACTTCTTCTTTCGCTGGTTCAGGCGTCGCCTGGAGCCACTGCTTGCGGCGAAGCAGACCGTTGATGCGGGCCAGCAGGATATCCAGGTTGAACGGTTTGGGAAGATAGTCATCAGCGCCACTTTCGAAGCCCTTGAGCACGTCTTCCGGCCGCCCACGGGCCGTGAGCATCAGCAACGGTACGTAGTTCTGCTCGGTTCGCAGCTCCTGCGCCACCGTAAATCCGTCTTTGCCCGGAAGCATAATATCCAGCACCAGCAGGTCGAACCTGCGTGGGTCGCGCTTAAGCAGAGCCAGAGCCTGTTCGCCTTCCTCGCAGATTTCAACGTCAAAACCTTCGGCTTCCAGGTTAAAGCGCAATCCCTGGGCGATATGAGCTTCGTCTTCCACCAGCAGCAGCTTCGTCATACGTGATAAATCCTTGGCAGGCGGATCCAGAATGTGCTGCCCGTTCCCGGCCCTTCGCTCTCTGCCCACGCATCACCCCCATGGCGCCGGGCAATAGACCTTACGATAAACAAACCGAGGCCGGTGCCTTTTACCTGCTCCGGACCGCGACCGTACACGCGGTAAAAGCGTTTGAAGATCCGCTTCAGTTCCGGCTTGGCGATGCCCGGGCCGTTGTCGCGCACGCTGAGAAGAACGTTGTCCATGTCGGGCGTAAGCAGGTCAACGACGATTTTGCGAGGAGGCTTCGTGTACTTCACCGCATTCTCCAGAAGGTTAGCGACCGCGGTCCGCAATTCTTCAGCATTGCCCATCAGCGTGATCTGACCCGGCGCCTGGCGGCCGAAATTCATGTCTTCGGGATCCAGCGCGTGCCGAAGCCTGGCAAGCTCCACGCTGTCCTGAACGATGGCCGCGAAGTTTGTATCCTGCCAATTCCTTTTCCCGGCGCGTTGCCGCACCTCGCTGGCCTTGAGAACCTGGTCCACAGTGCTCAACAGGCGATCGGTGTCCTCCAGCATCAGACGATAGAAATCCTGGCGCTTGCCCTCCTCTACCTGGCGACGTTCGAGCGTCTGTAGATATAGACGAATGGAAGTTATGGGGGTTTTCAATTCATGCGTGACCGCATTGAGAAAACTGTCCTGCTGCTCGTTGCGGCGCACTTCGCGGACAAGGAAGATCGTGTTGACCACGACTCCGGCAATGATGACGCCAAAAAAGATAATGCCGAGCACCAGCGGGACCACTTCACGCCAGTTGAGCACGATCCAGGTGATGTTGAGGAACACGGCGATTCCCACCAGGACCGAGCCCAGCGTGATGAAAAATGCAATCGCCTTGGTACGCCGCGTGATTCGCATGATCAGAAGAACGCTACGATTCTAACGTGCTCCTATCCCGAGGGCAGAGGAAGAAACCTATTTGGTTGGCATTTCCAGTTTAAGCCACAGACGAGAGTAAGGTTCCCTCGCGGACGCTCGGGATGTCAAAAAAATGGCTCCCGTTCGGGAGCCATTTCTCAGGGGAACAAGGAAGTTTGTGTTTAGTCGTCTCCACCAGCGGCCGATCCGACGGGTTGAAGGCGGGCAGCGCCGCGTGCGGCTTTTTCTTCCAGGCTGCGAAGCGAGGGCGCCTTCACGTCCCAAACCAGGCCGATAGCGCGCAGGAAGCTGATCCCGTACCAGTTCAGGTCAACTTCATACCAGGCGAGTCCGTGGCGTGCCATCTGAGGATAAGCGTGATGGTTATTATGCCAGCCTTCGCCGAAAGTGAGCAGCGCAACCCACATGCTGTTCTTGGAAGTGTCGCCAGTGAGGAAGCGCTGGCGTCCCCACATGTGCGTGGCCGAGTTCACAAGCCATGTGGCGTGCAGCCCAACCACGGTGCGCAGGAACACGCCCCAGAATACCCAGGACCAGCCGCCGATCGCCAACAATACTCCGCCAGAGAGCGTGATTGGTACCCAGTGGTACTTGCTGATGAAGGTGTGAAATTTGTCCTTGCGGAGATCGGGAATATACGGGAGCAGCGCGTCAGAGTGGTTGTGCATCACGCGTCCGGTGATGATCCATCCCATGTGAGCCCAGAAGCCGCCATCATTCGGTGAATGCGGATCGCCTTCAACGTCAGTGTTCTGGTGATGGACGCGATGCGTCGCCA
>Ga0070679_100003253_pt1 | contig 14852 bp, 16 predicted proteins | sample KBSC63BmetaG_FD_65652 | JGI IMG/M metagenome (GOLD analysis project Ga0070679, IMG submission 65652) | Corn rhizosphere microbial communities from Kellogg Biological Station, Michigan, USA - KBS C6-3B metaG | ecosystem: Host-associated > Plants > Roots > Rhizosphere | place: USA: Michigan... | reverse complement strand
AGGCCCTGCATCCCGTCTCGCTTGATGGGCAGCCCGTGCGGCCGAATTATGATTTCTATCAGGACCCGGCGACCGGCATCCGCGGCATGCTCGCGCACATTGCAGCCAACTCGCTCGCTCCAGGCCGGCATCTGCTGGTGGTGACCACCGACAGGCCTGGTGAAGCGCCGGCCGCGCGCCGTGCGCAATACATCCCGTTCTGGCGATGAGCGTGACTGATCGCGACCCGTTGCTCGAGTATCGCGCCGAGTTTCCGATACTGGACCGGTGCACGTATCTCGTGTCCAACTCGCTGGGCGCGATGCCGCGCGCCATTCCGGCGCGCCTCGCCGAATACGCGGAGGCGTGGGGCGGCCTCGGCGTGCGCGCGTGGGCCAGCGAGTGGTGGGACATGCCCGTGCGCGTGGGTGACGCCATCGCCCCGCTAATCGGCGCCGGCCCTGGCGAGATCGCCATGCTCCCGAACGTCACCATCGGCCAGACGGCCGTGCTCTCGTCGCTCACGTACGAGGGCGCGCGCGACGGCATCGTGATGACCGATCTCGATTTCCCGTCGGTGCGCTACGTGTACGACGGGCTCGCCGCGCGCCTCGGTGCGCGCATCGAAGTGGTGCCGAGCGACGATGGGGTGAGCATAGATACCGAACGGCTGCTGGCGGCGATCGACGAGCGCACGCGGCTCGTGGCCATCTCGCACGTGCTCTTCCGGTCGGCGTACATCATGGATGTCGCGGCTATATGCGCGCGCGCCCACGAGGTGGGTGCCCTGGTGTCAGTGGATTCGTTTCATGCCGTTGGCGTGATTCCCGTGGACGTGCGCGCCCTCGGCGTGGATTTCCTCACGGGGGGTGTACTGAAATGGTTGTGCGGCGGTCCCGGCGGGTGTTTCCTCTGGGTCGCGCCGCAGGTGAGCCGCACGCTCACCCCTGCCTTTACCGGATGGCAGGCGCATGCGCGGCCGTTCGGATTCGAGCCGCACATGGAGCCCGCCGACGGGGCGTGGCGCTGGTTGAACGGGACGCCCGTGATTCCGGCCTTGTACGCCGCGAGCGAAGGACCGCGCCTCGTGCGCGAGGCGGGCATCGAGCGCATTCGGGCCAAGAGCATCCGCCAGACGACGCACCTCATCGCGCGCGCACGCGAGCACGGCTGGGCGGTGACCGCGCCGGAGGACGGGTCGCGCCGGGGCGGCACGGTGGCGATCGACGTTCCGCACGCCTACGGGGTCGCGCAAGCGCTGCTCGCCGAGAACATCGTCGTGGACTACCGGCCGAACGCCGGCATCCGTGTGGGGCCGCACTTCTACACGAGCGACGACGAGCTCGACCGCGCGATCGAGGGGATCGACGACATCCTGCGCCACGAACGGTTCGCATCGTTCGAGCGCACGCGCGGCGTCGTGACGTAAACTTCGCGTGCGCGCGGAGGTCGGCACGCCGTATGCTTTTTGAGCGGCCGACGGAGGAGCGCACGCATGAAGCGATACAAGTCTCTACTCGTGCTCGGCACCATCGCCACGCTGGCGGGGAGCTCACGCGCGCAGGCCCAGTTCACCACGTTCATCCCGCCGCAGACGGCGGCGCAGGATTCGGTGAAGGCGGTGGCCCTGGCCGATTCGGTAAAAGCCGTAGCGGACACGTCCACGGCCCTCGCGATCACGAATATGAAGACGTGGGTGGACTCCGCGGCTGGCGTCGCGAGCCCGCCGATCACGCCGCTGCCGGACTCGGTGGCGACCGCGCGCGAGAGCACGACGTTCGTGAACGGCGCGCGGGCTCCGGAAACCGCGAGCGATCTACCGCTCCTGCTGCTCCTTGGCGGGGGGGCGTTCCTGATCGGCGTGCTGCTTCTGGGCGGGAGACGTGAGCCGCATCGGCCGCGTGCCTAGAACGCTCCGCCGCCGCGTCGGGCTTGGCCTGTACGTCGGCGGCGCGCTGCTCGCTTCGTTCGCGTGTGGTCGCTACGCCGTGGGCATGGCGCAGCGCGACCGCGCGCGCGCGGCATGGGATCAGGCGCAGGCGCGGTACACGGTGGTGCTCGCCGAGGCGGCCTACGACCATCAAGGGCGGATGGAGTCGGTCGCGGAAGGCGCTCCCGTGGCGCGGCTGGTCATACCGAGCATCGACCTCGACGAGATAGTTCTTGAAGGGGTTGACGGTGACGACCTGAACGCGGCGCCCGGCCATCTGCCGGGCAGCGCGTTCCCGGGTGAGCCGGGAAACGCCATCGTTTCGGCGCACAGGGACCGCCATTTCAGCCACCTGGATCAGCTCGAAATTGGCGACACTATCAGAACAGAATCGGGACTTCATAACGTAATTTGGCGTGTCATCAGCAAGCGGGTGGTGTCGAAGGACAGCCCTGCGCTGTTCGCCGCCACGCGTCCGACGCTGACCCTCACCACGTGCTGGCCGATTCGGTATCTGGGCCCAGCGCCCGACAGGCTGATCGTGACGGCGGAGCCGCTGAGCGCGACCGCTCGCGTTGCCACGCGCGCCCAATCGCCGGCTGCCAGCGATTAGTCGGTCAGCGGGGCGTCGCTAGAATTCCGCCCCATGACGTTCCTCGTGGACATTCTGCCGGCGGTTTCCGACGCCCTCGAGGCCGGCCGCCCCGTGGTGGCGCTCGAGAGCTCGGTGCTCGCTCAGGGCCTGCCGATCCCCCACAACAGGTCAGCGCTCGATCGCATGAGCGCCGCCGTCAAGCGCTCCCACGCGGTGCCCGCGGTCACGGGAGTCGTCGCCGGGGTGCCGACGGTTGGCCTCACGGATCAGCAGCTCGAGCGCTTCCTCCGCGCCGAGGGCATTCGCAAGGTCTCCGCGCGCGACGTTGCCATCACCGCCGCGGCGCGGGCAGACGGTGCCACGACAGTCGCCGCCACGTTGATGCTCGCCAGGCTCGCGGGGATTGACGTTTTTGCCACCGGCGGCATCGGCGGCGTGCATCACGATGCTCCGTTCGACGAATCGGCGGACCTCATGGAGCTGTCGCGCACGCCCATGGTGGTCGTGTGCGCCGGACCCAAGTCCATCCTCGACACGGCCGCAACCGCGGAACGGCTCGAGAGTTACGGCGTCCCGGTGATTGGCTACGGCACCTCAGAGCTACCTGGTTTTTTCTCCGCAAGCACTGGCATTCAGCTCCCGGCGCGCGCCGACACTGCTCAGGAAGTCGCGGCTGTCTTCCGCGCGCACAGGGCGCTGGACCGCAGCCAGGCCCTGCTCGTGGTCCAGCCACCTCCGGCCGCGTACGCGCTGCCGCACGACCAGGTGGAGGAGGCGGTCGCGGCCGCGAGACGCGAGGCAGCGGCGGCTGGCATCACGGGCGCCGCTGTCACGCCGTGGCTCCTGTCGGCCGTCGCGCGGCTCACCGACGGCCGGTCCATCGAGGCCAACCTGGCGCTGCTGGAGCAGAATGCGCTGCTCGCCGGCGAGATCGCTGGCGCGCTCAGCGCCGACTGAGGCCCGGCGCGGACAAAAAAACGCACCACGAGAGGCAAAACCTGCCGAAAAACCATTGAACTTCAGCGTGCAGACATGGTACTATAGGCGTAACCTCGAGAGCTGGAGGTATGCTGACGATGGCCACCCCGTTCCTGAGTTCCGAAGAGTACGACGACCGCGCGCATCAGCTCTATAACGACGGGCAGTATGACGACGCGCTCCTGGTGCTCCGCGAGGGACTCACGCTCTATCCAAGCGCGGTAGAGCTGCACGTCGGGGCCGGATACGCTCAGCTCGCCCGCGAGGAATTCGCCTGGGCGAAGTACAGCTTCGAGCAGGCGCTCGTGCTCGAGCCCGAGCACGAAGACGGGCTCGCGGGGCTTGGCGAGACCCTTCTCAAGCTCGGCCAGGACGAAGCCGGCGTGCGCTGCTTTCGTCGCACGCTCGAGCTCGGTTATGCCGACGACATCGAGCTCATGCTCCAGATCGGCCGGTCGCTGTTTCGCGAGGCCTCACTTCGCGAGCGCCCCGACTTCTTCGATGCGGCGCGCGACTTCTTCCAGACGGCCGTGCAGCAGGCTCCCGATGCCGCGGAGGCCGTGGCCTGCCTCGGCTACGTCGAGCACCGGCTGAGCAACGACAGCGCGGCCATCGACGCGCTACGCCGCGCGCTCCAGCTCGACAACGAGCACGCCGAGGCCCGCATCTACCTCGCGAACATCCTCTACGACCAGGGCGAGTACGAGGCGGCGCTGTATCACTTCGAGCGCACCACGCCCGACGATCACTGGGATGAGCTGGGGATCTGGCGCGTGGTGGAGCTCAAGCGTTCCATGTACAAGCTCGAGGAGAGCGACCCGGAGCTGAAGCCGTGGGACGAGCGGTTGTCCGAGTTGTCGAGCGACCTCGACGAGGTGGACGCGCTGCTCATGGAGCTCGACCCGTCTGGCTCGGATACTGCTCCCGCCGCCGAAGCGGCTCGAGGCCAGCTCGAGCTGTTCGGCAGCCTGCTCAGTTCGCTCGTGGATCAGAAAGACGAGTTCGAGCCCCACGACACGCCTGCTGCCCGACACGAAATCATCATCACCGCCGATGGCACCCAGCTCGATGGGTCCTGGGAGGAGATTGTGCGTCGCATGCGTGACGAAAAGGGGAACCCGTCGCATACCATGGAGGAGTTCATGACCTCCATCGCGCGCCACAGCTATCGGCACCACGGCGCGCGCGTGCCAACTCATGACGCGGAGAGCTTCATCCGCGGCATCGCCGAAGCGGGGCTCCTCCGGATCCTGCGGTGACCGGCGCCAGCACGACCGCGCGCCGCGCCGCGCGCATGTCGCTGGACGCCGCGCGTCCGGCCGTCGCGCGCCTCGATCCGCGCAAGAACTCCGAAGACCTCGCCGCCGATCTCATCGAATGCTGGTCCGCGATCGAGGCGTCGCTCCGGGCGCTCGTCGGCGGGTCCGCCCTCGGCGGGCAGGCACTCATTCGCGACGCCCGACAGCGCCAGATGCTCGACTTCGAGCAGGCGAACGCGCTCGCGCAGTTCCACTCGGTGCGCGAGCGTCTGGATAACACGAGCTACCATCCGACAGCGGACGACATCGGATCGGCGCAGGCGGCGTTTCTCAAGCTCGACACGGCGCTGCTGACCGACGTCCCGCCGCACACGAGCGCGAATCCGTACGCGCCGGGAGCCGCGGCGAGTCCGTACGCTCCCGCCGGCGCAACCATTCCGCCCGCCGCCGCCGCACCGCTCGCCGCGGAGCCGGCCGCGACAGTCGTCGCCGGGCCGCGTCGTCCGCTCTGGCGCCGAGGCGTGTGGACCTGGGTGATGGCCGCCGTGGCGCTTGCAGTTCTCATCGTCGCCATCTGGGCCATCGCGGGCGCCATGTCCACGCGCTCGAAGAACGCCGCGCTGCAAAAGGCGATCGCCGACTATCAGCACGGCCAGCGCGAGACGGCAGCCGGTGAGTTCACTAAACTGTCCAAGGACGATCCCACGAATCCCTGGCCGCACATCTACCTCGCCCGCATGGCGCGCGAGGTTGGCAACTACACGGACACGAACCAGGAGCTCCAGCGCGCGATCGAGGCCGATCCGAACAACGCGGTCGCGCAGCGTGAGATGGGCGCGTACCTCCTGACGGTCGGGAACTACAACCTCGCGCGCGCCTTCTATGCGCGGGCCGTGGGGCTCGACAAGTCCGACAAATCGGCGCAGGGCTATCTGGGCTGTTCGCTTCAGCACCTCGGCCGCACGCAGGAGGCGACCACCTGGTTCCAGCACGCGGGGCCCGGGCCATGGTCCTCGTGCTCGTCGGCGGTTCCCGGCGCACCGCCGCCGGCCGTCCCTGGCGCAGGGCCGGGCGTGATTCCCACGAATCCGGCGCCGTACACGCCGCCGCACCTGTAGCCGCCGCTGTCCACTTCCATTCCTCCCGAGTCGGTCACACGGACGCGACTCGGGAACGGCCTCACAGTCCTCGTGCGCCGCGATACCTCGGCGCCGGTCGCCGCGATCGTGACCTACGTGAGCGCGGGCTACTTCGACGAGACCGACGACGTGGTGGGCATCGCGCACGTGCTCGAGCACATGTACTTCAAGGGCACGCCCCAGCGCGGCGTTGGCGAGATCGCCAAGCAGACCAAGGCGGTGGGCGGCTACATCAACGCGGGCACGATCTACGACCACACGAGCTACTACGCCGTGGTTCCGGCCAGCGGCTTCGCGCATGCGCTCGAGATCCAGGCCGACGCGTATGCCAATTCGCTCATAGATGCCGGCGAGCTCGCGCGCGAGCTCGAGGTCATCATTCAGGAAGCCAAGCGCAAGGCCGACAATCCGGGCGCGGTGGTCACGGAAACGCTCTATGAGCTCATCCACGACCGCCACCGGATCCGCCGCTGGCGCATTGGCCGCGAGCCCGGATTGCGCGCGCTCACGCAGGAGGCGCTGCTCGGCTTCTACAGGAATTTTTATCACCCCGGCAACACGGTGCTCTGCATCGTCGGCGATCTCGATCCCGACGAGGTCATGGCGCAGGTCACCCGGCTCTACGGCGGCATTCGCGCCGGGGAGCCGTCGCGTGTGCCGGGCCCGATAGAGGAAGGCACGTCGGGCTTCCGCTACAGGGACTGGTCGGGCGACGTAGGCCAGTCGCAGATCGCGTTCGGCTGGCGGACGCCCGGCACGACGCATCCAGATACGCCGGCGCTCGACCTGCTCGGTGCCGTGCTGGGAAGCGGCCGCGCCGCGCGGCTCTACCGTGCCGTCCGTGAGCGCCGGCTGGCGGCCTCCGTGAGCGCGTACAACTACACGCCGACGCAGTTGGGTGTGTTCGTCGCGCACGCCGAAGCTCCCGCCGAAACGGCGCTGAACGCGGCGCGCGGGATGTGGAACCAGATTCAACGGGTGCGCGACGGCGAGCTCGGAGAGCTCGAGCTCGAGCGCGCGAGGCGCATCGTGAGCTCGCAGTGGATTCGGCGTCTGGAAGACATGGAAGGCCAGGCGAACTATCTCGCCGAGTGGGAGGCGATGGGCGACTGGCGCATGGGGGACAGGTATCTCGAGCGTCTGCTCGCTCTCACCACGGCCGACCTCACCGCGGCCGCGCAACGCTACCTGTCTCCCGATCAGGCGGGCCTGGCCGTGTACAGGCCGAACGGCGCCGCGCCGCTCGCCGCCGATGCGGCGGCCATGCGCGACGCGCTCGACGCAGATCCATCGCCCGAGCCGCTGGCCGCGGCGCGGCCCTACGCGGCTCGCGCTACCCCGCGCGGCGGCGGCGCCACGTTCGAGGGTGAGTCGCACGGCGTGCGGATCTATCGCAGCGAAGCGGGCGTTCCGATTCTCGTCCGCAGAAAGCCCGGTGCGCCGCTCGTCCACGTGGGTGTTCAGATCCTCGGCGGCGCCAGCGAGGAGCCAACGGACCTCGCGGGCCTCACCACGCTGCTCGTGCGAACGGCGGTGAAGGGAACCGCGAGCCGCTCCGCATTGGAGATCGCTGAAGAGGGCGAGATGCTTGGCGGTAGCGTCTCTGGCGCGGCCGGCTCGGAAAGCTTCGGCTGGAGCATCTCGGTCCCGGCGGAGCACGCGGTGGCCGCGGTGGACCTGCTGGCCGACGTCGTGCAGCACCCGGTATTGGCCGAGGAAGCGCTCGATACCGAGCGCGCGGTGGCGCTCGCCGACGTCGTCGCCGTGCGCGACGACATGTACAGATACCCGATGCGGCTCGCCGTGCAGGCCGCGTTCGCTGGGCATCCGTACGGCGTACCCGCCTCTGGCACCGAAGAGAGCCTGCGCCGCATCGAGGCCGACCGCCTGCGGGAGTGGCAGGCGTCGAAGGTGTGCGCCGCCCCCTGCGTCATCGCCCTCGTGGCGGATGGCGATCTGGATGCGCTCGCCGGCTCGGTGGCCCGCGCTTTCGCGGACCTGCGCGGCGGCGAGCGGTCAGCGCTTGCGCCGCCGTCGTGGCCACGCGGCGTGGTACAGGAGGCCGAGCAGCGCGACAGGGCGCAGACGGCGCTGGCGATGCTGTTCACCGGACCATCCCGATCAGATCCTGACCGATTCGCCGCGGCGATGCTCGCGACCGTCGCGAGCGGCCTCGGAGGACGTTTCTTCGACGAGCTGCGCGACAGGCAGTCGCTCTGCTACACGGTGAATGCGTTCACCGGTGAACGCCGGCTCGCCGGCACGTTTGGCGCCTACATCGCGACATCGCCCGATCGTGAAGCGGCGGCGCGCGACGGGCTGCTCGCCGAGTTTGCGCGCTTTCGCGACGAGCCTGTGCTCGCCGAGGAGCTCGAGCGTGCGCGCACGTACGCACTCGGCGTGCACGCGATCCAGCAGCAGCACGGCGGTGCGGTGCTTGGCGACGTGCTCGATGCGTGGGCCTTCGGCACGCTCGAGGAGCTCACGAACTACGAGGCGTGTCTCCGGGCTGTCACGCCCGAAGAGATGCAGCGCGTCGCGCGTGAGCACTTCGACCCGTCGCGCCGCGTGGAGGGAATCGTCCGCGGCGTGATCGGCGCGTAGCTACCGCGCGCCGCGCGAGGCTACCGCGCGGATTCGTTCAGGCCGCGGATCGCCGCCGCGACCGATATCGCCGCCTGCCGCAGTCTGCCGTCCGGGGCGCGAAGGCCGCGCGATCGCCCATAGTCGCCCGCCTCGTACACGAGCGCGCCCTTGATGGCGGGATGGTCGGTGGCCCACGAGAGCACCTGCCAGATGGAGCTCGCCTGATTCGGCTCTCCATACGCGAGCGGGAAACCGCCCGTGGCGAACACCCAGATGTCCTTGCCCGTGGGCGACGAGCGCATCCACCTGTCGGCCGCTCGCTCGAGCGCCTCGAGGTCGCCGCCCGTGTATGGCGATGAGAATAGTGAAAAGCCGACCACGTCCACCGGGGAATTCGGCGCGATTGCCCAGGCGAAGAGCGCGCTGTCGGCCGCGGTGAATGCGGCGATCGAGACGCCGATCTGCACCTTGGGATCGATCGCCTTGGCGGCGCGAGAGGCTTCGGTGATGTACGCCTCCCACCGTTCCACAGGCAGTTTGCCCAGCAGCGTGGAGCCGATGCCGTACGGGTCCTCCGCCGGCAGCAGGATGTCGGGATGCAGGTGGCGCACGATGCGCTGCACCGTCTCCAGCCGCGCCGGCTCGTTGAGCGGCTGGTGGTGGAGCTCGGGGAGCAGCGTCCCGCGGTAGCCGATCGCGGCGATCACGGTGCCGCTGTCCCGCTGCATCGGTCCGATGACGTGGGCCACCGAATCCATGGCGAGCGTGCTCGCGCCGGGCACGAAGACAACGCCTACCGCGGCGGCATTGGTCGAGTCAACCAGGGCGAGGTCGTTGGTGACTGACGGTCCCGGCGGCGGTTTGCTCACGTCCGGCAGGATCTTGATGCCCACGGCAAAATCGGCGTTCGGGCGCTCGCGAAGCCTGAGGGCGCCGCGGCGCGCCTCGTCTCGCTCGGCGCGGCCGGCGCGCGGGACGCCGAGGGTGATGAAGAAGAGAATCCAGCCAAAGGCAAGCGCCGCGACCATGGCGCGAAAGCCTGCCGTGAGGCGGTGCAGCGCCGGGAACGCCGGCGAGATCATCGGAATGCTCGTGTAGAACGGCACCGCGAGCGTCATGGACGTGCCCGTGACGAACGTCATGGTCACGGCGTGCGCGCGTAGCAGCGTGGCCCCGAACAGCGGCAGTGCATGGCCGTCCGCCACGAGAAATCGGCAGATGCCCACGGCCGCGATCAGCACGTCGTACACGGCGATCGGCAGGCCCCACGCGTAATTCACCAGCCGGCGCGACAGTGCATATACGGCTTGCACCGCGAAGAGCACGAGCATCGCCGGCCAGATCCAGTCCATCGTCACCACCGACCGGCCCGTGATGGTCGTCGAGGTGGCGAGCGAGAGCAGGAGCGCGGGCAGCACGAGCAGCGCGCACAATCCGGACAACGCCTGGAATACCCGCGGGGCATGCCTATGCTGGGCGATCCGCCCGGCGAGCGCGATGTCCCACAGCAGAATGACGAACGATAGAGCGAGGTAGATCGGGGGCAGCCAGGTGCGCATCAGAACATGGACATTGCCAGGAACGATCGCAGCGAGTCGTTCGTCTGTCGCAATCTGCTCGAGAGGAGGCGCACCACGGCCCACAGCACCTTGTGGGCGAGCTCCCGATTGAAGTCGAGCAGCATTTCGAAATCCGGCCGCGCGATGGTCAGCACCGTGGTGCCACCGTTGGAGATCGCGTGCGTGGAGCGTTCGGTCCGATCGAACACGGCCATCTCGCCAAAGAGCGCGCCCGGCTTGAGCACGGCCAGCGCTTCCTCGCCGCTGCCCGGCACGTCGCGGCTGATGCGCACTTCGCCTTCAGTGATCAGGTACAGGCGGTTGCCGTGCTCGCCCTCGTGGAAGATGTATTCTCCGGAGTTGAAGCGTTCCTGCTTGCAGACGTCCGCCACCAGCTCCAGCTCGTCGCGCTCGAGATCGCGAAAAATCACCACCTTCGCGAGCAGATCGGCCACATCCGCCACACCGCCCTCCGGGAGATCGGGAAGCGCGAAGCTAGGACGGACCCAGTGCAGCGGCAAGGCCGCCAGATGTAAGTTGCTCCGCATGGCCACCCGTGCGGGACTACGCAGCGTTCCGAATCTGATTTCCATGTCGCGCGTCGTGCTGGCCGTCGGGTTCGTCGTGGCGCCGAGTAGCGACGTGCGACTCGAAGTGGTCGGTCTCGCCGCGATCACGGACTTCCTCGACGGATGGCTCGCGCGTCGCGCGAACTGGTCCACGCGGTGGGGCGCCCTCATCGATCCGATGGCGGACCGGGTATTCGCGTTGGTTGCTGTATCCACGTTCCTGTTCACGGGAGCGCTCGGCACGCTCGGGTATTTCGTCATGATTTCCCGCGATCTCATGACCGCGGTCGGCTTCCTCGTGGCACGCAGCGTACCATGGTTGCGTCCGGTCACCTTCAAGGCCCGCTTCTCCGGCAAGCTCGTGACCGGACTGCAACTCGCCACCTTCGTGGCGCTTCTACGCTGGCAAGCCGCGGTCGTGCCCTTGATCTGGTGCGTCGGCGTCGCGTCGCTCTGGTCCATCACGGACTACACCCTGGCGCTATGGCGCGGCCGCTCGGCGTGACGCGCTGGGTTCGCACGTCGCGCGCCGCGGCGTGCGGCGTACTCGTTTCGCTCCTGCTCGCGCCCGCCGTTGCGCGCGGTCAGGCGGTGCATTTCGCGCCGTACCCGGAGCTGCGAGCGGACGTGATCGCCGCGCCCCACACCCAGGTGACGGGCGGGGGCGGCGTGGAAATCCTGTTCGGCGCGTACGTCCGCCTCGGGGTCGACGCCTCAGCCGGAGCCGTGTGGAATCATGGCTCCGCGCTCGCCGCCGGCCGCGCGGATCTGATCACTCGTTTTCTGCTCGACCCGTTTCGCGAGGTGCCCATCGCCCTGTCGCTCGGCGCGGGGCTCACGCTTCCCGTGCAGCAGGGAGCCGGACCAGTCCGGCCGCTGCTTGCGGCCGTGGTGGACGTCGAGGGACGCCGAAAGGGCGCCTGGACCCCAGCCCTGCAATTCGGGGTCGGCGGAGGCGTCCGGGTCGGCTTCGCGTTGCGCCGTTCCCCGCGCGCGACACGCTGACGGCGCCTGCAAAGCGGGGCAGACGGCTCGTTGTTCGGAGCGGCCTGCCCTGCCAGTGTGCTACAAAGTCTAAAAAAACGGAGCGCCGCGAATCAGGCCGCGGCGGTATCGTTTTCTTCGCGTTTCTTGGGGGGCTGAGCGAATCGCTGGCCCAGTTGACCGAGCTCGTCCATCTGCTCCGATGACAGCTCCGGGTACCGCTCCGCCATGTACTGCATCGTCTGCTTGAACCACTCGGCCTGGTCATCGGTACCGGACCCGACGACGCCGCAACGCATGATGTGCTGGAACAGTTCGTCGCGGGCTTCCTCAAACGGGCTGGCAACCGCGGCGGTCCTCGTCATTCGGCTTCTCTGTTTCGCCATGTATTCGTGAAAGGGTGAGAGACAGAAGAAATCTAGCGACTAATGGACGCCCAGTCATCTGGCTGGAGGCATTTCAAGGCACTCTCCGCGCCGTTCAGTCGGCCCGGGCCATGGAAGCGGCCCCTACGAACTCCAGAATCATGTTGGCGAGGGTGTCCGGCGCCTCTTCAGGCACCAGACGGGCGGACCGGGGGAGGTGGACCAGCCGGCTCCCCGGAAGCGTGTCGGCGAGCTTATCCGCCAGCTTCGGGCTGGCGAAGGTGTCCTGGTCCCCCCACACGATGAGCGATGGGCAGTCCGTCTGCCGGAGATCGATCTCCTGCATGTCGCCGTCGTCTATCGCCCGCCCCAGCGCCAGCAGGTGCTCCAGCCCCTGCATCCCGACGTACGGCGCCAGGTAGCGCGCGATCAGGGGTTCGGGCATGTGCGCCGGATCGGCGACGCTGCGCTCCAGCAGCTCGCGCATGAGTGGGGCGGCGCCCAGCACGCCGCGGGAAATCTTGACCGCGAAGCGCGCCGTGTTCCGCTGCATGGCCTTCACGTCTGCCGCCGGTACGTCGTCGAAGGCGATGGGATTCACGAGCACGAGCCGCTCGACGCGCTCCGGCCGGGTACACGCGAGATGCATGGCGATCGCGCCGCCGAGGTCCACACCCACGACCGTCGCGCGAGAGACGCGGAGCGCCGTGAGCGCCCGGTCGAGGTACTCCGACTGCGCCGCGATGCCGAATTGCGCGTCGAACGGCCTGTCGGACTCCCCGTAGCCGAAGAGATCCACGGCGAACGCCGTGCGGTTGGCCTGCGCGAGAATCGGCCCGACCTGCCGCCACAGAAAACTGCACGTTCCAAAGCCGTGCACGAGCAGAATCGGCGCACCGCCGTGCCCATACCGTTCCACGTGCATGGAACCGGGGCCCACGGGAATGCGGAGCAGATCGGCGTCTATGGGGATATCTCCGGCGAATGGCGATAGCGAACCGCTATATCGAAGCGGCCCTCGCCGCGACCGTTCTCGACCGCGGTGACTCGTGTTGCCTGCGCAACTGCGGTACCAGTAATTTCTCCCTCACGGTCGCCGCCATCTTCATCCCGCCAGGCGGCTGCGTTCGGCAGCCGCTGCCGCCGCGCAACAACCTACGACAACTCCCTCGATCATGGCCAAGCAGCGACCGCAAGCCGGACGTTCCCGCAAGCCCTCGGCGGTCAAGTCCGCCAAGCAGTCTCCGGCGAACCGGGCGTTCTACCTGATCGCGGGGCTCATTGCCATCGCCGGGATCGGCGGGCTGACGTACGCGTCCATGCACTCCGGCGCTCAGGCCACGGCAAGCATGGTGGACACGACGCTACCTCCCGTCAAATCCGAGGGGTACGTGATGGGCTCGCCGAACGCGCCGCTCGAGGTGATCGAATTCGGCGATTTCGAGTGCCCCATCTGCGGTCAGTTCAACACGCTCACCGAGCCGGAAATCAGGTCGCGGCTCGTGACCCCGGGCATCATCAGATATCGCTACATCGACTTTCCGCTCGACATGCACCACAACACGTGGAACGCGTCCCGTGCGGCCGCTTGCGCCGACGAGCAGGGCAAATTCTGGGAAATGCACGACGCGATCTTCCAGTCGCAGGATCGCTGGGACACCGAGGCCACATCCAACCCGGACAAGGTGTTCAAGACGCTCGCGAAGCAGCTCGGTCTGAATACAGACCAGTTCGACAACTGCGTGGACTCCAAGAAGTATCAGGCCAAGATCCAGGCGCACCTCGCGCTCGCTGAAGCGCGCAAGCTCGACGGCACGCCGAGCTTCGTCATTGGCGATCGCCAGATCACCAAGGGGCTGAGCTACGACGAGTTCAAGGCGATGGTGGACTCCGCGCTCGCCCGCCGGCGGTCCGATAGCGCCGCCACGAAGCCCGCGCCAGCCCGCGGCGCCGCTCCGACACCCTGATGCGTCGCATGCTGCTGTGCCTGGTGGCGATGGTCGGCCTGTTCATCGCCGCCTACCTCACGCTCTACCACTACGGCGTCATCGGCGCGCTGAGCTGCTCGATCGGATCGTGCGAGCGCGTGCAGACGAGCCGCTGGTCCATGTTCCTGGGCCTGCCCGTGGCCGCATGGGGACTCGGGTTCTATCTGCTGCTGATCGCGCTCGCGTTCGCTTTCATGCAGCCGCGATTCGCGGAAGACCGACGACTCGCCCTCGCGCTCGTGATTCTCACCGGCTGGGGCGTGGTCTTCTCATGCTATCTCACGTACCTGGAGGACCGGGTCATCCACGCGTGGTGCGAGTGGTGCGTGAGCTCCGCCATCCTGGTGACGATCGCCTTCCTGCTGGCGATCGCCGAGTGGCGATCGCTACGCGCGCTTCCGCTGCCGGGCGGCGTCTCCGAGGCGTAGCTTCGGCTTGTCCTCCTCGGCGTCCTCGACAGCGCGCTTGCGGTAGGGCACCAAGTCCTCGCCAAGCACCACGAGAGTACGCGTCGCGACGGTGCTCGCGAGCGGCTCCGGAATGGCCATTTCACGAATGTACGTGTCGATCGCGCGGTCGAAGGTCAGATCCTCGGCCAGCGTGTCCACGAACATCAGTGCGTTGTCCACGTGCGCGCGGATCATGGCCTCCTCCGCGCGCGCCTGAGCCAGCTTGAGGCGACGCTCCGCGGCCGGCTCGAGCGAGCGGCGGAAGATGCGTTCAGGAAAGAGTCTGCGAAGAAACTTGAACATGGGTCAGTCGGCTGGGGATACCCTGCGTGTGGCAGGTCGTGTGCCGCACGCCGGGTCGTTCATTCCAGCGATTCGTACTGGTCCTTGAGCGATGCGACGACATTGGGATCGGCCAGCGTCGTCGTGTCGCCCAGCGCCCTCCCTTCGGCGATGTCGCGCAGCAGTCGCC
>Ga0070679_100003252_pt1 | contig 14854 bp, 13 predicted proteins | sample KBSC63BmetaG_FD_65652 | JGI IMG/M metagenome (GOLD analysis project Ga0070679, IMG submission 65652) | Corn rhizosphere microbial communities from Kellogg Biological Station, Michigan, USA - KBS C6-3B metaG | ecosystem: Host-associated > Plants > Roots > Rhizosphere | place: USA: Michigan... | reverse complement strand
GCAAACGCACCTACGGAATCCGCCAGCCCCGTGTCCGCCGGAGCCACAAAATCCGCCAGTGACCGGCACGGCTTGCCTTCACGCCTCCTCTGCTGCCGCAGAAAATGCAGCGTCTCTCCCGCATCCGGCAACACGACATCGTCGCCCACGGCATGTGCGCGGAAGAACCCAAACACGCCCCGCGCCGTCAGCAGCTTCTCGCGCACGATGCGGTCCAGCAGCTTCTGCCCATCGTTGAAGAGCTTTGTCGCTTCAACGCCGTTGCTCTCATTCTCGAGAATGCGGGGATACAGCCCCTTCAGACCCCACGTATGAAAAAACGGCGACCAGTCGATGTACTCGCGCAACGTCTTCAGCGGCATCTCCGCAATCAGCCGCGTGCCAAAGAACGCCGGTACCGCCAGATCCTCCGCCTTCCACACAATCGGCGTACGCAGCGCCCGTGCTTCTTCCAGCGTCGCCATCGGCTCTTTTGGCTGCGCATAATTCCTGCGCAGCTTTTCATACTCCGCGCGATGTTTCTCCTCGAACTCCTCGCGCCCGTCGTCGCTCAACAGGCTGGTCGTCACCGGCACCGCGCGGCTGGCATCGAGCACATGCACCACCGGCTGGCTATAGTGCGGCGCAATCTTGATCGCCGTATGCGCACGGCTCGTCGTCGCGCCGCCAATCAACAGCGGCAGCTTGAACCCCTGCCGCTCCATCTCCTTCGCCACATGCACCATCTCATCGAGCGAGGGCGTAATCAACCCGCTGAGCCCGATCATGTCCACTTTCTCTTCCTTCGCGCGCGCCAGAATCTTCTCGCTGCTCACCATCACGCCGAGGTCGATCACGTCATAGTTATTGCAGGCCAGCACGACGCCGACGATGTTCTTGCCAATGTCGTGCACATCGCCCTTTACCGTAGCTAGCAGAATCTTTCCCTGCGCCTTCACAATCTCGCCCGCTGCTTCTCGCGCGGCCTTCTCGGCTTCCATATACGGCGTCAGGTGCGCGACAGCCTTCTTCATCACACGCGCCGACTTCACCACCTGCGGCAAAAACATCTTGCCTGCGCCAAACAGATCGCCGACAACACCCATGCCGTCCATCAGGGGCCCTTCGATCACCAGTAGCGGCCGTCCCAGCTTCACCCGCGCCTCTTCCGTGTCGATCTCGATGTACGCGTCGATTCCCTTCACCAGCGCATGTGAAAGCCGCTCTTCGACCGTCCCCTTACGCCACTCTTCGGTCTTCTTCTCGGTTGCAGTGGTGCCCGCTTCCTTCAGCTTTTCGCCGAAGTCCACCAGTCGTTCGGTGGCATCGTCGCGGCGGTTCAGCAGGACATCTTCAACCAGTTCTTTCAGCTCCGGGTCGATCTCTTCATACACCTCGAGCATGCCGGCATTCACGATGCCCATGTCCATGCCCGCACCGATCGCGTGGTACAAAAACGCCGAGTGCATCGCCTCCCGGACCTTGTTGTTTCCGCGGAAGCTGAAGGAAATATTGCTCACGCCGCCGCTCACCTTGGCATGAGGAAGGTTCTGCTTAATCCACCGCGTGGCGTTGATGAAATCCACCGCGTAATTGTTGTGCTCCTCCATCCCGGTCGCGACCGTCAGGATATTGGGATCGAAGATAAGGTCTTCCGGTGGAAAACCAACCTCATCGACCAGGATGCGATACGCGCGTTCGCAAATCCGGATCTTCTCGTCAAAAGTAGCCGCCTGGCCGTTCTCATCGAACGCCATAACGACAACGGCAGCGCCATACTTCAGCACCTTCCGCGCGTTCTCGCGAAACTTCTCTTCGCCTTCCTTCAGCGAAATCGAATTGACGATTCCCTTGCCCTGCAGGCACTTCAGCCCCGCCTCGATGACCTCCCACTTCGAGGAGTCCACCATGAACGGCGCCTTTGCCACCTCCGGCTCGCTGCCCAGTAGTTGCAGATAACGGGTCATCGCAACGACGCCGTCGATCATGCCTTCATCCATGCAGATGTCCAGCACGTTCGCGCCGTTTTCCACCTGTTGCCGCGCAATGGCGACCGCCTCTTCGTACTTCCCTTCCTTGATCAGCCGCGCAAACTTCGGCGAGCCAGCCACATTGGTCCGCTCGCCGATCATCATGTACACGCCCGGCTGCTGCGTAAACGGCTGCGACCCCGAAAGCCTCAACGGCTTGAAGCTGTCGCCGTTCTTGTTGTCATCCTCGAAGAGAATCTGCTTCTCGCTTTTCTTGTTGTCATTCCCGAAGGGAATCTGCGTCTCGCTCAAGCCGCCACCTCGCTCTCGCGCGCATACGACCCATCGATCTGCGTCGTCCCCCACCGCCGAGGCGGCTTGCCCTCCAGCGCCTTCGCAATCGCCGCAATATGTTCCGGAGTATTCCCGCAACATCCACCCGCGATATTGATCAACCCGTCCTTAGCAAAGTCCCCCAGATACCGCGCCATGTCCTCCGGCCCCAGATCGAACCCCGTCTCCGATAGCGGATTCGGCAAACCAGCATTGGGATAGCACGAAATCGCGGTGCTCGCCTTCTCCGACAACTCCTCCAGAAACGGATACATCAGGTCCGGCCCCAGCGAGCAGTTCAAACCAATCGACAACGGCTTCACATGCTTCACCGCGGTCCAGAAAGCCTCGGTCGTCTGCGCCGAAATCATCGTCTCGCCACCGCGCCCCACGGCCGCTGAAATCATCACCGGCATCTCGCCGCCGTCCTCATCGAACACCTCGCGAATCGCGACCAGCGCAGCCTTCGCATTCAGCGAATCGAAGATCGTCTCCACCAGCAGCAGGTCCGACCCGCCCGCAATCAGCGCCCGCACCTGCTCGGCATAGGCCTTCTTCACCTGGTCGAACGTGACAACACGAAACCCCGCATCGTCCGCATCGGGTGAGTTCGATAGCGACACCGTCAGCGGCCCGATCGCTCCGGCGACAAACCTCTGCCGCCCCGTCGCGCTGCCCACGCGGTCCGCCCACTCGCGGCACTGCCGTGCTGAGGTCTCATTGATCTCCCATGCCAGGCCACTCAGCATCGGATCGTCGATGATCTTCTGATAAAACTCAGGGTCCTTGCGGCCGCCATGCTCGCGCGGGTCTTCGACGAAGAACTCACTCTGCGTAATGCTCGTCGCGCCAAATGTATTGGTCTCGATAATGTCCGCGCCGGCCTCAAGAAACCGGCGGTGAATATCGCAGATCATGTCCGGCTGCGTCAGCGAAAACATGTCGCCGTTATTCAGCAGGTCTTTCGTCGAGTCTTTAAACCTGTTACCGCGAATGTCCGCTTCGGTCTTGCCATAGGTGCGGATCGTCGTCCCCATCGCGCCGTCGATAATCGCGATACGCTCTTCCAGAATCTTTTCCAGCGGGTGTTTTTGTTTGTTCATCTCAAATCTCCTCCGCACGGTACCTTCACGCGCCCATCGCAAGACGGCGAGCCATCAAGGCTCGCCGCAGGTAATTCCTACTCCCTAATCCCTATTTCCTGTTCTTAGGCGAGCACATCGGCGAGGTCTTCACTGCTCCGGGGATCGAGCGGCATAGCCGGCAGGATCCCCACCAGCATGTCTTCCTTGCGCATAACAAGAGTCGTCGCGTTCAGGCTCGCCAGCTCAAACCCATGCCCATGCGTAATCGCATCCGTCGGGCAAGCCTCGACACAATAGCCGCAGAAGATGCAGCGGTTGTAATCGATGTTGTAGACCTTCGCATACCGCTCGGCCGACGAAATGCGCACTTCTTCGGTGTTGTCAGCGGCTTCGATATAAATGCAGTTCGACGGGCAAGCCGCCGCGCACAGAAAACAGGCGACACACTTCTCCAGGCCATTCTCATCGCGCTGCAACTGGTGTTTGCCGCGGAAACGCTCCTGAAACTGCGCTCCGCGCATCGGCCCTTTGCCGTCAGGATAGTTCTCAACCTCGGTCGGCTGAAACGCCTCCCGCAGCGTGATGCTCATGCCCTTCGCGATAGCGGCCGCATTACGAACAATCGACATAGATACCAGTATACGATGCCGGCCTTTCTTCTTGTCATTCCCGCAGCGAATCTGCTTCTATCGTTGCCTGTCTCTCCGCTCGCCGCAACTCTCACCACCAAAACCGATCAGGCAAACGCCGCTTCGGTATACCCTTATCTCCATGAACCGCCCAGCTATCTTCGCCGCCGCTATCTTCGCTCTCACGCTCACCGCCGCCGCGCAGACCGACGCGATGCCGCCCGAGCAGAATGCCCCGGCCAAGCCCCATTCCCATACCATGGGAGCCCCCTCGACCTCTTTGACTATCAATACCGGCACCGGCCAGCCCCTCACGCTGACTCTCGCCGATCTCAAGGCGCTTCCGCAGCAGACCCTCACCGTTCACAACGTCCACCAGAACACCGACGAAACCTACAGCGGTCCGCTGCTCTCCGACGTGCTCGCCAAAGCCGGCGTCGTGCTCACCGAAAAGACCGAGCACCCCATGCTGCACCAGTATGTCATTGCCACCGGCACCGACAAATACTGGGTCCTCTACTCCCTCGCCGAAGTCCATCCCGGCCTGCACAAGGCCAAAGTCATCGTCGCCATCGCCCGCTCCGGCGAGCCGCTCACCACCTCCGGCCAGTTCGAACTCATCAACGATCTCGACGTCAAACCCGCCCGCTGGGTCCACAACGTCACGACGATCACACTGCACACACCTGCCGGGTAACCCCGGGGCACAACTGCCCACCCAGCAGAAAGCAAAATCTTTAATGCAAAGGACGCGAAGAATGCGCCAGGTTTCGCCACGGATTCCGTGGCGAAACTTGGCTCCCTTGGCGTCCTTTGCGTTAAGGTACTCCGATCCTGGACACGACTTTCCTACCGCCCGAACCGATAGCTCGCCCTGAAGACCCCGTTATCAATGCCCGGGTTATAAAATCCGCGATATCCGTTCGACATATGCCGCAGCCGAAAATCCAGCGCGAACGAATGCTGGTGATCGCGAAATACCTCCACGCCTCCACCTACTTCAAACGTGAAATTGAACCGTGCCGACTTGTTCACCGGCTCATCATGCGCCGACATAAGGAATCCGCCATTGGCCACCAGAAACGGCTGCACCTTTTGCCGCTTCGCAAAGCCAAACCGCAAACCCAGCGGGCTGATGCCGCCAAGATATGTCCATCGCTCCCCACACTGCTGGGTCACCGTCTGCGAATAGACCACTCCGTTTTGCGTAATCCCCCGGAAGACCGAAGTACCGGTGATGCAATCGTCGTTCCTTATCGGCCCGCTGAACGGCCCGCTCGCCGGCAGGTTGTCAATCGCTGTAGGATTTCCGTCGACCACGACCGTGCTTACCCCTGAAGCCACCGGATCGCGCAGTATCGTAAACGGCCTCAGCTCGGGCTCGTACGAAAAGTCGAAGAACTCCTTGTGCGCCAGCCGTAGCGAGTAGCCGATCCCAACACCGGCAATCTTGCGGTTCTCCTCCTGCCCGATAATGATGTGGCTTGAATCATTGGAGTACTCCGCAAATATGCTGAACGTATTCTTGCGGCCATACTCTCTCCCCGGCATTACCTGCTGCGCCCAGGCACACGTCTGCAACAACAGCGCGGCACACGCCGCAAAGAGTAACTGCCTCATTCAATCCCCAGACTCTTCCAGATACTATCCACTTTCGACTTCACCTTCGCATCCATCGTGAGCATCTGCGGCCAATCCCTTGTAAATCCTTCCGCCGCCCACTTTCGCGTGGCATCGATGCCCATCTTCGACCCGAAATTCGGCAACCGGCTGGCATGGTCGAGCGAATCCACCGGCCCCAGCGTGAACTGAATGTCCCGCTCTGGGTCGATATTGTTCGCCACCCGCAGCGTCACCTCGGCCACGTCCTGCACGTCGCAATCTTCATCGACGACGACAACGCACTTGGTAAACATCGCCTGCCCCATCGCCCAGATGCCGTTCATCACCTTGCGAGCATGACCGGCGTAGCTCTTGCGAATGCTCACAATCATCAGGTTATGAAACACACCTTCCGCAGGGAGGTTCACATCGACAATCTCCGGCAGCGTCAGCTTCATCAGCGGCAGAAAAATCCGCTCGACGGCCTTGCCCATCCACGCATCTTCCATCGGAGGCTTGCCCACGACCGTCGCCGAATAAATCGGGTCTTTGCGATGCGTGATGCACGTGATGTGAAACACCGGATACTCATCCTGCATGGTGTAAAAGCCAGTGTGATCGCCAAACGGCCCCTCGGTCCTCAGTTCACCCAGTTCCACATAGCCTTCAAGCACAATTTCCGCCGTCGCTGGTACCTCCAGATCGACGGTCTCGCACTTCACCAGTTCCACAGCTTTCTGCCTGAGGAAACCAGCGATCAGATACTCCTCAACCTCCGGCGGCGCAGGCACAATCGCAGAAAACGTCGTCGCCGGATCGGTCCCAATCGCAACCGCAACCTCCATACGCTCACCGCGAATCTTCGCCAACACCGTCTGAGGTACGCTACTCGTGTCCGAAGCCGCGGTTGTTCCACCCGCCGTCAGGGCCATCAGATCCACCGCGCCAGCAACATCTTGCGAAGCACCGCGCAGCCGATCGCGAAAATGTTCGGCGGCGACTTTCTGCCGCTGCCAGTGCATGCCGGTGGTCTTGCCGTCGTACACCTGCATCCGATACATGCCGACATTCCGCTTTCCATTCTTCGGATCGCGCGTCACCACGCAGGGCAGCGTTATAAACCGTCCTCCATCCTGCGGCCACGTTTGCAGTACGGGAAACTTCAACACGTCCACATCGAGGCCGCGCAGGATCACTTCCTTACACGGAGCATTTTTCGCGGCCGTACCGTCGAGTCTCTTCGGGAAAAAACCGCCCACCTCAGCGAGCACCGGCAGCATTTTCAACTTGTCCATGAAGCTCGCCGGAGCCACGGGATGCAGCAGCGTCTCAATCCGGGTCGCCACATCATCCAGCGACTCCACTTCCAGCGCCATCCTCATCCGCCGCTCGCTGCCGAACTGATTCATCAGCACGCGCGCGCCCTTATACCCCGTCACATTCTCAAACAACAGCGCCGGCCCACCCGCGCGCTTGGTCCCCTTACCCGACTTCGCCGCCCGGTCCGCAATCTCCGCCATTTCCAGCACCGGAGACACGGCCGCACCCACGCGCCGCAACTCGCCTGCCTTCTCCAGCGCCTTCACCCAATCCCTCAGACTCTCGTAACCCAAACTACCTCCGCATCAATCTTGCCTTTGCATTTCTTGTCGTTGTTGTTGCTTTTCTTGTTGTCATCCTCGCAGAGGATCTGCTGTTAAATGGCAGCTACATCTTCCAGAAAATCTTCTTCCGCCACATCACCCAGTTCGGCAGGAAGCAAACCGCCACAACCGCTATCGCAAATGCCAGCGAAGTCCACTGCGTCGAGTTCCCATGCGAAAACCCATGCAAATATGCCAGCGACCAAAGACTCCGCGTCTTTCCATCCGCACAGGCAATCCTGATCAGCGAAAGCACCTTCACCAGCACGACCGAAGTGGTATACGCCGCAATCGCATTCGCTCCAAACACAAACCACGGCCACGTCGACCACTCCAGCCAACGCGGCCATGGCTTCGGCCTGCTATCCACCAGCGCGCTGCAAGCCGCCAGGGCCAGGGCCGCCATGCCAGCCGAAAACAGCACATAGCTGCTGGTCCATAAGTTCTTGTTCAGTGGAAACCAATGGCCCCAGACCAGCCCAAACACCACGCCGGTTACACCGGCAAACGCCAGCCCCAGCCGCATGCTCTTCGCACTCTCAGAGAACCATCCACTCCGCGCCCGCCGCATCCAAAATCCAGCCACCGCGCCCAGCAGAGTCGTCGCCAGCGACGGCAGCGTACTCAGCAGCCCTTCCGGGTCCGACGTCTTTAGATACAGTGTCCCCGTGCGCAGCCACTGCAGCGTCCACGCGCTCACGCCGCGGTCCATCCACGCCGTCAGGTTGTTCACCGGGTCGAGCAGCGGAAAATCCTTCACCGGCCAGCCCGCGCCCGGCACCGGGACCCACCGCAGCGATACCCAGTAACCCACCAGCAGCGTACCCACGATCACCAGCAGCGTCCGCATCCGGCGCGTCGTCAGCAGTATCAGCCCCGCGAGCAGATAACACAGCGCAATCCGCGTCAGCACGCCGTAGATGCGCAGATGCGTCCAGTGAAAATACGGCACCAGCGACAGCACTTCCTTCAACACAAACAGCTTTGCGGCCCGCAAAAAAATATGGCCGGTCAAGGTCTTCCAGCAATCGCCTTTGCGCTCCCGGGCCTCCAGCGAAAACACCGTCGACGCGCCCACCAGAAACAGGAACGTCGGAAACACAAGGTCTGTCAGGGTACATCCATTCCACGCTGAGTGATCGAGCTGTGGAAACACATGGCCCCAGTCGCCGGGATCGTTCACCAGGATCATGAGCGCAATAGTGATCCCACGCAGCATATCGACCGACAAAATCCGCGCAGGTCTGTTCACCTCCGCCGTCGCAGGAGGCGCGTCAAACGTCGTTGCCACAGTCGAGGACATAACCCTTCCATCATCTACCGAATCGGCCCTGACCGCCACCGGCGCTCTCTCTACCCTCTACGCTCTACTCTCTACCCACTGTCTTTAGGAACCTTTGGCGCTACGCCGGTGTCTAACCCAACAACCGCATTCCTCGCCTGAATGCGGCACATCGATCCACTTCGAGGTGCCGTTATGTTTGAGGAATCGCTTCTGGAATCCGCCCATCTTATCCGTACGCAGAGCCGCTGGCCTGCATTCGCCTCCTTCGGTCTGCAAGCCGCCATTGCGGCGACCATCATCATCATCCCCATACTTCATCCTGAAGTCGTCCCAGTCCACGCCAAGCTGATGGAGCTCACCGCTCCGCCTATGCCTGTCACTCCGCCCCCACCGCCACCAGAGCGCGTCCACGTCGAGGCGGCTTCATCGACAGCGCCCTCCATGCCCGAAGCAGCGGCGCCCACACAAGCCACTCTCATCCGCACCAGAATCGATCCCACGCAATTCAGCAATGACCCACCACCGGATGGTGCGGGCAGCATAGTAGGAGGCAGCATGAGCAATAGCAACGACCCGCTCGCCTCACTGGGACCATCCGGAACGAGCAACTCAAACATCGTCGTCGCCGGTCCCGTCAAGCACAACCCTATCTCCATCTCAAGTGGTGTCTCTGCCGGCCTTCTCCTGCACCCCATCCAGCCCACTTACCCGGCCATAGCCAAAGCCGCGCACGTGGAAGGCACGGTCACCGTTCACGCCATCATCTCGAAGACGGGCACCATCGAAAGCGCGAGTGCAACCAGCGGCCCAATCATGCTCCAGAAAGCAGCACTCGACGCTATCCGTGAGGCCCGCTACCGGCCGTATCTCCTCAACGGCCAACCCACCGAAGTCGACACTACGTTCGTCGTCAACTTCCGCCTCGGCAGCTAAAAACAGTGGGCGGAGTGTAGAGCGTAGAGTGTAGTGCGAGACTCGCCGAAGCGGTAAATGAAGCAGGGGAAGAGCGTAGAGTGTCGAAAAGCCCCGCTTTTCACTACACTCTACGCTCTACACTCTACCCACTGTCTTCCTCACCCCAGTGCTATCGCTTCCAGCGGATACCCCGCATCCTTCCACCCCTGCAGGCCGCCTCGCAGCGGGCGCACGCGGTGGATGCCGAGGCTCCGCAGCTCCAGCGCCACCTTTGCGCTGGTCTCTTCGCTGGGACACGTGCAGTACAGCACGATATCGCGGTCTCGCGGGATCACCGAGTTGCGCTCCTTCAGCTCCTGCGGCCCAATCTGCACTGCCCCCGGCAACGCCCTCGGGTCGGGCAGAATATCCAGCGGATGCCGCAGGTCCACGATGAACGGCGGATCGCGCTCCTCGCGTCTCGCGTCCTCGATCATCGCCATCAGTTGACCCGGCTCCAGCCGCATCCCGCGCAGATCCACCAGGAACTGGTGCCGCTTCACCAGGCGGAAAACGATGACGCCGATCACCATCAGCACGACCAGTGTGGCGGCGAAGTGTTCGAGCATCCCGAAAAACTTCTGGCTCCGCTCGGCCACATCGCCAAAGAACCGGCCCGCAAACAGCCACGACCCCGCCCATATCAGGCAACCGATCGTGTCATAGACCACAAATTTCCAGTAAGGAATCTTTGCCTGCCCGGCAATCGGAGGCGCCATCGTACTCAACCCCGGAACGAACTTTGCGAACAGCAGCGTATACGCTCCACGCTTGCCCACCGTGCCCTGCGTCTTCTCGACGCACGTCGCGGCTTCCAGCGAAAACCGGCACAGCACGTTCATCACGCGCGTTCCATATTGCCGCCCCAGCCAATACCACCCGGAGTCCGCAATCAAACTCGCCAGGGTCACCAGTGGCAGCGCATAGGCCAGATGCAGCTTATGCGCCGCGCTCATCGTGCCCGCAGCCAGCATCACCGGAACGCTCGGCACTGGAATGCCGGCCTGCTCCAGGAACACCCAACCGAAAAGCAGCACATACGCATGACGTACCAGCAGACCCATGACCGACGACATATCCCCGCACCTCCACCCACCAGCTAATGCTATGTAGATGTTCGCCCAAAACAACCGTCGCAGAATACTTTCCCGCAAGAAAATTCTGAACTTCCGCAACGTCGAACAACGCCGCTGTCGTCGCAGCTCGTAGCTGGCGGCTCGCAGCTCGACATAAACCCGCCCTGACAGCCACGAGGGCGATCTTCTCGGGCACTCGGCCGCCGACCGCGCTAAAATAGATTCGTGCCCCACAAGCGCCAGTCCCCGACCAAATTCATCGTCGCCGCCCTTCTCATCGTCGGTGTCGTCAGTTGGCTCGCCGTCTCCGCCGGCAGCCAGAGCAAGTCTTACTACGTCACCATCAGCGAGCTCCAGGCGATGGGCGACAAGGCCTACAAGCGTAACCTCCGCGTCGCGGGCAACGTAGCTCCTGGCAGCATCAACCACGTGGGCACCAACGCTACCTTTACGCTGCTGGAGCAGGGCAAGACCCTCCAGGTCAGCTACCAGGGCGCCGAACCCCCACCAGACGCCTTCAAGGACGACGCCCAGGCCCTCGCTATCGGCACCTACGGCCGCGACGGCGTCTTCCACGCCAGCCAGCTACAGGCCAAGTGCGCCAGCAAGTACGCCCCGGCCGCCAAGCCCGGAGCGGCCCCCACCGGCAACACCGCCCCCATGGGCGCTACAGCTTCCCTTACCCGCTAAACGCGTTTCTCTCCTGCCCACAACCTTGTCATCTCGACCGAAGCATCGCGCTTTTGCGATGCGCAGTGGAGAGATCGCGGCATTGCATTTGCTTTTGCTCTTGTTTTTCTTGTTGTCATCCTCGCAGAGGATCTGCTTGGTTTTTGTCGTTGCCTGTTCTCGCCTGACCTGTCAAACATCACTCGAATCAAATGACCTTCACCCCGCCTGCGCGACACTGGCCCGTTTCCTGCGCTGATACGAAGCCACTTTAAGCCGATTGCCACAGATATTCATGCTGCACCACCGTCGCGAACCATTCTTGCTCGTATCGACAAAATGGACGACACAAGATTCGCATTGACGGATACGCGACGAATCCGTCTCCGTAAGCAGTTCAGCCGTAGCCTCGGCGATCGGCGCCCAGAGGTCGGCAGGCTCACGAAGCTCGACCAACGTCTCTCGAATTACCTTTCCGTCTCGCTTGCGCAGTGAAGTGTGGCGAGGGTACTGCATCAACAGAGAATTCACCTCGAAAAGAAATGCATCGCTCGGCGGCATCCCACTCTCCATCCGCACAACGGCGTCCCTGAGTCTCTCTCGAAACCCAATCAGTTGTTCGAGGAACACCTCCGCTTCGGCCGCATTCCGCCAGCCTCGAACGACAGCTTTATCTTTGACGGAGCTCACCGTCCCTGAGGCGATCAGCCACCGTTCGAGCGCGCGAACATCGGAGAGCAGTTCGGTCGGGCCGCCCGCCAGTACTGGTTTGGTGTTCAGTAGATCCAGGATTGGCCGATTCCCTACGAACAAAAAGCCATCGATCCATTCGTTCAACCCGTGAGACGCAGCGTCCATACATCCTCTTCTGCCAAGATATCTCAAAAAGAATTCCAACACCGGTATTGACATTTTTAACGGTGTTGTGTAGTTTTACCTTCCATGGGCGAGCGATGCGTCCCTCGAAAGGAAATCATCATGACAACGTTTCAACACGCGACCGTTAACGGCCTCAAGCTCTTTTATCGCGAGGCAGGTTTGAAGGCCTCTCCTACCATCGTGTTGCTGCACGGTTTCCCCAGCTCGTCCCATATGTTTCGCGACCTTATTCCACAACTGGCGGAGAAGTTTCATGTGATCGCTCCCGACTACGTCGGCTTCGGCTACAGCGATGCTCCGGACGCGGGACAATTCGACTACACCTTCGACAATCTCGCCGCACATGTCGAAGAGCTGTTATTCGGCGTTCTCGGTCTGAAGAAGTTCAGCATCTACGTCCAGGACTACGGCGCTCCCGTCGGCTATCGCATCGCCTCAAAGCACCAGGATGCGATTGAAGGAATCGTGGTGCAGAACGGCAACGCTTACATCGAAGGGATCGGTGCGGCCTTCGATCCCATGAAGCCGTTCTGGGTCAACCGCAACGCCGAAACCGAGAAGCCGGTGCGAGACCTGCTCAAAAAAGAAACTACCATTTTCCAGTACACGCACGGAACACAGGATGCTTCTCTCATCAGTCCCGACTCCTACACCGTGGATCAATTCTTTCTCGACCGTCCGGGCAACGATGCCATCCAACTCAACCTGCTGCACAACTATCAATCCAATCTGGCCCTCTACGACGGCTGGCATGAATTCTTTCGCAACAAACAGCCGAAGACGTTGATCGTATGGGGCAAAAATGATCCTTTCTTTACCGTCGAAGGTGCGCAGGCGTATCTGCGGGATATTCCCAAAGCCGAACTTCACCTGCTCGATACCGGCCACTTCGCGTTGGAAGACTCCAGCGAATTCATCGCAAAACAAATCGTACGGTTCTTTGCCTGAGTGCATAGCGCATCTCTGCCCCGGAAAGGATAAGCATGATGAAGTTCCCCGAGAACGCAACCGTAGTCGTGGTGCACGGAGCCTGGGCGGACGGCTCGAGCTGGCAGGCGATTGTTGGCCCGCTCGAAGACCGCGGCCTGAACGTGATTGCCGCGCCGATCCCTCTCAGCTCTTTGAATGATGATGCGGCCGCCCTGAAGCGGACGCTTGCGCGGACACAAGGCCCCGTCATCGTGGCGGGACACGCCTACGCCGGCGCCGTCATTGCCACCGCGAACGACGAGCGCGTGAAGGCCCTGGTGTATATCGCAGCCCTCGCGCCGGACGAAGGCGAGACCGTGGCCCAGGTCTTCTACAAAGACGAACCTCATCCAAAGGCGCCGCAGCTCGCTCCGGACGCGGACGGATTGATCTGGATGCCGGACGAAGGATTCGCAAACGCCTTCGCTCAGAACGCCACGCACGAGCAGCTTGCGTTAGCGAAAGCCGTGCAGCGTCCCATTTCCGTAAAGAGCATCCAGGAGGCGGCTCCCGCACCTGCCTGGAGGTCAAAACCAACGTGGTACCTCGTCGCAGAAGAAGACCGCATGATCAACCCAAAGACACAGCGCTTTATGGCCGAGCGCATGAACGCAACCGTGAGGTCTTTTGCAGTGGATCACACACCACTGCTCACCGCACCGGACAGGGTCATAGACATCATTCTCGAAGCAGCCGAGGCGGTGCTCGGTTAACGGTGATCGATCGAATCATGGGAGGGAGGAGCCATGTCGCATAAGAAGACCACGCCAGAGCGTCTGGCAACATTCTCTGACGCGGTGTTTGCCGTACTCATCACGATCATGGTGCTGGACCTCAAACCGCCAACCGAGCCAACACTCAAGGCCCTCCTGCCGCTGTGGCCGACTGCCCTGAGCTACGCCGTCAGCTACCTGTTCATCGCAATCATCTGGGTGAACCATCATCACCTGTTGCGATTCACCCACAACGCAACGCCTCGGCTCATCTGGTGGAACTTCGCCCATCTGTTTATGGTTTCACTTGTGCCGGCAACCACTGCCTGGATGGCAGCCACGAGACTGGCTGCCGCACCCGTCTTTGTATATGCACTTGTCTTTGTCCTGGTGGAGATAGCCTACGTCGCTTTTGAGGGAGAAGCGCTTTCTCAAGCAAGCGGCAGCGATATCACTCCTTCGCTGCAACGGATGGCAAGGGTTCGCTCGTACCTCGCGCTTGGGATGTTCGGGATCTCCGCCGCGATCTCTTTCTGGCATCCACTGAGCGGGTTTGTTCTGATCTCCTGTGTTCTTTTTATTTATCTCAGCCCGCGTGTCCCTGAATTGCTTCATCGATCGGTGGGCTCATAACCAATCTGGACCCTATGTCCGCGATGGAGGAACACCATGGAAAATTCTGTAGCCATTGTCACAGGAGCCAGCCAGGGTATTGGCCGCTCCACCGCTATCCGTTTGGCCCACGACTTCTCCGCGGTCGTACTCGCGGCCCGCAATGGTGAAGCACTGAAAGAAGTCGCGGAAGCGGTCAAGGCCGCCGGCGCCGAGCCTCTATTGTGTGCACTCGACCTGAGCCAGGGCCAGGCATCGGAGACGCTCGTCCAAAGCACCCTCGACCGCTTTGGCCGAATCGACGCGCTCCTGAACATCGCCGGCGCCGTTCCCCAGATCGATCTCTTCGAGATGACAGACGATCAATGGAAAGCAGGCATGGAATTGAAACTGCACGGCGCACGCCGGTTGACGATCCGTGCCTGGGAAGCATTGAAGCAGTCGAAAGGCTCCGTC
>Ga0070679_100003250_pt1 | contig 14854 bp, 14 predicted proteins | sample KBSC63BmetaG_FD_65652 | JGI IMG/M metagenome (GOLD analysis project Ga0070679, IMG submission 65652) | Corn rhizosphere microbial communities from Kellogg Biological Station, Michigan, USA - KBS C6-3B metaG | ecosystem: Host-associated > Plants > Roots > Rhizosphere | place: USA: Michigan... | reverse complement strand
CATGCGTTCAACGAGCTCGTGTCGTTCGGTGCGGCGTGGGCGCAGATGCTCAACTACGTGATCACGATCGCCATCTCGGTGATCTTCGTCCCGCATTACCTCTCGATCTTCTGGTCGCCGTTGCGGACGAACCCGTCGGACATCGTCGTCGGTATCGCGTTCACCTGGGTGCTCGTCGGCATCAACATCGTCGGCATCCAGGAGGCGGCGAGGCTGAACATCTTCCTCGCCGTCGTCGACTTCGCGACGCAGCTCTTGCTCGTGCTTCTCGGGTTCGTCCTGATCTTCCATCCGACGATCCTGTGGCACAACGTGCACTTCGGCGTTGCGCCGAGCTGGTCGGCGTTCCTGCTCGCGATCCCGGTCGCGATGATCGCGTACACCGGGATCGAGACCGTCTCGAACCTCGCCGAGGAGGCGCGAGACCCGGTGCGGACGATCCCGAGGTCGATCTCGTGGGTGGCGACCGCCGTGTTCGCGATCTACTTCACCCTGCCGTGGGTCGCGCTGTCGGCGATGCCGGTGAAGCACGAGCACGGCAAGTACGTCACGCAGCTCGGTCAGAACCCGCCGCACGGGTTCAAGAACGACCCGGTGCTGGGCCTCGTCGAGAACCTCGGCCTGCACGGTCCCGTCCTGTCGGCGGCGAAGGTCTACGTCGGGATCCTGGCGGCGACGATCCTGTTCATCGCCACGAACGCCGGCGTGATCGGCGCGTCGCGCATCACGTATTCCATGTCGACGTACCGGCAGCTTCCGGAGGTCTTCCGCCGGCTGCACCCGAAGCTGAAGACGCCGTGGCTCGCGCTGATCGTGTTCGCGGGCGTCGGGCCGACGCTCTTCCTGCTCGCCGGCCAGGTCGACTTCCTCGGGAACATGTACGCGTTCGGCGCAATGCTCTCGTTCACGATCGCGCACGCCGCGGTGGTCGCACTGCGCATGAAGGGCGGCGACGAGGAGCTCGAGTGGCGCGCGCGGCCGAACTTCCGCTTCCGCGGCGTCGACTGGCCGCTGTTCGCGATCCTCGGCGGGATCGGCACCGGCCTCGCCTGGCTGTTCGTCGTGATCGAGAAGCCGGGCCCGCGCTACGCGGGTCTCGCCTGGCTCGTCGCCGGCTTCGTCTTCTATCTCCTCTACCGCCGCCGGCTGCGCGTCCCGCTCCGAGTCACATCGCGTGCTCCGATCGCCCTCGGCGCGGCGCTTGCGCTCGAGTACCGGTCGATCCTCGTTCCGGTCATCGCCGGGCAGGAGTCCCACGAGGCGGTCGAGCTCGCGGCGCGCCTCGCGACGGAGCGCGCGGGCCGCATCGTGCTGCTGCGCGTGATCGTCGTGCCGCTCGAGCTGCCGCTCGATGCCGACCTGACGGAGCAGCTCGACGACGCATACGAGCTGCTGGACGAGCTGCGCGCGACGGCAGAAGGTTACGGGGTGCGCACGGTCGAGCGCGTCGTCCGCGCGCGCAAGGCGGGCCGCGCGATCGTCGAAGAGGCGGAGCGCCGCGCCTCGGAGATCATCGTGCTCGGCGCACCGCGCGGGCGGCACCGGACGATCTTCGGTCACACCGTCGACTACGTCCTGAAGCATGCGCCGTCCCGCGTCATGGTCGCGGCGGGGAAGCGCGCCGCATGATGTACCGCACGCTCACCACGATCTCGGCAGCGCTGCTCGTGGCGCTCGGGGTCGTCATGCTCGTCGTCACGGCGTGGCACGGCGGCGGCGTCGGCGTGCTGCTCGGAGTGCTGTTCATCGCCGCCGGTGCAGGCAGGCTCTTCCTCCTGCGGAGGAGAGCCCGCTAGTGGCCAGGAAGCTGCCTGGGCTCAAACGCGAGCTCGACGCTCGCGCGCTCTACTCGGTCGCCTACGGCGAGATCGCCTCGTCGATCTACTTCGCGCTCGGCGTCCTCGCAGCGAACGCGCTCGGCTTCACGCCGCTCGTGCTGCTCGGCGTCGGCGCGCTGTTCCTGATCGTCTCGCTCTCCTACGCCGAAGGAACGGCGGCGCTCCCCGAGACCGGCGGGGCTGCGACGTTCGTGCGCCGCGCGACGAACGACCTCTTCGGGTTCATGACCGGGTGGTCGCTGTTCCTCGACTACCTGGTGGTGATCTCGCTCTCCGCGCTCTTCCTGCCGCACTACCTGGCAGGCGCGCTGCAGGTAGAGGCGATCGACCGCTCGCCGTGGGACATCATCGTCGCAGTCTCCGTGATCGCGCTCGTCGCGCTCGTGCGGATGGTTCGACGGCCGTCGCTCTACGGGCTCGGGATCGTCGTGCCCGCGCTCGACCTGCTGACGCAGCTGCTGCTCGTCGTGCTCGGGCTCGCGCTCGTCTTCTCACCGCACGCGCTCGCGCACGGCACGTCGCTTGGCTCGAGCCCGTCGTGGCACCAGCTCGCCTTCGCGCTGCCGCTCGCGATGCTCGCGTTCACCGGCCTCGAGACGGTCGCCAACCTCGCCGAGGAGGCGCGGCGCCCCGGTGTCGACCTGCCGCGCTCCGTGTTCGGTGCGATCGCGACGGTCGTGACGGTGTACGCCGCGATCGCGGTCGTCGCTCTCTCTGCGTTCCCGGGGCCGAAGACCGAGCTCGGCACGAAGTGGGTGAACGCGCCGCTGCTCGGTGTCGCCGACCGCATCGACCACAAGCTCCCGTGGGATCTCGGCGGAGTGCTCCGCTTCTACGTCGGCATCACCGGCGCTTTGATCCTCCTCGCCGCGGTGACGACGTCGATGTCCGGGTTCTCCCGGCTCGCATACTCGCTCGGCGAGCACGGGCAGCTGCCGCGTGCGTTCGGGCGGCTGAGCCGCCGGGCACACGTATCGCCGTACGCGATTCTCTCGGCCGCGGTCGTGTCGTCGGCGATCGTGATCGGCGCCGCGTCGGTGAAGAGCGACGACGTCGCGTTCCTGGCGAGCCTCTTCTCGTTCGGCGTGCTGCTCGCGTTCACCGCTGCACAGCTCGCCGTGATCAAGCTGCGCATCGACGAGCCCGAGCTGCCGCGGCCGTACCGCGCGCCGTTCTCGGTGACGATCCGCGGCAGCGAGATCCCACTGCCGGCGATCGTCGGCGCGGCCGCGACCTTCGCGATCTGGGTGATCGCGATGGCGACGCATCCCGCGGCGCGCTACGCCGGCCCGCTGTGGCTGCTCGTCGGGCTCGTGATCTTCGTCAGCGTGCGGCTGTCCCGCGGCGAGGGCCTGCTCGAGCGGGTCGAGGCGCCCGACGAGCGTCACGTCGTTCCGGTCGCGCAGTTCAAAAGGATCCTCGTGCCGATGAAGCTCGGGGTGATCGGCGAGGAGATGCTCGCCACGGCGGTCAAGCTCGCGTCGGAGCACGGGGCGGAGGTGCAGGCCCTGCACGTGATCCGCGTCCCGCTCGAGCTGCCGCTCGACGCGCCGCTGCTCGACCAGGAGGAACGGGCGGAGGCGTCGCTCGCCGAGGCGAAGCTCCTCGGCTCGGACTTCGACGTGGCGGTGGAGGGGACGACCGTGCGCGCCCGGGCGATCGGCCACGCGATCGTCGCCCACGCCGAGGAGGTGGACGCCGACCTGATCGTGCTCGGCTCCGCGCCGCGCTGGCGCCGTCAGTCGCGGTTCTTCTCGCCGACCGTCGACTACGTCCTCCGCCAGGCGCCCTGCGAGGTCCTGATCGTCGCGTTCCCGCAGACGGTCATGGACGAGGAACTCGCGGCCACGTGACCAGGCAGCCGCGTGTCTGACACCTTCTGAACAGCCAGAGTCACTCGGCACCGTTCAGGGTGTCAGACACTGCGACCTTCTCTGGGAGTACGCTGCGCCGCTGTGAAAGCGATCGTCGTCGGATGCGGCCGGGTCGGCTCGGCCGTCGCGCTGCAGCTGCTCGCCTCGGGCTGGGACGTCACCGTCCTGGACGAGAACGAGGACGCGCTCGGCCGGCTCGGTGAGAACTGGACCGGCGGCTTCGTGGTCGGTCACGGGATGGACGTCACACTGCTTCGCGAGGCCGGGATCGAGGAGGCCGACGCGGTCGTCGTCACGACGGACGGCGACAACACCAACCTCGTGATCGCCCAGGTGGCGCAGAAGCACTTCGAGGTGCCGACCGTGATCGTGCGTGTGCTCGATCCGGCCCGCGCGCAGTTCTACGCGACGAAGGGCCTTCACATCGTGTGCCCGACGTCGTCCGCGATCGAGACGCTGGTCTCGGCCGTGCGCCACGCCGAAGACGAGGTTGTTGCGTAGATGTATGTCCTGATCGCCGGCGGCGGGAAGGTCGGCGCCAACCTGATCCGGTCGCTGCTCCGTGCCGGCCACGAGGTGACGCTGATCGAGCAGAAGCCGTACCGCTTCGACAAGCTCGAGGCGGAGTTCGAGCACCAGGTGATCCGCGGTGACGCGACCGAGTTGTTCGTGCTCGAGCGCGCGGGCATCACCCGGCCGCCGGACCTCGTCGTGGCGGCGACCGGTGACGACGAGGACAACATTGTCATCTGCCAGCTCGCCCGCGAACGCTACGGCGTCGGCAACGTGATCGCGCGCATCAACGATCCGCGCAACCAGGCGTACTTCGACCTGCTCGGCATCTCGCCGACCGTCTCCGCCACCGGCGCGATCATGGGCCTGATCGAGCACGAGGTGCCCGAGCACGGGCTCGTGCAGCTGCTCGAGCTGCGCAAGGAGAACCTCGAGATCGTCGAGGTGACCGTCGACAAGGGCGCGAACTGCCACGGCAAGCGCGTCCGCGCGCTGGAGCTCCCGGAGGGCGCGCGACTCATCTCCGTCGTCCGCGCCGGCAAGGCCGAGATCCCGGACGAGGAGACCCAGCTCGAGGTCGGCGACCAGGTGCTCGCGATCCTCGAGCCGGGCAAGGAGGACGAGCTCCGCCGCGCTCTCCTCTAGCGCCGGTGTCTGACACCGGCGCCAGCTACGGTACGACCGGTGCGTCGCCCGGCCACCCCTGTCGCCCTGGCGTGGGCCGCCACGCTGGCGGGCGTGATCTCGATCGTCTCGGCGCTCACGCCCGAGTTCGCCGACCGCACTGACCTGATCGACGGCATCCTGCCGCCGGGTGTCCCGGAGGCGGCGCGAACCGTTGCGCTCGCCCTCGGGCTCGCGATGATCTTCCTCTCACGCGGTCTCGCGCGGCGCAAGCACCGGGCCTGGACGCTAGCCGTCGCGATCGTGATCGCGTCGGCGATCGCGCACCTCGCCAAGGGCCTCGACTTCGAAGAGGCGTCCGTGCACGTCGTCCTGCTCGTCGCGCTTCTCCGCTCGCGCCGGCAGTTCGTGGCGCCGGGCGACCCCGCGACCGTCGTGCCGCTGCTCCAGGTCGCCGTTGCGCTCGCGGTCGCGGTGCCGTTCCTCATCGTCGGCATCTACGACAACGACGTGTACTCGCGCCGCATCGAAGTGGCGCTCGCACTGCTCGTCGGCGCGCTCGCGTTTCGCGCGCTGTGGCTGTGGCTGCGGCCGCAGGGCGTCCCGCCGGCGGTCGGCGAGGAGCGCGAGCGGGCGGCCGAGCTCGTGCAGGAGCACGGCTCGGACAGCCTCGCGTACTTCGCGCTTCGTAGGGACAAGAGCTATTTCTTCTCGCCGAGCGGCCGGTCGTTCCTTGCGTATCGCGTGATCGGCGGGACTGCTCTCGTGGCGGGTGACCCGATCGGCGACGTCGCCGAGCGGCGCGAGCTCATCGGCGAGTTCGTACGCATCGCACACGCGAAGGGCTGGCGGGTCGCGGTCGCGGGTGCCGCGAACGACGCGCTCGAGGACTATGCGTCGATCGGCTTCAAGTCGATGTACCTCGGCGACGAGGCGGTCATCCGTCCGGCGACGTTCTCGCTCGAGGGGCGGGCGATCCGCAAGGTGCGCCAGTCCGTCTCGCGGCTGGAGAAGTCGGGGTATCGCGTTCAGGTGCTTTCGACAGCGGATGCCGACGAGTCGCTGCGCGCACAGATACGCGCCGTGTCGGAGGAGTGGCGCGGCAACTGGCCCGAGCGCGGGTTCACCATGGCGATGGACGCGTTGTTCCTGTACCCGGACACCGTGCTCGCCGTCGCCGTCGCCCCCGACGGTCGGATCGGCGGCTTCCTGCAGCTCGTTCCGTCGCCGGCGAGCGAGGGATACTCGCTCGCGTCGATGCGCCGCCGCGGTGACACGCCGAACGGGCTGATGGAGTTCCTGATCACGGAGACGGTCGCGTGGGCGCGCCAGCACGCCGTCACCGAGGTGTCGCTCAACTTCGCGGTCTTCGCCGACTTCATGCGCTCCGGGGACGAGGCGTCCCGCGCGACGCGCTCGCTCCGCTGGGTGCTCCTCAAGGGCGACCGGCTGTTCCAGCTCGAGCGCCTCCACAGCTTCAACCGCAAGTTCTTCCCCGACTGGCGACGCCGGTACTTCTGCTTCGAGCGGTGGGCCGACCTTCCGCTCGCCGGCCTCGCGTACCTGCACGCGGAGTCGCTGCTCACGCCACCCGGCCCGTGGGTGCGCTCCCACGACCTGGCTGCGCAGTGAAGGTCGCGATCGCCGCTGCGGCCCTCGCGCTGCTCGTGCTCGCCATGGGCGCCTCCGCCCGCAGCGACGCGCTGCATCTCGTGCGCATCGCCCATTTCAATGCGCCGATCTACGCGACCGTTGCTCCAGGCGAGCCCGGCAACCTGTACGTCGTCGAGCAGGCAGGCGTCATCCGCGTGCTCACAGGCGGGACGATCCGGTCGACTCCGTTCCTCGACATCCGGTCGCAGGTGCTGAGCGGGGGAGAGCAGGGCCTGCTGTCGGTCGCGTTCGACCCGGCGTACCAGACGTCGCATCGCTTCTTCATCGACTACACCGACAAGAGCGGCAACTCGCGCGTCGTCGAGTACAAGTCGAACGGCACGCGCGCGATCCTGTCGTCGGCGAAGCAGCGCCTCTTCGTGAAGGACTTCGCGCCGAACCACAACGGGGGGCAGTTGCAGTTCGGGCCCGACGGCCGCCTCTACTGGGGGAACGGCGACGGCGGCGGCGCCGGGGATCCCGGCGGGAACGGCCAGAGCCTGGCGCGCCCGTTCGCGAAGATCATGCGGCTGAACATCAACGCCAAGAGCCCGCGTTGGACGCTCGTCGCGTACGGCCTCCGCAACCCGTGGCGGTTCAGCTTCGACAAGAAGACCGGCGACCTCTACATCGGCGACGTCGGCCAGGACAACTGGGAAGAGGTCGACTACCTGAAGCGTGGCACGGAGACGATCGCGAACTTCGGGTGGAACCGCTACGAGGGCACGCACGTGTACGACGGGATCACGAAGCTCCTGCGGCGGGGTGTGTACCACCCGCCGGTGGCCCAGTACCCGCACGAGGACGGCTGCTCCGTCACCGGCGGTTACGTGTACCGCGGGACGAAGATCCCGTCGGTGGCCGGGCGCTACTTCTACGGTGACTACTGCTCCGGGCTCGTCTGGAGCCTGAAGATCGCGGACGGCAAGGCGACGAGCGTGCGGCGCGAGCCGTTCACGCTCGGTGGGCTGTCGTCGTTCGCGCAGGGATCCGACGGCGAGCTCTACCTCATGTCCGTCAACTCCGGCGACTTCTTCCACCTCTCCGCGTGATCCGCCTGCTGCTCGTGGCGGCGCTCGCTGCCGCGATCGTCGGCACGGCCTCGTCCGCCGACGATCCCGTGAGCCACGACTGGCCGTTGTACGGCTACGACACGGCGCGGCACAACGCTTCGCCCGACGCGGCGATCACCGCGGCGAACGTCTCGCAGCTCCGTCGCCGCCGGGTGCGGATCGACGGCACGGTCGACTCGTCGCCGATCTATGTGGCGAAGGGCGTGCGCGGCCGGGACGCGTTCCTGTTCACGACCACCTACGGGAAGACGGAAGCGCTCGACGCGGGCACCGGTCGCGTCCTCTGGCGGTTCACGCCGCCCACCTACGAGCAGCTCGCAGGCTCGGTGCAGATCACCAACGCGTCGCCGGCGTTGTCGAGCGACCGCACGGCGGTCTACGCGGCGTCTCCCGACGGGCGCATCAGGAAGCTGCGCCTGTCGGACGGCCACGTCCTCTGGACGACGCGGATCACGTTCGACCCGACGCACGAGAAGCTCACCTCGTCACTGAACGTGTACGGCGGCCGGGTGATCGCGACGACCGGCGGCTACATCGGCGACGCGCCGTCGTACCAGGGCCACGTCGTGACGATGTCCGAGTCGACAGGGCGTATCGCGCACGTCTGGAACTCGCTCTGCTCGGACCGGCACGCGCTGATCGTCCCGAAGACGTGCGCGTCGAGCGACTCGGCGATCTGGTCGCGCAACGGCGCTGCGGTCGATCCGGCCAACGGAACACTCGTCGTTGCGACCGGCAACGCGCCGTTCGACGGCAAGACCGACTGGGGTGACAGCGTGCTCGTGCTCACCCCGGACGCCTCACGCCTGCTGCGCCACTGGACGCCCGCCGATCACGAGCACCTGAACACGGCGGATCTCGATCTCGGCTCGACGAGCCCGGCGTTCCTCGCCGGCGGCCTCGCGGTCCAGGGCGGGAAGGACGGGAAGCTGCGCCTGCTCGACCTCCACCACCTGCCGGCGCCAGGCCCGAAGACCGGCGGTGAGCTGCAGACGCTCGAGCTGCCGGGCGGCCTCGACATGTTCAGCGAGCCTGCGGTGTGGAAGGGCACGTGGGTCTTCCTGTCGACGTCCGCGGGGACGGAAGCGCTGCTTCTCCAGGGCCGCCGTCTGCACGCGGTGTGGTCGCACCCTGCCGCGGGCACCTCGCCCGTCGTCGCCGGCAACCTCGTCTATGTCGCCGGCGGCGGCGTGGTGAACGTCTATGTTCCGACGAGCGGCCGTCATGTCGCTCAGCTCCCGTCCGGCGACGTGCACTGGCAGAGCCCGATCGTGGCCGACGGCCGCGTCGCCGTCGCCGAGGGCAACGCCAACGACCACGCCACGACGGGGTACTTCGACATCTACTCACTTTCGTAGCGAAGCTGGCACTGCTTCGTGACGGTGCCTGGCACCGGACACGTCCGCATGGCCTCGACGTCAGATCGAGCTAGCTCGACGTCTATTCCACTTCCGTGACGAACCTGACACGGCTCCGTCACGGTGCCTGGCACCAGACGTGTCCCGAACGGCTCTAGCCCGTTCGGCGGCGCCTGACCTGCGGCCCCTGCGTCCCGAGCGCGGCGTACGTGATCGCCTGCAGCGACTCGTTCAGGTTCCGCAGCTCGTGCGCGATCACGGTCAGCTCCTCGCGCCGCTCCTCGCGGGCGTTCAGCCGGGCCAGCTCGTCGACGACGCGGTCGAGGCGGCCGAGCAGGGCCTCGAGCTGCCGGTCTGTGACCTCTCCGTGCTCCACGTCCGAAGTTATAGTCGTCGCACACAAACGGGCGAACGGCGAGGGAACCCGGTGCAAGTCCGGGACGGTCCCGCCGCTGTAAGAGGAGACGCCCTCCACCAGGACGCCACTGGGCCTCGGCCTGGGAAGGCGGTGGAGGGGGAGCCTCGAGTCAGAAGACCTGCCGCCGCCCCGAACCCGAACCCCTCGCGGAAGGAGGATTCGTGGCCAGACGGCTCACACTGCTCGTGCTTCTCCTGTTCGTCCTGCCCGCCACGGCGTATGCCGCGACCGTCAAGGTGCGCGTCGAAGGCAAGACGCGCACGCTCTACGGTCCCACCGAGGTCACCGTCACCGCAGCGAATGCGATGCAGGCCCTGCAACAGGCGTCGTTGCTCGGCGAGCTCTACTACCACGTCACGACGACGAGCTTCGGCCCGTACGTCGACCAGGTCGGCCTCTACGGCGGCGACTCCTCGAGCGGCTGGGTGTTCAAGGTGGACGACGCGTCGCCGCCGGTCGGCGCCGACCAGGTGCAGCTGAAGGACGGCGACCGCGTGCTCTGGTACTACGCCACGTTCGGCCCGACGGGCGGCCCGCCGACGCTGAGCGTGAAGGCCGCGACGAAGAAGGGCTGTTACACGGCGACCGCGTACGACGACACCGGCAAGGCGGTGTCCGTCTCGGGCGTGCAGTGGCACGTCGGCTCGAAGAAGGCGGTGTCCGCGATGTACGGCGCCAACTTCTGCCCCGGGAAGCACACCGGGTTACTGATTCGCGCGACCGCGACCGGTGCGGTCCGCTCGAACGCCGTGGCGTGAGACGGTCGATCGTCCTCCTGCTCGCGCTCGTCCTCGCCGGTTGCGGCGGGGGCGGGCGCGGGCACGGCAGGGCGACGCTGTGGGTGACGCAGAACCGAGGCGCAGAGGTGATGTACGCAGGTTCGATCCCCGCCGGCATCGACGGGATCCAGGCCGTCGAACGGAAGCTGAAGGTGACGACCCGCTACGGCGGCCGGTACGTGCAGTCGATCGACGGCGTGGCCGGCTCGCTGAGCGGCCAGCGCGACTGGTTCTTCTTCGTCGACGGTGTCGAAGGCGGCCGCAGCGCCGCCGAGGTGCGCATCCGTCGCGGCGACGTCCTCTGGTGGGACTTCCGCCACTGGACGCCGAGCACGATGAGCATCCCCGTCGTCGCCGGGGCGTATCCGCACCCGTTCGTCGACGGCGGCAGTACCGGCATCGTCGCCACCGACGTCGCGCTCGCGCGGCGGATCGCACGGCAGGTGCACGGAGTGGTCAACCCGTCCGTTCCGACGCGGAGCTCGATCCTGATCCGCGCCGCCTATGCCGCAGACCATGTGGCGATCCGCAAGGCCGGCAGGGGCTACGTCCTCGAGCTCGGCGTCGCGATCGCCACGAAGCTCGCGGCCGACGAGCACGCACTGAGGTACCGCTTTTGAGCCCCGTGCCCGCAGCCGCCGTGCTCGCCGCTCTCGCCGTCGCCGCGTTGCTCGCAACGCACACGTTCTCCGTCGCTGCGATCTGCGCGCTCCTGCTCGTCGCCGCATGGCGCGCGCCGGCGCAGCGCCGCTGGCCGTACCTGATCGGCACGCTGACCACCGGGCTCACCGTCTTCCTGATCACGCCGTTCGTCGAGGTGGTCGGCACGCACGTCCTGTGGACCGGGCCGACGATCCCGGTCGTGGGGACGCTCGACATCCGCACCGAGGAGCTGCGCAACGGGCTTTTTCAGGGCCTGCGCCTGACGGCGGTCGGGCTTGCGTTCGCGGTCTACGCGCTTCTCCTCGACCACGACCGGCTGCTGACCGCGGCCGGGTGGGCACGCAGGTCGACGCTCGCCGTCGCACTCGCGACACGCCTCGTCCCGGTGCTCGAGCGCGACGCGCGCGAGCTGCGGCTGGCGCTGCGCGGCCGGCAGGTGCAGCTCGGTCCGGTGAGGCTGCTCTCGCCGCTCCTTGCAGGCTCGCTCGAGCGCGGGCTCAACCTGGCCGAGGCGATGGAGGCGCGTGGCTACGGTCGCGCCGGTGCAACACGAGCGCCGCGCTCGCCGTGGCGCGCTCGCGATCGGTTTGCGCTCGCCGCCGTGCCGGCGATCGTCGTGATCGGTGCGCTGTGGCTCTAGTCGCGGTCGACGGGCTTCGCTTCGCGTACGCCGGCGGCGAGCCGGTGCTGCGCGACGTGTCGTTGCACATCGAGGAAGGAGAGCGCGTCGCGTTGCTCGGCCCGTCGGGATCCGGCAAGTCGAGCCTGCTGCGCGCCCTGGCCGGGCTCGTGCCGCACTTCCACGGCGGCACGTTCTCGGGGAGGGTCGTCGTGGCGGGACGCGACACGCGTGAGACGCGCCCGGCCGAGCTCGCCGGCGACGTGGCGACGGTCTTCCAGGATCCGGAGGACCAGATCGTGATGGCGCAGGTCGCAAACGAGGTCGCGTTCGGGCTCGAGAACCTCGGGATCGCGCCCGCGGACATCTGGCCGAGCGTCGACGAGGCGCTGCAGCTGGTGGGCGCGGGGCACCTGGCCGAGCGACGCACCGCGGAGCTCTCCGGCGGCGAGCTGCAGCGCGTCGCCCTCGCCTCTGCGCTCGCGCTCAAGCCGCGGCTGCTTCTCCTCGACGAGCCGACCTCGCAGATCGATCCAGCGGCGGCCGATGCCTTCTTCGATGTGGTCGAGCAGCTCGACTGCACGATCGTCGTCTCGGAGCAGCGACCGGCGCGTCCGCTCGCGCACGTGCAGCGCGTCCTCTTCATGGATCGCGGCACCATCGTGCTCGACGCGCCGCGTGACGAGGCGATCGCGTGGCTGGCCGAGCACCGCCCGCTCTATCTGCCGCACACGCCTGGCCTCGCGTGCGACGTGCGCTCGGTGTCGTTCTCGTACGGGGAGTCGCGGGTGCTCGACCGTGTCTCGCTCACGGTCGCCCGCGGCGAGATCGTGGCCCTCACCGGGCCGAACGGCGCGGGCAAGACGACGCTCGCGCTGATCGCGTGCGGGCTACTCGCGCCGGATCAGGGAGAGGTGTCGCACGGGCCGGCGGCGTACCTCGCGCAGGACCCGGGCCGCCACGTGGTGACCGAGCGCGTGCTCGACGAGGTCGCGCTTGGCGCAGGCGAGACGCGCGCCCGCGCGGCGCTTGCGAAGGCCGATCTCACCGACCTCGCCGGCCGCCACCCGCGCGACCTCTCGTCGGGCGAGCGCGAGCGGCTCGCCCTCGCCTCCGTGCTCGCGCTCGAGCCGGATCTGCTCGTGCTCGACGAGCCGACGCGTGGCGTCGATCCCGAGCGCAAGGAGGCACTCGCGCGCCTTCTGCGATCGGAGGCGCCCGGGCGCGGCACCGTCGTCGTGACCCACGACCTGCCGTGGGCGGAACGTGTGGCCGACCGGATCGTCACGCTCGCCGTGCGGGAGGGCATCCGTGCGTAGGCTCGTGCTGGTCGCCGTCGCGCTGCTCGTGGCGGCGCTGGTGGTCGATGACGGCGCGCTCGCGACCGGGCTCGGCGCGGCGGCGCTCGTCACGGCGGGTATCGCGTGGTTCGAGGCGGGAACCGACTCGACGCGCGAGCTGGCGCTCGTCGGGACGCTGGCCGCGGCCGCCGCTGCCGGCCGCGTGCTGTTCACCGCGATTCCCGGCGTGCAGCCCGTGACGGTGATCGCGATCGTCGCCGGTGCGGCGCTCGGGATGCGAGCGGGCGTCGCGACCGGGGCGCTGGCGGCGTTCGTCTCCAACTTCTTCCTCGGCCAGGGCATCTGGACGCCGCAGCAGATGCTCGGCTGGGGCGCGTGCGGCGCGATCGGAGCGCTGCTCGCGCCGATGCTGCGCAACCGGTGGGCGCTCGCCGCGGTTGCGGCGGTGCTCGGCTTCGGGTTCAGCGTGATGATGGACGTCTGGCTCTGGTACGGCTTCGCGCCGCACACCCCGTCCGCGCTCGCCGTCGTGGTCGGACGCGGACTGTGGTTCGACGCAGCGCACGCGGCCGGCAACGTCGTGATCGCGCTCGCCGCCGGGCCCGAGTTGCGGCGCATGCTCGACCGCTACGCCTCGCGCCTGCGGACGGTGGTCGTGTGGGCGTAGCCGCGTTCGTCGCCGCAGCAGTGCTCGCAGCGACGTCGCCGGTCGCGTTCGTGCAGTCGCACGGAGCGGGGGGTGGGTTCTCGGAGACAGGCGGCACGCCGGACGCGCTCCTCACCTCCTGGGCAGTCCTCGGCCTCCGCGCGGCGGGCGCGAGCGCTCCGGGCTCGCTCACCTACCTCCAGTCGCAGGAAGCGAGCCTCACCGCAACGACCGACGTCGCGCTCGTCGCGCTCGCCGAGGAGTCGCTCGGCGAGCGCAGCGAGACGCTGCTCGCGAAGCTCGTGCCGCGTCCGAGCGGCCAGATCGGGCCGACGCTCAACTCGACGTACTGGGCTGTGCTCGCGCTCGGGCGCTCGTCGCCTGCGACGACGCGCTTCATCCTCGCCCACCAGGCAAAGGGCGGCGGGTTCGCCTGGGGGATCGGCGGGCAGCCCGACTCGAACGACACCGCGGCGGCGCTCGAAGCGTTGCGTGTCGCCCGCGTGCACGGATCTCCCGTCGCGCGGGCCGTCCGCTTCCTGCGCACGTTCGAGAATCGCGACGGCGGCTTCGAGCTCACGCACGGCCGCGGGTCCGATGCGCAGTCGACGGCCTGGGCGATCCAGGGATTCGTCGCCGCCGGCGCGACGCCGCCCCGGGCCGCGTTCGCCTACCTTGCGAAGCTCAAGCGCGCCGACGGCAGTTACCGCTACTCGGCGAGGTACGCGGCGACGCCGGTGTGGGTCACGTCGCAGGTCCTCGCGGCCCTGGCGAAGAAGCCGTTCCCGCTCTGAGATCTCGTGCTCGAGCAGCGCGCTACCCTCGGGGGGTGGCGGCAATCGAGCCCCAGAGCTACCTCGCGGACCTGAATCCGGCGCAGCGAGAGGCCGTGCTGACGACCGAGGGGCCGCTGCTCGTGATCGCCGGCGCGGGCTCCGGGAAGACGCGTGTCCTGACGCACCGCGTCGCCCACCTGCTCGCGACCCAGGGCGTGAAGCCCAACGAGATCCTGGCGATCACGTTCACGAACAAGGCCGCCGGCGAGATGAAGGAACGCGTGGAGCGGACCCTCGGGCCGGTCGCGCGGGCGATCTGGATCATGACCTTCCACGCCGCGTGCGGCCGCATCCTGCGTCGCGAGGCGGAGCGGCTCGGCTACCGCTCGAGCTTCACGATCTACGACCAGGCCGATCAGGTGCGGCTCGTGAAGGCGTGCCTCGAGGAGCTCGAGCGCGACCCGAAGCGGTTCGTCCCGCGCGGCATCCACGCACAGATCTCGAACGCCAAGAACCAGCTGATCGGCCCGGCCGACTACGCGTCGCGCGTCGCGAGCTTCTACGACCAGACGGTCGCCGACGTGTACGAGCTCTACCAGCGGCGGCTGTTCGCGTCGAACGCCGTCGACTTCGACGACATGCTGATGCTCACCGTCGACGTGCTGCAGCGGTTCCCCGAGGCGCGCGAGAAGTGGGCGAAGTCGTTCCGCTACGTGCTC
>Ga0070679_100003248_pt1 | contig 14857 bp, 13 predicted proteins | sample KBSC63BmetaG_FD_65652 | JGI IMG/M metagenome (GOLD analysis project Ga0070679, IMG submission 65652) | Corn rhizosphere microbial communities from Kellogg Biological Station, Michigan, USA - KBS C6-3B metaG | ecosystem: Host-associated > Plants > Roots > Rhizosphere | place: USA: Michigan... | reverse complement strand
TCGAAGTCCTGCGAGACGTCGTCGACGACCGGCCCGATCGCCAGAACGTCGAGATCGACGAACAGCACGTCCTCGCTCGCGCCGAAGTATTCGTCGCCGACGTTGCGTCCGCCGATCACGGTCGCCTGGTTGTCGGCGGTGAACGACTTGTTGTGCATGCGCCGGTTCAGCCGTGCGAAGTCGAGCACGAAGCCGAGCGCGCGCCACTGCCGCGTGGCGAACGGATTGAAGAGGCGCACCTCGATGTTGGGCTGCGCATCGAGCGCGGCGAGCGTGCCGTCGACGCCGCCGGTGTTGTTGTCGTCGACCAGCAGCCGCACCCGCACGCCGCGCTCGGCAGCGCGTCGGAGCGCGTCGAAGAGCAGCGTGCCGGAGAGGTCCTGGCGCCAGAGGTAGTACTGCACGTCGAGGCTTCGCTCGGCGACCTCGGCGAGCCGGACCCGGGCCGCGAATGCGTCGCGTCCGCTGATCAACGGAACGACGCCGGAGAGCCCCGGATGCGCTTGCGCGATCGGCGCGATCGACCGGCCGAGCCTGGTGTCGGCGGTGTCGTGCAGACGAGCCGAGGGAGTGCGGCCGTCGAGCGAAGGCAATGCGACGCAGCCTTGCAGCAGCACGATTGCCAGCGCAGAAAAGGCACGCAGGGCTGGATGCATCGCTGGCGTCAGTGCGGTCGGATACGATGAATGGATGCCCTTGACCGACGCCGCTGATCTTGCCATGGCCGGCTGCACGCGCTCTCCGCGGTGGGCTCGCGCTGCAGGCTGCGCCGCGGCGCGCGAGGCAGAAGGAGCCTAGATGCCGTCGTCGAAACGATTGCGGGTGCTGGTCGCTCTCGACGGTTCACCGGCTTCGGACGCCACGGTCGAGACCGTGCTCGGATTCCCGTGGCCGGATTCGACACGTGTCGGCGGCGTGGTCGCCGTCGACACGACTCCCTTCCGGCTGCAGTCGAGGCCGTTGCACGACGCGCTGCGCAGCGCCCTCGAGCACGAGGTCGGCTCCGCGCGCGACGCGCTCGCATCCCGCTGGCGCGATGCCGAAGTGGTGGTCATGGATGGCAAGCCCGTCGAGATGGTCCTCGCGCAAGCGCGCCGTGCGCATGCGGACGTCATCGCGCTCGGCTGGCGCGGCCACGGCAGCTTTCGTCGGCTGCTTGCAGGATCGGTGTCGCGTGGCGTCGCCGCCCGGGCGGAGTCTTCCGTGCTGGTCGTGCGCACTGCGCCCCAGCGCGTGAAGCGCTTCGTCGTCGGCTTCGACGGCGGCCCGAATTCGCGCCGCGCGGTGAAGCTGCTCGGCCGGCTGGCGCCGGGGCGTGACCACCAGGCGGTGCTCGTCAGGATCATCGAGCCCGCGGACCCGTTCCCGGGCCGCGCTGCGCGTCTTCCGGCCGCGGTGCGGGCGACGATCCGCAACCGGATCGCCGAGCTCGAGGCCGAGCGTCGTGCCGAGGCCGCGGCAGCGCTGGAGACTGCCGCCGCCCAGCTCGAAGCGATGGGCTGGAACACCGCGACCGAGTTGCTGAACGGCTCGTCCCTGGCCGCGCTGCTGACGGCCAGCCGCGTGCACCGCGCGGACGTGCTGGTCGTCGGCGCGCGCGAGACGACGGGGGTGCGGCGCGCGCTGCTCGGCAGCGTCGCCGAGGGCGTGCTGAACCACTCGCGGACGCCGGTGCTGATCGTGCGCTGAACCTGCGCGGACCCTGCGTCTGCGCCGGCCTCAGGCGATCGTCATGAGGCTGGCGTTGCCGCCCGCCGCGGCCGTGTTGATGCTGAGCGACCGCTCGATCACGAGCCGCTCGAGCGGGATGCGGCTCTCGCCCGGTGCCATGCCTGTCAGGCCGACGATCGGCCCGGCGCGTTCGGCGAGCGCAGCGGCAACTTCGAGCAGCGTCGATGCGTCGCCGTGGCAAAGAGCGCCATCGATCGGGATCGATGCCTGCGTCCAGTCCTGCGCGAGCGCAACGTGCTCGCGCACCGCTGCCGGCAGCCGCGCCCGCAAGGCCGCGTCATCGGCCGGCCAGACCGCGCGGCTGCCGACGGCGAGCACCGCCGCCAGCTGCAGCAACAGGTCGGCGTCGCGCTGCTCGCCGGCGGCGAGGCAGAGGATCTCCTCGCGCGGCTGCACGGCGTAGAGATTCGCTTCGCCGGTGGGACCGCGCAGCCCGGCCCAGCGGCCGACCGGCGTTGCCGCAGCGAACTCCTCGCAGGCGTCGACCAGGAGATGCAGGCCCTGTTGGTCGGCCCACGATCGAAGCTCCGCCAGCGCGACGCGCGCCGCCACGCCGGCGTCCCGTCCGCCGACGCCGCGCACCGGCACCACCGCGTCGGCGTCGTGCGTGGCCACGGCGCGCCGCGCAGCCTGCGCCGGTCGCTCGGCGAGCAGCCTCAACAGATACAAGGGGCCGCCCGCCTTCGGACCGGTTCCCGAGAGGCCTTCGCCGCCGAACGGCTGCACGCCGACCACCGCGCCGACGATGTTGCGGTTGACGTAGATGTTGCCGCTGCGGGCACCCTCGAGCACCTGCGCCACGGTCTCGTCGATCCGCGTGTGCACGCCGAGCGTCAGGCCGTAGCCGGTCGCGTTGATCGCCTCGAGCACCCGCGCCAGCTCGTCGCGCCGGTAGCGCAGCACGTGCAGCACGGGCCCGAAGATCTCGCGCTCGAGATCCGCCACCGCGGCGATCTCGATCACCGCCGGCGCGACGAAGCTGCCGCGCGCGGCGAGCGCAGGGTCGAGCGATCCTCGCCAGACCGGCCGTGCGCGCGCCGCCATCGCCTGCACGTGCGCTTCGATCGCGTCGCGCGCCGCGCCGTCGATCGCCGGGCCGACATCGCTCGCCAGCTCGCGCGGATCGCCGACCCGCTGCTCCTGCAGCGCGCCATGCAGCATCTCGATCAGCCGGTCGGCGCAGTCGTCCTGCACGCACAGCAGTCGCAGCGCGGAGCAGCGCTGGCCGGCACTGTCGAACGCGGAGGTGACGATGTCGGCGACCGCCTGCTCGGCGAGCGCCGACGAGTCGACGATCATCGCGTTCTGCCCGCCGGTCTCGGCGACCAGCGGGACGATGCGGCCGCGCGTCGTCAGGCGCGCGGCGAGCACGCGTTGCAGCGATCGCGCGACCTCGGTCGAGCCGGTGAAGAGGACACCCTGGACGCGCGCGTCGCCGACCAGCTCCGCCCCGATCGTTTCGCCGCGCCCGGGAAGAAGCTGCAGAGCCTCGCGCGGCACGCCGGCGGCGTGGAGCGCGCGCACTGCGGCCGCAGCGATGAGCGGCGTCTGCTCGGCCGGCTTGGCGAGCACGACGTTGCCGGCGGCGAGCGCGGCGGCGATCTGCCCGACGAAGATCGCGAGCGGGAAGTTCCACGGGCTGATGCAGACGACGGGACCGAGCGGGACGTGCGTCGCGTTGTCGAAGTCGCGCCGCACTTCGGCGGCGTAGTAGCGCAGGAAGTCGACCGCCTCGCGCACTTCCGCGACCGCGTTCGCGCAGCTCTTGCCCGCCTCGCGCACGATCAGCGGAACGAGCGCGAGCATGTCGCCTTCGAGCAGCTCGGCCGCGGCTTCGAGGCGGGCGGCGCGCGCCGCCGGCGGTGTCGCGGCCCACGGCGCGGCGGCGAGCGCGGCCGCGCCGATCGCATCGCGCGCTTCGGCGATCGTCGCCTCGCGCACGTGGCCGACGACGTCGCTCGAATCGGCCGGGTTCACGACCGGTCGGTGCTCGCCGCCGCCTTTGCGGTGCGCGAGCAGCGGCTCGGCGCGCCAGTCCTTGGTCGCGTCGGCGGCGAAGGCGTGCGCCAGCGCTGCGAGCGTGCGCTCGTCGGCGAGGTCCTGCCCGAGCGAATTGCGGCGCGTGCTGCCGAAGAGCTCGGCCGGCAGCGCGATCGCCGGGTGCGGCGCGCCGAGCACTCCGTCGCTCGCCGCCATCCTGCGAACGGTCTCGACCGGGTCCTCGACCAGCGCGTCGAGCGCCACGTCTTCGTCGGCGATCCGGTGCACGAACGAGGTGTTGGCACCGTTCTCGAGCAGCCGCCGCACCAGGTAGGCGAGCAGCGTCTCGTGCGTGCCGACCGGCGCGTAGATGCGGCACGGCCGGCCGAGGCCGCCCGGCCCGGTGACCTGCTCGTAGAGCGGCTCGCCCATGCCGTGCAGGCACTGGAACTCGTACTGCTCGGGCGTGTAGTCGGGGCCGGCGAGCGTGCAGATCGTCGCCATCGTCTGCGCGTTGTGCGTCGCGAACTGCGCGAACACGGCGTCGGGCGCGGCGAGCAGCCGCCGCGCGCAGGCGATGTAGGCGATGTCGGTGTAGGCCTTGCGCGTGTAGACGGGGTAGCCGGTCTGGCCGTCGATCTGCGCGCGCTTGATCTCGCTGTCCCAGTACGCGCCCTTGACGAGCCGCACCATGATGCGGTGGCGACTGCGGCGCGCCAGGTCGACGATCCAGTCGACCACCGCGGGGCAGCGCTTCTGGTAGGCCTGGACGACGAAGCCGATGCCGTTCCAGCCCGCGAGATCGGGCTCGAAGCAGAGCCGCTCGAGAAGGTCGAGCGAGAGCTCGAGCCGCTCCGATTCCTCGGCGTCGATGTTGAGGCCGATGTCGTGGCGCCGCGCGCGGCGCGCCAGACCGAGCAGCCGCGGATAGAGCTCCGCCTGGACGCGCTCGACCTGCGAGCGTGTGTAGCGCGGATGCAGCGCCGAGAGCTTGATCGAGATGCCCGGGCCTTCGACGATGCCGCGGCCGTTGGACGCAGCGCCGATCGCCTCGATCGCGTGCTCGTAGGCGGCGAGATAGCGCTCTGCGTCCGCCGCCGTCATCGCCGCCTCCCCGAGCATGTCGTACGAGTAGCGAAAGCCCTGCGCTTCGCGACCGCGCGAGTTGACGAGTGCCTGCTCGATCGTCTCGCCGGTCACGAACTGCTCGCCCATCAGGCGCATCGCCATGTCGACGCCTTTCCTGATCAGCGGCTCGCCGCCGCGCGCGACGATCCGGCGCAGCGTCGAGGTCAGGCCGCGATCGCTGTGCGTCGTCACCAGCCTGCCGGTGAAGAGCAGGCCCCACGCCGCTGCGTTGACGAACAGCGACGGGCTCTGGCCGAGGTGCTGCTGCCAGTTGCCGTCGCCGATCTTGTCGCGGATGAGCGCGTCGCGCGTTCCCCGGTCGGGAATGCGGAGCAAGGCCTCGGCGAGGCACATGAGCGCGACGCCTTCCTGCGAGCTGAGGGCGAACTCCTGCAGCAGGCCCTGCACGAGCCCGGCCCGACCACCGGCGCGGCTTCGCTCCCGCACGCCCTGGGCGACGTGCAGCGCCAGGACCTTCGTCGCCTCGGCTGCATCGGTTTCGAACGCAGCCTGCTCGACGAGGGCCGGGATCAGGTCCGGCTCGGGCGGCCGCGTGCGCGCGCTGATCGCGTCGCGCAACGGAGAGCGGTGCAACGGCTCGGTGAGGGGGCGCATGTCGATCGCCATGATGACAGCGCGCGCGGGCAGCGTTGGGTCGCCGATGGCGTTGCCGTCCCGTGCGGGAAACAGTCTGGTTCGAGCGCGTGGGCTTATCACCGCGGGCTGCCCGGCCTACGATGCCCTGTCGCCGCGGCCGATCGTCGGCAGGTGAACGGAGAGGAGATGTCGATGAGCAAGCAGCCCGCCCCGCACGTGACGTTCCATCCCCTCCGCCTGGCGTTCTGGCTGCACCCTGGATCGCTGTGGGTGCGCTGGTGGGGGCGCGAAGCGCTCGCCGCCGCGAACGCTCTCGACAGGCAGGAGATTCCGGAGCGGACCCTCGTGCCGATCCCGATCGGCGCTGCCCGACCGGCGGCGCGTGCGCGCGCACGCGGACCGAGAGCGCGATGACAGGCAACCGCCTCCTCGACGCGTTGCCGGAAGACACCTGGCGACGCCTTTGCCCGGACCTGGCGAGCGTCGCGATGCCGGCCGGGCACGTCCTGCACGGGCCTGGTCTCGCGATGGACCACGCCTATTTCCCGGCGACCGCGATCGTCTCGAAGTTCTATCTCATGGCCGACGGCTCGTCGTGCGGCGTCGCGCTGGTCGGCCCCGAAGGCATGGTCGGGCTCTCGCTCTTTCTCGGCGGCCAGAGCTCGCCGGACCAGGCGCAAGTGCTGCGCGGGGGGCACGGCTGGAGAATTCCGGCGCGCGTGCTGCACGAGGAGTTCGAGCGCGGCGCCGCGTTGGCGAAGCTGCTTCTCGCCTACACGCACTCCCTGCTGTCGCAGACGATGGAGACCGCCGCTTGCAACAGCCGCGGCACGCTGCAGCAGCGCTTCTGCCGCTGGCTGTTGATGAACCTCGATCGCACCTCGAGCAGCGAGCTGAAGATGACGCATCAGGCGATCGCCGATGTTCTCGGCGTTCGCCGTGAAAGCGTCAGCGAGGCCGCGGGCGCGCTGCAGGAGCGCGGCCTCATCCGCTATCGCTGGGGCCTCATCACCGTCCTCGATCGGCACGGGCTGGAACGCCTCGCGTGCAACTGCTACTCGGGGCCGGCGCCGGCGCGAAGCACGGCGACCGTGCCGCTGCCGGCCCCGGGCTGGAGCGGCGCGGAGCGCGGCGAGCCACTCGACGGCATCGCGGCCTGACGGTCCGCCTGCGCGCCGTCGCCTCGACGAGACGCTCGCGGACGTCCTGCGCGCCCGGGAGGTCCTGCGCGCCCGACTACCGCAGTTTCATCGCGCGCGGATTCCACCAGGGCGGCGGAAGACGAGTCGCGCGACCGCCGCTCGGGCGAGCGAGCTGCACGACGGTGGCAGGAACGACGACCTGCCGGGCGGGCCTGCCGCCCTCGTTTTCCCATCTCGAGAGCGCTCGCTTCAGGCTCTCGTCCTGCCCCACGGTCTGCGCTCGCCGGCTCCTCTGTCGCTGGATCTCCTTCACCGTCGCCGCCTCGAGCCGCTCGATCACGCCGCGTGCGCCGTCTGCAGCGCTCGCGAGACCGAACGCGACCGCCATGCCGCGCTCGCTCAGGCGCACGCGCGTCGCCGGCGGGCGAGATGTCCGGTGCAGCTCGACCAATCCGCTCTCGGCGAGGGGATCGAACAGAGCGGAAGCGAAGCCCCGATCGTCGCCTGCTTCGCTCGCGAACGCGTCGAGCGAGATCTCGTCGGGATACTTCCTGCCGAGCGCGATCAGCAGCTTCGACCAGCGTTGCGTGTCCTCGAAAGAGTCCATCGAACTGTGCGTTGCGGCGGCGGACCTGTGAGCACCCAGTGTGGCCAGCGCGGCGCGCGCCGTATGTTCGAGGGCCCACAAAGTCCTGCGTGGACGAGAATCCGAATCCCCGCACGTGCGAGCCTTCGGCAAGGCCATGCAAGACCCGAACGACATGTTGACGTTTGCACGCGTCGTCGACGCGGGCGGCTTTTCGGAAGCGTCGCGGCGCATGGGAACGTCGAAATCGAGCGTCAGCAAGGCGATCGCGCGGCTCGAGGCATCGCTCGGCGCCCGGCTCCTGAACCGCAGCACGCGCAAGCTGAGCGTGACCGAAATCGGTGCGGCGTTCTACGAGCACTGCGCGGTGATCGCCGAGGAGGTCGCGCAGGCAGCCGAGATCGCGAGCCAGCTGCAGTCGGAGCCGAGCGGTGTGCTGCGAATCACCGCGCCGGTGGCGTTCGGCAGGCTGCACGTCGCGCCGGCCGTCGTCGCGTATCTCGCCCGCTATCCGATGGTGAAGGTCGACATGTCGGTGACCGACCGCATCGTCGATCTCGTCGGCGAAGGCTTCGACCTCGCGATCCGGATCACCCGCGAGCCGCATCCGCAGCTGGTCGCGCGCGAGCTCGCGCCGGCGCGGCGCGTCGTCTGCGCGACGCCGGAATACTTCGCGCGATACGGCGTTCCGCAGACGCCCGCCGATCTCGCGCGCCACAACTGCCTGAACTACACCAGATTCGCGCCGCGAGGCGAGTGGCGGCTGCAGGGCGCCGACAGCGAGATCGTCGTCGACGTGAAGGGCTCGCTGCGCATCGACGACGACGATGCGCTCTCGCAGATCGTCCTCAGCGGGCTCGGCGTCGCCGTCCTGCCGACCTTCATCGTCGGCCGGGAGCTGCAGTCCGGTCGCCTGCGGTCCGTGCTCGCGGACTACGTGCCGCTCGAACGGACGATCTATTCGGTTCGCCTGCCGAACGTCCGCTTGCCCGTCAAGGTGCGTGGCTTCATCGATTTTCTGCAGGCCCGCTTCGGGCCGATCCCGTATTGGGAGCGGCCGGATCCCTGGCCGGCGTCGTGAGCGAGCATCCATCCGGCCGGCCGTGAGTGCAGCACGCGACCTGTGGTCCAACGCACAGACGGAAGCGCGCATCGAAGTTATGTTGGCGACGGTCGCACTGCGCGAACCGATCGGCCATGCAACGCACCATCAGCTCGCTCCACGATTGCGCCGTCTGCGGAACCGACGGCGACATCGGCCGGATCAGGGACGTCTGCTTCGACCCTTCGGCCTGGGCGATCCGCCATCTCGTCGTCGAGACGGGAAGCTCGCTCGCGCACCGGCGCGTGCTCGTCTCGCCGTCTTCGGTCGACCGCTTTCTCGACGACGGGCGAGCGCTCCAGACGCTGCTCGCCCGTCCGCAAGCGAGCAGCGGCCCGGCGGCGAGCGGATTGCGCAACGCTTCGGCCTTGCTCGGATACCACCTGCAGGCGCTCGACGGCGCGATCGGCCACGTCGAGGACTTCGTCTTCGACGACAGCTGCTGGGCGATCCGCTACCTCTGCATCGACACGCACAGCTGGTGGCCGGGAGCGAAGACGGTGTGGATCACGAGCAGCTGGATCGGCGGCATCGACTGGAGATCGCGCGAAGTGCGCACGCTGCTCAGCAGACGCGCGGTCAAGCAGCACCAGGCGGACCATCCGTCATCGTTCGCCGACCTGAGCGAAGGCAAACGTCGCGTCGACACCGCCTTGACCGCGTCAACGTTGGGGAACACACCATGAGCGAAGAGAAAGCCGAGCTCTCCGGTCCGGACTTGAGCGCCGGCATCGCCCTGTCGAGTCTCGCCGAAGACACGCCGCTGCTCGGCCACGCGGGCGGCGAGCAGGTGATCCTGGTGCGGCGCGGCGCCGAGGTGTTCGCGGTGGGCGCGTTCTGCACGCACTACGGCGCGCCGCTCGCCGAGGGCCTCGTCGTCGACGACACCGTCCGCTGCCCGTGGCACCACGCCAGCTTCAGCCTGCGCAGCGGTGAAGCGGTGCGCGCTCCGGCGCTGAGCTCGATCTCGTGCTGGCACGTGGAGCAGCGCGACGGCAGCGTTCGCGTCGGCGCAAGGAAGAGCGAGCCGCCACCTCAGGCGCCCGGCGCATCGACCTTGCCGCAGTCGATCGTCATCGTCGGCGGCGGCGCCGCGGGCAACGCGGCTGCCGAGATGCTGCGCCGCGAGGGCTATGCCGGCGCCGTCACGATCGTGAGCGCGGACGAGGCGTTGCCGTGCGATCGTCCCAATCTCTCGAAAGGCTATCTCGCGGGCACGGCGGGCGACGAGTCGAATCCGCTTCGGTCGGTGGACTTCTACCGCGAGCAGCGCATCGAGCTGAAGCTCGACACCCGCGTGGTGGCCATCGATCCCTCGGCGCGCAGCGTCCGCTTGCAGGACGGCAGCACGCTCGGCTACGGCGCGCTGCTGCTGGCCACCGGCGCCGAGCCGATCCGCCTCGACCTCCCCGGGTCCGCACTGCCGCATGTCCACTGCCTGCGCACGCTCGCCGACGCGCATTCCCTCGTGCAAGGCGCCAGGAGGGCGCGCAAGGCGGTCGTGATCGGCGCGAGCTTCATCGGCCTCGAGGTCGCGGCGGCTCTGCGCACGCGCGGCATCGCCGTCGACGTGGTGGGGCGCGAGAGCCGCGTCATGGAGCCGGTTCTCGGTGCCGAGGTCGGCGCGTTTCTGCGCGAGCTGCACGAGTCGCACGGCGTCAAGTTCCATCTCGCGACGACGCCCGTCTCGATCGATGCGACCAGCGTGACGCTCGCCAACGGAGAAACCCTCGAGGCCGACCTCGTCGTCATGGGCGTCGGCGTGAGGCCCGCGCTCGCGCTGGCAGAGCAGGCCGGGCTCGCGCTCGACCGCGGCGTCGCGGTCGACGAGTACCTGCAGACGAGCGTTCCGGGAATCTTCGCCGCCGGCGACATCGCGCGCTGGCCGGACCGGCTCACCCGCCAGGGCCTTCGCGTCGAGCACTGGGTCGTCGCCGAGCGCCAGGGGCAGGTCGCCGCACGCAACATGCTCGGGCGACGCGAGCCGTTCGAGATGATTCCCTTCTTCTGGACCGAGCAGTACGACTTCGGACTCGCCTACGTCGGGCATGCTGAAGGATTCGACGCCGTCGAGATCGAGGGCTCGCTTCGCGCGCGCGACTGCACGATCACCTACCGACGCGGCGGCGCGAAGCTCGCCGTCGCGGTCGTCCATCGCGATCTCGAAGGTCTGCGTTCCGAAGTCGAATTCGAGCGCTCGATCGAAGCGATCGCGTGACGCCACGCAACTTCATCGAGGAGCCGACATGGACACGGAGATGTACCCGAAAGCGTCCGGAGAACTGCACCGCAAGCGCCAGGAGCTCGCGCCGAACGCGGCGGCGGCCTTCAAGGCGTTCGGCGAGGCGGTGTTCGCCGATGGCGCCTTGCCAGCCAAGACCAAGGAGCTGATCGCCGTCGCGGTCGCCCACGTGACGCAGTGCCCGTACTGCATCCGCGGACACACCGAGCGCGCATTGCGCAAGGGCGCCACCGAGCAGGAGTTGATGGAGGCGATCTGGGTCGCAGCCGAGATGCGCGCCGGCGCCGCCTACGCGCATTCCAATCTCGCACTCGACACGATGAACCAGGTTGCCGCCAGGCACGGTCGGAGCGGTTGAGGCGCGCGCGGCGACGCGCGCGCCGACACGTCGCCGCCGAAACCGCGACGCGCGTGGTGCCGCTGCGGCTCAGCCCGCCGGCGCGTGCTTCACTTGCACCGACTTGATGTTGACGAACTCGCGGATGCCATAGGCCGCGCACTCGCGGCCGAAGCCCGACTGCTTGACGCCGCCGAAGGGCATGCGCGGGTCGGAGCGAACGTTGTCGTTGACGAAGCTGAGGCCCGCGTCGAGCTCTTCGGCGGCGATCCGCTCGCCGCGCCGCAGGTCGCGCGTCAGAACGCCGGAGCCGAGGCCGAACGGACTTGCATTGGCGATCGCGATCGCATCGGCCTCGTCGCGCGCCTCGATCACGGCCGCGACGGGGCCGAACACTTCGTCGTCGTGCGCCGGCTGGCCGGCACGAACGTCGGTGAGCACGGTCGCCGGATACCAGGCGCCGGGCATGGACGGAACGACGCCGCCGAGCAGCAGGCGGGCGCCGCCTCGAACGCTGGCCTCGACCTGCGCGTGGACCTGGTCGCGCGCGGCGACGCTTTGCAGCGGGCCGAGCCGGGTCGCCGGGTCGCGCGGGTCGCCGGGCTCGTACCCGCGCATGGCGTCGACCAACGCCTCCTCGAACGCGCGACGGACCTGGCGGACGACGACGAAGCGCTTGCCCGCGATGCAGCTCTGGCCGGCATTGACCATGCGGGCGGCGGCGCAGACCTTGCCGGCCAGGGCGATGTCGGCGTCCTCGAGCACGAGATAGGCGTCCGAGCCGCCCAACTCCAGCACGCACTTCTTCAATGCACCGCCGGCGATCGCCGCCACGCTTCTTCCGGCCGCCACGCTGCCGGTCAAGGTGACCGCCGCGATGCGCTCGTCCTCGATCAGCGCCTGCACCGCTGCGCTCCTGACCAGCACCGTGCCGAACAGGCCATCAAGAAAGCCGGCGTCGCGAAAGACCGACTCGATCGCCAGCGCGCAGCCCGGGACGTTGCTGGCGTGCTTCAGGATGGCGCCGTTGCCGGCCATGAGCGCGGGCGCGGCGAAGCGAAAGACTTGCCAGAACGGGAAATTCCACGGCATGACGGCGAGCACGACGCCGAGCGGATTGAAGGTGACGAAGGCGTCGGCACCCTCGATGGCGACGCTTTCGCGCGCCAGATCGCCCGCCGCATGGTCGGCGAAGTGCTCGCAAGCCGTGGCGCACTTGTCGACCTCGGCGAGACCGTCGGTCACCGTCTTGCCCATCTCGTCGGTCATGAGCGCCGCGAACTCCGCGCGTCGCAGCCGAAGGACCTGGGCGGCCTTTTTCATGGCCTCGGATCGCTCGGCGATCGCGGTGCGTCGCCAGCCCCGCTGGGCGTCGGCCGCCGCCCCGACCTTGCCGGCAGCCTCGTCGGCGGCGTGCGCCGGGTAGCTCTTGCCGCGAGCGAGGGTCGCGGGGTTTTCCGTGGTGAACGTGGCTGGCTCGTGCGTCTGGCTCATGCGGTGCTCCGGTCTCGCCGGAGCTTACGGCCGACGCCTTGGCGGCGTCGCGAGCGGGGACTCAGACGTCCGCGGGCTGGGTCGTGTCGGGAAAGCCGGTGCGGTCGGTGGAGGCCGCCCGCACGAGCTCGATCGCACTGTCCATGAAGACCTGCCAGCGGACCGGGTTCGAGGCGTAAAGGTAGACCAGCGCCTGCTCGACGTCTTCGGCGGCGAGTGCCGTGACGTCGAGCGCCACGCTCACCATCTGCCGCCGGGTGTGCAGGCGAACCTCCTTGCGGCGGTCTCTCATCTGCGGGCCGGATGGGGCAGTTCGCTGTGCTGCAGCGTCCAGCCGCCGGTGCGCTCGTTGGTCGCGCTCACCCAGAGCTCGAGCGTCTCACCATGGCGGTCGGAGCAGACGAACATCGTCGACACGTGGCCGCTGCGCACGATCGCCTTGGCGAAGTCCCAGCGGGTCGCCTCGCTTCCGAGCAGATTGGTCACGTAGGTCATGACCAGCGGCGCGCAACGGCATGCGTCCCAGAACCGCTGCTCCGAGGTGATGACTTCCACGATGAGCGCAGCCCTTCTTGGGCGGGTGCGCAGGCGGAGAACGCCCGGTGAGCGGCATCAAGCCGAGATGGCGGCTGCGCGCGAGTCGGAACCGAACGAGGCGCGCAACACGCCGCGGAAACAATGCGGCCGAGATCGCGCCGCAGCGGGATCGGACGGGCTTACCAGCCCGTGTTGGGAAGGCCGAGCAACACCTCGAGGATGATCGCGAGCATGGATGTCTCCGGTAAAAGAGTCGGGGCGACTCGATTCCCGGATTGAACACCGTGTGCTTGTGCGCGCGAACTACCCCGGTGAACACTTGATCCGGGGCGAAACTCGTGCTAGATCAAACCGAGCGCCTTGGCACGGGCCGCTGCCTGGTGCTTCGAGCCGACGGCGAGCTTCATCAGGATGCGCTTGATGTGGTACTTCACGTTGTGCTCGCTGATGTTCAGGATCTGGCCCACGGCCCAGGCGCTCTTGCCTTCCGCCGTCCACTTGAGGATCTCGATCTCGCGGTCGGTCAATCGCGGCAGATATTGGACCTCGACGGTGTCGGGGACCAGGAGGCGCACCGCCGTCTCCTGCGCGTGCACCGCGAGCAACTGGAGATCGGCCATCATCCGCGTGACCAGCGCGTCATCGCCCGGAAGCGGCTGGTCCCGGTCGACTCCCATGATGAAGTGCTTGCCGCCGGGCAAGTGAAGCGCCATCGCGATCCCGGTCTTGTAGCCGAACAGCGCCTGCATCTCCCACAGGTCGCCGGCCTCCTCGTTGACATACATCGACTGGTCGTAAACGAAGGGCGCCGACAGGCGCTTCAGGCGGCGCATCACCGGGTCGCGCTTGCCGACGACGGCGCTTCCGGAGGTGGACTGGAAGGCCTCCGGCGTGTTGCCGAATGCGTACGTCATCACCCGGCCGGGCGCGTGTTCGACGACGAGTGCCCCGGAGATGATTCCGAATCCGAGATCGTTCGCGAAGCGGACGAGACGCGACTCCAGCGTCTGCATGTCCCCGGCTTCTGCAACGTCTTGGTAATCCTTTAGTCTCACCACGGGGCCCTTGCAACTCCCTGATCGAGTAGCACCTTGCGTTCGCGAATCGCGTCAAACTGGACTGGTCTCTTCCCAGCCCTTCAACACATGCAACAACTTCAACCTTGGATGATCGCCGCGTGGCCGATTATCGAGCGTACTGTCGACCCGGCAGTGGAAATCGCCTCTGATCTGCATCATCTCGGCACGACGGTGTCGGCGGATTGCGACGATTTCGGCCGGCTTCTCGGTCACACGATCTGGGGCGGCGCCGACTCGCGAATCGGCATCGCCTGGGATTGGGTGGAAGCGCTCGAAGGCGTGTTCGCAATGTCCGACCCGATGGGCGTCGTGAGCAACATCGGTTTCGTCGACGAGAGCGGTGCCACTCTTCCGGAGTTCATGGCGGCCGTGCAGCTGAACCAGATCACGCATTCCCTGCCGTGGCAGCGCGAGGTCGCCGACGCGACGCGCCGCCTGCGCGCTGCCCAACCATGGCAGGAGCGCGTGCGAAGGAGTCGCTCTCGACACGCCGCCTCGAGCGGCTACCCGGTGCGCGACCGTTCGCTTCGAAACAGCGAGATGCAGAGCTTCTAGCGAGCGACGGAAGGCCGCCGTCGTCGCACGGCGTGCCGCGCGAGCGGGCGCTACGATGGCCGCGTCGTGTGGACGAGGACCGAACGATGAGCCGCCTGCTCGCGGTCGATTGGGGCAGCTCGCGCTTGCGTGCCGCGCTGCTCGACGAGGAAGGTCGCGTGCTCGACCGGCGTTCTGCACCGAGCGGCATGCTCAACGTGCAGCAATCCGGCTTCGACGAGGTGTTCGAGTCGCAAGTCGGCGACTGGATGGACGTGCCGGGCACCCGTTGCCTGATGGCGGGCATGGTCGGCAGCCGCCAGGGGTGGGTCGAGGCCGAGTACGTGGCCTGCCCGGCCGGCATCGAG
>Ga0070679_100003247_pt1 | contig 14858 bp, 16 predicted proteins | sample KBSC63BmetaG_FD_65652 | JGI IMG/M metagenome (GOLD analysis project Ga0070679, IMG submission 65652) | Corn rhizosphere microbial communities from Kellogg Biological Station, Michigan, USA - KBS C6-3B metaG | ecosystem: Host-associated > Plants > Roots > Rhizosphere | place: USA: Michigan... | reverse complement strand
AGAACCGATTCAGCCGGCCGGTTCAACGCCCGTCTCCGTCCCGGGAAGACGGGAGTGCTGCGGGCGCGGATCGGCACGCTCCGCTCGCCTCCGATTCGGCTCGCGGTCGCGCCCGAGCTCGAGGCGCGCGCCGGCGCCGGCGTTGCGTTCCTCGGCGCGCCACTCGTCGTGCACGCGCGGCCGGCGACATCGTCGTCGTTCACGGTCACCGTGCTACGCGGCGGTCGCGAGGTCGCCCGCACCCACGGCCGTCCCGGCGCCGGGTTGCTCGTGCCGACACCGGGCGTCGGCGCCTTCACCGCCCGCATCGAGCTCGCGGGCGGGACGCTGACCGTGCCGCTGCGGGCGACGGCCAGGACGCTGTCGTACGGGTCGACCGGCCCGGACGTCGCCGCTCTCCGAGCCCGGCTCGTACAGCTGCACGTCCACGTTCCCTCGCCGTCCACGACGTTCGGCTCGGAGCTCACCGACAGCGTGGTCGCGTTCCAGAAGGCCCGCGGTCTCGACCGAACCGGCGCGGTCGACGAGACCACCTGGCAAGCACTCTCCCAGGACGTCGTCCCTGCGCCGCGCTACCGGGGGACGGACACCCACATCGAGGTCTCGAAGAGCCGGCAGATCCTGATGATCGTCCGGAACGGGGAGACGCTCTGGTACCTACCGGTCTCCTCCGGCGCGGGCGGGATCACGCCCGTCGGCAACTACCGGATCCTCTGGAAGGCGCTCGCCACCACGACATGGCTCGGGCCGGCGATCCTCTACCGGACGATGACGTTCCACACGCACTACGCGATCCACGGGTTCCCGTCGGTGCCGACCTACCCGGCCAGCCACGGCTGCGTACGGGTGCCGATCTGGATCGCCGACTGGCTGTACCAGCAGTCGCCGGTCGGCGAGCGCGTCTACGTCTACGAGTAGCAACCGGGCGCTGTCTCTAGCCGTCGTCGCCCTCGTCAGTGGGCGGCTCGTCCTCCGCGAGCCGCCGCTGCACGACCGAGCGCGACAGGACACCCACGAGGCGGCCCTGCTCGACGACGGGCGCGCGCTCGACCTCCGCCTCCTCGAGCAGCCGGTAGCCGTCGTCGAGCGGCGCGTCGGCGTCGAGGACGAGCAGCGGTTCCCGGGCAGCCGCGGAGACCGGCGTCTCCCGTGGATCGAGCCCGGCGGCGACGACGTGCTCGACGAGCGAGTCGGGCGTGACCACGCCGACCAGCGTCCCGCCGCCGTCGACGACCAGCACGACGCGGACGTCCGGTCGCATGAGGTGCTCGGCCGCTTCCTGCGCGGTCGCGTCGGCCGCGAGTGCGGCCGGGTCGGAGAGCATGCCGTCGCGGACGAGGGTCACGGGTAGAGCCCGCGGTCGTTCAACGCAGCCGCGACCTCGCGGATGCCGGTGACGAGCGCTGCCTGGCGCAGGGTCAGGTTCTGCGTCCCGGCGAGCTCCCAAACCCGGTCGAATGCGTCGCCCATCTTGTCCGCGAGCCGCTTGCGGATGTCGTCGCGATCCCAGAACAGCCGGCCGAGATCCTGCACCCATTCGAAGTACGAGACGGTCACGCCGCCGGCGTTCGTGAGGATGTCCGGGAGCACCGGGACACCGCGCTCCGCAAAGATCGCGTCGGCCTCCAGCGTCGTCGGCCCGTTGGCGCCCTCGGCGATCATCCGCGCCTTTACCCGCGGTGCGTTCTCGCCGGTCACCTGCTCCTCGAGGGCGGCGAGCACGAGGATGTCGCACGGCAGCTCGAGCAGCTCCTCGTTCGTCAGGTGCTCCCCCTCGTGCTCGGCGAGCGTGGCGTGGCCGTGCTCGAGCGTCGTCTCGTAGAGGGAAGGGATGTCGAGCCCCGACTCGTTGTGGAGCCCGCCGGACACGTCTGAAACCGCCGTGACGATCGCGCCGCGTTCGTGCAGCTCGTTGGCGGCGACCGCGCCGACCTTGCCGAAGCCCTGCACGGCGCAGGTGAGGCCGGCCAGGTTCCAGTCGAGCCGCCGGCACGCCCGCTCGATCACCATCACCACACCGGCGCCGGTCGCCTCGGCACGGAAGACGGACCCGCCGATCGAGATCGGCTTGCCCGTGACGATCTCCGGGACGGCGTGACCGACCTGCATCGAGTACGTGTCCATCATCCAGGCCATCGTCTGCTCGTCGGTGGCCATGTCGGGCGCGGGAATGTCCTCCTGCGGCCCGATGAACGGCAGCAGCTCGGCCGTGAACCGCCGGGTCACCGCCTGGAGCTCCCGCAGCGACAACGCGCGCGGGTCGCAGCGGATGCCGCCCTTCGCCCCGCCGTACGGCAGCCGCAGGAGCGCGCACTTCCAGGTCATCCACATCGACAGCGCCGCGCACTCGCCGAGCGAGACGTGCTCGTCGTAGCGGATGCCGCCCTTGGTCGGTCCGAGCACGCTCGAGTGCTGAACGCGGTAGCCGGGAAAGACCGTTCGCCGGCCGTCGTCCAGCTTGATCGGCACGGAGACGATCACCGAGCGCTCCGGCAGGCTCAGCCGCTCGACGATCGCGTCACTGACGTCTGCGTAGGGGACGGCCTGCTGGAACTGGGCGATCGCCTGGTGGAAAAGCGGCGTCTCCCACTCGAGCGGCGCGTGCGTCTGGGTCACCTCGTCGAGTCCCGGCACGCAGCGAGTGTAAGCGCTGGAACGCCGTCTCCCCGCTCAAGCGGAGGGCCGCAGGAGCCGATCCTCTGCCTGTCGAACGAAAGGCTCCCCCCGATGACCAGATCTCTCAAGTTGAGCGCGATCGTCTCGCTCGTCGCCTATGTGAGCGGCACCGCCGCGCTCCTCTGGCGGCGCTAGCGCCTCGACCAGCGCGCCTTCCCGAACCAGCGGCCGAAACGAGCTCGCAGAGACGTGCCGGTTCCCTGCGCCGGGTCGACGCCGTAGACCGGCGGCGCGGTCTCGGGCGGCGAGAGGGCCTTCGCCTGCTCGAGGCTCAACGAGGTGATCACGCAGCGCTCGAAGATGCTGTCGACGTCCGAGGCATCGACGAACCGAGCGCCGTCGCCTGTCTGCACGACGATCCCGTCGAAAACGTCCTCCTCCTGGACGAACAGGACCTGCTCGACGGTGCCGATGCGCTCCCGCCCGGAGGTGTAGACCGCCGTCCCCGGCTGGAGCACGAGGTAGGCGATCGGCGAGCCGCAGTCCTGAGCGCCGTCAGCCATTGCAGGAAGCCTATCCGGGGCGGTCGTGTCACTGGTCGCGCTTGTTCGCTAGGGTCGAGGCCGTGGGCTACGCGATCGATTGGGACACCGCGGCAGTCCACGTCACGCAGGAGGCTCGGCTCGTCCTGACCGTGCGAGTCGTTGCCGATCCGGCCCTGATCCTGCTCGGCGAGGCCGAGCCGAACCCGGTTTGGCGAAAGAGCTTCAGCCGCCTGGCGGCTGCACGCCGAGACGACTGGCAGGCACGGCAGCTGCACTGGGGCAGGCCCGAGATCGCCTCCGATGGGACGGTGACGATGCCGATCGGGAGCTCGAGCTCGGAAGCGGAGTTCGTGCGCGGCGAGCTCGACGACCTGGCGACGAAGGCTGGTGAGCACGCGGACGGCGAGTGGAAGCGGCTGAAGGCCGAGGCACGCGAGCTGACCGATCAGATCCGGTCGGGCGGATAACCGCCCTCCCTTTCGATCCGCCGCCGCGCCCCCACCGGTGCGGGCGCGGCGCTTCGGTACTGGCGCGAGCTCGCATGCCGCCGCCCTCCGCCGTGGCTCGGCCCATCAGCGGCTGTCGCCAGGACTCTCTGTGGGCAGCTGAAAGGCGGTCAGCAGCTCGTTGATCTCGTAATCGGCTTGGGCGACGTGCCTCATTCTGACGTTGCCGTTCAGTCGGTAGTGGCTGCGACGGCCGACCCTCTCGCGATCGATATAGCCCGCCTCGACGAGGTCGGCGACGATGCGTTGAGCCGCTCGTTCAGTGATCCCGACCGACTGGGCGATGTCCCGGAGTCGCATGTCTCGATCGTGGGCGATGCAAAGGAGCACCTGCGCGTGGTTGGAGAGGAACGTCCAGCTATGCCCACCCTCAGTACTTGACATGACTTCCTTGTCGTGTATTATCTTGCCTGCATCTGGATTCGGGTCAATCGAAGCGCGATTCACCTGGGAGGATACAAAAAATGTCCGCTCTCGGAGTCGATTCCCTCAACACGACGCCGATCGTCACGACCACATGGCGGCGGCCCACTGTCGCCGTAGTCACACTCGAGGGAGAGCACGACATGGCATCCGTGCCGCAGCTCGAGCAGGCCCTGGGCAACGCGCTACTCACCTGCTCCCAACTCGTGGTCGACCTCTCTTCTGTTCAGTTCATCGACTCCAGCACCATCCACTCCCTCGTAAAGATGAAGCGAGAAGCCGAAGACAAGCGCTGCGACTTCAGACTCGTGCTCAACGGAGACGCACCAAATATCGAACAAACCCTCGAGATCTGCGGCGTCCTTGGAGTGCTCAACCGGGTCGCGACCGTGGATGCTGCCCTAGGGCACGTCGACACGTAGCCCATCCCCGGTCGGAACCCTGCGCCGCCGCGTGCCCCCGCCTTCGGACCCTTACTTCCGTTAGGACGTCGCCTCGCTCTTCGCTACGTCTGTTTCGGACGTCCGCACGGGACGCCGGCCGCGGCACTCAGACCACGGCTAGGCGTCGCAGTGGGTTCGTAGCCACCGTCCAGCCTTGGGCTGCGATTCCTTGTGCCGGGGACGGGATTCGAACCCGTACGCCCCCGTGGGGACACCTGGTTTTAAGCCAGGCGCGTCTCGCCAGTTTCGCCACCCCGGCGCGAGCCAGGATAGCCCTAGGGTCCGCTTCCTTCCTGGTCGGCCATGAGCGGGGTGCCCTCCGGCCCGTGGCCGCGATATGCGTCGCGGAACACCGTGAACGCGTGCTCGTCGAAGCCGGGGCAAACCGCGAGGTGGCCGATGCCGTGGTAGCCGTCCCTGTAGTAGCGGGCGGGGTCGCCCGTCCAGGCGGAGACGGCGACCTTGTTGCCCAACCCGGCGAGCGGCGTACCGAACATGCCGGTGGGGCTCTGGTTGTAGAACGCCCGGAGCCGGGAGACGGTGGACTCGGGGACCTTCGGCCCCCACCAGAGCACGACGCCCCCGTGCTCCAGGTTGTGCACCACCTGGCGCGGGTTGACGGGTTGCGTGTAGAAGCCCCAGACCGCCCAGAGCGGATAGTGGGAGCCGCCCGACGGGGGGAACGTGCTCCATTTGACCTTCGTCGTCAGCTTCGGGACGTCGAGGTGGTAGCCGCTCGGGACGTCCTGCTTCGGGGGCAACGGTGCCTTGCTGACGTACGTGCAGCCCGCGGCGACCATCGCCTTGCGGACGGCCACGTCGCTCCCGCCGGCGGCGTCCTTGGTCGAGCCGCCGGAGGCGAAGATGACGACGAGGGCGATCACGACGCCGGCGATGCCGAGGCCTGCGATCGCGAAGAGGATATTCCGCTGGCGCTCCCGGTCCATGGGCTTCCGCTGCGCCTGGCGCTGCTGCGGTGCCTGCACTTTGCGGGGCGGTTGGGGGGTACGCGGCTTCTTCTTTGCCACCGGCGGAACAAGGTATCAGGCGCTCAGCAACGTTCCTTCGGCCAGGAAATCGGCGACGGCCGCGCGATCGGCGGTGACGGGGCACGGCGGCAGCGACTCGAGGAACGCCCGTCCGTACGCCCGCGAGGAGAGGCGCGGATCGAGGATCGCGACCACCCCCCGGTCGGCGTGCGAGCGGATCAGGCGGCCGAAGCCCTGGCGGAGCTGGAGGACGGCGGCCGGCAGGGCGTATTCGCGGAACCAGTCGCCGCCGCGCTCGGAGATCCGCTCGCAGCGCGCCTCGACGAGCGGGTCGCCCGGAGCGGCGAACGGCAGCTTGTCGATCACGAGCAGCGAGAGCGACTCACCCGGGACGTCGATCCCCTGCCAGAACGTGGACGTGGCCACCAGCACCGAATCGACCTCCTCGCGGAAGCGTTCGAGCAGCCGCTCGCGGGGCGCCTCGCCCTGGACGAGGGTCTCGTACGGGATGCGCCTGCGGATGCCGTCGGCAACCGCGTTCAGGGCGCGGTAGGAGCTGGTGAGGACGAGCGCCCGACCGGCGGAGATCCGGCACAGCGCGGTTACCTCCTCGACCACGCGGTCGAGCGCGTCGGCGGCGCGAGGGTCGGGCAGTCCGCGAGGCAGATACAGGAGCGCCTGGTCGCGGAAGTCGTACGGAGATCCGACGGCGAGCTCCCTCGCCTCGCGCAGCCCGAGCCGCTCTCGCACGAAGCCGAACTCGCCGCCCGCGGTCAGCGTCGCAGAGACCAGGATCGACGTCGGCCCTTCATCCCAGAGGAGCTCGCCGAGCGCAGCGCCGACGTCGACCGGCGCCCAGGCGAGCAGGTCGGGCTCGGACCATACGACCCGGTTGCCGTCGTCCTCCAGGCACGCCGTGGCGTCGGCGGCAAGCCGATCGGCGCGGGCGGCGACCGCATCGAGCTCGTCGCGCCCCCCGTCGAGGGCTGCGGCGAGCTCGACCAGCCGTGTGGCGAGCTCGTGGACGGGCCCGGCCGGAACCTCGCGGAGCCGCCGCCGCCCCGTCGGCGGCGAGACCGCCGCGAGGAGCCTCCGTCCGGCGCCCTCGACCCGGTCGAGCGCTCGCGCGGGCGCCGGCACCTGGGCCTCCCGGCAGCCTCGGTCGGCGTCGCGGAGCAGCCGGTGGATCACGGGGCCGCTCACCCGCCCGCCGAGCCACGAGGCGGCCGATTCCTCGAGTCGGTGCGCCTCGTCGAAGACGACGGCGTCGTGCTCCGGCAGGACCGCTGGGGCGTCGGTGCGGCTGCGAAGCCCGAGATCGGCGAAGTACAGGGCGTGGTTGACGATGATCAGCTCCGCGTGGGAGGCGCGCTCGCGCGCCGCCTCGGAGAAGCAGAGTGAGGTGAACATGCACCGGCGGCCGAGGCAGCGGTCTGCCCCGACGGCGATCTCGGCCCAGACCGCCTCCGGCGGCTCGACCTCGAGCTCGGCGCGATCGCCCGTCTCGGTCTGGTCGATCCAGCCGCGCATGGCGTCGAAGGCGGCTGCGTCCTCTGCCCGCGGGAAGAGCTGTCCGCCGAGCAGGCCGAACCCCTGCAGGGCATGGCGGCACAGGTAGTTCTGACGCCCCTTCAGCACCGCGACCTGCACCTCGCGGCCGAGAGCCTCAGCCGCAGTGGGAACGTCCTTGCCGAGCAGCTGCTCCTGGAGGGCCTTCGTCGCCGTCGAGACGACGACGCGCCGGCCGGAGTCGAGCGCGGGAATCAGGTACGCAAGGCTCTTGCCCGTGCCCGTGCCGGCCTCGGCGAGGAGGTGTTGCCCGGAAGCGAGCGCAGCCTCGACCTCGGCCGCGAGAGCGGCCTGCTCCGGGCGGGACTCGTAGCCTGGGAGGACCCGCTCGAGGCGCCCGCCGGGCTCGAAGAACGCCTCCACGCGCGACAGCGTACGGAGCACTGCGGCCGGAGGAACACCTGTTCGCCCCGGCAGGTGAGAATTGTTCGCAACGTGCGTACGTTTCGTGCTTGACACGGCGACCGGCGCCGGTATAGATTCCCTGCGTCAGATCCGGTAGGCCTTCGGGCTCGCCGGATCTGGCATTTTTTTTGCCTCGATCGGGAAACACCTCGTCCAATTCGACGACAGGAGACTCGATGGGCTTCCTCGACAAGCTCTTCGGCCGCAAGACGGACGACGCCGCCGAGGGGATGCAGACCGCACCGGCTCCGGAAAGCATGCCCGGAGACACCGCACCGCCCGCGCCGGCCGACGTCGCGCCGGCGGAGACCGAGCCGCACGAGCACGGCGAGCACGACGATCATCAGCACTAGCTAGCGCACCGGCTCCGTCCGACGGCGCCGCTACGTTCTGCGGCCCGATGCTGATCGGAGCCTTCGTCGTCGGTTCGTTGCTGGGCGGCCTCGCCGTCTGGTTCGTGCTGCGCGAGCGCGTCGCCGCTCATCGCCGCGCAGCCGACGAGGTCGCCGCGACGTTCAGATCGCTGTCGGCGGAGGCGCTGCAGCAGAACACGGACTCGTTCCTCCGGCTCGCGCAGTCACAGCTGCAGCCGATCGCCGTCACGCTGCGGACGTTCGACGAGAAGACCCAGGCGCTCGACCGCGAGCGCCAGCGCGCGTACGGCTCGCTCACCGAACAGGTGCGCTCGCTGGCCGAAGGCCAGGAGCGCCTGCGGGCCGAGACCGGCAACCTCCGCACCGCCCTGAGGGCTCCGCACGTCCGGGGCCGCTGGGGTGAGATCCAGCTGAAGCGCGTGGTCGAGCTCGCCGGCATGCTCCAGCACTGCGATTTCCAGGAGCAGGCATCGACGCGGGACGGCGACGGTTCGCTCCTCATCCCCGATCTCGTCGTGAACCTGCCGGGCGGCAAGCGGGTCGTCGTCGACGCCAAGGCACCGCTGGCGGCCTACCTGGACGCGCTCGAGGCCGAGGACGAGCCCGCCCGGAGAACCCACCTCCAGCACCACGCCCGGCAGGTGCGCGACCACATCGGCAGGCTCGCGGCCAAGCGGTACTGGCAGCAGTTCGAGCCGGCGCCCGAGTTCGTGATCATGTTCCTGCCCGACGAGACCTTCTTCCGGGTCGCCTGCGAGGCCGACGCGAGCCTCCTCGAGCTCGGCCCCGAGTCCGGCGTCCTCGCCGCTTCGCCGACCTCGCTGATCGGCCTCCTCAAGATCTTCGCGTACGCCTGGCAGCAGGAGACGATCGCGCAGGACGCGCGGGACATCGCCGCGCTCGGGCGCGAGCTGTACGAGCGGCTGGGCGTCTTCGCCTCCCACTTCGCCAAGGTCGGGCGCGCGCTCGGGACGGCCGTCGGCGCCTACAACGACGCGACCGGCTCTCTCGAACGGCGTTTGCTGGTCACCGCCCGGAAGTTCGAGGATCACGGCGCAGCCTCGGGAGAGCTGGGCGAGGTCGAGCCGCTCGAGAAGACTCCGCTGCCGCTCACCGCAACGGAGCTGACCCGCGCAGAGCTCACTCCGCCCGCGGCCGACGCCGCCTGACAGACGGAATCACCGACCGTCGCGCTACGTTTACCTAGGTATGGACGAGACGCGCGAGTTGATCGTGATCGGCGGCGGGCCTGCGGGATACACGGCGGCGCTGTACAGCGCGCGCGCCAACCTGCGCCCGCTCGTGATCGAAGGATTCCGGTGGGGCGGCCAGCTGATGATCACCAGCGACGTCGAGAACTACCCGGGCTACCCCGACGGGGTACTCGGGCCGGAGATGATGCAGGAGTTCCGCTACCAGGCCGAGCGCTTCGGCGCGGAGTTCCTGACCGACGACGTCACGCGTGTCGACTTCTCTGAGCATCCGTTCCGCGTGTGGGTCGGCGACGACGAGTACCGGGCCGAGGCGGTGATCGTCGCCACCGGCGCGACCGCCCGCCAGATCGGGCTCGCGTCCGAGCGGTCCCTCCAGGGACGCGGCGTCACCTACTGCGCGACGTGCGACGGCGCCTTCTACCGCGACCAGGAAGTGGTCGTGGTCGGCGGAGGCGACTCGGCGATGGAGGAGGCGACCTTCCTGACCAAGTTCGCGTCGAAGGTCACGCTCGTCCACCGGCGCGACGAGTTCCGCGCGTCGCAGATCATGATCGATCGCGCGCGCGCCAACGAGAAGGTCGAGTTCCTGACGCCGTACGTGGTCGAAGAAGTGCTGGCCGGCGACGACGGGAAGATGCGCGCCGTCCTGCTCCGCAACCCGGAGAGCGGCGAGACGCGTGAGGTGGCTGCGAGCGGGCTCTTCGTGGCGATCGGCCACGACCCGACCACCGCCCTCTTCCTCGACCAGCTCGACCACGACGACGCCGGCTATCTCGTCACCCGGGCGGGAACGACCGAGACGAACGTCCCCGGCGTGTTCGCGGCCGGCGACGTCCAAGACCACACCTACCGGCAGGCGATCACCGCCGCCGGCTCCGGCTGCATGGCCGCGCTCGACGCCGAGCGTTTCCTGGCCGCCCGCGAGGGCCACCCACAGTCGGCCCTCGCCGCACCGCGCAGCTAGATCGGGCGGTTCCAGCCGAGCCCCGAGCTAGCGTTGCCCGCTGATGGCCGCGGGTACGCGCTGGATCGATCTGCTCGACCCCAGCCCGAGTGAGCTGGAGGCCAAGCTGCCGGCCGCCGTCCACGCACGTGCCCTCGAGCAGCTCCTCGCCCCGGCGATGCACGACGACGAGCCCCGGCCGAAGCTCGAGCCACAGGGCGACTACGTGTTCGGGGTGCTCCTCGTCCCGGTGCTCGTCCGCGACGACGACGAGGTCTTCTACCAGGAGATCGACCTCGTGATCACCCGCGAGACGATCGTCACGGTTCGGAAGACGCCGGAGGGGGGCCGGCCGCCCTGGCATCCCGGCAAGGCCCAGGCGGCGTGCCGGGAAGAGGACAACGTCGCGATGGTCGCCTACCACCTGATCGACGACGTGGCCGAGCGCTTCCTCGACCTGGTCGACGGCGTCAACGACGCAATCGACGACCTCGAGGATCACGTCGAGGACTGGCCTTCGGAGCGGATCCGCATGCGCCTCTCGTCGCTCCGCCACGACATGCTCCACATCCGGCGCACGCTTGCCCCCACCCGGGATGCCGTCCGTGAGGTGATCGACAACCGGGTCGAGTTCGCCGGCGACGAGGTGTTCACGCACGAGGTCGAGCTCAACTTCGGCAACGCCTACGACAAGCTGTTGCGCGCAGCGGACAATCTCGAGCTCGCACGTGACCTGCTCGCCGGCGTCCGCGACTACCACCAGGCGCAGATCGCGACCGAGCAGAACGACGTGATGAAGCGGCTGACCGCGATCGCGTCGATCCTCCTCCTCCCCACGCTGATCGTCGGCCTCTACGGGCAGAACTTCCGCAACATCCCCGAGCTCCACTGGGGCTGGGGGTACTACTGGTCGCTGGGGCTGATCGCAGTCACCTCGCTCGCGCAGATCCTCTACTTCCGCCGCAAAAGGTGGCTCTGAAACTACCCTGAGCGGGTGCCGTATTACATCTGCCCGAACTGCAAGGACCGGTCGATCGACATCGACGGATTCGAGGGCATGTCGGACGAGGCGGTCGCGTGCCACCGGTGCGGCTTCGGGTTCCTGTTCGAGCTGATGGACGACTACTACCCGGGTCCCAACACCGGGCTGGTCGTGTGCGATCAGGAGGGGCGGATCCTCGCCTCCGGCCGCGGCGTGTTCGAGCTGACCGGCTTCAGCGAAAGCGAGTTGATGGGCCATGACGTGGTCGAGCGGTTCGGGCTCAACGGGTTCGCCGACGACAAGAACCCGGTCTCGCTCGCGCTCGAATGGGGCGTGCGCCGGCTCGGCGAGCAGCTCGAGCTCCGCACCAAGGCGGGCGTGGCGAAGCCGGTGATTGCAGACCTCTTCCCGGCCTACGACGACGACGGCGGCCTGCTGGTCGCGCTCAGCCCCCGGGCCTGACCTTCACGAAGCGGCGCACCTTGGTGCCGGGCTCGTCCTCCTCGAAGCCGGCGCGGAGCAGCGCCCGGATCGAGGCTTCGTTGTCGGGGAGCGTCTGTGCCCGCACGTGGTCGACATCCGGTTGCGCCAGCGACCACGAAGTCAGCGCGGCGATCGCCTCGGTCGCGTAGCCCTGCCGCCTCGCGGAGGGGACGATCGCATAGCCGATCATGACCACGCCTCCGCGCGGCGGCGCGACGAAGCCGATCTCGCCGATCACGCGGTCATCCTCCCGGCGGACGACGAAGTGGAAGCCGTACGCCTGGTCGCCGTGGCGCAGGTACAGCCCGACGCCGTCCCGGGTGTCGGGCAGCGGGTAGCCGGGCGCGTACGTCCAGGGGGCCGGCAAGCCGCCGGCGGCGAGACGCTCCGCCTCCTCTGCGGTGAGAGCGTGCAGGCGGAGCCGCGGCGTTTCCAGGTCGGGCACCGGCTGAACCTACACCCGGGACGAGGGGCAGAGGTCCAGCAGCACGCAGTCGACACAGCGCGGCGCGCGGGCGATGCAGACGCGCCTGCCGTGCCAGATCAGGAGGTGTGGGAAGATCCCCCAGTGCTCGCGGGGCACGAGCCGCTGGAGGTCGAGCTCGATCTTCACCGGGTCGTCGTGGCGCGTCAGGCCGAGCCGCTGGGAGAGCCGGCGCACGTGCGTGTCGACGACGACTCCCTGCGGGTCGCCGAGCTCGGCAGCGACCACGTTGGCGGTCTTGCGGGCGACACCGGGCAGGCGGACGAGCTCCTCGATCCGCCGGGGCACCTGCCCGTCGTAGTCCTCGAGCAGCATCGCCATCGTGCCGCGAATCGCCTTCGCCTTCTGGCGGAAAAACCCCGTGGCGTAGATGTCCCGTTCGAGCTCCTCCGGCGGCACAGCGAGGTAGTCCTCGGGGCGTCGGTACTTCTGGAAGAGCCGTTCGGTCACACGGTTGACGTTCACGTCGGTGGTCTGGGCCGAGAGCATCACGGAGACCAACAGCTCGACATCGGTGCGAAACCGGAGCGCGATCCCGGCGTCCGCGTGCTCGGCCTTCAGCCGGTCGATGATCGGCAGGATGCGGTCGCGCTTCGGCCCGACGCGCTTGCGGGCTTCCCGGACAAAGCTCCTCGGCATCGCGCGAGGGCCGAAACTAGGACCTGAACGGGCTCACACGCCCGGAGATCACGGAGAAGAGCTGGGCGGCGAAGATCATGGCGATGCTCACGTACGTGTCGACGACGCAGAAGGCGAAGCAGACGGCGTAGACGAGCTGGTAGCCGACGATGCGCCGCTTGTGCAGCGCAACGGCTTCGTCCTCGTCGAGGAAGCGCATCCGCTCGGCGTAGGCGATGCTCGCGTAGAGCAGGGCGCCGAGAGCGGCCAGGTTGGCCCAGTAGACGGCGAGCGCGAGCCGCTCGCGGACGAACTCCGCGAGCAGCGACGTCGAGAACGGCATCAGCGCCACGGCACACAGGAAGGCGACGTGGATCCACGCGAGGCGCCGGTCGCCGCGTTCGAACTGGCTCAGCTGGGCCTGCTGACCGAGCCAGAAGATCCCGAGCGTCAGGAAGCTCATGAAGTAGGTCAGGAACTGCGGGCCGAGATCGGTGAGGGCATGCCAGAGCGCGGTCTCCGAGCCGTGCGCCTCGCGCGCCGGCACCCGGAGGTCGAGCACCAGGAGCGTCATCGCCACCGCGAAGATCCCGTCGCTCAGAGCGGCCAGCCGGTCGAGGCTGCGGCCCGCGATCAGGTCGTACGTTCCGGCCGCCCGGTTCCGCACCGCCTAGCCCTCGTAACCGAGCAGCGCCGGACCGGCGCAGACCACGTCGAGCGCCGGGCAGCCTGCGCAGGCGAACTCGCTCGGCCGCGGCGGGAAGACCCCGGCCTGGATCCGCTCGATCGCCGCAGAGAGCTCGGCCTCGAGCCCGGGCAGCTCGTCATGCCGGAACCTCGCCTCGACCGGCTCGTCTGGACGCTCCAGGAACTGGTAGACGACCTCGACCTCCTCGGCGCCCGCCCGGAAGCAGGCGATCGCGTACACCAGGCGCTGGAGCCGGTACTCGCCGTCGAAGATCTCGGCCGGCGACAGCTCGCCGAGCAGATTCGACTTGAAGTCGGCGACGAGAGCGCGGCCGTTCTCGAGCTGCAGCACGTCGAGCACCCCGTGGAAGAGCACGCCGTCGTGCTCGAACGCGAACGGCTGCTCCGACGACACCCCGTCGAGGGCTGCCAGCCGCGCCGCGAGCGCCGAGCCGCAGTAGGCGTCGACCAGCGCGCCGATGCGCTCCAGCTCCTCGGCGGTCGCCCCGGGGTACCAGCCCAGCACCTGGTCGAGCGACGGCTGCGCCGGCGCGGCCAGGTCGACCCGCTCGAGCAGGCGGTGCACCGAGTCGCCGATCTCGCTCGCCGCCATCCCGGCGTGGCCGCCGATCCGGCCGCTTCCTCCGTCCACCGGTCTCATCCCGGCCAGGCGCTCGGCGTAGAAGCGGTACGGGCAGCGCTCGAACAGGGCGAGGGCCGAGTACGAGAGGCGGCGGACGGGCTCGACCGCCGGCACGGCGACCGGCTCGAGCAGCGGCAGCTCCGGAACCGCCGTTGCCCTCTGTGACACCGCTGCCTCGAACAGCGACAGCTGCGCCACCGCCGGCGGCTGCTCCGGCTCCGGCGCCGGCTCGGGCTCGAAGCGGTCGACCCGCACCCGGAGCCGGGCCTCGCCCCGCACGACGTCTCCGTCCTCGAGCTCGCCGAGCTCGAGCCGGTCGAGCACCCAGCCGATCGGCGTCTTCGGGTCGCGACGCGACGCGTCGATCGAACCGGCGATGATCAGCCTGTCGATCGCCCGCGTCATCGCCACGTAGTACAGGCGGAGCCGCTCGGATTCGGCCGCGGCCTCCTCGGCATCCCGCACCGCGTCGTACTCGAACGCGGCGACGCGCCGGCCCGTGAGCGGATCGACCACCTTGAAGCCGAACCGGCCGTCGGGCAGGCAGATGATCTCCTCGCCCCTCGTCGACATCCGCTCCCGGCCGGCGTCGGCGACGACGACCACCTTGAACTCGAGGCCCTTGGCGGCGTGGATGGTCAGCAGGCGGACGGCCCCCGCGCCTTCCTCCTCCGCGACCGCCTCGAGCTCCTTCACCCCGGCGGCGTCCTGCTCGGAGACGAAGCGGACGAACCCCTCGACGTCGGCGCCGCGCAGCTCCTCGTAGGAGCGGGCGAGGCGCGCGAGCTTGCGCAGGTTGGCGTAGCGGCGGCGGCCGTCCCACTGGGCGAGAACCGCGAGGTCGTAGTCGTGCTCGACCACGATCTGCTCGCAGAGGCGTTCGAGGCCGACGGTGCCCGCGAGTGCCGTCAGCCGCTCGTAGCGCTGCCGGAAC
>Ga0070679_100003246_pt1 | contig 14858 bp, 15 predicted proteins | sample KBSC63BmetaG_FD_65652 | JGI IMG/M metagenome (GOLD analysis project Ga0070679, IMG submission 65652) | Corn rhizosphere microbial communities from Kellogg Biological Station, Michigan, USA - KBS C6-3B metaG | ecosystem: Host-associated > Plants > Roots > Rhizosphere | place: USA: Michigan... | reverse complement strand
TCGCACGGTGGAAAGGGTGAGGAACGCTGCCAGCACGCAGCCGAGGAACAGCACCGCGAACATGCCGAGGCCGCCCAGTGTGGCGCCGACGAGCTCGCGCAGCGGGACGTGCGCGGAGGTGTCCTGGGTGGCGTTGTTCATGCCGGAGAACGCCACCGAGCATCCGAGCGCATAGAGGCCGAGAAAGCCGGCGGTCAGCAAGCCGACGACGATGAACACCCGACGGCGCAAAGACTCGCGCACGGTCCACAGCCCCAAGGCGACGGCGGGTCGCAGCCGGCGTCCCATCGTCGGGGCGGCGACGGTGCTCATGACGGTGGAGCTCCACGGACCGCCTCGAGATAGGCCTCCTCGAGGGTGCTGCGCAGCGGCTCCACGGCGTAGACCCGCTGTCCGTCTGCGACCAGCTGCGCCACGAGGCCCGGGATGTCCTCGCGACGGGCGTCCTCGACCACGCGGCTCCCCGTGTCGGTCTCGATCCGCACGCCAAGGGCGTGCGAGAGCTCAGCCGGCGTTCCAGCCGAAACGACCGAGCCTTGCGACACGATGACGACCCGATCGCAGATCAGCTCGACCTCACTGAGCAGGTGGCTGTTCAGCAGCACGGCGACGCCCTGGTCGCGCAGGGTGGCCAGCACTTCGCGCACCAGCCGCCGGCCCGCAGGGTCCAGCGCGCTCGTCGGTTCGTCGAGCAGCAGCAGGTCCGGCGACCCGATCAGAGCTTGTGCCAGCCCGAGCCGCTGCTGCATGCCCTTGCTCATCGCCTCCACCCGCACCCGCATCGCGTCGGCGAGACCGACCAGCTCGAGCAGCCGTCGCCGCTCCGCAACGCCGCCCTCGCTTCCGGCGAGGCGCTGGTGCAGCGCGAGCAGCTCGTCCGCTGTCGACCAGGACGGATAGCGGAACAGCTCCGCGAGGTAGCCGAGGCGGCCGCGGGCGTCGCGGCTGCCCGCTCGTGCCCCGAAGACCCGGACGCTGCCGGCGCCCGGCCGCACCAGCCCGCAGACGGTCTTGACGAGCGTTGACTTGCCCGCGCCGTTCGGGCCGAGCAGACCGACGAGCTCACCGGCGTACACGGTCACGTCGACGCCGCGCAGGGCCGGTCGGCGGCCGTAGCTCTTGACGAGGCCGCGTACGTCGAGCGCGGCGGCACCGTCAGCCGCCGCCGTAGCTACAGCGACGGCAGGAGCTGACAACTTCGGCGCGCTACGCCGACTTCTCGCGGCGCTCGCGCTTCGGCGGCTGTGCGTCGCGCGGAACGAGCGTCGGGTTGACGTGCTCGAGCACGACCTCGCCGGTGATGACGACCTTCGCGACATCCTTGCGCGACGGCACGTCGTACATCACGGACAGGAGCACCTCTTCGAGGATCGCGCGCAGGCCACGCGCGCCGGTGCCGCGCAGGATGGCCTGGTCGGCGATGGCCTCGAGCGCCTGCTCGTTGAACTCGAGCTCGACCCCGTCGAGCTCGAACAGGCGCTTGTACTGGCGGACCAGAGCGTTCTTCGGCTCGGTCAGGATCTTGATCAGCGCCGGCTTGTCGAGGTTGTGCACGCTGGTGATGACCGGGAGCCGGCCGATGAACTCGGGGATCATGCCGTACTTGAGCAGGTCCTCCGGCATGACGTCGGCGAACACGTCGGCGGTGTCGATCTCGGCCTTGGCCCGGATCGTCGCGTTGAAGCCGAGGCCCTTCTTGCCGACGCGGTCGTTGATGACCTTGTCGAGGCCGGCGAACGCGCCACCGACGATGAACAGCACGTTGGTCGTGTCGATCTGGATGAACTCCTGGTGCGGGTGCTTGCGCCCGCCCTGCGGCGGCACCGATGCGGTGGTGCCCTCGAGAATCTTCAGCAGGGCCTGCTGCACGCCTTCACCGGAGACGTCGCGGGTGATCGACGGGTTCTCGCTCTTGCGGGCGATCTTGTCGATCTCGTCGATGTAGATGATGCCGGTCTCGGCCTTCTTGACGTCGTAGTCGGCAGCCTGGATCAGCTTGAGCAGGATGTTCTCGACGTCCTCGCCGACGTAGCCGGCTTCGGTGAGCGCGGTCGCGTCGGCGATCGCGAACGGGACGTTGAGCATCTTGGCGAGCGTCTGCGCGAGCAGCGTCTTGCCGCAGCCGGTCGGTCCGAGCAGCATGATGTTGGACTTCTGCAGCTCGACCGGGTCCTTGTCGGTGGCGCCGGCCTGGACGCGCTTGTAGTGGTTGTAGACGGCGACCGAGAGGGTCTTCTTCGCGTTGTCCTGGCCGATGACGTAGCCGTCGAGGAACTCGTAGATCTCTTTGGGCTTGGGCAGCTCGTCGAACTTGACGTCGGAGCTTTCGGTCAGCTCCTCTTCGATGATCTCGTTGCACAGGTCGATGCACTCGTCACAGATGTAGACACCAGGCCCGGCAATGAGCTTCTTGACCTGCTTCTGGCTCTTCCCGCAGAAGGAGCACTTGAGCAGGTCGCCACCGTCGCCGATGCGGGCCACTCGATCTCCTTCGGGGACTGGTCACCGAGCCGCGACCGACCGCGGCTGGTTACGACGGTACCGCCTGGACCGCCGTTAGGAACCCCTCTTTCGTACGGAGGGCCACCGAATCGGCGTGTCGTGCGTGATCTGTAACGACTCCGCCCCGATTCCGCGACGCAGCGTCACCCTGATGGGCTAACAGTCAGGCCTGCGCCGCGCCGACCGGGGTCAACTTGCGGCTCTGGATGACCTCGTCGACCAGGCCGTACTCCACGGCCTCGTCGGCGGTGAGGATCTTGTCCCGCTCGATGTCGTTGCGGACCTGGTCCTCGGTGCGGCCGGAGTGGCGGGAGATCAGGGTCTCGAGAAGGGAGCGCATGCGCAGGATCTCGCGGGCCTGGATCTCGATGTCGCTGCCCTGGCCGCCGCCCTCGCTGTAGGGCTGGTGGATGAGGATCCGGCTGTTGGGAAGGGCGAACCGCTTGCCCTTCGTGCCGGCCGCGAGCAGCACGGCGGCCGCGCTCGCCGCCTGGCCCATGCACACCGTCTGGATGTCGGGGCGGATGAACTGCATCGTGTCGTAGATCGCGGTCAGCGCCGTGAACGAGCCGCCGGGCGAGTTGATGTAGACGTAGATGTCGCGGTCGGGGTCCATCGACTCGAGGCAGAGCAGCTGCGCCATGACGTCGTTGGCAGAGGTGTCGTCGATCGGCGCGCCGAGGAAGATGATCCGCTCCTCGAACAGCTTGGTGTAGGGCGAGAGCTCCTTGAAGCCGTACGACGTCCGTTCGGTGAACGTCGGCAGGACGTAGCGTCCGTATTGCGTCGTCTCACTCATTGCAGTCTCCTGTCGTCTCGGCGGTCAGGAGACCGCGCCGGCGGACGGCACCTGGTTGGCGCGGGTCACCACGTGGTCGACGAAGCCGTACTCCTTCGCCTCGTCGGCGGTGAACCAGCGGTCGCGGTCGGAGTCACGCTCGATCTGCTCGACGGACTGGCCGGTGTGGAACGCGATCCGCTCCTGCAGGATCTTCTTCGTGTAGAGCATCTGCTCGGCCTGGATCGCGATGTCACTCGCGGTGCCGCCGAGGCCGCCGGACGGCTGGTGCATCATCACCCGCGCGTGCGGCGTCGAGTAACGCTTGCCCTTCGCGCCGGCGCAGAGCAGGAACTGGCCCATGCTCGCCGCCAGGCCCATCGCGACGGTGGCGACGTCGTTCTCGACGTACTGCATCGTGTCGTAGATCGCCATGCCGGCCGAGACGCTGCCGCCGGGCGAGTTGATGTAGAGGTAGATGTCGCGCTCCGGGTCCTCGGCGGCGAGGAGGAGCAGTTGGGCGCAGATCTGGTTGGCGATCGGGTCGTCGACCTGCGTGCCGAGGAAGACGATCCGCTCGCGCAGCAGGCGCTCGTAGACCGAGTCGTTGAGGTTCATCCCTGACGCGCCGCCACGGCTTTCGACGGTCCCGGAACCGGGGGTCCAGATCTGCTCACTCATGCCGATGACATTAGCCCGCGGCCGCGTCGGTTACACCGCTGACGGCGGCTTGTTCGCTCACCGCGCAAATGCTGCTCAGAGGGCTGGTGCGTCCTCGTCGTCGCCGCCCGTGTCAGCCGCGGGGTCGCCGTCGGCCTCGGCGGCCGGCTCGGCGAACTGCTCGGTCAACGCGTCGAGGTCGATCTCGTTGCCGGACGTGTCGCGAATCTTCGCGTTCTCGAGGACGAGCGCGAGTGCCTTGCCGCGCATCACTTCTGCCATCAACGCGCCGAGCTGGCCGGAGTTGACCACCTGCTGGGCGTACTGGTCCGCGCGCATCCCGGACTGCTGGGCCCGCCGAAGGATCGTGTCGGTCAACTCGGCTTCGCTGACCGCGAGCTCCTCCTTGCGGGCGATCGCGTCGAGCACGAACTGCGCCTTGATCGCCTGCCGCGCACCGTCCTCGATCTCCTGGTCGAGCGCTTCGACCGTCTTGTCCTCGTATTCGGCGTACTGCTCCTTGGTCATGCCCACTGCCTGCAGCTGCTGGTCCATCGACTGCTTGCGGTAGCCGATCTCGTCGGAGAGCACGTGCTCGGGCATCGGCAGCTCGACCTTGTCGAGCAGGACCTCCAGAACACGGTCACGCGCCTGCACCCCCTGCTGCAGCTTCGCCACCCGCTCCAGCCGCGACCGGACGTCGGCGCGCAGCTCGTTAAGGGTGTCGAACTCGCTCGCCGTCTGGGCGAAGTCGTCGTCCAGCGCGGGGACGTCCTTCTCCTTCACCGTGCGGACCGTGACAGTGGCCTGGGCGGTCTCGCCGCCGTGGTCGCCCGACCGCAGCTGGGTGGCGAACTCCTTCGACTCCCCCACCGACAGCCCGACGATCGCGTCGTCGAGCCCCTGCACGAGCGAGTCACTGCCCACTTCGTAGGACAGGTTGTTGGCGGTGGCGTCCTCGACCGGCTCGCCGCCGACCGACGCGGCGAGGTCGATCGAGACGTAGTCGCCGGTCTGCGCGGGCCGCTCGACGCTCTTCAGCGTCGCGAACCGCTCGCGCAGGCTCTCGAGCTGCTGGTCGACCCGCTCGTCGGTCGGCTCGGCCGCGTCGACGACGACCTCGAGACCGGCGTAGTCCGGCAGCTCGATCTCCGGCCGGACGTCGACCTCTGCCGTGAAGGCGAGCTGGTCGCCGTCGGCGAAGTTGGTGACCTCGATCTCGGGGTGCCCGAGCACCTCGACGTTGTTCTCGCGGACGGCTTCGCCGTAGAGCCGCGGCAGTGCCTCGTTGACCGCCTCCTCGAGCACCGCGGCACGACCGACGTACTGGTCGAGGATGCGCGGCGGCACCTTGCCGGGCCGGAAGCCCTTGATGCGGACCTGCTGCCCGATCTTGCGGTAGGCCGCGTCCATGCTCGGCTTGAGCTCGTCGAACGGCACCTCGACCGTGAGCTTGACGCGAGTCGGGCTGAGTGTCTCGACGGCGCTCTTCATCGGGGCGTCGCTCATCCTTTGCTGATCGAACGAAAGGCTGGGTCGGGGCGGGGAGACTCGAACTCCCGATCTCCTGCTCCCAAAGCAGGCGCGCTAGCCACTACGCTACGCCCCGCGGCGTCGCCTGATTCTAGAGGTCGGCACCGCACGCGGGCGTAGCTCAATGGCAGAGCCCCAGCCTTCCAAGCTGGCCATGCCGGTTCGATCCCGGTCGCCCGCTCCACGCACCACCGCAGGTCAGCGGCCTGCCGAAGGGTGCCGGGGCACCTGCTCATCCGGCGCGGTTGCCGCCGTGCCACTTCGCGCCGGTCATTGCAGCCGCGCATGCTCATGCACTCGCCTGCACGAACTCCTGTCGGCCGATCTTGCTGACATGCCGAAGAGTGGAGATGCTCGATGGATGCACAAGGTCACCGTCCAGTACTTCGACCCGGCTGACGCCGCCGACTTCGAGGCTGCCTACCGCGAGCGGCACGTGCCGCTCGTGCGCGCAGTCCCCGGTCTCGAGCGCTTCACCATCAGCCTTCCCCACGCTGACGGCGCGCCATACCTGGTCGCGGAACTGTGGTTCGCCGATGGCGACGCCCTGAGCACCGCCCGGACCTCCGCCGAGATGGCTGCGGTGGGCGCCGATTCGGCGACGTATGACGTCGCCCGGCGGCTCATCTTCGACGGGAGCGTCGAGGACGTCTGATCCAGCATGGACTGGCGCTGACCTCCTTCAGGTCCTTCGCCACCCCCAGACACACCGCGACCCGTCGCACCAAGTGCCAAGGCCAACCAGAGAGGCTGTGGAGCGGCACCTCCTCGACGTTTCGGCGGTTGCCTCTCCTCGTTCGTGATCTTGGCGTTGCGCCATGTATCTACGCGCGATCATGGCGTTGCGCCTACCTCAACGCCATGATCACGAAGCCGCGACCGGTGCAGGAGAACGCCGGCTCGTCCGCTCGACGGTCGCAACTATGCGGGGGCGTGGAACGGCGCTTTCTCGTCATTGCAGGCGGGGCCGCCGCGGCCCGTACTTTCAGCCGGTCAGGCTGTACTGGGCCTCATAGCCGGTGGTCCGGATGATCGGCCGGATGTTTCGACCGGTCACCTCGACGATCTGTTGGACGGGCGCTTGCCCACACGCGTCACCGCCATAGCCGACGCTGAACTGCATCAGCAGCTGCCGCTTCGCATTGTCCGTGGCAAGTTCGGTTCCGTCGATACAGCTGGGCAACGGCCACGACCGTAGCCGCCTTCCGGCCGGAGTGAGCTGCACCAGTGGGCCTGGTGACAAGAGCAATTCTTGACCGCAGCCCGTAATTGCATCGATTCCTGCGACTGTCCAGACGGCGTTGATGTAGCCGCAACCTTGCGGTGGCTGTAGTGCGCGGGAGCGGTCGATCTGCGGGTTCGCGACTGGCATAACGCGGATGGTGCCATCGCGCCGATAGGTGGTTGCCACACTGCGGCCATCCGGACTGAACGCGACACTGACAAGCGGAAAGCCGCGGGCGACGGATGTCGCTGTTCGGACGCCGGTGGTCAGGTTGAGGATGACGAGGACGCTCGGCCCGAATGCCGCGGGCGCGGCGGGCGCGGCGGGCGCGGCAGCGATGCCGCGACCGGCGCCGCCGAGTGCGTGCGACTGTGAGCACGGCGGGGTGGTCAGGTAGCCGATGTTCCGCCCGTCTGGGGACACCGCCAGCGAGAACACTGGCTCGCGGATCACCCGCAACTGTCTCCGGAACAGCGTCGCGGGGTTGATGCGGTCCAGCGCTACCCGGCACTGTCCGGTCTGCGCCGCGGCAAGCACCGACCCGTCCGGTGCCATCGCCGCCGAGATGTCCTCGTACTTCATTGGCAGCAGAGCTCGGACAACGCGGCCGTCACTCGCGCTGCGCAGGTACAGCGCGCGATCACTGGAGTGGTACTGGACGGTCAGGAACACGTTGCTGGGAAGGGGCAGCAGCGGCCTCGTTCCGCTGCCGTGAGGCGCACACGCCGGCAGCAGCAGCGCGATCACAGTCGCGACCGTCAGACGCCCAGCGAAGGGACTCCTGACTAGGCTCCGGCGCCGTCCACGAGAACGACGTGTCGGCCAGATCGTCACGTTCGGCTCGTTGATCGCGGCCACCCCCGTGTGAACCCTCCAACCCACTCCTTCGAAGTCTCCCTCGTGCCAAAGCAGGACCTCGGTGACGGCGTTCTGTTCGTATCCGTTTCGTAGTCGCGTCGTGACCCGCCGGCAGACGGCCCGAGACCCGTCAGGCTCAGTCACGACCCCTGCGCAGCCGCCCGCTAACGCCGGCTCATCCGCTGACGACTCGGAGTTACTCGTCGCGCTGTAGCGGCACTTCTTCGACGCTTGTTGCGGCGTCAGGTCGCTGAGGCTTCGGCGGGAATCGTGCCTGCGTTCTCCGCCAATCGAAGACCCTCAGAACTTCGGCCCGCCTGCCTAGCCGCGGTGAGCGCCTCAATCGACTCAGGCGTCGGCCGCGCCGTGAAGTTCTTGATCCGGTCGTCGTCCGTCACCTCCACGTGCACATCGAGACGGATGGCGTCGATCCCGAGCGGCGTGAGGTCGTCGTCACGTTGTTCGAGCACGGCCTCCGCTTGCGTTGGTGACACGTCGCGAGCCTCGAGCAATGACGACCGCGAGTTGATCACCCTGAGCCGCTCGAAGAACTGGCGGATCTCGGGATGCCCCTCGTATCGGCCCCGCCCGACATCGAAGACGGCGTCATCAGCGACGAGCCGCAACGCCTCATCCGGACCGCGAGACTGCGCCTTCAAGTACAGCTCCAACGTGTTACTTGCGGGCCGCGCCACTTCTTACCTCCCCGTGTCAGCGTGAAGCGTACGAGCAATCATTGCGTCTCCGCGGCTACGCGCAACAGGGGCCGAGTAGAGCCCGAAAACGCCGGCTATTGCTCACAGCTCGCGGATGCCAAGCCGCTCGTATCTGGCGTCGTCCGTCGGCCGTCGACTCGCGGCGGTCCTGCAGCATCGACTGACGCAGGTGTGTCTCGAGCACCGCGCCCGCTCCGGTCGAGCATCATGGCGACACATGGACACCGCGTCGGTCGGGCTCAACGTGCGGGACGTGACCGCGGACGACGTCGCCGCCGTCACGGAGATCTACGCGCATCACGTCGTGCACGGCACGGGCACGTTCGAGCTCGTGCCGCCCTCGGAGCGGGAGATGGCCGACCGCGTTGAGCTCATCCGCGACGCGGCGCTGCCCTACCTGGTCGCCGAGGATGCATCCGGCGTGGTCGGTTTCGCGTACGCCGGGCCCTATCGCCCACGACCGGCGTACGCACACACGGTCGAGGACTCCGTCTACCTCCGCGCGGAAGCCACCGGACGCGGCGCCGGCACCGCTCTCCTGACGGCTCTGATCGCACGATGTGAGCAGTGGGGAGCGCGTCAGATGATCGCCGTGATCGGCGACAGCGCGAACCACGCGTCCGTCCGGCTGCACGACAAGTGCGGGTTCGCGATGGTCGGCACGTTTCGATCGGTCGGGTGGAAGCACGACCGCTGGCTCGACACGGTGCTGATGCAGCGGAGGCTCGGTGACGGCCACGCCACACCCCCGACGGCGCGCTGACCTCAGGACCGCAGCGAGGCGTCCTGCCACCGGACGGGGAACACCGGGCGGGCCTCTTCGACGCCCTTCAACGTGACGAGCCTTGGCTCGTCGAAGACGATCTCCCGGCTGCCGCCCGCGAGGTCGCGCGCCACGGACGACACGAGGATCTCGTCCGGCCCGGCGATGTCGACCAACCGGCTGGCGATGATGACCGCGCCGCCGACGAGGTCGTCACCGTCGACGACGACGTCGCCGGTGTGGATGCCGATGTGCAACCGGATCGGCTCGCCCGTCGTCGTGGCGTTGCGCTCGGCCAGACGCCGCTGCAACGCGGTCGCGCAGCGAACCGCTCGCGACGTGCTGCTGAACGCGACCATGAACCCGTCGCCGTTGCACTTGACCTCGCGGCCGCCGAACGCCGAGATCTGCGCGCGGACGAGGTCGTTGTGCTCGCGCAACAACACGTGTGCGCGATCGTCACCGAGACGCTGCGTGATGCCGGTGTAGTCGCAGACGTCGCTGAACATGATGGTGACCGTGCCGTCCAGCCACGCGGCTTCCACCGGCTTGGCCTCGACCATGGGCGGCGCTGCCGGAGCAACTTCGGCTGGAGGCGGTGCCTCGACCGCCTTCCCTTTGCGTCGTACGGGCAGCGAACGAACCACGACCCCGCCCATGATCGGGTAGGCGTGCACCACGATCCGCGGCGAACCGGGAAGGACGGGCACGTCCTTCACCCGCATCGTGCGCCCGCCCATGACCGGCAACCCGGACATGGCGACCTCGATGCCCTCGGGTACGACGATGTCGACGCCGCCCATCACTGCGACGGCGACGACATGCACCTCGTTGTCGAGGATCTCCGCCTGCCGGAAGTCCAGATGGCATCCGCCCATCACTGCGACGGCTGTGACCTTCGATCCGCAGCGCCACCGACCTTTCGTGTCGGCTCCGGCCATGACGGCGACGACGCTGTGCCGGGGACTGCGGCTGCGCCGATCCGACGCCGGCCCGGCCCGCAGATCGGCCGTTACCGCTTCGAGGTCACCGCGCGTGCGCGCCACCAGTGCGCGGCCGGCGCGCTCCGCGAATTCGTCGAGCGTCAGTGTTCCGTCGGCGGCGCGCTCCTTGAGCGACTCGACCACCGCGTCCCGGTCCGCATCGGACACGCGCAGGTCGTGCTGCTGGCTCGCGTCCGGCTCGCTCATCCGGCTATCGTCCCGCGCTCAGCCGGTGCCGGGAAGTGAGGTTGCCGGTCTAGTCGGTCTCGGCGGCCCCCGCGGCGGTCCAGTCGCGCTCGACGTACAACCGCCGCGCGCGCCGAGCCACATCGGCGAGGCCACCGATCGTCAGGTACAGCGGCCAGATCCCCAGCGTTGCGACCACGTGATGGTCGACGGCCGTCGCGTGCGGCAGCCCCGTGGGCGCGCCGGTCAGCGCCCAGATCGACCACGTGACCGCTGTCGTGCCGAGCCATCTGATGCTGCGGCGCTGGAGCGCCATCTCCTCATCACGGACGGAGGCCTGGGGGATCTCCCCGCCCGACGGTCGACGTCGTACGACGTGCACGAAGCCAGGATGCACCGATCGGACAATCCCGACAAGATAGGCCTTCAGGCCGGTCCGGCGGCTTGCTCGACCAGCGCCCGCGCGACGTCGATCAGTTTCACCTGCCCGCGCTGCGAGGCGCCGACCAGCATCTGGAAGGCTCCATCGGGGGTGATCTTGTGCCGCTCGATCAAGATGCCCTTGGCCATCTCGATCTGGGCTCGGGAGTCCATCGCCCGGCGAAGCCCGTCGGCTTCGGCCATCGCCGAGATGGCGACATCGGCCGCTCGCCGCGCCTCCTCCTGTGCCTCGTGGACGCGCTCACGCAGCTGCTCGGACTTGTCGCGGGCGCCACGGGCCCTCGTGCGGGCAACCGCGCGATCCTCGTCGACGCTCGGTCGCACCTGCGGTGCAACCAGATCTTCCCTCACGTCCGCCGGCGCCTGGGAGCCGGCCCGTTCGGCAACCACGATGTCACCGTAGCGTCGGTGCGCACGTCCGGCGAGGACTACTGCGAATCCCCCCGAACAGGGGACGTCGGTGGCCCAACGGCTGGTCGTGATGGGCGAGCCTCAGACGTCGGGGTCGAACCCTTCCTCGCGCAACCGCGTCCGTGCAGCCTCCGCCCTCGCGCGCGCCTCGGCGGCCCGCTCGCGCTCACGCTCCGCGAGCTCGGTGAGGTGGTCGCGCAGGTCGTCGGGAGCGGTGAGGGCCGTGCGCTCGTGCTGCGCAGCAATCTCGTCGTGTCGGTTGGCCGCCGACTCGTGCATCCGGATCGCGTCGAACTCGTGCTCCACTGCCTGCCGGAACGCCTCGACCGCGCGACGTTCCGACTCCGTCGGGTCGTGGTCACGCACGGTCAGACCTCGTCGATGAGGACGATGGCGCCGGTTCGGGCGCCGTCACTGCCGGCGAGTGCGGAGCAGCTGATGCGGACCGTGATGGCGCGGCCTCGTCGGTTCACCGCTTCGAGCGTCAGCTCGGGCACCTCATCAGCTCCCGTCAGACAGGCACGCAGCATCGGCTGCAGCTGCATTACCGGAAGTCCGATGTCGAGGTTGAGCAGGTGCTGGCCAACGACCTCGTCCGAGCGAAGCCCCCAGAGATCCTCCGCGCGTAGGTTCCATGCGGTGATTGCCAGCTCGTGGTCGACGACAACCACTGAGGTGTCGAGGCTGCGCAGAATCGACTCGAGGAACGAGTTGGCGTCGTGCACCTCTTGCGTGCGGTCGCGGAGCTCGTCGTTGATCGTCTGCAGCTCGTCGTTGGTCGACTGCAGCTCCTCGTTCATCGTCTCGAGCTCTTCGTTCGTCGACTGCAGCTCCTCGTTGGTGGTCTCGAGCTCCTCGACCGTCGACTGCAGCTCCTCGTTGGTCGTCTCCAGCTCCTCGACCGTCGACTGGAGCTCCCCGTACGCCGCCTCCAGCTGCCGGTTCGTTACTTCGAGCTCGGACTGCAGCTTGCGGTAGCGGGTGACGTCGGTCATGTAGAACGCGACGCCGAGGACATCGCCGTCCCCGCCGAGCATCGGCGCGACCTGGATGTCGAGGTAGACGCTCTCGGTCGGGCCGCGGCTCATCTCCACCTCGCGAACCCACGTCGACCGTCGTTCCAGGACCACCTCGTCGATGTAGGCACGCAACTCGACCGGCCGGTAGGACACCTCGAGGTCGCGAAACAGCCGGCCGATGTCACGATGGCTCAACCCGAACATCAGGTCGGCGCGCTGGTTGGCGAAGACGAGCACGCCGTCGCGGTTGATCAGCATCGTCGCGACGGGGCTGGCATGCAACCCTTCGCCACGCAGCGTGCCCCGGGCGCCGATGTCGGCCACCGGTTCGACCGCGCCGCTTGGATGGCCGGGGATGCGTAGGACAGCAGGGCGAGGCAGCTTGCGGAAGAATCGCCGTTTGAGGTCGAGCGGCTGGAAGAGCTCGGCGTGCGAGAGCAGCATCTCCGCCTTGCCGAGGAAGAGGATGCCGTCATCATTCATCGCGAAATGGAACCGCTGCACTACGCGCGACTGCATCTCGGCGTTGAAGTACATGAGCGTGTTGCGACACAGCAGCAGGTCGACCCGGCTGATCGGCGCATCCTGCACGAGGTCGTTGCGCCCGAAGATGACGGAGCGGCGCAGGTCACCACGGAAGACGAACCGCTGCGCGACCGGCTCGAAGTAGCGGTCCCGCAGGTCGTCGGGGACGGACTTGAGCTGCGCCTCCGTGTAGCTGGCATGCCGCGCCTCGGTCAACGACTCCTCGTCGACGTCGGTCGCGTAGATCTTCACGCGCTCGCGGAACTCGTCCGGCCCGAGCAACTCAGCAAGGACGATCGCCGCGGTGTAGGCCTCCTCGCCCGAGGCGCAGCCGGCGGTCCACACGCGGATCGGGTCAGAGGGTTTGCGGGCAGCGACCAGCGCCGGGAGTGCGTCCTCGCGTAGGTGCGTCCACGCGTCGGCATCCCGGAAGAACGCCGTGACGTTGATGAGGATGGTGTTGAACAACGCGGTGAACTCGTCCTGGTGCAGTTGCAGGTAGTCCAGGTAGTCGGCGTAGTGCTCGATGCCGACCTGCTGCATCCGGCGCTGCACACGGCGCATCAGGCTGGAGCGCTTGTAGCCCGTGAAGTCGAAACCGCGGCTGTCTTTGAGGAACTCCAGCAGCGCCTCGAACTCCGGGTCGTCGTCGCTTACGTCGCGCCCTGAGATCATCCGCCGGCCTTCGCATTCGGCGGCGCAGCGGGCTCCAGGCCGGTCAGCGACCGGCGTAGCAGGTCACGCAGGACTCCCGCGGACTCGTCGGCGGCGGCGGCCTGCTCCTCGTGATAGCGCTCGCCGAGCATGTTCCGCCCGGCCTGCGACCGGCCGGCGAGCTTGCGGTGCAGCGCCGCCTTCTCCTCGAGGGTGCGGATGGCCGCCCACAGCGCGGCTTCAGCCGCCTCCACCTGCTCGAACAGCAGGGTCTCCGGTGACCAGGCGTGACCGACACGACAGCGGTAGCGGACCAGGTTGCCGTCGTCGATCTCGAACATCGCGCCGTTGCAGTCCGGGCAGGTAACCGCGGCCGGACGACCTGGCCGGTCGGGCTCCTCCAGGGCGCGCTCGTCGAGCCGGGCGATCTCGGCCTCCATCTCGAGCACATGCTCGGGAAATGGGGGATCGACAGCCACCGTCTCGCCGCACAATGTCGCCACCAGCACCGAAAGGTCGGGGCCACCGGCCACCTTGGCCTCCGGCACGGCGCGCAGCGCGGCCGACGGCATCCCGTCGTACGACGCCGTGCCCGGGTCCTGCACGACCGCGGCACCGCCGCGCTCGGTGATGGCGAGCAAGCCCGCGGCACCGTCGTCGAGGGTGCCGGAGAGCACCACGCCGACCGTCGACGGGCCGTGCCAGCGCGCGGCGCTACGGAACAGCGGGTCGATAGCCGGGCGGTTGCCGTTCTCCTTGGGCCCGCGTCCGAGCGCGATGTGACCGTCACGCACGAGCAGGTGTCGGTCGGGCGGAGCGACGTAGATCCGACCGTTGCCAAGCGGCGCCCCGTCGAAGGCCGTCCCGACGGCGAGGTCGGTGCAGCGCGCGAGGATCGCGGGCAGCGCGCTGAACGCCGCCGATGGAAGGTGCAGCACGACGAGCATGCAGGCCGGCAGGTCGCCGGGGAGGTCACGGACCAGGTCTCGCAGCGCCTCGACGCCGCCGGCGGACGCTCCTACGACGACGAGATCACGTCGGGGCATGGCCGACCGTCCAGGACGCGACGGGTGTCTGGGCGACCTCGAAACGCAAGCGGCGCGACCGCTGCGCAAGCACGACCGGCTTCCGGAAGGCCTCGTCTGCGTCACACTGTTCCTGCAGCATCAGCATCCCCTTGGCCTGCTCGATGACCCCGCGCGTGTGCGCGGCCGCGATCGCATCAGGGCGGTCACTCGGCGGGAAGTGGTCGACGGCAGCGCCACCCACGAGCACTCCCCTACCCATCTGTCCGGCGCATTCGCCGTGGTAGGCACCATTGTGCGCACCGGTGTGGTCATCCTGCCAGACCTGCACTGGCCTGCTGCCCGAGGTCGTTGGGTCGAGGCCGAGGAGCGAGGCTTCGCCACGGCGTGGACTTATGACCACTTGTCGTGGCGCTCCCTGTGCGACGGGCCATGGCTCGGCGCGGTGCCCCTGCTCGCGGCCGTTGCCGCCATCACGACGAGGGTGCGGCTGGGCACGCTGGTCACGAGCCCCAACTTCCGCCATCCCGCGCTGCTCGCGAAGGACGTCATGACGCTCGACGAGCTCAGCGCCGGCCG
>Ga0070679_100003245_pt1 | contig 14860 bp, 15 predicted proteins | sample KBSC63BmetaG_FD_65652 | JGI IMG/M metagenome (GOLD analysis project Ga0070679, IMG submission 65652) | Corn rhizosphere microbial communities from Kellogg Biological Station, Michigan, USA - KBS C6-3B metaG | ecosystem: Host-associated > Plants > Roots > Rhizosphere | place: USA: Michigan... | reverse complement strand
TTCGCACAGCACCCGCGCCGGCGATCGCGCCGGCGATCGCGCCGGCCGAGTCGGTGTACGCAGAGTTGCGCGCGGTGAAGGATCGGATTGGCGTGACTACCGCGCGCGGTGCGGCCGCCGATTTCGATGGCGAGACGCTCGCGCAGCAGCGCGCTCGATACCAGTCGACGCGCGCAGTCGTGGACTCCGCGCTCACGATGGTGGATTCCGCAACGCTTCCCGCGGAAGACCAACGCGCGCTCGGCGTGATGCGCGCGGCACTGCATGGAGAGCTCGGTGCGCAACCGTTGGCGGACGTGAGTCTCGACGCCGATTCCGCGCCGGACTGTCACTACGATGCGGCGGCGATGGCTCGTGGCGATTCGGCGTACGAGCGGCTTCACGACCGCATCTACGCGTGCTACGGGCGCGCGGTGCAGCGCGTGCAATTCGAGGGCGCGACGCTGGACCGTCTCACCGCGCTCGGGATGCTCGCGAAGATGAACGATCGTGAGCGACGGCACCGGCTCTTTCTCGCTATCGACACGATCTGGAGCAGCATGAACGGCGACGATGCTCCATCGAGTCCGTACCGCCAGTACGTGAAGCTCAGCGCTGCGCGATGGAAGGCGAACGGGTCACCGGTAGACGCGAGCGCGCGCGCACTCGGCATCGACCCGGCGCAGATGGAGCGCTGGCTCATCGCGGTGCTCGACGCGTGGCGCACGAGCACGCCCGACTCGATGATCGAGCCGTGGGACTGGCACTATGCCGCAGGCGCGGCGAGCCGCGCGCTGGATGCTCGCATCCCGCTCGACAGTCTCAGCGCAATCAACGCACACTACTATCACGACCTCGGCGCGGACGTAGCAGCGCTGCACGTGCGCTATGATCTGACGCCGCGCGTGGGGAAGACGCCCGTCGCGTTCACGGACTTTGGCGCGCGACGGCGCGTGGTGGACGGCGTGCTGCACGCCACGGAGCCGTGGGTGTTCGCGACGTATCGCGTGGGTGGGCTCGACAATCTCGATGAGCTGCTGCACGAGACGGGACACGCGGTGCACATCGCGGCGATTCGCGGACGCCCGGCGTTTCTCAGCTGGCCCGACAACGATGCGCTGGCCGAAGGGCTTGGGGAGATCGCGGCGCTCAACGTGTACGAGCCCGCGTGGCAGATGAAGTACGTCGGCGACTCGGTACCGACGGCGGTTGGGCTGCGCGCGCGCTACGCCGGAATCGTGCTGGACATCGCGTGGTCGTTGTTCGAGGTGCGGATGCACCGCGACCCCGACGCCGATCCGAACGTGGTGTGGGCGGAGATTACGAGCCAGTATTTGCACATCGTCCCACACCGCGAGCTGAGTTGGTGGGCGATGCGCGGGCAGCTCGTGGACGAGCCGGGCTACATGGCGAACTACGCGATCGGCGCGATCATCATCGCTGATCTCCGCGGGCGCGTGCGAGAGCTGCACGGGGAGTTCACGACGGGTGACAGTTCGTGGTACGCGTTCATGTCGGGGAACATCTACCGGTACGGGCTGGAGCGCTCCTCGGCGCGGGTTATTAGGGAGTTTCTGGGGCGGGGGGTTGGGGTGGGGGCGATTCTTGCCGACATGAGGCGGATGCGGGTAGTTCGATGAGGGGGAGGGAAGAGGAAGGCAGGGCAAGCTGTGAGCTTGGGAGCTCACAGCTTTGAGTCCTGAGCTTACCTGCGCGGGCATCGCGAGGCCGGGTCTGGATCGAGAAGGGGAGGGCGGGCCCAAGCTGAAAGCTCGTGAGCTCATGGCTCTGAGCCTCGAGCTTGCGCCGATGGCGACATAGCGCATCCCTTGCGCCTCAAGAAAAGGGATGCGTGCGAAGGGACGGAAACGGCTCACCTCTCGCAGCTCTCGGCTCTCGAGCTACCTGCTTGGGCTCGCCTTCCGCCCGCTCAATATCCGCCGGCCTCGCGATGCCGAAGGTATCTCTATTGACCAGTTAACTCTGCTGCTTACTGAACCGGTCCAGCGCCGCCCTCTCCGCCGGCGTGAGGCTCGCGATTCCCTTCATGCTGATCTTGTCGAGCAGCCGGTCAACCTCCTGGCGGTTGATCTCGTGAAGCTCGTTGCGCGGGATCGTGGCCCAGCGGCGCATGTCGTCGCCGCGCGGCGCGGGCGTGCGGGGCTCGGCGCGGAATGCGGACGTCGAGATCTTGCGGCGATGCTCGATCGCGAACAGAAAGATCGCGGCGCCAATGAAGCCGCCGAGGTGCGCGAGATGGGCAATGCCGGGCTCGAAGCCGCCCAGGCCGAAGATCGACATGACCACGGTTGCCACCACGAGCCACCGTATCTGGATTGGCAGCACGCCCCAGATGAACACCTTCTCGCGCGGCCAGAAGCGCGCGTACGCGAGCTCCACGCCAAACACCGCGCCCGACGCGCCGATGATCGGCACGTACGGGTAGAACGAGGAGAGGAGCGCGCCTGAGAGTCCTGCGATGAAGTACATCGCGATGAATCGGCCGCTGCCCAGCCGCGCCTCGACGCGCGGACCAAAGAAGAACAGCACGATCATGTTGAAAAGGATGTGCCAGATGCTCCCGTGCACGAACATGTACGTGACGGGCGACCAGGGCGCGACGAAGAAGCGCGCCGCCGAGAACGCGAGCTCGCCCGTGAGCTCGGGATATGCCTGCTGCAGGAGATACACGCCAATGTTGGCGATCAGCAGTCGTTTGACCCAGGGTGTCATCAGCGTAGGCTAGAGGGCCGAAAAGAGATTTTCCAGAGCGACGAAGCGCTTATCTTGTGCCATGTCCGAAAGCTACGCCGGCCGGGCGGCGCTAAGAGTTTTGCAGGTTGGAGCGGTCGCGATCGTCCTCGCGGCCGCTCCCTATAAGTTATTCGAGCTCGACCGATATTTCGTTCCAAAAGAGCTGGTACTGCACGTCACGGCGCTTCTCGCCGTGATCGCGTGCGTGCACGGCGCTCGGCGCCTCACGCTCACGCGCGTGGACACACTGCTCGCGCTCTTCCTCCTGCTGGGCGTGGCGTCGTCGGTAGTGGCCGAGAACCATTGGGCGGCGGCGCGCGCCATCGGCATTACCTTCTCCGGTCTCGTGATCTTTCGCGCCGCGCGCGCGGTTGCCGGCGCTGGGTGGCGCTGGCAGCTGCTGGCGGCGCTCGCCGCAGCGATCGTTCTGGCATCGGTGACGTCGCTACTGCAGGCCTACGGCATCGAGAGTGACTATTTCAGCGTCAACCGGTCGCCCGGCGGCACGTTCGGCAACCGGAACTTCGTGGCGCACCTCGCCGCCATCGGGACGCCGGTGCTCATCGCGCTCCTCCTCCACGCGCGGCGCACGCGCGGCGCGCTGGTCGCGTGCGCCGGCGTCGCGATCCTTGCCGCCGCGCTCGTCCTCTCGCGCAGTCGCGCCGCGATGCTCGCGATCATTGCGGGCGCACTCGTGCTCGCGTGGGGGATCTGGAGCGCTCAACGCCGCTGGCACGACCCGCGAGTGGTGCGCCGACTCTCACTCGCCGCCGCGTTCGCGATTGCCGGAGTGGCTGCCGCGATCTGGGTGCCGAATACGCTCAACTGGAAGAGCGACTCGCCGTACCTCGACACCGTGACCGGCGTCGTCAACTACCGCGATGGGAGCGGCGCCGGTCGCATCGTCCAGTACACCACCTCGCTCAAGCTCGCCGCCACGCACCCGCTCCTCGGCGTCGGCCCAGGCAATTGGGCCGTCGCGTATCCGCGCGTGGCCGCGCGCGGCGATCCGTCCATCGATCGCGACGACAGGATGACCTCGAATCCGTGGCCCAGCAGCGACTGGATCGCGATGCTCGCGGAGCGCGGCATTCCGGCGAGCATCGCGCTCGCCCTCGCGCTATTCGGACTGGCGGTGCTCGCCGCGAGCGCGATGCGCAGCTCCACGAGCCTCGAAGAGTTCCTGCCCGCGCTCGCACTCTGGGGGACGCTCGCCGCGACGGGCGTGGTCGGATGCTTCGACGCGTCGCTCCTGCTCGCGCCACCCACCCTCTTCGTGTGGGCGTTCCTCGGCGCGCTCGCGACACCCGCCGCCACGCGGATGTCGCTTCAGATCTCGACCGCCACGGCACCAGGACTCCTCACAGTGGGCGGTGCGATCGTCGTCGCGGTAGCACTCTCCGTGCACTCGGCGGCGCAGCTCGGCTCGATGGCGATGTTCACGTCGGCAACCACCACCGGAGCGTATGTGCGGGCGTCCATGGCCGATCCCGGGAGCTATCGAATCCAGCTTCGGCTCGCGCAGATCGGCGCCGAGCGCGGGCGCTGCGACCTCGTGCGACGGTACGGAATGCGCGCCCACCAGCTCTACCCCGCCGCGCCCGAGCCAGTAAGGATGCTCGGCGCATGCGGTGTGAAGCTCAAGCGCCGCTGACCTCGAGTGCCGAGCGGTCCTTCGCGAGCTGCGCGGGAATCCAGCAGTGCATTCCAACGGCGCGAAGTCCGGCGGCCGTGAACGCGTCGCGATAGAACGACGGCGGCCGCCGGAGGAAGCCGTCGAGGTCTCCCTCGATGTCGTCCGCGCTCGTGAACACTCCGAGATACGCCACGCCGCGCAGTCGTTCGGCGAGGGCGCGCATTCCCGCGTGAAGCTCGGGCGCCGGAACGTAGTGCAGTACGTCGTTGCAGAGGATCAGATCGAACGGGCCGCCGGCGTCGAGCGATTCGAGCGAACCGAGATTGCCCAGACGGATGTTGCGTCGCGCGCCGAAGCGGCGCGACACGTATTCGCTCGGATCGATGCCGAGGTAGTCGAGGCGCGGCCGTTCGCGACGGAGCGCGGCACGCCAGAGTCCCTCGCCGCAGCCGACATCGAGCGCCGTGCGCACGCGCCGCTCGAGCAGCAGCTCCGCCACCGAGATGATCGTTCGAGCGATGCGTGACCGCTCGGCCGGCGTGGCGACGCGGTGGCGGGGGTGTCGGTACCAGCGATCGTAGTACGGCCTGCCGAATCCCTCGCTCAGCTCGCGCTCCGCGTGGCCTCGATGCGCTCGGGGGTGGAGGTCTGCACCTTGAGCAGGTAGCGCTGCGCTTCCGAGATGCGCTCGACCTCGATCGACACCGACTCGATGCCCTGTTCGATGCGCTCCAGCCGCGTGCCGAATTCGGCGGGCATCGCGGGCTTGAGCGCGCGGCGCTCGATCAGGCTGCCGAGCGCCCTCGCGAGCGGCTTGCCGACGGCGATGACGGCGAGCATGAGGAGGAAGGCGTAGCCGAGGTGCTCAATGCGCGGAGGTATGTCGAGCGGGAGATCGGGGGGGAGGGTCGGGATGGCCGGACCCGCGATCGGAGCGAGAGGGGCGAGCGGGACCGGCGCGATTCCCGGAACATCGATCGTCACGTTCGAGCCGTTGTCGCTGACGTGCACTCGCGCCGCATGGTCGAGTCCCTTCGCCTGTTGCACGGCACGGTCCGCCGCGGCCTTTGCCTTCTGCTCATTGACGCCGGCCTGCTGCAGCTGCTGCTGCACCTGATCGCGAATGTGCTGGGCAATGTCGGTCGCGGATGGATTGGCCGCGTCTGTTTGCTGTTGAAGCACGTAAGGCATCTCGTCCTCGCTGTTGACGCGTGTCGCTCCCTGCTACTTACGGTTAGCACGCTCGTCCTGTTTCGGAAGAGGTCGCGCGGGTTGCTGCTCACCCCGCTCACCCTATATTCGGCACCCGGAGGGCTTTTCGCACCCCCACCTGCGACAAAAGGACGGAATGGACTGGACGATCATTGGAATCAACTTCCTGTATGCTGCGCTCGGAATCGTTCTCATGTGGGTGGCGTACCGGCTATTCGATCGCCTCACGCCGCAGGTGGACTTCGCGGAGGAGCTCAAGCGCGGGAACGTGGCGGTCGCGATTTTCATCGCGGCGCTGTTCATCGCGATCGCGCTGATCGTGGGGCGTGCGCTGAATTGAGGCGAGCACGGAGGCGAGTGCTGTTAGTCGCGCTCATTGCGGCGACGGTGGTGGTCGCGGCCCCGCGGCCGGCCGCCGCCCAGCGCGTGCCCACCGACCGCTACGATTCGTACTTCAGGAAATACGCCAAGCGCTACTTCGGTATCGGATTCGACTGGAAGCTCTTCAAGGCGCAGGGGATGGCGGAGAGCGGATTGTCGCCCACGGCAAAGAGCTGGGTGGGGGCGCGCGGCATCATGCAGCTCATGCCGTCGACGTATCACGACATCAGCACGCATCGGCCGGAGATGACCTCGATCGACGACCCACAGTGGAACATCGCCGCGGGGATCATGCATGACCGGGACATGTGGATGCTCTGGAGGGACAGCATCCCGGACGACGAGCGATGGCGCTTCATGTTCGGCGGCTACAACGCAGGGGAAGGGACGATCTTCCGCGCGCAGGGCGTCGCGCGAGCATCGAAGCTCGACGAGCGCACGTGGCCCAACATCGAGAGTGTCGCACCCACGGTTCCGCGATGGCGCTACAAGGAAACGCTCGGCTACGTGCGTGCAATCGAGCAAAACCGGAAGCGCCTGTCGCCACTCTCCGCCTCCAGCGACACTACTCGACGCTAGCGGGACGCGGGGCGCTCGCGCACTCGCGGCACTCCGTGGCGCCGCGCACCGATCGCCAGAGTCGCTGCCACCGGCCTCCGTGAAAGTGGCGTTCGCAGAGAAGCCGGTCGCAGCGCGGGCAGTAGCCGCCCACGCCGGGATCGAACTGCGCCTTGCACGCATCGCAGATTGCGCGCAATTCGGAGTGCACGAAATAGGGAACTCCGAGCATCGGTCAGCCTCTGGTCACACCGATTGGTACGCGCATCCGTGCTCCTGCGTGAGCCCAACGAGCATCGTGTGTGCCGGCACGAGCCGGACGCCGGGATTGAGCCCCGCGGTGAGCTCCGCATACACGCTGTCGAACGGCTGCTTGTTCGCCATCGAGAGCTCGCGAGCTACGCCCTTGAGTGCGTTGTTGCACTGGTAGAAGATCGTTCCCCGCGCCTGCAGTCCTTTCACCGACGCGCGCTTGGGATCGCTCGCGGGCGCATCGAGGAAGACGTTGTGGGTGGCTCCGGCCTTTCCGCTGTCGTCGGTAATGTGCCAGCGTTCGGCGAGCTTGTACTTGGCCCAAAGGGCGTCGCCGGCGTTGATCGGGAAGCCACTCCCCGCAATGCCAAGGATGGTGTTCACTTCCGGGAATTCGAGGTGGTAGACATCGCGCCACGCGTCGAGGTAGTTCATCACCACGTGCAGGGGCCCGGGAACGTCTTCGAGCTTCCCGACGTCGAAGATCTGTTTGTGCTTGCCCTTGAGCTCATCCAGCCACGAGAGGTCCCATGGCGCGTCCGGCAACGCGCCGGCCTCGAGCCGCCCGCGCGGGAACAAGGGGGCAATGGCAGTCGCGCCCGCCGCCAGCGCGAGCGAGGCGATGAAGGAGCGGCGAGGCGTGCGGTGCTCGGGCATTCGGAGTTCTCCGGAAAGATCGTGTGATCTGGATCGCAAACACATCCGCCACCGAAAAGTGACGATCGCCGCGCCGAAACGCGTGGACGGCTGGCATGCTCAATGCCGCTTTTTATAGTGGCGCGGTCCACACCTTGCTTTGGAAACCGCGACAGGGCCATACACCGTCGGCCATCAGACAATATTGCATTTGGGGGAGCACATGAAGATGAGACTCATCGCGATCGCGGCGATCGCCCTCTCGCCGGCCGTGGTGCTTGGCCAGACGAGGACGCACATCCGCGTGACGAAGGACGGCACGCATTCAACGACGACGCAGCAGACCAACGGCGATGTGTATACCACACCGGCACCTGCTGCACAGCCCACGCCCGCTCCCGATACGGCGATGGCGCCAACGACTCCGCCCGCGGACACCACCGTGCCCAAAACGGATTCGTCGCAGCTCGGTACGGGCGCCGCTGCGCCGACGCCAACGCACAGCCAGCAGTCGGACAGCTCCATGACGCCAATGTCCGACTCCTCCACCATGCGCACGGACTCCACTACTAGCACCACCACGACTAACACGCCCGTCGACACCGTTCGCGTTCCGCGCAATCCGCTTCAAGTGTCGCCCACGGACAGCGCGAAGATCGGAATACCCTCAACACGCCAGATGCAGCAGCGCGCAGATAGCCTTCGCCGCGCGAACGACACCACGACCACCACCACGCCCCCGCCTCGCTAGGCGCACGGGTTGTACAAAGAAAACGGGGAGAGCGAATTGCTCTCCCCGTTTTTCGTTCAGTGCTGAAGCCGCGCGAGATGCTTCGAACGAAACTTCGCGACCTTCGGCGCAATCACCATCCGGCAGTAGCCCTGATTCGGATTGTTCGTGTAGTAGTCCTGGTGATAGCCTTCCGCAGGGTAAAACTCCGTTGCGTCCACCACCTGCGTGACGATCGGATCGTCCCAGAGCTTCTGCGCCGTGATCTCCGCGATCGTCCGCTCGGCGATTTGTCGCTGCTCCGGCGTGTGCGCAAAAATCGCCGAGCGATACTGCGTGCCCACGTCGCCGCCCTGGCGATTCAGCGTGGTTGGATCGTGCACGGTAAAAAACACGTCGAGCAGATCGCGGTAAGTGATCACGCTCGGGTCGAAGGTAATCTGAATGACTTCGGCATGGCCGGTGGCTCCGGTGCACACCTGCTCGTACGTGGGATTTGCGCGCGTGCCCCCCGCGTAGCCCGACACGACGCTTTTCACGCCGCGCAGCTCGCGAAAGAGGGTGTCGACGCACCAGAAACATCCCGCACCGAGCGTCGCAACCTCGGTTTGTTCGTTCGTCATGACCGAAATCTAGCGTACGTTTTGGTCGAATTCGCGCCGTCTAGAGTGCGCCTCAGCTCTCCAGCGAGGTCTGCAGTGTGGCTGAGAACTCGCGAAGCCGGATCGGCAGCGCAAGCGAGCGCAGGCCGCGGTTCGCCGCAAAATCGGCAACCTCGGCGTGGCTGCGCGACGGCGTGAACAGCAGCACGGGTGCGTGGACGCTCGCGGCAGCGTCGTATGCCTCTTCTTCGCACGATGCGTCGTGCTCGCAATCGAGCAGCACCAACTGCGGCCGGATACGGCGGATGGCCGCCGCCACTGTCTCATCGCTGCCCGGCAACGACGCTCGGTGGCCTGAGAGGTCCACGAGGGAGCACATGAGCGTCTGGATCAGCGGCTCCTTCGCGATGACCAGAATCGTGCTCGACATCGACTGCGACAACTCGCGCCTGCGCTGCTGGGGACGGAAGACCCGTTCGACATCCACAACGCAATCGACGGTCCACGATTTGTCTTTCTTGCGACAAATCTTCCGATCAGGGCCCAGAGTCGCTCGTATGGAGCCTGGGTACGCGCTCGGCGTAGTCGCTGGGGTAGTAGAAACGGAACGCGCGCCGGTCGCACTGGATGATCCCGAACTGGTCGCCCCGCGCGAGCAGCTCCCGGTAGTCCGCGCGACTCGGCTGGCAGCTGAAGGCGAGCGGCCCATCGAAGTGGCAGGAGCTGGCGTCATCGCTCAGGCACGTTGCCGGCGTGTGAGTGTGCAGCTCCGGTGTTCCCGGCGCGCACTCGAACTGCACGTGGTTCGGATCCTGGCCGGTGGTCTGTACCGGCTTGACGGCAAGCACGCGATAGATCGAGTCCACGCCGCCGCCCAGCACGGGGCGCGACGAGATGCGCGCGCGCTGCACGCAGTACGCGCGCTCGTTCTGCGTGGAGTCATCGGTCCACAGCGCGCGCAGCTGGCGCGTTACCGAGTCGCCCATGACGCCGAAGCGCACGATTTGCGCTCCCGCCTGACGCGCTCCCCCAACCAGCAACGTCACGAGGAGCGCGCAACTTCCGATACGGTGGTGCATGTCCGGGTGATCAGCTGCCCGATGGAATCAACTCGACGGTGGACTTGAGCGTCTGCTGAATCGGAGCGCCTTCAGACTCGTTCATCTTTTCCATCAGGTCGGTGCGCTGCGTCGACTGGCTGCCGAGCATCACGCCCGAGGCAGTGAAGAAGTGAACTCCGGTGATCGTGCCGCTGCCGCTGATCTCGAGCGGCTGACCGGCCTCAGTTCCTTTGCCCAGCTGCGCGATGGTCGTGAAGCGGTCGATGCGCCACGCGTGCTGTCCCTGCACGGTCGTGTCGCCCGCGACTTTGTACGTGGTGACGGAGCTCGACGTGATGTCGATGGCGTTCACCTTGGGATGCTCGACCACCGTATCCGCCCAGCTCGCGCCCGCCGCCAACGCTCGCTGTGGGAGCGGGACGAGAAAACGCTGTAGCGCCCGTGCAAATGCGTCGAGCCTCGCGTCCGCCGTGCCCGCGGTGGAGCGTAGCGCGTAGATGTGTCCACGCGGCGACATCGTGCCGGTGAACTTCGCGCCCTGATAGATCTTCGTGTCGGGAGGTGGCGCGTCGAGCGTCGAGGTGATCCGGATCGAGTCCACCGTCATCTCGAGCGGGAGCGTGTCGTGCGCGGCCGCCCCAACGTTGATCGCGATCCACTCGTGCGTGGTGGTGGTGAAGTCAAAGGGCGCGCGTCCGCCGCCCAGCGGCTGCGAGCGTGAAAGCACCGTGAGCACGTGATAGCGCAGCTTCCCCGGCGCGTACGCAGCGGTGCCCTGCGCGGATGCCATGGGCGTCACAGTCGCGGCGGTCAAAACGAACAGCCCGAACCGACGGGCGAATTTGAAGGACATGCACGCTCCTGATGCGATTGGGATTGTATGCAATTGAATACCCCGAAATCCGAAGAATGTCCACTCATCGCAGGCAAAGCGAAGGTGAAGCACGTCTCTTGCAAAGTTGATTACCGAGCACGGGCATTGCCTGAGCCCCAGACTATTTCGGAGGAAGAGATGAAGCGTTCACTATCCCGATATGCCATCGCCTCGACCGTCGCAGCGTGCACGGTCCTCGGCGCCTGCCAAAAGAAGGGAGATGTTGCGGTGAGCGACACGACGGCCGCGCCCGCTGCCGTGGCAGCGAACAGCACCGACACCTCGATGTCCGCGGGGGCGGTGGCTCCCACGAAGAACGACTGGACGGACGCACAGATTCTCGCGTTCGCGACCGCGGCCAATGCGGGTGAAATTCAGGAGGGCACGATCGCCGAGCGGAAGGCCACGAACCCGGCCGTCAAGAGCTTCGCGCGTCTCATGGTGACGGATCACAAGAAGATGCTCGCGGACGGGAAGGCGCTCGCGACCAAGCTCGCGATCACGCCCGACACCACCAAAAGCGACGTCACGGATCTGAGCAAGGGCGTCAGCGATGACGTCAAGGATCTGAACGACAAGAAGGCGGGGAAGGAGTGGGACGAGGACTACATCGGCAAGCAGGTCGATGCGCACCAGAAAGTTCTCGACAAGCTCCAGGATGCGTCGAAGTCCGCTCAGAATCCGCAGCTGAAGGACGCGCTCTCGCAGTCGATCGGCAAGGTGCAGGAGCATCTCACCAAGGCGCAGGCGCTCAAGGACAACACTCAGAGCTGAAGCTGCGGCTGTACAGGCGTAATCGAGCGCGGCACGTTCCTATGGGGCGTGCCGCTTTCGGTATGCGTCAATGAGGTAGGATCTGAGCAGCAGCGTGCGCAGGGCGTCCGCGCTTCGCGTTGCCGCGGGGCCCAGCTTCACCCAGAATGCCCGTGCTCCCTCCGCGTCGCCCAGCTTGAGTCTCGCGACCATTCCACCTTCGCGCACTTCGTCGGGCAATATCCAGCTGTCCATCGACAGCGTGACCGGAGTAAGCGAGTCGGAGAGCGCCGCGGCCGTCCTGAAATCCCATACGGCCAGCGCATGCCGGAAGCCTATCGTCCATCTCGCCTGGTCAGGCGCGTGGACGCGCGCCATGAACGAGACGAGCGACGATTGGAACTGCTCATCGGCCACGCCCGCGGTGCCGCCGTTGATGTCGCGCTCCACCGTGAGCGCGGTACTCGTCCACCGCTTCCAATCCGGAGGTGCGACACCCTTCGCGATGGTCGCCTCGAGCCACCATCGGTATTGCAGGGCATCACGAATGTCCTTGCCGCCGGCCGAGTCGGCGGGCGCGTGAGCGTTCGGGTCGCGCAGCACCGCCCCCACGGCGAGCGCGCGCATTGGCGCGATCTCCGGCACCGTCGTCACCTGCGCGCTGTCGAACGGCTTTCGCTCCTCGAAGAGCGCCGCCAGCGCATCGAATCGCTCGATGCGCAGCGTGCCGAATCCGCTCGCCGTGATGCGCTTGAAGCGTGCTCGCTCGGCCCCGAGATCGAGCACCGGGAGGTAGTCGGAGTTCGGCGTGCCGTAGTAGTCGAGCAGCGGCGCGAGCTCGCGCCGGCTTATGATCCGCGTTGCGTCGAGCGTGCGCGCGCTGAAGGGAATCACGCCCGCGAGGTCCGACGCGATACCGGGATCCTTCAACACGCCCCAATCGGGAGCGGGGAGCTCGTCCTGGTTCGACGCGACGATCAGGATGTCCTCGTTGGACGTCGCGTATACCGCGTACGACTTGAAGTTGTGGTGGATCGCGGAGAGTACGCTCAGCACGAGACCGTCGTCGATCTCGTACAGGTGCAGCCATTGTCCGAACACACCGTGCGGTGTGAGATAGCTTCGCGCGCGATGATAGAACTCGTCCGTGAACAGCCCTGCAACGCCGCTCACCCACGGATTGCTCGGCTCCGAGATGATGATGTCGTACTTGCGCGCGTCGGTCGCGAAGAAGGATTTCGCATCGTCGATGACGAAGCGCGACCGCTTGTCGTCGAACACGCGCCGGTTGGCTGGATAGAACAGCCGCGAGCCCGCGATCATCTGCGGCTCGATCTCGATCGTGACGGCCTGCTCGAGATGCGGGCTGCCGAGCAGGAAGTGCGACGTCATCCCCGAGCCCTCGCCGATGACGGCGGCGAGCCGCGCTGTGGGCATGTGCGCGAGCGTGATCACCGGGATCAGCACCTGCGTCGAGATATCGCCCGACAACGTCCGCAGCGGCGCGTTGTGCGGGGGATACATCCAGGCGCGCTCCACCGATGCGTCCGGCTTGCCGTTGGTGGAGATCCACGAGAATCCGTCAACGGGCGACTCGCCCACGGACACCGTGGCCGTGCGACCGTCGCGATAGAAGATGATCTTGCGATTCGCCGGATCGGGGATCGAGCCGTACCGATACACACCGCTCGTGAGCAGCACGTGATCGAAATGATTGAACGTGAGCGACGCGATGGACGCGAGCACCATTGCGAACGCGGCGAGATACGCGAGCTGCTGGTTGCGCTGCACGCTGCCGCCGGACACGCGAAGCAGGATCACTCCCAGCGCCATGTCGACGACGGCGCCCTCAACGAGCAGGGCTTTGAGACCAACCAGCGGCAGGAGCACGAGCCCCGCCAGCACGACGCCGACGATGGCGCCGAGCGTGTTGGCCGCGTACACGTTCCCAATGGCGCGCTCGCCATCGCCGCGGCGGATCAGCATCCGCGTGATTAGCGGCAGCGTCATCCCCGCGCAGAACGTCGAAGGGAGCATCACGCCGAGGCACGCCACGTAGCGCGCGACGGTGAAGAGATCGTAGCCCGCGTCGTTCGGCTTGAGAGCGCTGATGAACGTCGCCGCCCAGCGGAAGCCCGCCAGGTAGAGCGGGATCGTCGCGAGCGCGGCGAGCCCCATCGCCAGTTGAATTTTGCCGAGTGCGCGCACGGGGTCGCGAAAGCCGTCCGCGCGTGAGCGCACCCACCGCGCACCGAGCGCGAGCCCGAGGATGAACGCGGAGAGCATGAGCTCGAAGGAATGCGTCGCGCTTCCGAGCAGGAGCGACAGCATCCGGATCCAGGAGATCTCGTAAATGAACGACGCCACCGCCGTACCGAACGCGACGATGATCAGGAGTCGCGCGATGTTCGACGAAAGTTGCTCCGCGGCAACCGGCGTCTCCGACCGCTCGGCGCCGCCGGCCGCCGACGCATCCGCGTCCTTGGCGCGATAGCGTGCCGCGCCGAGCGCGAGGATGAAGACGACGAAGTTGGTCGATGCGGCCGCGTCGAGCGTGAAGGGCAACCCGCCCACGCCGAGCAGCCAGAAGCCCGCGATCAGGACGCCCGCGGCGCCGCCGATGCTGTTCGCGAAATAAAGCTGCGAGAGCACGCGGCCGGGCTCGCGCGGCACGATGCGAACCACTCCCGCGCTCATGAGCGGGAAGGTTGCGCCGAGCAATATCGATTGCGGGAGGATGAGCAGGCCGGCAATCGTCCACTTGACCGCGATCAGCTCGTTCGGTGCGCCGGCGAGCGACGGAAAGAGATGGTCGTACGCCGCGTTGGTGGCGAAGACGAAAATGTCGTGGAAGGCGAAGCCGATAAGCCCGATCGCGAGCTCGACGAACGCGTAGGCGGCGAGCGGATCGCGCAGACGCTCGGAGATACGTCCCACGATGAACGCGCCCGCCGACATCCCGCCAAGGAAAATGGTGAGCACGATGATCTGCGCGTACGCACCATGGCCCACGAACAATCCCAGATATCTGGTCCAGATCGACTCGTAGATCAGCCCCGCGGCGCCGGAAAGGATGAATACGATGGAGAGGAAGGCCGGCATTCCATACTTGCCGCGGGAATTGATCGTCATTCGAATCTCATTTGCGAGCGGGTGGCTAGTGGGGCTATCTTGTCCGGTGCGAGCGGGCGTCGCTGGACACCCGCTGAATTCCGGTCGCCGTCACGGAGACGGCCGAAGGCGAGGAACGAGATGTCGAGGAGAACGCAGGGAGTCGTACTTGTTGGCGGCTGGATATTTTCGATTGCGCTGTTCGTGTTCATGTACGTCACGTACTACGGCACGAAGCTGTCGTATTCGGAACACTTTCCCGGGATGCCGTTCTACGGCGCCATGACGTGGTGGTTCTTCTTCACCATTCCCGTCATCGGC
>Ga0070679_100003244_pt1 | contig 14862 bp, 16 predicted proteins | sample KBSC63BmetaG_FD_65652 | JGI IMG/M metagenome (GOLD analysis project Ga0070679, IMG submission 65652) | Corn rhizosphere microbial communities from Kellogg Biological Station, Michigan, USA - KBS C6-3B metaG | ecosystem: Host-associated > Plants > Roots > Rhizosphere | place: USA: Michigan... | reverse complement strand
CTCGGTCGGTCGGCGGACGCGTGAGATCGGCGTTCGTGTGGCGTTAGGCGCGCAGCGCGCCGACGTGCTGAGCATGGTGGTGCGCGAGGGCATGCGCCTTGCCGGTACAGGGGTGGTCGTCGGCGTACTGCTGGCGGCAGCCGCCACTCGGCTCATAGCGGGGTTCCTCTTCGACGTCAGCCCGCTCGACGGACTCACGTTTGCCGGGATGTCCGGGCTGTTCGTCGTCGTGGCGCTGGTGGCGAGCTATGTGCCCGCGAGGCGCGCGGCGGCGACGGATCCGCTGACGGCATTGCGCGAGGGATAAGGTGATCGACACGGCGTGGAGGCACGGTGGCGGAGGAGACGGTGATGGGGTCGAGCACGGCAAACTCGATGCTCTGGCGGCGGCTGGATGCGCCTGGGCACGACGCGTGTCGCCTCGTCCGGGAGGGCGAGCGATGGCGGTTGGAAGGCGTCGCCGCGTTTCGCGATGATCGCACCGTTGCACAGCTCGCCTATCGCGTCACCTGCGACCAGTACTGGCGCACCCTCGACGCGCACGTCCACGGATCGTTAGGTTCCGTGGAGGTCGACATCGGTCTTCGCCGGTCCGCGAGGGGCGTGTGGATCCTGAACGGAGAGGCAGGGCCGGACCTCCCGGACTGCGTGGACGTCGACCTCGGATTCACCGCGGCGACGAACGCGCTGCAGATCCGGCGCATTGCCCTGCGAGTTGGGCAGTCCGCCCACGTGCCGGTCGCGTGGCTCGACGTAGCCGGACGGCAGGTGAGCATGCTGGAACAACGGTACGAGCGGCGAACCGAGAGCGAGTACTGGTATGAGGCGCCACGCTTCGACTACGCGGGCATGCTGGTCGTGAACAGCGCGGGCTTCCCGGTGGTGTACCCCAACCTGTGGGAAGAAGAGCAGCTTGCCATCCCGAGTCGTCAGGCGCCTGCCCGGAGGAGCGCCAGCGACGAAGGGAGGGATCGCGAGCATGGAGGGCAGAGGGCTTAATCGACACTTAACGTCGCTGACAGACCAGTTTCATCTCCTCGCTCTACCTTGCCGCTCGAGGCCCGGCGCAAGCCGGGTATTCTCACCGGCGACCCAATCGAGGAGGAGCTATGGAGCTCGGGATCAGCATGGTATCCTATTTCCTCGGCGAAGCAGCTCCGTACGCCGTCTTTGCAGGCGGCGGGTACCTCGCCTGGCGATTCGTCCGCGCGTACGAGCGACGGTCCACCGCGCCTGATCAGCTCAACGCCCTTGCCGATCGGGTGCGAATGCTCGAGGATGTGGTCGACCAGGTCGAGGATCGGATCGAGCGCACGGATGAAATCCAGCGATTCACCACGCGCGTCCTCGCTGGCCACGTCGCGAACACAGCGCGTTAGGCTCGACTGGCGACTGGCGGGTGCTGGGGACGGGGAACCGGCAACGGAGGCCCTCTACCGGGACCCTGAGGATCCCTCGCTTCGCTTCGCTGCGCTCGGGATGACAACCGCGCTCGGGATGACAACGCGGTTTCGTCCGTCGTCCGTCCCCCGTCGCCCGTCCCCGGCAGTTACCAGTCGCCAGTCCCCGTGCCGTCTTGCGAACTCGGCTCCGACGACGCTGTTTCTCCCGGCCGACATCGCCCCGTGAGGATTCAATGCACCGCATAGCGTTCCGCCTGTTGCCTGCTCTCGCCTTCGCCAGCACACCGCTGTTCGCCCAGAACAGCATCACGACGGTCGCGCCCGACGCCTCCGTCACCCCCATCTCGGCACTCGCAAAACCCAAGGAGCCGCTCGTCGAGTTCGAGCTGATGACCTGGCCCGAGGTGAAGGAGGCGCTCGCCGCGGGGAAGACCACGGCGCTCTTCTACACCGGCGGCACCGAGCAGCGCGGCCCGCAGAACGTGAACGGCGGACACACCCTCATGGGCAAGGCGACCGTCAAGGCCATCGCGCTCAAGCTCGGCAACGCCATCGCGATGCCCGTGCTGCCCTACACGCCGAACAACGCGAGCGCGGCACTCCCCGGCACCATCGGCCTCACCCCCGAGATCCTCGCTGCCATCCTCGAGCGCGTGAGCGACCAGGCGATCACCACGGGCTTCAAGAACATCATCCTCATGGGTGACCACGGCGGCGGGCAGCCTAACGTGTATCGCGAGGTCGCCAAGAAGCTCGACGACACGTACGGCCCGCAGGGCATTCACGTCTACTACTGCGACGACGTGTACATCAAGGCACAAGCCGACTTCGACAAGTGGCTCGCCGACAACGGCTACCCCGTGAGCTCGCACGCCGGCATCCCCGACACGTCGGAGATGCTCTACCTCGGCGGCGACGTGTGGGTGCGCAAGGAGCTCGTGAAGACCGCCCTCGGCGACCCGGTCCGCCAACCCGGCCAGCCGCGTGACTCGACCGCGCAACGAGTCAACAATGGCATCTCGGGCGATGCTCGCCGCTCCTCGGCCGAGTTGGGGAAGAAGGCGTTCGACATGAAGATCGATTACGCGGTGAAGCAGATCCGGAGTCTGGTCGGCGGCCAGTGACCGACGACGATATCCGGCTTCACCTCCTCCGCGAGCTGATCGCGAGCGGCGCCGCGCCGAGTGTCGGGGACACCGCCGCGGCGCTCGGCGTCTCGGCGTCGGATGCGGCAGCGGCGTATGACCGATTGGGAGCGAATCGGGTGATCGTGTTCCGACCAGGAACTCGCGACGTGCTCATGGCCGCGCCGCTCTCTGCGGTTCCGACGCCGCACGTCGCTCGCATGGCCGACGGACGATCGCACTACGGTAACTGCGTGTGGGACGCGTTAGGTGTGATTGCTATGCTCGGACGGGATGGCGACGTCGATACGGTGTGCACCGATTGCGACGCGCCGCTTACGCTCGCCGTTCGCGGCGGTGCGCTCGCGCCCACTGATGCGGTCGTGCATTTCGCCGTGCCGGCCGCGCGCTGGTGGGAGAACATCGTCTTTACTTGAAGCACGATGCTTGTCTTCCGGTCGGAAGAGCATGTGAACCGGTGGTGCGAGATGCGCGGACTGGATCGCGGCGCGGTGTTCACGCCGGAGCAGTTGTGGGCGTTGGCGAAGCCGTGGCATGGTAAGCGGCTCGACCGAGGCTGGAAGCGGTTTACGCCGGCGGAGGCGGAGGGAGTGTTCGCTGGCGCGGGGCTCACTGGCCCGTTTTGGCACCTCTAGTCGCGATGTGAAACTTCTCACAACTAAGCAACTCAGAACTGCAGTGCTGAGTTGCTTAGTTGTGAGGTGCATCCAGGTCGCGTAACCCTCCACCGAGCCTCAGGGTCTTCGCCCCTGAGGCTCGCCTAACGACACGCCGGATCATTGGACGCATCCGTCACGCCCTGCGGCTTCTGCGGCGCCTTTTCGACCAGCCGGCGCAGCTCCGCGATCGGCTCCGGATTGTCATCGACTTGAAGACGCAGGACCACGTCGTTATGCAGCCACACGCCCCCGCACTTCTTCACGATCAGCATGGCCGCGCTCTGCTTCCCGCGCGCGTCGCCGCCCGCCGCCTGCCCCGCTTCGAGCGCCGCGACGAGACGTAAGGCGAGCGAGCCTTCCGTGCGGTTGTACGCCGCCATCATGGAATCCACCACGCCCGGCCCGGCCAGGATGTTCCCCTGCGCCGTGACGTGCGCGCCCTGACGATCTCCCGCCCAGGGGGTCGCCTGCGGACCCGTGTACGCCGCGACATTGCCCTTCGCGTCCACGACGGCGAACTGCCGGCCGAGCTTCGACCAGCGCGCGCTGTCCGGGTCCGGGTCCCTGCCCCACACCGTCTTCACCACCTCGGCCGCCGACTTCCCCTGGCGCAGCAGCGCCAGCGCCTGCGGTCCGTAGCTGACGTCGACGATCGCCTGCGTCGCCGCGATACCGACACCCGCCTCGGCCCAGAGTACGCCGTTACCCACCGAGAACACGCGCGACTGTACCGCACCTCCGAGTTGACCGGAGGCCGAGTCGTATGCGATGATCGAGAATGTGCCCGTCGCGGGCAGATCGCTGTCCCGCTCGACGGGCGTGCACGCAATCAACGCGGCGGCAGGAACGAGCGTTAGAATCTTCTGCATGGATGACCACCGACTCACGGTTTGAACGGTTTTGAAATGGACGAACAACAAACGTGCGGAAAAGGCCTCGCTCAGCACTCGGTGCTCACGGCCGGCCTCGGCGATCTCGTCGCCTCGACGGCTCGGGTGCTCGAGATGCACATGAAGGCACTGGATCTTACCGACGAAAACGCGAAGCGCGAGTACGATGCCTACCACGAGCTCGCGAGCGCGCACCGGCGCATCGCGAGGGAGCTGGCCCACACCGCCGAACGCATGGCCGGATATCGAACGCTCCCGATGGGGCGTCACGACATGGCCGTGATGATGTCCGCCCCTCCGCGGCACGCGTTCGCTGGTTTCGTGAAGCAGGAGGAAGCGCTCGTGGCGCTGCTCGAGACGCGACTCACCCAGGACAAGGCCATGCTCACCGCGATGGCCGCCCGCGGCGACGCCGGTTGACGCTCTCCGATGGAGTCCGCGTTAGGCGTGCGGCTCCGGCCGATGCCGCGGCCCTCGTGCGCCTCGCGCTCGAGATCCAGGACGCTCACGTGGCCGGCCATCCGGAGCTCCTCAAGCCGGGCGGCGGCGAGTCTCACACCGAGATCGGCAGTCGCGTGATCGCGCCGGGACAATTCTACTGGGTCGCGACGCTCGCCGACGTTCCCGTTGGATACGCCTATGCGCGTCTCGTTACCGAGCCGGTTCTACGAACAGCTCGGGTTCACATCGTTTCAGGAGCGCATGGCGTTCGACATCCAGACCGCCGAACGCCCGATCCGGTTAAACTTTTTCATCCCGGACATCTGAGGTCACATGTCCAACGGTCCTTGCCATCATATCACTGACATCACTACGGTCCGCGGCCCGAAGCACTACGAGTGCGAGGAGTGCATCAAGACGGGTTCCCGCTGGATGCACCTCCGCACCTGTCAGGAGTGCGGGGTCACGCTCTGCTGCGATAGCTCGCCCAACAAGCACGCGAGCCGCCACGCACATGAGAGTGGACACCCCGTCGCCGCCTCGGCCGAGCCGGGCGAGCGGTGGCTCTACTGCTTCAAGGACGACTCGTTCGCCGAGTACTGACGGACGTGCGCGACCCGAAACCGTGCGTCGTACCGACTCGTACACCATGAGACCCACCCCCACGAGACCACGTGCTCGCTGTCGACCTCCGTAATCTGACGAAGCGGTTCGGGCCTGTTACCGCCGTCAACGACCTGTCCCTCCAGATCGAATCCGGTGAGATCGTCGCCTTCCTCGGCCCTAATGGTGCCGGGAAGACCACGACCATCGACATGCTGCTCGGACTCGCGCGGCCGGACGCCGGCACCGTTCGAGTGTACGGGACCGCGCCGGAAGACGCCATCGCGCGCGGCGATGTGTCGGCCGTCATGCAGAATGGCGGTCTGCTGAAGGATTTTACCGTCGAGGAGACGGTCACCTATACGGCGTCGCTGTACTCGCAGGCGAAGCCCGTGAGTGAAGTGCTCGAGCGCGCCGGTATCTCGGCGATCGCTGACCGGCGCGTCGCGAAATGCTCCGGCGGCGAGCAGCAGCGCCTGCGCTTCGCGATGGCGCTCCTCTCCGATCCTCGGTTGCTGGTGCTCGACGAACCGACGACGGGGATGGACGTCGAGACCCGTCGCGCTTTCTGGGGCGCAATTCGCGAGGACGCCGAGCGTGGGCGGACGGTGATGTTCGCGACCCACTACCTCGATGAGGCGGACGCGTACGCCGATCGGATCGTGCTCATTCGTCAGGGGTCCGTCGTCGCCGACGGCACGACGTCCGAGATCAAGAACCTCGCGTCCGGCCGGGTGGTCCGCGCCACACTCCCTGACGCCGACGAGCCGGCGCTCCGCGCGTTAGGCGGCGTGACGAACGTCGAGCGCCGCGGCGACACCGTCCTCGTGCAGTGCGCCGACTCCGATACCGTCGCGCGCTACCTGCTCACCCACACCACTGCCCGCGACCTCGAGATCTCATCGAAGAACCTCGAGGCGGCGTTCGTCGCGCTGACGGGCGATGACGCGGCCGAGAATGGAGCTTCCCGATGACACCCGCCGTGCAAGCCGCCGCCGCGACGCCGCGGGCCCACGACCGTCAGGTTCCGCCACTCGGCGGGTTCAACCTCACGGCGCTCAAGCTCGAGGTGCGCCGCGTCCTTCGCAATCGACGCACGGTGATGTTCATCCTCGTCTTCCCGAGTGTGTTCTTTTTCATGTTCGGGTTGTCATCGAAGGCACAGGTCAAGGGCGGCGCGTCGGCTGTCGCGTACGTCCTGATCAGCATGGCCGTCTACGGCGCGATGGTCGGCACGACGGCCGGCGGCGCGGCAGTGGCGGTCGAACGCAGCCTCGGCTGGAGCCGTCAGCTGCGCCTGACGCCGCTCCGGCCAAGCGCCTATGTCGCGATGAAGGTGCTGACCGCGATGACGTTAGGCCTGATCGCGATCGTGGTGGAATTCGCCGTTGGCGCGATCTCCGGCGTGCACCTCGCGCCTCACGTCTGGTTGCTCTCGGGACTGGCCGGCTGGCTCGGCTCGTTCGTCTTCGCGGCGTTCGGCCTGTTCATGGGGTTCCTGCTCCCGTCCGAGAACGTGATGCAGTTCGTGGGGCCGCTGCTCGCCGTCCTCGCGATGTTCGGCGGGCTGTTCATTCCACTCTCCGCGCTCTCGCCAACGATGCGCACGGTCGCGCACTTCTCGCCCGTGTGGGGCGTGGGCGTCATCGCGCGCGCGCCACTGGTGGGTGGCTTCTCGTCAGGCGCGATCCTGAGCATCGTCGCCTGGACGCTGGTGTTTGGAGTGGGGGCAATGGCGCTCTTCAGGCGCGATACGGCACGGGTGTAGGCGACAGGCGGCCGGCCGCCGGCGGCAGCCGAAAGAGCGGGTGTGTCATCCCGACCCAGCAGGCGAGGGATCCTCAGGCTCCCGGTAGAGCGTTGTCATTCCGAGCGGAGTGAGGAATCGCCGTCGTCCCGTTTGAGGGCTCTCGCTCGGGACGATGAGGATTCCCTCGCTGCGCTCGGGATGACACGCCTTTGTGCGGTCGCCCGCCGCCCGCCGCCTGCCACCTGGCGCCGGCCGCCTACGCGGCCTTCAACACCACCTTCTCACAGTTATCGAGCTTCTTGTTGAAGATGTCGTACCCGCGCGGCGCATCGGCCAGCGGCAGGCGATGCGTGATCACGAACGTCGGGTCGATCTCACCGCGCTGAATGCGGTCCAGGAGCGGTTGCATGTAGCGCTGGCAGTGGCACTGCCCCGTCTTGATCGTGAGCGACCGGTTCATCACTGCGTTCATCGGAAACTTGTCGATCAGCCCAGTGTAGACGCCGATCACGGACACCGTTCCGCCATTCGCGCACGACATGATCGCCTCGCGGAGCGCGATCGGACGGTCCGTCTGCATGCGCATCATCTGCTTCGCTCGATCGTGCAGGTACTGTACCCCGTGCGTGTGGCCCTCCGCGCCGACCGCGTCGATGCAGTGATCGGGCCCGCGCCCGGCCGTCAGATCCTTGAGCACATCGGGAACGCTATCGACTTCCTCGTAGTTCACCGTCACCGCGCCCGCCTTCTCGGACGCCATCTGCAGACGATACGGGAACCGATCGATCCCGATCACCTTCTCCGCGCCTAACAGGTAGGCGCTCGCAATCGCGAATTGCCCCACCGGCCCGCAGCCCCACACCGCGACCGTATCGCCCGGCTTGATGCCGCACATCTCCGCGCCCATGTAGCCGGTGGGAAGAATGTCGGAGAGGAAGAGCACCTGCTCGTCGCTCAGATTTTCAGGCACCTTGAGCGGTCCGACGTCGGCGAACGGCACGCGCGCGTACTCCGCCTGCCCGCCGGCGAACCCGCCCGTGAGGTGCGAGTACCCGAAGATCCCCGACGGCGAGTGCCCGAGCATCTTCTCGGCGATCCACGCGTTAGGGTTGGAGTTTTCGCAGAGCGAGTACGCCTTGGCCTTGCAGGCGCCACACGCGCCGCACGCGATCGGGAACGGCACGACGACGCGGTCGCCGACGGCGACCTTCTTCACGTCCGGACCAACCTCGACCACTTCGCCCATGAACTCGTGGCCCATGATGTCGCCTGGCTCCATCATGGGCAGAAATCCGTTGTAGAGATGAAGGTCAGAGCCGCAGATCGCGGTGGACGTGACCTTCACGATGCAGTCCTGATGATTGAGGATCGTCGGGTCCGGTACGTCGCGGACCTCCATGTGCCTCGGCGCAATCCAGCACGTTGCTTTCATCGTTGGTCTCCCGCTCCTTCAGAGCTCGACGGGTTTGTTGTCTGGCTGCGCGGGACGTGGACCGCGTCGCTTGGTCGCGTCCGACAGCACGATCTCACCGGTTTCCATCACTTGCTTGAAGTGGCGGAGATCGTCTGCGACTTGCTGCCCTGGCTCCTCGCGCCAGAGCATCGCGACCTTCGATCCGAACTTTCCAAAGGGCGGGTCATACTCGAGCGTGACGCGGAGCTCGGTGCCGCGATCGCCTGGCGCGCGCGCGAACCGTACTTCGCCGGCATTGTAGACCTTCGAGCCTGGAAGCGATCGCCACGCGATGAGCTCGTTGATCCGGTCGTCCGTGGTCTCGGCATCCCATTCGACCGTCTTCCCCGCCGGCGCCTTCGCGACCCAGTGCGAGCGGCCGTTGCCCGTCATCTGCACGGACTCGAGATGCCGCATGAAGCGCGGAAGGTTCTGGAAGTCGTGCCAGAACGAGTAGACGTCGTCGACCGGACGTCCCACCGTGATGCTGCGCTTCGTCCGAATGATGCCCTCATCCATCTGCTCGTTGGCGACGGTTTCCGGCTGTCTGGCGAGGGTCTTCGACGCCATGACATCGAGCGCCGTAACGGCAAGCACGTTCGCGGTCGCGAAGAGCGTGCGGCCTCGGTCGTTCTCGGAGTTCGCGAGGGTCGCGCCGAGGAGAGCGAGGTCGAGCGCGTCACCGGCAACACGCGACATCACGCTCTTCTTCGGCTGCTGGTTCGATAGAATGGCAACGCCTGAGCTGATCTCCCGCAGCCCCAACAGTCGGAGGAGCGTGCGGTTGCGGTCGTTAGGGTGCTTGACCCCGATCAGTCGCGCGATCGCCGTCGGCGCAAGGACCTCAGCCAGCCCGAGCCCGATGCTGAAGTAGCCCAGGAAGTCGGACAGGCTCTCGCCTCCGGTGCCGCGGTCCTCGTCGGCCAACCGCTGGTATGGCGCCGTCGCTTCCTGCCGCGGTCGCGCCTTCTGGCCGAGTGCGGTGCCGGCTCCGCGATCGGTGCGGGTGGAGGACTCGACGCCCGTTTCCGTTGATGCGGCCATGCTTCTGCTCCTTCTCCCGGGGTGACGCCGAGCGCACGTGTCGCGCGTGCGCTCGTGATCGAACATCGATCGTGATGGGAGGACGGAGCCGCGCAGAGCGTGTGCCGCGCCCGGGCGACGTACCCGGAAATCGACACAGCGAGGGCGACTGTTGCGATCTGCCATCTGCCTTCTGTCGCCTGTCGCCTGTCGCCGGCCGCCGGCCGCCGGCCGTTAGAGCTGGAGGTACAGCGACGCCGTATCGATACGCGCTCCGTTGGGCCCGAGCGAATAGCCGGGAATCACGCCGACCTCTCGATACCCGAGCGGCTTATAGAAACGATCGGCCACATTCCGGCGCGCGTTCAGCAGGAGGAGCGTGCGGTCACGTTGGCGCGCGCATTCATGCAGCGCTGCCATCAGCGCGGCACCGACCCCGCGGCCACGAAGCGTCCGGGCGATGAACACCTTCTGGACGTCAGCGCGATGTCGCGCGTTAGGTAGCGATGGCAGCCACAGTTGCGCCGAACCCGCGATTTGTCCGTCACAGAACACACCCACGAGCACACGCGAGCCGGCGGCGAACTCGGGAACGAGCCCGATCCAGTACTTCCACGCCGCGGCCGGTACGACCGGTGCGATGAAGCCGAGGGACGCTCCGTCATCGACGGTGTCAATGAGCAGATCGACCAGCGCCGGCACCAGTGACGGGAACTCGTCCGGCCTCACCATGCGAATCTCAGTGGCCACGGCCGTCGCGCCTAACGCCCGGACGACTCGGCGACCCGCAGCGGGATCCGTCGTGAGTCCCGCGGAGCGACAGCCGGCGCCACGTCGAACGAGCCGTCCCACCGGGCGAGCACCACTGACGCGAGGCAATTGCCGACGACGTTGAGCGACGTACGCGCCATGTCCATGAATGCGTCCACGCCGAGCACGACCGCGATGCCCTCGAGCGGCAAGCCGAACTGCGTCAGCGCACCCGACAGCACGACCAGCGACGCGCGAGGCACCGCGGCCGTCCCTTTGCTCGTCAGCATGAGCGTCATCATCATGAGGACCTGCTGGGACACGGAGAGCGTGATCCCCGCGGCCTGCGCGACGAACATCGACGCCATCGCGAGATAGAGGGTCGTGCCATCCATGTTGAACGTGTAGCCGGCCGGCAACACGAACGAAGCAATGTGACGCGGGACGCCAATGCGTTCCATGTTGGCGAGCGCCAGCGGGAGAGCCGCCTCGGATGACGCCGTCGAGAACGCGATGAGCCACGGCGCCTTCGTCGCACTCCAGAACCGCCGCACCGGAACACGGAAGGCAATCGCGATCGGTAACAGCACAACCAGCGCAAAGACGATGAGTGCGCCATACAGCGTAAAGACCAGCGCGCCGAGGTGGCGGAGCACACCGATGCCGCTCTTGCCTACGGTCGCCGCGATCGCTCCCCCGACGCCGATCGGCGCGAACCGCATCACGAGCGGGGTGAACTCGAACATCACCTCCGAGAGTGCATGGCAGAACGTCAACATCAGCGCCTTCACCGGTCCCTGCACTCGCGCGAGCGCCACCGCAAAGACGATGCTGAAAAAGGTGATCTGCAGCGCGTCGTTGCGCGCAGCCGCGTCGATGAAGCTCTGTGGAACGATGTGTTCGAGAACGCGTCCGAACGCTGGCATCCTCGTGACCGCGGCCGTGTCAGCTCCTGGCGTCGGTGCTCCGAGCGTGACGCCCGACCCCGGCTGCGCCAGGTTCACCGCGAGCAGTCCCACCGCGAGGGCCAGAGCGGTAACGACCTCGAAATAAAGGAGCGACCGAAGGGCGAGTGTTCCGACACGTTTCATGTCGTGGCCGTGCCCCGCGATCCCCACCACGAGCGTGGCAAAGAGGAGCGGCGCGACCAGCGACTTGACCATCCGAAGAAACACGTTCGACAAAACCTGCAGGTCGGTCGCACGAAATCCACCAGCACCCGGTCGGTCTGGAAACATCCATCCCAGCGCCACGCCGATGATCATCGCGATGACCACCCACTGGGCCTGTGAGATGCGACCGATCCAGCGAAGGCGAGACATCTACTTCGACGTTAGGCGTCGAACGAGTCGGGATCCCGTTTTCGCGGGGTCGAGCCGGAGGAGCCAGCCTACGGTGTGTTCCACCGCGGCCCCAAGCGCACCGGGTTCCTCGAACGAGCGTCCGGCGCGCGGAATACGCACCAGCACCGCGTTTCTCCCCAACCGGTCGACGCCGTCGGTGTACACAGGCCCTGCGCGCTCCTCATCGGCCCCGACGACGAACAGCGTTGGAGCGATGATGTTCTGCATCGCGACAGACGCGACGTCGACGCGTGCACCGCGGACCGCAACAGCGAAAGTCTGCCCTGTGCGCTGCGAGGCCGTCATGAGCACCGCCGAAGCGCCGGTGCCCGCGCCCGCGAGTATGGTTCGATGTGCGCCGGCGACGCCTTCGCGCTCCGCCCACTCGCACACGCCAGCGAGCCGCGCGGCTGCACGCTCGACGTCGGCGCGACGCAATGCATCCGGCTTATCGACCCCCTGTTCCTCGCGTGTGAACAGGTCGAGACGGAGAGTTGCGTATCCGGAAAGACGGAGTCGACCAGCGAGGTACCGCTCGGCGTAGCTGTTCCGACCGCCTCTGGCGTCGCTCCCGAGAATCACGAGACCACGCACTCCACTACCCCGCGCCCATCGCGTGGCTAGTCGCGAGACGTGCGGTACTCCGAGCTCCCCCACGACGGTCGCATCGAACGCCGGGACACAGATCGTGCGTTCCACGGAACGTCCGTGCGCGTCCGCCCGCGTTAGGGCCGCGCCCAACTGGTCGCTCCTGTCGCGAACGTATCGCGACACGCGCCTGCCGGGATGGCCGGCCAATGCGAGGACGTCGTCATCGGTCACGGGCGCATAGCTCTCGTACGATGCCGAGATCGCGTTGAAGCGCGTCGGCGTGCTCACCACGACCAACTCGTCCACCTCGGCGCGAACTTCCTCCGCACTCGGCGGGGCTGCCACGGGAACCGCGGCGACGATACGGGCCGGTCGCCTGTCGCGAACGCTGCGGATCGCCGCACGCATCGTGGCGCCGGTTGCCAGTCCGTCGTCGACGATGATGACCGTCCGCGCACGGAGGTCGAACGAGCGGAGAGTTGCTCGGTACATCGCCGCGCGCCGCTCGAGCTCGAGACGCTCCCGCTCCATCAGTCGGTCCACGATCCGCTGCGGCACGCCGAGGTACCAGGCGATCGCGTCCGCGATCACGCGATGACTTCCCTCCGCGACCGCACCCAGCGCGACTTCCTCGATGCCGGGGACGCCGACTTTGCGCGCGACGACGACACCGATCGGCGCGCCGAGGTAGTTCGCGACCTCACGGGCGACGGGAACGCCAGCGTGCGCGAGCCCGAGCACGATGACTCCTGGCTGGCTGCGGTACGCCCCGAGCAGTCGAGCGAGCGCTCGTCCGGCGGCTGCGCGATCGGTGAACATCGCGCGCGGGGTCACGAGCTCGAGCGGACGCGGCCTGAACGTGTGCTCGCGTGCGCGCATTATGGGTATCTCCATCGCGTGTGTACCCGAAACACGCAGGAGGCCCCCAAAACCGGCCAGTGGTCGTGCCTAACGACTAACGACCCATCGCTACTCGGTCATGATCCTCGCGCCGCTCTGCCGCAAGCGGCGCAGCGCCGCGCTGGCCTCTCGGACGTACGGCTGCAGCTCCGGGTCGGCCGTGCGCCAGGCAGCCGTTACGAACGCGTAGTTCGCGGCGGCGGCGTCGCGTTGCCCGAGGCGATCGAGCACGCGCGCCCGCTCCATCGTCCACAGGACGTCATCAACCCCGTTGCTGCACGACGTCGTTCCCGGCCAGCGGCGCTCGAGGCGACTGGCCGCGTCCCGATAGCGCCCGGCCGCAACGAGCAGCCGCACGATCGTCACGCGGTTGTCGGACCAACACTCCGACAGTGTGTCCTTCGTGCTGGCGAGCACCCGCAACGCCGTCGCCGAGTCACCCCGCGCCAACGCGAGATACCCGCGGCCCGACACGATGTACGCCCGAATCATCGCGTCCTCGGACGGCGTGCGAATCCGATCGCCCTCCGCCCAGAACGAGTCGATGTAGGTGCGAATCGCCGCCGTGTCACCGTCGGTGGCCCACCACGCATACAATCGCGGCATGCGGGTGCGCGGAGCGAGCGCGAGGATCCGGTTGAACTCGGCGGTGCTCGTGTCTCTCGGCACCGCATTGAATCGGGCCAGGTCGTACAGGATCAACGCGCGCATGCCGTGTGGATCGAACGACGTCAAACGGTCCGCATCGCGCAGGTGTCCCCGAAACTCCAGTCCCTTCAACAGCTGGCCCACGACGCAGCCGTGGCGGGTGATTCGCGTGAGCGTGTCGGTCTGCGGCTGTGCGACGTACGCCCGTGCGATGCGCACCACCGTTTCCGCCGAATCCGGAATGTGCCGCAACAGCTCGGCCGCCGTGCATAACGCGTCCGGCGGCAAGGTGTCGACAAGTCGAGCCACGTCGATCGCCGCGGCGCGGGTCGGATCGAGCAGATCACCCGCCAACCGGATCACTTGCGACCGCGGACCCGCCGGCGCCAGCGCGAGGTACGCATGAATGTAGCGTCGCGCGCTGTCCGCCCCGCCGAGATACGCGGCAAAGCTGATGGGCCGGACGTATGCCGGCGCAAACGTCGAATCCAGCGAGATGGCGCGCTCGTACCGGGCAAGCGTCCCCCTGTCATCCACTTCGCCCACGACGACGTCGTGGTCATACTCCGCCTGGGCCTCGGCGTGCAGGAATGCGATCTCCGCGTCGTTAGGGTAGAGACGCTGCGCCTCGATCAGCTCATTGCACAGGCGATCGAACAGTGCTTTCTCGTTGGCGTAGGTCCCATCCACCAGGGCGCGCCGGCGCGCAAAGTACGTCTCGGCCGTCAGCGAGTCGATACTGGCGAGCAGCTGCTCGCGCGGACCCAGGCCACGCACGTAGTGGCTGGGCAATCGCATCAGCTCGTAGGCGACCGAATCTGGCGGATCGTGCGCGTCGCGCCACCGCCTCACGGCGGCGAGCCGGTGATACGCCATCGCGAACGTGGTGTCGAGCGCCAGCGCGTCCTCGAAACGGGCCTGCGCCGAATCCCACGCCGCCGCGCGGTAGTACTGTTCACCCTGCAGGTATGTCTTGAGCGCCGCCAGCGAGTTCGTCGGCGACGACATCGCGTGAGCCATGTCGATCCGACGCGAACGACCGAGCTCGCGAAGCACCCCGAGCGTCAGCGAGTCGGACAATCGGTCCATGCGCGCGCTCACATCGCGCCGCTCGAACTCGGACACCGTGCGACCGGTTCGCACGTCGAGCAGGCTGACGGTCGCGCGCACGGAGTCGCCGGCGGCCAGCAGCCCGCCGTACACCACGAGCCGCGCGCCGGTCGCCTTGCCTAACGCGCGCGCCGACGCCGAGTCGGCCCGGCC
>Ga0070679_100003238_pt1 | contig 14876 bp, 13 predicted proteins | sample KBSC63BmetaG_FD_65652 | JGI IMG/M metagenome (GOLD analysis project Ga0070679, IMG submission 65652) | Corn rhizosphere microbial communities from Kellogg Biological Station, Michigan, USA - KBS C6-3B metaG | ecosystem: Host-associated > Plants > Roots > Rhizosphere | place: USA: Michigan... | reverse complement strand
GGCGAAAAGGGGCTTCACGCCGCGAACGTGGTTCGGGTCTGATCCTTCCGCCTCCACGAACGAGTTACCCTGCACCCGCCCGCCAGCAATGGCGGGCGGTGCTGTTTTCAGACTACTCGTTTGCGGCACACCCGGCGGTACGAACCTCGATCGGACGTGGCCCAGCGGTTGAGCCGCGGCGCACACGGGTTGAGCTTTCACATGGGACCCACGCGGTCCACGACACCAACCTCGAGACCCTTGGTCGCTCCGCCAGCTTCGCCTCGCCTCTTCCTCGTCGACGGATACGCGCTGATCTATCGCGCGTTCTTCGCGCTCATCTCGCGGCCCCTCACCACGAGCCGCGGCGAGAACACGTCGGCCGCCTGGGGCATCGTCAACTTTCTCCAGCGGCTCACCGACACGCACAAACCCGACTACTTGGGCTGGGTGAACGACTCCGGATTGTCGTTTCGCCACGAGCGATATCCGGCGTACAAGGCCACGCGGGAGAAGCTGACCGACGAGCTGCAATCGGACTTCGATCGCGGCATGGAACGGATCTGCGAGATTCTCGACGCACACCACATTCCAATTCTCTCATTACGCGGTTATGAAGCCGACGATGTGATTGGAACGCTCGCGCGCCAGGGTGTCGAGGCGGGGATGAATGTGGTCGTCGTCTCCGGCGACAAGGACTTCCAGCAACTCGTCCGACCCAATGTGTGGCTACTAAACCCGGGGCGCGGTGGGCCGGCCAGCGTCGAAGAGAGCTGGGTGAGCATCGAGAACGGCGCCGAGCGACTCGGCGTCGCGCCGTCGCTCGTCACGGACTACCTCGCGCTCGTCGGTGACACGTCCGATAACGTGCCTGGCGTGAAAGGCATCGGCGAGAAGACCGCTCAGGAGCTGGTGAACTCCTTCGGGTCGATTGAGAACATCCTCGCGCACGCGCCCGAGATCACGAAGAAGCGTCCTCGGGAAGCGCTGCTCGAGCAGGGGGAGATGGCGCGGTTGTCCAAGGAGCTCGTCACGATCCGCGACGATCTCCCTGTCACCCTCAATCTCGAGCAGTTGCGTTTGTCGCCACCGGACTACTCGCGGCTGCGTCCACTGTATGTCGAATTAGAGTTTCATACACTCGCGAAGAACTTGCCGATGGCGGCGCCCGGACCGGAATCCGCCGTCGGCGACAGCGCCGCGCCGCTCACGGCCGCGTCAGCGGAGCCTGCCCATCAGTACATCACGGTTCAGGACATCGCGGGCGTCGAGCGCGCCATCGCCCGCGCGCGGCAGGCCCCGTACATCGCGATCGATACGGAAACGGTGATCGATCCGACCGCTCCACAGGATGTCGATCCGCTTCGCTCGCAGCTCGTGGGACTCACGATCGCCGTCGCGGCAGGCGAGGCCTATTACTTCCCACTGGCGCATCGGCACCGGGCGGATACGCAGACGGATCTCGCACTGGCGCTGGGCGACGACATCGCGGCCGAGCCGGCGCCGAAGCGCGCGAAGGCGAAGAAGCCGGCTGAGCCGAGCAGCATTGCGGCGCGTGCGCTGGCGCGCGGCGGCCATGACGTGCGAAACCTGCCGCCGATCAGCAGTCCCGAGCTTGCGCCTCTCCGTGCGTTGTTGGAAGACGCGTCCGTTCGAAAGACCGCGCAGGACGCCAAGTTCGAGATCCTCGCGCTGCGGCTCGCGGGCGTCACGCTCGGAGGGCTCGACTTCGACACCATGATCGCGAGCTATGTGCTCGATCCCGGTCGTCGGTCGCACGGGCTCGATCTCCTGGCGCTCGAATTCCTCGACCACAAGATGACGTCGATGGACGAGCTGTGCGGAAAGGGCAAGGACCGCATTCCGTTCGACCAGATTCCGATCGAGTGCGCGCGTGACTACGCCTGCGAGGATGCGGACATGAGCTGGCGGCTGCGCGAGCGATTCGAGCCGCAGCTCGAGGCGCTGCAGCTCGCGCATCTGTTCCACGACGTCGAGATGCCGCTCACGACGGTGCTGGCCGAGATGGAGTGGGCCGGCATCACGATCGATGTGCCCTGGTTCGCGTCGCTCAAGCAGCGCTTCGAACGCGAGCGGCGACGCGTCGAGCAGGAGATCTACGTTGCCGCGGGCGAGGAGTTCAACATCAACTCCAACCCGAAGCTGCGAGAGGTGTTATTCGAGAAGTTGCAACTACCTGTGCTGAAGAAGACCGCGACCGGGCCATCCACCGACGCGAGCGTGCTGCAACAGCTCGCGGACGAAGGACATCAGCTTCCGGTGCTGCTGATGGAGTATCGCGAGATCGCGAAGCTCGAGAGCACGTACATCGACGCGCTGCCCGCGTACGTCCACCCGAAGACGGCGCGCGTGCACACGTCGTTCAGCCAGACCGTCGCCGCGACGGGCCGACTGTCGTCGAGTGATCCGAACCTTCAGAACATTCCCATCCGCCGGGAGCTCGGTCGCGATATCCGGCGTGGATTCATTCCGCGCAAGGGCTGGACGCTTGTGGCCGCGGACTACTCGCAGATCGAGCTGCGGCTGCTCGCGCATCTCTCGGACGATCCCGCGTTCGTGCAGGCGTTCAAGTCCGGCGGCGACATTCATCGTCAGACCGCCGCACTGATATTCGACGTGCCGCTCGAGCAGGTGACCAAGGAGATGCGCGGGCGCGCGAAGACGATCAATTTCGCCACGATCTACGGCCAGGGGCCGCACGCCCTGTCCCGGCAGCTCAAGATCGCGCATGCCGAGGCGAAAGAGTTCATCGAACGGTACTTCACGCGCTTTCATCGCGTGCGCGAGTATCTGGATTCCATGGTGACGTTCGCGCGCGAGCACGGCTACGTGCAGACCATCTTCAATCGCCGCCGCTACATCCCGGAGCTCCGCGATCGGAACTTCAACATTCGCGCATTTGGCGAACGAACTGCCGCGAACTCCCCAATCCAGGGCTCCGCGGCGGATCTGATCAAGGTGGCGATGATCAAGATTCATCACGCCCTGAAGGACCGCGGGCTCGAGTCCAAGATGCTGTTACAGGTCCATGACGAGCTTGTCTTCGAGGCCCCGCCGGCGGAGCTCCATGTCGTGACCGGCCTCGTGAAGCACGAGATGGAGCATGCAGCCATGCTCTCCGTGCCGCTCCTCGTCGACATCGGCACCGGCGCGAACTGGCTCGAGACGAAAATGGAGGGCTGACGTCGGTCATCCTGCCCTCGCAGGTTGCCACAACCATGGCGTTTCGACGGCCCGATTGAGGGGTTCGCGGCGGTATGTAACAGGTTGTTTCTGCCTTAACTAACACAGAATCAACCACTTACTCATTCCCGCCGAGTTCGGCACCTGGATTGCCTTTGGTGCGGGTCAGCCGCAGTCGATTCTTGCACCTGTCCAGAGACCGACTGCTCGACCCGCACCATCATTTTCTCTCTTTACGGTCAGTACTATGCGTCGCACGCGAAGAAGCGGCTTCACTCTGATCGAGCTATTGATCGTCGTCGTGATCATTGGCATCCTTGCCGCCATGGCGATTCCGAAGTTTCAGGCGACCAAGGGCAAAGCAAGCTTTGCGTCGATGAAAAGCGACCTCCGGAATCTCACGACATCTGAAGAGTCATATTTCTACGACCGGTCGAAATACAGCAGCGAGCTTGATTCGGTGAACTTCACTCCGTCTCATGGCAACACGTTGACGATCGTGGAAGCTACGGCGACGGGATGGGCGGCGACGTCCACGAATCCGGACTCGTATCCCCATTTCTGCGCGCTGTTCATCGGGACCGCCACCGCGGTCGCACCCGCAGACGCGCCGGGAGTCGTCGCCTGCCAATGATCGAGGACCGTCCCGCGCGCGCGCTGGCCGAGCTCCGAGAGTTCGAAAAGCGACGCGACGGGATGATCCATGCGATGGATGGTGGACTCTGGCTTCACCGCCACGTGTGGAAGGGCAGACGCATGGCGCATCTCGTGTCCACGAACAAGGCGCTCCTGCTTCAGTACGGCGAATCCGTCGGCATCGGCGCCGAGCGTTTGCAATACAAGCCGCTCAAGGATCCGCGCACGGGGATTCGCCGGGACGCATGGCATTGGGACTTGAGCGGCCCGTACCTGCCGCCGCGCGCCTGAGCGGTCAGCGGACCGCGGCCTGCGCGCGTGGTTCCGCAAGTGCGCGCTCGAGGCGCAGGACGTCGCTCCGCAGATTGGTGAGCTCGCCCCACAACCGCGCCTGAAGCGCGGGATCGCGCCGAAATCGAACGAACGTTCGTGCACGACGTGTCGCGCGTCGCAAGCGATCGCTCAGATAGAAGTTCGCCTCGGCCGCGAGCGGCAAGCTCACGAGGTACGCGAAGCCGACGCCAAGGCCGAACACCATGGCGACCACGGTCGTCTGGACCGCGTAGGCGAGAGTCACGAACGCCAGCCCCGCGATGAGCGTTCGCATGGCCGGATCCGCTGCACTCTCGATCGAGTGCACGCCAACGACGCGAGCCGCCTTGAAGGGGAGCCAGTGATTCACTCGGCCCCAGATCGCGATCGGCCCCGCGACCAGCAAGAGCCACGCTTCACGAACGAGAAATCCGACTCCCGCGGCGACGCTGACCGAGATGCCGACGTCCTCGAGCAGCACGCGATGATTCGTGGCCACGTGAGACACAGCGTCCAGGCGTCTGACCAGCAGCTCGGCCTCGAGCTTCGTCGTTGGGCTCGCGACTGCAAGCTGACGTGAGATCTCTCCGAGCCGGCGCGCGATGGCGGCGTCCACTGCGAATCCACGATCGACGACTCCGATCCGCGGCGCATCTTCCGTCAGCGCCGCGATGGTCGATGCGAGTCGAACCGCGCGCGCCGCGTCGTCGAGTGACGCATAGTTGAGCGTCACGGCGCGAAGCCGTGCGTCGATCTCGGCGGTGAGCGCGTCGGCGGCATTCTCGGTCCGCGGCGCTTGCCACGACCGCATGTCGATCGCGTCGCCGATCTGAACGAGCACGCGAGTCCGCGGCGCGTCCTTGCGTTCGAAGGTGAGGCCGATCGGCAGCACCACCAGATCACGGACGCCACCGATTTGGATCGCCTGAAGGGCCATTCGCGCCGCGCCGGTCTTGAGCGGAGCAAGCGACGGCGCGTCATGCGACTTCCCTTCGGGAAAGATCAGGACGGTGCCCCGTCGCGCCAGCGCTTCGACGACCGCGCGGAAAGCATCGAGGTTTCGGCTCGGATCGAGCGTGTTCTTGCTGGTTTCGTCCGATGCTCGTCGAAGGGGCACCACGCCAAGCCATCGAAGAACGATGGAGGCAATCGGATTCGCGAACAGCGTCGACTTCGCGGTGATGAGTACGCGACGCGGCACGGCCCACGCCACGAGCAGCGCGTCGATGAGCGCGTTCGGGTGGTTGACGACCAGCAGAAGAGGACGCCGGCGGGGAATGCGCTCCATTCCCTCGACCTGGATGTCCCGGTAATACCAACGCAGCGCCACACCGGCGATCGCGCGCAACAACGCGTACATGCGCTATTCCCGAACGATTGCGTTCGATGGAACGCCGCGCAGGATCGCGACGGCGATCACGAACATCAACGCGACGGTCATGACCGCGGCGCGGTACGCGATCGCTGTGCCGAATGAAGACTCGAGGGAATCGACCGTGATGCCCCAGATGAGCGGACCCGCGATCGCCGCGGCACGCGACGAGAGCAGCATGAGACTGAAGTACCGCCCCGCCTCGGCATCGGGCACCAGCGATAACAACACCGGGCGCTCAGCCGTCGGCACGCCGCCGAAGTTCAACCCGATTGCCAGCCCGACGAGCCAGAAGGCATTCTTGCCCGGCACCGCGATCATGATCGCGAGGAGAACGATCCACAACACCAGCGTCGTCATCAGGCTCCGTCTGGCGCCGAAGCGATCCACCAGGTGGCCGTAGATGTAGCTGCCGAAGATCGACGGAATCGTCAACACGAGAAACAACGTGATCTCGGATCCCTTGTCGAAGCCCACGGCCTTCACGGCGTAGAGCGTCATGAAACCGACGATGGTCCCGATGGCGTCCTGATAGACGAAGGACGCGATGATGAATCGCAGCGCACCCGGATGCTGTCGCGCGTCACGAATGGTGTTCCCTACCTCGCGAAACGCACGGCGCCAATCGATCGGCGTGCCTTTGGGGGCCGGGTTACGATCGCGGCAGAAGATGAACAGCGGCAGCGAGAACAGCAGAAATAGAACGCCCGTGGGAACGAACGCCGACACGCGGCCGCCGTGAGACGTGTACGGCATCAGCGAGTGCAGGACGCCCATCACGCGGTCGCTGAGGTGATGACCGCCCGGCAGCGTCCCGTTGAAGAAGGGAACGACGAGCGCGACACCGACGATCGAGCCCACATAGCCGATCGCGGTGCCGAATCCCGAAAGTCTCCCCTGCTCTTCCGGCGGCACGAGCTCGGGAAGCATCGCGTTGTAGAACGGCTGCGCTGCCTGGTAGGCGAAGTTCGCGACGACGAAGGCCGCGAGAACCCAGAAGAGTTGTGCACCGCTCGCATGCCAACCGGCCGGAAGGGTGACCGGATTATCCACGGCCTCACCGGTGAGCGGAAGCAGGCGCTGACCCAGAACCCCCATCAGGGCGCACGCGGCGCATGATAGAATTGTGAAGCCCACGACCCAGGGCTTCCGGCGCCGCCGCACGTCGGAGAGCGCGCCCAGAAACGGAATCGATATCACGACGAGCGCCGAGGCGATCGCGCTCGCGAGGGCTTCGGTCGTGTTCGATGCGCCGAGATCGCTGACGAGCCACACAGTGAAATACAGTGTGGCGACGTTCATTGAGAAAATAGTATTGGAGAAGTCGTACAGCGCCCAGCTCAGACGCTCGTAGGCCGGCGCGCGCTCGCTCACGACGGGGAGCGCGCTGCTCATCGGAATGGGAAGTGCTTGCTGCGGGTTGGCCATGAAAGGCTCCGGAACGCGGACGTCGGCTGCCATTGCACTGATGCTACCCGTAGGACGATGGTGGGGTCATACGTCAGACGACGTAGCCGGTGCAACGTACGGCTGTTGACGAGAGTGCTCGCCTGTCCAAATTACGGCCCATGAACGCGTTCCGCCGTTCCATCCCGTGGGTTCTCGCATCGCTGGCGCTCGCGTGCGAGCGGTCCAATCGGTCCAAGCCGGTCGACACCGCCGCGAGCCCGCGATCTGCTTCGCCGTCCACCGACTCGACGGCGGTCGCGAGTGCCCCGAGCGCATGGGATCCGAGTGCCGGCCCAATCCTGCTCATCCCCGCGGATTCGGCGAATCGCGCGTTTGTGATCGTCCCCGATAGTGCCGCGCGCGCGACGGTGCTCTCCGGTCTACCGCGATCCGCGCTGGTTTCGCTGTTCGGGCGCAGCGGATCCGTTCAATCAGCCGAGTTGCCGAGTATTTCCGACGCGAGCAGTTGCCAGGCGGTCGGGCTCCAGTCCGCGCCGCCGCCTCACGCTTGGAGCGTCGGTTTTCTGGGAGGAGTCGTTGCGCCGATTCGCGCGGACTCCATCGAATCATCGACATCGCCTGACTCGGCGTCGTTGGCAGCATCGGCGTTTCACCTGGCGTCTATGCTCCCCAACGACTCTGCCGGTCGTTTCACGGGGCTGCCGTTCGTCGCACGTGGCATGTGGCGCTTCACCTTGCCGAACGGCTCGGTCGTCCTGGCGGCGAATGTGATTCGCCAGATCAATCAGGAAGCCACTCCGCTCCAGGAGCGTACCTTTCTGCTCGCCGAGCGCCTGCCTTCGGACACTAGTTTCACGATGGTGTATCACGAGCGCTCGTACGGAGAGGAGGAGACCATTGAAAGCGGCGACTTCATGGCTGCGGTTGCACTGGGATCGAATCGCAACGCCGCGGTCATCCTCTCTCGTGATTTCGGTGACGCGACCGCGTTCTCGCTGATCGAGCGCGGCGACGACGGGCAATGGCGACTGCGATGGACGAGCGCGCGCCGTCACTGCTAGGCCGAGGCCTTAGAGAGCCTCTTCGGATTGTGCGAGCGCGGCGGGCGCGCGGACCCGGCCGGCGAGTCCGGCAAGGCCCGCCAGGGTGAGCGCATACGGAAGAGCGAGAAAGAGCTGATAGGGCAGCGCGAGCCCGAGCGCCTGGAGGAGGAACTGGAGCGCACTGGCGGCTCCGAACACGAGCGAAGCGGCTCCGACACCCAGCGGATTCCAACGTCCGAGGACGACGATCGCGATCGCAATGAATCCTCTTCCTGCCGACATGTTCTCCGCGAAAGTTCCGGCTTGGGCCAGAACTAGAGTTCCGCCGGCAAGTCCGCCGACGGCGCCTCCGAAGATGATGGCGAGCAGCTTGGCCCGATCGACGCGGACGCCCGCCGCGGTAGCGGCCGCGGGCGACTCTCCGATCGCGCGCAACGCGAGCCCCGCCTGCGTTCGATACATCCACCACCAGATCAGCGGTGTGAGGGCGTATGCGACGTACGTTGGATAAGGCTGATTAAAGAACGCTGATCCCACGATCGGGGCGGAGGCGAGCCCAGGAATCGGGAGTGGCCCGATGGTTGGAATCGAGAGCGCGGCGCCAGTAGCTCCGTAGAGGACACGGTAGAGCGTCCCGGTCAGGCCAACCGCGAACAAACTGATAGCCGTACCGGTGATGATCTGGTCGGCCCGCAGCAAGAGCACGAACGCTGCGAACAGCAGAGAAACGAGCGTCCCGCTCAATACCGCTACCGCAAAGCCGCCGGCGACCCCGAAATGCGTTGCCCCAACGAGTGCGCCGAATGCGCCCGCGAGGACGACGCCCTCGAGGCCAATGTTGATCACCCCTGCTCGTTCGACGACGACTTCTCCCAGCGCGGCGAGCGAGAGCGGTGTCGCGGTCCGAACGGCCGCTTCGAGAAACGCCGCCGCCGCCGAGCTCATACCGTGGCGAGGTTCGATCGACTGCGGAGCCGTTCGATCCCGACGAGCGCTAGGATGATGGCCGCTTCGACGACCGAGACCACCACGGACGGGACGCCGGCGTCGCGCTGCATTGCCGCGGCACCCGACTCGAGTGCGCCGAACAGAATACCGGTCCCGATGACGGCAGCGGGATTCAGCCGTGCAAGAAGCGCAACCGCGATTGCCGTGTAGCCGTAGCCCGGCGAGATGTTCTCGTAGAGCGCGTAGGTGACGCCGGCGACTTCGACCGCGCCTGCGAGGCCGGCGATTGCACCGCTCATCAGAAACGCCCGCGTCGTGACGCGATCGACGTCGATCTGTCCGGCTGATCGAGCCGCATGTGGATTGGCACCCACGGCGCGGAGACGGAATCCGCCAGCGGTGAACCCGATCCACCACCAGGCGACCAAGCATGCAAGAACTGCAATGACAAATCCCAGATGTAGGCGCGTCGTTGTGCCGAGCCGCGGCAACTGGGCGTGGGTCGCGATCGTCTCTGTCTGGGGATAGATGTGCGTCGGTTCTTGAAGCGGGCCCCGCACCAGGTATGACACGATGTCCGCGGCCACGAAGTTCAGCATGATCGTGCTGATGACTTCGAGCACGTGAAAGCGCAGGCGCAGTAGGGCGGCGATGCCGGCCCAGAGCGCGCCGGCAATCATCCCCGCGAAGAGTACACCGACAAGGAGGAGCCAGGAATGCGCTTGTCCTCCGGCGAGTGCAACCGCGACTCCTGCTGCTGCTCCCGCGAGAAACTGGCCTTCCGCGCCGATGTTGAAGACGCCGGCGCGGAAGGCCAATGCCACTGCGAGCCCCGTGAGAATCAGCGGCGTGGACCGCACGAGTGTTGCGGATCCGATCGCGTACCAGGACCCGAGGGCGCCGCGCACCAGCGCCGTCAACGCGAGTGGCACGTCGAATCCAGTCGCCGCCAGCAGTGCCACTACGCCGATGACGACCGCCCCCACCAAACCGACTGCGACGGTAGACGGCTGGCCCACCCGTGTCATGCCTGCACGACCGCCGGCACGAGTCGCTTGTGTCGAAGCAACGCGCGGATGGTGGCGATTCCAAACGCTGGACCAATGCTGAGCACCGGGAAAGCCCACTTCCAGCCGACGACGCCAACAAGGGGTGGAATGAGCTGAATCGATACCATTGTCAGCAAGAATCCGAGCGAGGTCTGAATCGTGAGCGCGGTACCGACGGCGTGTGGTGGCACCGCCTCTGTGACGAGGGCGCTGAACTGCGCGGAATCAGCAATCACGAACAGACCCCAGGCCCAGGCGAGCGGCGCGAGCAGCCAGAGGCTCTTTCCGAACGCGAACGGAATCAGGAGCGAGCACGCACCGCTCAATGCCATCGCGAGCATGACGAGACGCTCGCGTCCGCGCCGATCCGCCTCGAGTCCGCCCCAGACGCACCCGATTCCGCCCACCGCGATCGTCCCGAACGCGAGGAGAGAGACCAACGAATCACGCCCGGTGCTTGCAGGCATCCCTGACGCGGCGATGCTCGCGCCGATGAACGCGGGGATCCATGTCCAGAATGAGTACAGCTCGAACATGTGCCCCAGGTAGCCGCCGGTCGCCAGCCGCCAATTCTCCTCGTCGAAGACGCGGCGCACCAAGCCCCACGAGAAGGGTCGCGGGGGAAACGGGTAGGGGCCATCTCTGTAGAACGCGCCGATGAGGAGCGCGGCGAGTGCCGCACATACAGACGCCGTCGAGATCACAACCGAGGCGCCCGCACTTGGCAGCGCGTGGACGAGGTATGGCGTCGCTTTTCCAATCGTCAACGCGCCGACGACGGTTCCGATCGCAAGTCCACGCCGTGCGCGAAACCATGTGGACGCCATCTTCATCGCCGGGGGGTAGACGCCGGCGAGCGCGAAGCCCGTGGCGAATCGCCAGAGGAGCGCCAGGGCGAAACTGTGGGTCTCCAGCAGGAGGAGATTGAAGGAGGCGCCCACGAGCGCAGCGATGGTGAAGTAGCCGCGCGAGGGAAGGACATCCGCGAGATTGAGCAGCGCCGCCGCCGCCGTTCCGCACACGAAGCCGAGTTGGACGATGGTCGTGAGCCAGCCAGTCTGACTCGGACCCAGTCCCCACGGTTTCGCGAGCTGCGTGGCCACGGCACTCGCCGCGAACCAGAGCGACATCCCCAGCAGCTCCGCGGCCGCCAACAATGCGAGCATTCGCCACCGGCTCGAATGCTGGTCCGTGATCTCCAAAGCGATTCCAGTCATGCAACACCAAGCATCGCGCGGCCGACTGCATCTCGATCCAAGCCGCACTCTCGGACGATACCGGCGTGGATAGCGATGACGCGGTCGGAAAGAGAGAGAACCTCGTCGAGATCGGCGGAATACATCACAACTGCGGCACCATGCCTGGCCGCTTCCCTCAGGCGAGCCAGAACATCGTGCGTGGCGCGGATGTCGAGCCCGCGTGTCGGGTTCTCTGCGACGACGAGGTCGGGCGCGTCGCTCAACTCGCGTGCGAGAACCAGCTTCTGTTGATTTCCGCCCGAAAGCGATCGCGCATGGGTGCGTGGACTGCCGCCCCGCACGTCGAAGGCCTGCAGCAACGCTCGTGCGTGTTGCTCGAGCGATCGCGGTGCGAATCGGCCGCGTCGGCTGCCGGCGCCCCGGAGTCCGAGGTTGTCCGTGATTGTAAAATCCAGGATCAGCGCGTCCCGGTGCCGATCTTCCGGTACGAAGGCAATTGCGCGCGGAAGGTCCGCGGTGCCCGCGGTCGGCCTGAGTCGGCCGGCGAGCACTCGAAGAAGAGCGCGTTGGCCGGCGCCTTCTACTCCGGCGACGCCGAGAACCTCGCCACGAAAGACCTCGACCGTGGCTCCAGTGAGAGCTGTGATTCCTCGGCGCTCTCGAACTGTGACATTATCGAGTCGAGCCACAATGTCCCCGCGACGGCGAGCTTCGCCCTGATGGGTCAAGTCGATGCTGACATCGCGTTCACCGAGGAGCGCTTCGGTCAGCACGCCGATCGATACGTCTTGTGTCCGAGCCGCGAGCACAACTCGTCCGCGGCGGAGCACCGTCACGTCATCAGCGACTGTCAGCGCGTCGCGAAGTTTATGGGTGATGAGGACGACGGCGTTGCCCGCGTTGGCGAACGCGCGTAGCCATGAGAGAAGATCGGCGGCCTCGGAGGGGGCCAGCACTGCAGTGGGCTCGTCCAAGATCAGAGTTCTTGCATTCTTGCTGAGTGCTTTCACGATCTCGAGCCGTTGCTGTGCGCCGACCGGCAGATCACCGGCGATGGCTGCGGGATCGAGGGCGAGTCCGGTTCTCGCGGCGATGTCCGAGACTTGCCCGGCGGCCTCTGCGGCGCGGAAGCGCCCGCGCTGTCCGAGAGCAACGTTCTCCGCAACAGTCATCGCCGGAACATTCATGAAATGCTGATGGACCATTCCGAGGCCCGCGGTGATGGCACCGGCCGTCGATACGGATCTGGCGGGCTTGGCGCCCAGCCGCACGGTGCCTGCATCGGGCGAGATGAGCCCAAACGCGATGCGCATCAGCGTCGTCTTCCCCGCTCCGTTCTCGCCCAGAAGCGCGTGAACGGTTCCGCGGCGAACGCTCATGCTGACGTCGTCCAGGGCTCTAACTCTTCCGAATGTCTTAGTGATGTGCTCGAGAACGAGGACGCCCTCTCCGTCGTCCGCTGGCCGAGCGCGGTCCTTCATCAGAGCCCAGTCGGCACGTCGATGAATGCCGACGAGACAGCGAAACGCTCGGCGAGGAGATCGCCAAGCGCGCGCACGCCGAGCGTTTCGGTCGCGTAGTGGCCGGCGTACAGGACGACGATTCCAAGCTCGCGCGCTTCGACAGCCGTATGATGCGGTCCTTCGCCGACGATCAACGTGTCGAGTTGTCGCTCCGCGGCTTCGCGTAGCGTCGATGAGTCGGCGCCGGCTCCAGTGCAAATCCCCCACGTGCGAGTGCGGCGGTCGTCGGGGATTGCGGGCGCGATCAGTGTACCGCCGAATTCTTCCGAGAGTTGCCGCGCGCCGTCGGCAATGACGCGCGTGGGGACGTCGGAGCTTCCTGACAACCCGACCTCAATCGACTGATAGCGTGCGAAACCCGCGCTCGGCGTGAGACCGAGTCGCTTGGCGAGTAGCGCGTTGTTTCCGACGACTGGATGAACGTCGAGCGGCAAGTGCGCCGAGTATACCGCGACGTCGTGCGTCACGAGGTTCCAAAGACGCTGATGGCGGTGTTCGGTGATGGGTTGGACGCCGCCCCAGAACATTCCATGATGGACGATGAGAAGTCGCGCGCCGGCGTCGATTGCACCGCGCACCGTCTCGCTCGAAAAATCCACCGCCGTCGCGATTCGCTGAATGTCGCCGATGTTCGCGAGTTGAACGCCGTTCACCGCGTTGGCGTAATCCGGAACGGTCGCGATCCGCAGGGTGTCGTCGAGGAAGTCGGCGAGTGTCTTGAGCGACGGCATCGTCAGCGTTTGACGGTTTGGCTGTCGAGCGAAATCGTATAGCGTCCGGCGAGCATTTGCGTCTGCAGCGAATCGATTCGCGCTCTTGCCTGCGATGGAATCCGGTCCTGGAGGGCGGGGTTCAGCACGAGAGTAACAACGTGGCTCGCTTCGCCAAGCGGAATTACGCCCGGTTTGAAAGTGCCGTCCTTGACTTCGCGCGCAATCGTCAGGAAGGCCAGCGGGAGGTTGATGACGACGCTGCCGAGCGTTACGTCGGGCGCCACGCTGTTCTGATCGGAGTTGGAGCCGATGACGAACGCGTTCTTGCGTTCCCGCGCGGCCTGGAAAACGCCAAGTCCGGCGGCGTCGGCGTTCTGGAAGATGACGTCGACTCCCTGCGACAGTTGAGCGAGTGCCTGTTCCTTGCCGGCGCTGACGTCGTCCCAGTTGCCGATGTACGACGTGATCAATTTGATCTGCGGGTTGGCGTCGTGTGCGCCTTTCTCAAACGCGCGGAAGCTTTCGACGACAGGAGGGAGGGCGGTTCCCCCGATGACCCCGAGCCGGTTGGTCTTTGTCATCGACGCGGCGAGAATGCCGGCCAGGTAGGAGGCATCGGCGAAGCCGAAGGTCATTCCCGCGAGGTTGGGACCGGCTGTCGTCCCTGATGTCGTGATGAATATCGTCTTTGGAAATTCTGGCGCGACCCGCTTCGCTGCGTCCTGGAATTCGAACCCGTGGCCGAAGACGATGGTGTACCCCTGTGAGCCGTACTGTCGGAAGTTCTCGTCAAACTCTGCTGGCGTCTTCGTCTCTATATGGCTTATCTGTGCGCCCAAGCTGTCGCGAATCTGGAGCAATCCATTGTAGGCTCCGGCGTTCCAGGACTGATCTGACACGGGGCCTGGCGTGAGGAGAGCGACCTTTAAAGTCGACCCGCTGGAGGGTGGCGCGTTTCCGGCGTTGTCCTTCGGCGAGCACGCTGCGCCAGCCGCTAGTAGAGTCGGCGCTGCAAAGGCGAGAAGCATCGATCGCGTCGCGCGATGCCGCCTCGCCGGAAGGAACGATCTGAAAATGTCGCTCGTGTAGGCCATTGCTGTGACGATGGTGGGCCGCGTTTGGGCGTTGATCAGAAGTCTTTGCGGGCTTCTCTGAGCATAAGGTCGAGGACTCGCTCCAGATCCTCTTCCGAATAGAACCCGATTTCGATCTGACCTTTTGCTTGACCTGTGAGGCGAAGGGTGACATCTGTCTGCAGGTAACGCCTGAGGTCGTCCTCAATGCGCTTCACGGCCGGGTCCGGCTTACTCTCCTGTTGAGCGCGCTTACCGGTCGATGCGTTCGGCTGGACGGTAGATGTTGCCGCCCCGCGGACGAACTGTTCGAGCTCGCGTACGGACATCCTGCGATTGATCGCGTCGTTGGCGACGTCGATTGGCGAACGGTCGGGGCCAAGAGCCAGCAGGGCGCGAGCGTGACCGACGGACA